>WNFC01000687.1_pt1 | contig 79699 bp, 76 predicted proteins | sample 5400541 | NCBI WGS metagenome assembly WNFC01 (sample SAMN13153342, study PRJNA577476) | soil metagenome | isolation source: 120 cm saprolite under Douglas fir tree site 2 hole 2 replicate 1 | place: USA:California | collected 2015-04-18
TTGCGGGCCCGCGCAACCACCAAAATCGACTGCCAGGTGACAGGCGACTCGCCAGCACTCTGGACCCAGCGACAGGAGAAGCAATCCCATCTCCTGTAGCAAGGAACTTCCCCCCTATAGGCCAGGTTGAGTGAACGTTCCACCGTCGCTTCTGTAGGTTTTTGCCGCGAAATCCCTGCTGGAAGTTACAGGTCCTGTCTGCAAGGTTTGTAGGGTTCCGAGCTCTTCTTGCGGACACCAGAGATACAGGCCCGATGGACCGCATCGCGATCTCCAATCCGGGCGTGCTCGTTGACATGATCACCCTCTATGGCCATTTGACGCGGACCTGGTTTAGGCCGATCCTCGGGCACGTCGTGCCATTTGGGCGCGCAACCCGACCGAGAACGCCATAGACGGAGCGAGTCCGACGATGAGACCCCTCGTGATCTTTCAGGACCCCTCGAGTCTTCAAGGCCGGCAGTGGGTCCTGGAAGCGGAGTCCCAACAGGTCCACGACGCGGTGTGCACATTGCTCCCTCCTTCCACCAGCTTCCCCGTGGAGATCGCCGTGATCCGTGCATCCGCGGGAACGGGCCCTCCTGGAGGGACGGATGACGCCACGGAAGCGGGCATCGCGTTCGTCTCCGCAGGCATTTCGGCTGCGGCAACAACGTGGCTCTGGAGGGTACGAGCTTCCACGATCAACATCGTGAGCGCACGCCGCGCGGGAGAGGGCTGGCCGCTCTCGTCGCTACTAGGGTTTCTCGAGCGCGTAGTACGAGGACGTTCACGCGAGCCTGCGCGGCCTGGCGCGCGAGACCGAGCCCGTCGGCGCAACGCTGAGACGAGCCGTCGGAGCGTCGGGCTGTCTGCGACTTGGCACGTGGACCTGTGATTTGCCTCGCGGATGGCAGCGGCGGTGCGCGTTGCAGGAAACACCCAATGAGTGGGCCGAGGCCCTGCTCTCGATCAAGCATCGGACGAATACGCGCATCATCAAGGAACGTCTGGCCTTGGAGCGACGTGAACGACTGGTTCGCGCAGCGTGGGCACAGTATGGCCGATGGGTCCTTGAGGATGCGCGGCGAACCGAGGATTGGCCATTCAGGGCGGTCGTGATGGACCTGCCGTGACCCCCGGCGGCGCCCGGCGTCACTCGGGGACAAAGACGTTTCGGTGACGGCGAGGAATCAAGCACTTAGCCTCCTGACCACGCAGTTGAAGTCCTTCTCGATGGACAGTCTCGATCCTCCTTGAGTAGGCTGCGCCCACGAAGGTGGGAGATTGAGATGTCCGACGATATGAAGATCGATCCGAGCCGCCACTACCCGACCAGTACCGCGGCCCAGCTCCTGGGGGTGAGCGCGTCCACAGTACGGGACCTCGAGCGGCGGGGACGCCTTACGTGCACGCGGACACCGGGCGGCCAGCGACGATTTGCCGGAACCGACCTCCTACGACTCCAGGACGAGTCGAGCGCCGTCCCTCCGAGGAGAGCGCGGGTAACCTCAGCGCACGTCGCGGGCACCACTGAAGACGCCAAGACGCGCCAAGCCTGGCTTGGAGCTTTGATCGCCGGCGCTCAGCGGGAGCTGCCCGCCGACAGCTCTGGGGAGATCCGACTTCGCTTGGCCGCCGACATCGAGCGCGCCCTCAGGCCCTTCGGCCCGGCCGCTGCCGTCGGCGACCTAGCGCCGCTCGTCAAGGGCTTGGTCGAGCAGGCCACGCAGCAACGGCAAGCCGCCCAAGAAGCCGCTGAGCGACGGGAGAAAAAGCGCGAGCTGATCGACTTCGGTCTCGCCCAGCTGCGCCGGGGGATCGACGCGCTCGCCCCGCGCCTGGTGGGCAAGAAGGGAAGCCTCACGCGCCGCCACATCCAGGCGACGCTCCGCGATGAATTCAAGGCGTTGCTGCATCGAGAGCTCCGTGGTGACGAAGAGTGGGGCCAGGTCCGCGGGCACGCCGAGGAGTTCGTGGCCGCCTGGTATGTCCGGCAAGCCCCCACCTCGCGCATCCCGAAGGCCGCGACCCTCATCGCCGTGGGCGCGACCGGGCTGGTCGGGGGGGCGGCAGCGACCGCCGCGCTGAGCCCGGAGGTTCGAGCCCGGTTGGCCCAGCTCAAAGGGCCGCTCCGCACCATCGCGGAGCAGCTCCTGACCCGCCTCAGCACTCCGCCGCCGTCGGCATCGCCCCCGGCGAATCCGGCGGAGCAGGCCGCCACCAACCCGCCGCCACGATTTCGACCAGGGGTGGGAGTGGGCGCCGGCTGGCCGCCCGGCTACCGGTCACGATCGGGGTATACGGGTCCGGGTGCCCGCACATCGCCGAAGGCCACTCCAGGACGGGCTCCCGTGGCGCCGCCCACGAATACGGATGTGGGTTCGCGCCATGAAGGCCCCGGCGATCCCGTGGGCGGCGGCTAACGGAGGACCGGGTGCGCCAGCCTTCACGGCCCGCCACGGTGCCCGCGAGCAGCCCCTCGTTGGCTGCGGTTCAACAGGACCCGACCATTCTGACCGGACTCCCCTTGCCCGTCATCCTGGAGCTCCGCCGACAGATCAGCCACCTCGCCGCTGACGTGGACGCGGTCTTGTACCAAACCATGACGGAGCCGGGCACGCGGCACGAGCGGTCTGCCGTCGAACCTGACCGGTTGCTCACGCCGGAGGCCGCCGCGGCGCAGTTCGGAGTCACCAGGCGCTGGCTCCTCGAGCACGCCGACGAGATCCCCGGAGTTCGGCGCCTGTCCCGCAAGATCGTGCGCTTCAGCGAGCGGCGCCTCGCGCGCTTCCTGGACAAACGACCCAATTGACGGTACGCCAGGTTGCCCCTATGCTTCCCCTTCCCAACGAAGGCATCGACAGGAGAGTCAGGATGCTCCGACTGTGGTGGCGGTCCCACCCGACCCATGCATGGGCCTTATCCGGTGTCCTCGTGAAGCGGACGCGGGACGAGGACGTCCCCGGGGCGCACCACCCGCGGGGATGCGGTCCATGAGAGAACGGGGCTCGGGCTCCCTCTTCCGGGAGCGATACCGCGACAAGCAGACCGGCCAGCTCAAAGTGTGTCGCACCTGGATGATGAAGCTCTGGGTGGGTGGCAAGCCGTTGAAACGGTCCGCCCGCACCACGTCCCGAACCATGGCGAGCAAGCAGCTCGAGCAGTGGAAGGCGCAGATCCGCCAGGGCACCTACGTGCCCGACGCCGACCAGACACGGTTCGACGACCTCGCCACCCTCCTGACCGACGAGTACCGCGCCAACGGCCGGAAGTCCCTCGGCCGCGCTGAGGCCGCCATCGCCCACCTGAAGGAGTTCTTCACCGGATGGCGGGCGCAGGCGATCTCGACGGACCGGATCCTCGCCTATGTCCGGCACCGGCAACAGCAGCACGCCGCCAACGCCACCATCAACCGCGAGTTGGCCGCGCTCAAGCGCATGTTTCGCCTCGGGGAGCGCGCCGGCCGGATTGTCCGCCGCCCCTTCATCGATCTCCTGCAGGAGCACAATGCGCGCACCGGCTTCTTCGAACGCGCCGAGTGCGACGCCGTGCTGGCGCAGCTCCCCGACGACCTCCAGGCCGTGTTCGCGGTCGCCTCCCTCACCGGCTGGCGTGTGAAGTCGGAGCTCCTGACGCGGCAGTGGGCCCACGTGGACTTCCAGAGCGGCTGGCTGCGGCTGGAGCCGGGCGAGACCAAGAACGCGGAGGGCCGCCAGTTCCCGCTCACGCCCGCCCTGCGGGCCGTGCTCGAGCGCCAGCGCGCGCGGACCCTGGCGATCGAGAAAGCCACGCGCACGATCATCCCGTGGCTGTTCCACCGCTCGGGCAGGCCGATCAAGTCCTTCCGCCGGGCCTGGGTGACGGCCTGCACGGCCACCGGGCTGTCGGGCCGCATTCCGCACGACTTCCGCCGGACCGCCGTGCGGAACCTCGAGCGGGCGGGCGTCCCCCGGTCCACGGCCATGAAGATGGTGGGCCACAAGACGGAGAGCATCTACCGGCGCTACGCGATCGTAGACGAGGCGATGCTCAAGGAGGGGGCCGCGAAGCTCCAAACCCTCCACGAGGCCCAGGCGCCCGCGGCCCCCGTCATCCCGCTGATCCAGGCCACCCGCACGACGCGCGTCAGTTCGAGTACCGTCCGAGTCAGTCGCGCGCAGCGGGCGCGACGGGTCCGGGTGGCGCGCGCTAAGTCATTGCCGGCGGGCGAGAAAAGAATGGTGGGCTGGGACGGGATTGAACCGCCGACACCAGGATTTTCAGTCCGGGAGAGGGGGATTTAAGCTAGGCCTGGGGCTTGCCGCGCTCGTCGAACTCGGTGCCGGTGTCGGACTCGAAGACGATGCGGTCGTCGTCGTCCACCGTGAAGGCCTCGTGCAGCACGAAAAGCACCTCGTGCTGGACCAGGAAGCGCGTCAGCTTCGCCACCGCGACCGGGTGCGAGTCGAGGTGAAAGGACAGGGCCAGGTCGCCGATCTCGTCGATCGCGAAGAAGGCCCAGTTGCCCACCACCAGGGCTTCGGTCTCGGGCTCCCAGGTGATGCCGCCGTCGAACTCCTCGGAGCCCTGGGCCAGATCGTAGAGCTCCTGGAGCTTGGCGCGGCGCTGCGCCTCGTCCACTACATGCCCTTGAAGACGCCGTCGGCCGCCATCTCGCGGAAGGCCTTCTCGTGGGCCGCGATGGTGCGCTCGATGTCGGCGTCGCTGTGCACGGCGGAGATCCAGCCGTGGTGGCTCGCGCAGTCCACGCCGTTGTTGAGCAGGGCGCAGCGCAGCAGATGGTAGAGATCCCCGCGGCGCGGGCGGTCGAAGCCGGCCAGGCCGGGCTTGCCCTCGAACGAGACGTGGAAGATCGAGGCCTCGCCAAAGGTGGTGCCGGGGACGCCCGCGCGCTTCATGGCATCGGAGAGGCCGGAGCGCAGCTCGTCGCCCAGCTTGTTGGCGCGGGCGTGGAGCGAGCCGTCGGCAACCATCTCGAGCGTGGCGATGGCCGCCGCCGAGCAGACCGGGTTGGAGTTGAACGTGCCGTTCTGGGCCACGCGCTGGCTCCGGTCGAAGACCGGCTCACCGCGGTGGGCCATCATGGACAAGAGCTCCTTCTTGCCGACGACCGCGGCGCCGGGCATGCCGCCCGCCACGATCTTGGCCAGCGTGGTCATGTCGGGCGTCACGCCGAAGTAGGCCTGGGCGCCGCCGGGTGCGTAACGGAAGCCGGTGATCACCTCGTCGAAGATCAGCACCACGTTGTGCCGCTCCGTGAGGCTCCGCAGCTCCTGGAGGTAGCCCGGGATCGTGGGCGTGGTGCCGGATTGGCCACCCGCCGGCTCCAGGATCACCGCCGCGACATCCCCGCGCTCGAGCATCGTGTCTACCGACTTGATGTCGTTGGGCGGGCACACGAGAAGCTGATCGAGCACCGAGGCCGGGACGCCGGCCGACATCGGCACGTCGTATGGCGGGTTCACCGCGGCCACGACACCGTCGTGCCAACCGTGAAAGTGTCCCTGGAACTTCACGACCTTGTTGCGCCCGGTGTAGGCGCGCGCGATGCGGAGGGCCAGGTGCGTGGCCTCGGTGCCCGACATGGCGAAGCGCACCATCTCGGCCGAGGGAACCAGCTTGGTGATCAGCTCGGCCCAGCGCACCTCCAGCTCGTGGCTGGCGCCGAAGTGCGTGCCCCGGGCGGCCTGCTCCTTGATGGCCTGCACCACCTTCGGGTGGCAGTGGCCCAGGAACAGCGCGCCGTGACCCATCCAGTAGTCCACGTAGTCGTGGCCGTCCACGTCCCACTTGTGCGAGCCGAGCGCGCGCTCCACGTAGACCGGGAACGGCTTCATGTGCCGCCCGTCGTGGGTGACGCCGCCGGGGATGACGACGCACGCGCGCTCGTAGAGCGCGGCCGACTTGGGATGCATGGCGCGGTAGGTCTCGACCACCTTGGACGACGCACTGGTCATTTCTTCGGGCCTCCGGTACCGCGGGGTGATTCCATCGTGCGCAACAGCTCAAGCATGCCGACATGGGCCGGCAAAGGCAAGCCATCCACGGTGGGCTCGGCCCGCCGGGTGAGGCCGTCCACCGCCCCCGCGTCCACGCAGGCGCGCACCATCGCCTCCTCCTCCTCGGCGGTGTGCAGGAGCGGCCGGCCGGCCCGCCGGGCCAGCTCGGCGACGACGCCGTACGCGCCCCAGTTGGACACACCCGCGACCACGAGGTGCTGGACCTTCACGACCGAGGCGATGGCACGGAAGACGGCCCCGGCGCGCGCCACGCGCGCGTGCACCGTGCCCATGCCGATCTCGTTGCCGCCGTCGCCGATGCCCACCGTGACGGTGCGCGCGGGCGCGGCCAGGAACAGCTCGTCGAGCGGGCCGTTCCACTCGGTGAGCGACTGGCCGCTCGCGCTTCGATACTCGCCATCGCGCGCGCGGCCCGGCCGCTCGATGGCGATCAGGTGCGTGGGCCTGTGCTCGGCCAGGAGACGGCGTGCGGCCTCGCGCGCGGCGCCGGGCTCCGGCCCGCCACCGGCGGCGTGCGGGACGTGGAAAGTCAGCACGGAGGCGGGCTCGCCCAGGACCTTCAGCGAGGCCTGGAGCGGCGGCAGCGCCACCGCGTCGGTGACGTACGTGACCTCCGCGCCCAGCGCGCGGAGGGCGCGGCCGAGGCAGGCCGCGCCGGGCGGCCCGTCGGTCTCGGGGAGGCCGGGGCCCACCATGAAGCCCGTGGTCAGCAGCACGCGCCGGCTCCGGCTAAGGGCCCGCGCCGCCGCGGTGGCGCCGCCGCGCACGAAGAACGCGGCGATGCCCCGGCCGCCCGGGTCCAGGGCCATGAGCTGATCGATCATCTAGCGCTTGGGCGCGGCGGGGGCCGGACCGGCCGGGGCGTCGGGCTGAGGCGGCGTGAAGGTCATCAGGACCGTGTCGGTCCCGTCCTTGGTGAAGATGACGACGAGGCCGGATTTGTAGAAGAAGGTCTCCTGGTCGTTCTGGCTCCCGATGGCGTCGGGCGGCCCCCAGGCCTGCGCGACGGTGTTCTTGCCGAAGATCTTGGGCTTGGGCTCGAGCCGGAATGCGCGCACCACCGTCTGCTTGTAGCCCTGCGGCGTGAGCAGGCCGTAGTCCACGGTCAGGCGCTGGACGCCGCCCGGCGCGCGCGCGTCCTCGAAGACCCACTGGATGGTGTCGTGGCCCTCCACCTTGGCGCGCGTCTCCTTGCTCGGCGCGCCGTAGCGCGCGCGCACCTGCTCGATGGTGGTCACGCCGGGCTCGATGCCGCCCCACTCCTCCGCCCCCGTGCCCGCCGGCCCCACGAGCAGCCCGGCGACGGCGAGCCCGGCCAGGAGCGCGCGCGCGCGCCCGGGCGCCATCAGAAGCCGATCGCGGCGCCGTCGCCGCGGGGATCCGCGCCGCCGCGCAGCGTGCCGTTGGTCAGGGTGATGCCGTGGGCGTGGCCCATGCGCATGAAGAAATCGGAGACGGGCGTGACGTTGTGGCCGATGCGGCGGAGCGCCTCGCGGCTGGCCGCGGGCACCCGGCTCTCGATCCGCACCTGGTCCGCGACGTCGCCCAGATCGATGGGCCCGGCCACGAAGCGCGGCCGCTCGATGGCCTCCTGGATCTCCAGGCCATAGTCGAGCGCGTTGGTGAGCGATTGGACGTGGAACATCGCCTGCCCGTCACCGCCCATGTTCGAGTAGCCCAGCACCGGCTCGTCGCCCTTCGTGACCACGCAGGCGATCAGGGTGTGGAACGGCCGCTTGCCCGGGGCGAAGCAGTTGGGGTGCGCGGGATCGGTATTGAAGTAGGCGCCGCGGTTCTGCAGCACCACGCCGGTGTCCGGCGCGACCACGACCGAGCCGAACGCCCGGTAGAGGCTCTGGATGACGCTCATGATATTGCCCCGGCCGTCGGCTACCACGAAGCCGGTGGTGTCGCCGTCGATCGCGCCCCACCGATGGTCCTGCGCGCGGCCCGGGTCGAAGGCCCGCCGCCGCTTCTCCGCGTAGCCCTTGTGGAGCAGCGCCTCCACCGGCACGCGCGCGTGCGCCGGATCGGCGATCCAGCGGTTGCGGTCGGCATAGGCCAGCTTGGTCAGCTCGATCAGCAGGTGGAGATGCTCGGGCGAGTGGATCTCGTAGCGCGTCAGATCGAAGCCCTCGAGCAGGTTCAGCGTCAGCAGCGCGGCCAGGCCCTGGGTGGGCGGCGGGGTCTCGTACACCGTGTACCCGCGGTAGGTGGACGAGAGGGGCTCGCCCCACTCGCCCTCGTGGGCGGCCAGATCCTCCGCGGTGAGGAAGCCCTCGCGGGCCATGCGGTCCGCGATCGAGCGCGCCACGCGCCCCTTGTAGAAGAGCTCGGGCTCGCCGCCCAGCTCGGTGAGCGTGCGCGCGAGATCGGGCTGGCGGAAGCAGTCGCCGGTCTGCGGGAACTTGCCGCCGGGCACGAAGACGCGATGCCACTCCGCATCGTCGGCGGCGGGCGCCTTCTCACGGATGGCCTGGGCAACCACGTCGGAGAGCGGGAAGCCCTCGCCCGCGTAGTGGATCGCCGCCTCGAGCAGCGAGGCCAGCGGGCGGGTGCCGAAGCGATCGAGCAGCATGTGCCAGCCGCGCGTCACGCCCGGGACCGAGACCGAGCCCGGCCCCACGTAGGGCACCGCGGTGAGCCCGCGCCGGCCCAGCTCGTCCAGGGTGGCGCGCGCGCCCGAGCGGCCCGCGCCGCTCAGGAAGTGCACGCGCCTGGTGGCCGCCTCGTGGTAGAGGCAGAAGATGTCGCCGCCCACGCCGCAGAAGTTGGGCTGGGTGACCGCGAGCACCGCGTTGGTGGCGATGGCGGCGTCCACCACGTTGCCGCCCGCCTTTAGCACGTCCACGCCGGCCAGCGCGGCCAGCGGGTGACACGCGGCCACCATGCCGCGGCGGCCCATGGGCGCCTGACGATGTGCGTAACCGATCTGGGGCATCCTAGCCCTCCGAGAAGATACGGGTGATCTGATCCTGGGGAAATGTGGGCATGGGGCGCGCGTGGCCCCCGGTGGCGAGGCTCACGCCCTGAGACGCCTCGGTGACGCGGCCGATCTGGGCGCAGTCGATCCCGGCGGCGCGGCAGGCCGCGGTCACGCCCGCGGCGTCGGCCGGATCCACCGCGAGCAGCAGCGAGCCCGAGGCGATGGTGCCCAGCGGGTCGAGGCCGAAGGCCTCGCAGAGCACGCGGCCCTCGCGCAGCACCGGGATGCGCTCGCGGTCCACGTAGAGCCCGACGTCGGCGGCCTGGGCCAGCTCCCAGCACGCGGTGGCCACGCCGCCCTCGGTCGGGTCGTGCATGGCGTGCACGCGCGCGGCGCCGCAGGCCGCGCGGGCCTCCGGCAGCACGCTGATCCCGGGATGGCGCAGGAAATCGCGCGCGCGCTTCACCACGTCGGCGGGCACCCCGCGCCGCTCGGCCTCGGCCGCGCGCTCGCGCGCGATGATCGCCGCGCCCTCGAGCGGCACGCCCTTGGTGAGGAGCAGCAGGTCGCCGGGGCGCGCGCCGCCGGTGGTCACCAGGCGGTCCTTCTCCACCTCGCCCAGCATGCAGCCGGAGACGATCGGGCGGGGTAGGCCCGCCGTCACCTCGGTGTGGCCGCCGACGAGCGCGACGCCAAGCTCCGCGCAGGCTTCACGCAGCTCGGCGAACAGTTGCTCGACGCTGAGCTCGGTCGCGCCGGCCTCGGGCAGCAGCACGGTGGCGAGAAACCAGAGCGGCCGGGCGCCGCGCACCGCGAGATCGTTAGCGTTGACGTGCAGCACGTACCAGCCGAGCTCGTCCGTCGCGAAGGTGATGGGGTCGGCGGTCGCGACCAGGTAGCGGTCACCGATGTCGAGTACGGCCGCGTCCTCGCCGACCTGAGGCCCCACGATCACGCGCGGATCGTCGGAGGCGTGCGCGCTCAGCAGGCGCTGGAGCAGCAGCGGCGGCAACTTGCCGACCGGGAGGGCTGGCATGGCCCAGGTAGTATATCGCAATAATTTCGCTATGATGGCCCCGTGGCAGGGCCCATTCTCGAGTGTGTACCCAACGTGAGCGAAGGCCGGAGCCGCGAGACCGTCGCCGCGCTCGGGCGGGCCATCACCCAGGTCCCGGGTGTCCGCCTCGCCTCCGTCCACATCGACCCGGATCATCACCGCTCGGTCTTCACGTTCCTGGGCGCGCCCGAGGCGGTGCAGGCGGCCGCCCTGACCCTGGCGCGCGCGGTGTTCGCCCAGGTGGACATGCGGGCCCACCAGGGCATCCATCCGCGCCTGGGCGCGCTCGACGTCCTGCCCTTCGTGCCGCTGCGCGGGCTCGGCATGGCGGAGGCGACGACGGTGGCCCGCGCCGTGGCCGCGCGGCTGGCGGAGGACCACCAGCTCCCGGTCTACCTCTACGGGGCCGCCGCCAACGCGCCCGAGCGCCGGTCGCTCCTGGCGGTGCGCGCCGGCCAGTACGAAGGGCTGCCGACCCGGCTGGCCGATCCCTCCTGGCGCCCGGACTACGGGCCGGCGCGCTTCGACCCGCGGCTGGGCGCGGTCCTGGTCGGCGCGCGCGACGTGCTGGTGGCCTACAACGTCTGGCTCGAGGGCGACGACCTGGCGGCCGCCCGCGCCATCGCCCGCGCCGTCCGCGAGTCGGCGGGCGGGCTACCCGCGCTCCAGGCTCTGGGCGCGCGGCTCGCGCGCCGGGGCGTCGTGGAGGTGGCGATGAACCTGCTGGACTACCGGGTCACGTCGCTGCCGCAGGCCTTCGACGCGGTGCGGGCGGAGGCCGCGCGACGGGGCATCGGGGTGCGGCGCGGGGAACTGGTGGGGCTGGCGCCGCGGGCCGCATTCGCGGGGCGGAGCCCGGAGAGCGTCGGGCTCGTGGATTTCGACGAGGCGGGGTACCTGGAGAGTTACCTCTAGACGACCCTCAGACCACCCCTCACCCCTGAGCCCCTCACCCTACCCTCTCCCCTGAGGGGAGAGGGTTGCTAGAAGAGGGGGCCGGCGGCGCGGAGGGCGGCCACGACCAGGGGCTTGGGATAGAGGCCCAGGAGCACCACGCCGAGCACGCAGAGGAAGATGCAGAAAGAGAGCAGCGGGGCCACCGGGATCGGATCGCGCCGCTCGGGCGCGTCGATGTACATGCTCTTGGCAATCAGCAGGTAGTAGAACAGCGCCACCACCGTCAGCACCGCGCCCACCAGCACCAGCCAGTAGAGCCCCTGCTCCGCGGCCGCCCAGAAGACGTAGAGCTTCGCCCAGAAGCCGGCCACGAACGGGATGCCGCCCAGCGAGAGCAAGAAGAGCAGCATGCAGAGCGCGAGGATCGGCGAGCGCTGGGCGAGGCCGCGATAGGCCGCGACGCTCTCCGAGCCTTCGGCCTGGGCCACCGCCTCCACCACCAGAAAGGCGCCCATGTTCCCGAAGAGGTAGGCCACCAGGTAGAAGAGCATCATGGCGACGCCGTTGGCCGAGACGGCGGCGAACCCGATCAGCATGTAGCCGATGTGGGCCACCCCCGAGTAGGCCAGGAGCCGTTTCACGTTCTGCTGCGGGATCGCCATCAGGTTGCCGCCGATGATGGTGACGGTGGCGAGGCCGGCGGCCGCGGGCACCCAGAAGAGCACGCGATCGCCCATGCCTTCGAGGTAGAGCCGGAAGATCACCACGAAGCCGGCCGCCTTGGGCGCCACCGAGAGCCACGCGACGAAGGGCGTGCTCGCGGCCTCGTAGGTATCCGGCACCCACATGTGAAACGGGAACGCGGCGATCTTGAAGCCCAGGCCGCCCAGGGCCAGCAGCATGCCGAGCAGCATCATCGGATGCCCCGTCGACATGGCGGCCGCGATGCCCCGCACGTCGGTGGTGCCCGCGACGCCGTAGATGAACGACAGGCCGTAGGCCAGCACCGCCGAGGAGACCGTGCCCACCAGGAAGAACTTCAGCGCCGCCTCCACCGCCTCCGGCTCGCGCTTGAGGAAGCCGGCCAGGTAGTAGAGCGGGATCGACATCAGCTCGAAGGCCACGAAGAGCAGGATCAGGTCGCGGGCCGAGGCCAGGATCAGCATGCCGAGGAGCGAGGCGAGGATGGCCAGGTAGTACTCGGTGGCGCGCCGGGCGAACGCGACCGCACGCAGCGGCAGCGAGGCGAGCACCCCGATCAGGGTGGACAGGATGAACAGGCGCTTGAAGAAGAGCGCCAGCTCGTCCTGCACCAGCGCGCCGCGGAACATCTCGGTGCCGCCCTCGGCCCGCCACGCGAGGCCGAACAGGATCACGAGGCCGATCGCGCTGAGCACGCCCACCCGGCGCTTGTCCTCGGACCGCATGAAGAGGCCCACGAAGAAGACGAGCAGCATCAGGACGGCCAGGCCGAGCTCGAGTCCCAGCGGGCCGCCCACGCTGAGCCCGCTCACTGGAGCACCCACAGCCGGTTGAGGAGCGGCATCGTGGCGGTGTCGACCGGACCGAGCGCCAGCGAGGGCCACACCCCGAAGAGCACGATCGTGAAGACGAGGATCCAGAGCGCCGCCCACTCGGGCCCGCGCGCGTCGGCCAGGTTCTGGAAGTGCGGATCGGTGGACGGCGGGCCCCAGAAGATCTGCTTCGTCACCCGCAGCACGTAGACGGACGTGAGGTAGGCGCCGAGCACGCCGGGGAAGAGCCACCAGGGGTACGAGGACTGCCAGGCGCCCAGGAACGTCAGCAGCTCGGCCACGAAGCCCGCGGTCGCGGGCAGCCCCAGCGAGGAGAGGCCGGCGATGGTGAAGGCGGTGGCGATGCCCGGCATCATCCGGCCGAACCCGCTCATCTTGAAGATCTCGCGCGAGTGGGACTTCTCGTAGACCAGGCCGACGAGGGCGAAGAAGAGCCCGGTCATGACACCGTGGGCGAACATCTGGAACACCGAGCCGTTCAGGCCCACCTCGGTCAGCGTGGCCATGCCCAGCATCACCACGCCCATGTGGGAGACCGAGGAGTACGCGATCACGTACTTGAGATCGGTCTGGGCCATGGCCGAGAAGGCGCCGTAAACGATGTTGACGCAGGCGATGGTGCCGACCAGCCACGACCACTGCAGCGTGCCGTCCGGCAGCAGGCCCATGCCCAGGCGCACCACCCCGTAGGCCCCGAGCTTCATCAGCACGCCGGCGTGCAGCATGGAGACCGCGGTCGGCGCGGAGGCGTGGCCGTCGGGCGACCACGTGTGGAGCGGCCAGATGCCGGCCAGGATGCCGAAGCCCACGTAGAAGGCGAGGAAGACCCAGGACTGCAGCTTCGGGTCGAACTGGGTCAGCTCCATCTCGAGGAACGAGAAGGAGGACGAGTCGCCCGCCACGTAGAGGGCCAGGATGCCGACCAGGATGAAGGCCGACCCGAAGAGCAGGTACAGGGTCAGCTTCATCGCCGCGTACTCCTTGGTGCCCACCCCGGTGCGGCCGAAGGCCCAGCCGAAGACGCCCTGCGGGCGCACCTCGCCGCTCGAGCCCCAGATGCCGATCAGGAGGTACATCGGGAGCACCGCGATCTCGTAGAACAGGAAGAGCACGAAGAGATCGAGCGAGACGAAGACGCCGTAGACGCCGGTCACCAGGATCAGGAGCAGCGCGTAGAACTCCTGACTGCGCACCTTCACGGTCCACGAGGCCCAGGTGCCCGCGAAGATGATGATCGAGGTGAGCAGGATCATCAGCAGGCTCATGCCGTCGACGCCGAGCTGGTAGTTGATGCCGAGCGCGGGCACCAGGGGGAAGTCCTCGTAGAACTGGAAGCCCGCCGCCTCGCGGTCGTACGCCACGTAGACCGCGATCGACAGCACGAGGGACACGCTCGTGGACAGCACGGCCAGCCCGCGCACCAGCGCGGCGCTCCGGCGGGCCAGGAACATGATCAGGATCGCGCCCACGAAGGGCGCCCAGGTGATGACCGAGAGAACCGGGAAGCTGCTCATTCAGCGCTCATCGGGCTAGCGCGGCCAGCGCATCCAGACCATGAGGAGCAGCACGCCCAGCGCGATCCCATAGACGTAGTCCTGGGCCTGGCCGGTCTGGATGCGGCGCAGCCGGTCGCCCGCGGTGAGGGTCCAGGCGCTCAGCGCGTTGAGGATCCCGTCCACGATGTAGCGGTCCACCCACCCGGTGGCCCGGGAGACGCGCAGGATCACCCGGCGGTAGACGAGCGCGAACAGATCGTCCAGCCAGAAGCGCTCGACGGCGGCCTCGCCGATCCAGGCGAAGGACTCGAAGAGCCGGTCCGCGCTGATCGCGCGCAGGCCGTAGACGAGCCAGGCGAGCGCGATACCGGCCACCGCCACCGCGATCGCGAGCGGCGTGAGCCAGCCCGGGGGCGCGAAGCCCGCCTCCGGGTGCGAGACGGAGAACCAGATGCCGATGCCCATCGCCAGCGCGGCCAGGATCCAGAGCGGCAGCGTCATGATCACGGGCGCGTCGTGGGCGTGCGCCTCGCCGTGACCCGGCGCGGCCGCCGGGCCGCCGAGGAAGGTGATGAACACCACCCGGAACATGTAGAACGCGGTGAGGAAGGCGGCGAGCACCAGCATGCCGAAGGGCACCGCGAGCCCGCCCGCCCAGGCCGCGCCCAGGATCTCCTCCTTGGAGAAGAAGCCCGCGAAGAACGGGATGCCCGCGAGCGAGAGGGTGCCGATCAGGAACACGGTGAAGGTCTGCGGCATGCGGCGGGCGAGGCCGCCCATCGCGAAGATGTCGTTGGTGCCGACCGCGTGGATGACCGCCCCCGCGGCCAGGAAGAGCAGGGCCTTGAACACCCCGTGGGTCAGCAGGTGGAGGAAGCCCGCGCCCGCGAAGCCGGCCCCGATCGCGGCCATCATGTAGCCGAGCTGCGACACGGTGGAGTAGGCGAGCACCCGCTTGATGTCCGTCTGCACGCACGCCAGGGTGGCCGCGAGCAGCGCGGTGAAGGCGCCGATCCAGCCCACCGCGGCCAGCACGTCGGGCGTCTTCTCGAAGAGGAACGCGGTGCGGTAGAGCAGGTACACGCCCGCGGTCACCATGGTGGCGGCGTGGATGAGGGCCGAGACCGGGGTGGGCCCCTCCATCGCGTCGGGCAACCAGACGTGGAACGGGAACTGGGCCGACTTGCCGGCGGCGCCGAGGTAGATGAAGAACGTGACCAGGCTCAGGCCGGCCAGCGCCTCCCCGCCGCTCTGGGCCAGCTCGAAGAGCTCGGAGAAGTCGAAGGTGCCGGTGCGGCTCCAGAGCATCACGATGCCGATCAGGAAGAACACGTCGCCCGCCTTGGTGATCCAGAAGGCCTTCACCGCCGCGCGCGCCGCCTCGGGCCGCTGGTACCAATAGCCGATCAGGAGGTAGGAGCAGAGGCCCACCAGCTCCCAGCAGATGAAGAGCTGGACGAAGTTGGGGGCGAGCACCAGCCCCATCATCGAGAACGTGAACAGCGACTGGTAGGTGTAGTAGCGGCCGAGGGAGGCCGGCGGCTCGTCGGCGAGATACCCGAGCGAGTAGACCTGGACCAGGAAGGACACGAGGGCCACCAGGATCAGCATGAGGGTGGCGTCGGCGTCCACGAGCACGCCCACCGAGGTGAGCACGCCGTCCTCCACCGGGATCCACTCCCAGAGCATCCGGCGCGCCATGTCCGGCGCCGTCGCCCGCCACGCCATCACCGCGCCCACCAGAGCCCCCAGGGAGAACACGATCGAGAGCCACGCGGCCGGCTTCCCGGAGCGGCGAAGCGGGATGACGAGGCTCAGGAGCAGGAAGGCGAGGCCGGGCGCCAGCCAGGCCCAGAGCGCGAGGAAGCCCGAGACGGCCATAAGTCGGGCGCTATCCCTTCAGCAGGTCCAGGTGGTCCGCCACCGCGGTGCGGCGGACCCGGAAGATCAGGATGACCAGGGCCAGGCCCAGCGCCACTTCCGCCACCGTGATGCAGATGGTGAAGACGGTGAAGACCATGCCGGAGACGTCGCCGAGGAAGCGGGCGAAGGCCACCAGGTTGATGTTCACCGCGTTCAGCATCAGCTCGATGCCGAGCAGGATGCCGATGGTGTTGCGCCGGGTGATGACGCCGAAGAGACCGATGCAGAAGAGCATGGCGGCCAGCGTGAGATAGGCCTGGAGCGTCATCTAGTCGTCCGGCCGCGCGAAGTAGAGCGCCCCGACCAGGGCGGCGAGGAACAGCACACCCAGCAGCTCGAAGGGCAGCACGTAGCTCGTGAGCAGGCTCTGCCCGATCGCGCGCGTGAGGTCGCCGGTCACCGCGGGCCGCGGCACCGTGAGCGGGCCCCGGCGGAAGACCACCAGCAGGGCCACCAGCAGCGCGCCCGAGAGGATGAAGCCGGTCAGGATCTGGCGGCTCGTCTGGGTGATGCGGTCGCCCACCAGCCGCTCCGTCACCACGATGGCGAAGACCGCGATGGTGACCACGCCGCCCGCGTAGAGCAGGAGCTGGATGGCGGCCAGGAACTCCGCGTCGAGCGACAGGAACACCCCGGCGGTGGCGGTCAGCGACAAGGCCAGGTAGAGCACCGAGTGGAACAGGTTCCGGGTCAGCACCACCGCCAGGGACGAGGCCAGCAGGACCACCGCGAGGCCCCAGAACGCGACCGGCTCGAGGCTCACTCGGCCGGGCCTCCGGCGGCGGCCGGCTTGGCGTGCTCGGCCGCCTCCGCCTTGGGCGCCTTGGGCGGCGTCTGCATGTCGCGCAGCAGGTTGCCGGTCGCCCACGAGGGCTCGAACTGGAGCCCGATGTGATGGAGCCGGTCCTTGTCGAGCAGGAGCTCCCGCCGATCGGCGGTCGACATGTCGAAGGACTTCATCATGATGATGGCGTCGGTGGGGCACACCTGCACGCACAGCTCGCAGAACTCGCAGGCGTACAGCTCGAGCGTGAAGACCTTGGCGAAGTTGCGCTTTTCCGCCTTGAGCATCTCCACCTTGATGACCTGGGGCGGGCAGATGTACTCGCAGAGCCGGCAGCCGATGCAGTTCTCCTCGCCGGTTTCCTTGTCGTAGGTCAGGGCGAGCAGACCGCGGTAGCGGTCCGGGTAGTCGCGGGTCTGGTCCGGGTAGTGCACGGTCACCGGCCGGCGGAACAGGTTGAACAGGGTGACCTTCATCGCCCGCGGCACCGCGACGCACAGGCGGAAGAAGTCGCCCCAGAAGCTCTCGCCGAGCCGCTTAGCCACCGCCGCCCCCCTGCAGCGCGACCACCACCGCGGTCGCCATCAGGAGGAGGAGGCTCGCGGGCATCAGGACCTTCCAGGAGATGGCGAGGATCTGGTCGGCCCGGATGCGCACGAAGCTCCAGCGGATCCAGGTCACCACGAGGAAGACGAGCATCGCCTTGAGCGTGAACCACAGGGCCCCCACCCACGGCGAGCCGTCCGATCCCGGCCCGTCCCACGCGCCCAGGAAGAGGAGCGCGCCGAGGAACGAGGTGGCGATCACGTGGGCGTACTCGCCGAGCTGGATCAGCGCGAACTTCATGCCCGAGTACTCCACGCGGAAGCCCGCGATCAGCTCGGACTCGGCCTCGAGGATGTCGAAGGGCACGCGGTTCTCGGCGGCCAGCGTGGTCACGATGTAGAAGAGAAACGCGATCGTGCCCAGTGGGAACCACGCCACGTACCAGAGGCCCGCCTGCGCCGCCGCGATGTCGGAGAGACGCAGCGACCCGGCATGCAGTACGGGCACCAGCGCCACGAAGATGAAGGGCAGATCGTAGGAGATGATCTGGTTCACCGCCCGCATCGCCGAGAGTAGCGCGTACTTGTTGTTGGAGCCCCAGCCGCCCATGAAGAGCCCGACGATCTCCATGGCGGAGATCGCCAGGAAGAAGAGGATGCCGATGTTCAGGTCCGCGATCCCCAATCCCGGCGCGAAGGGCAGGGTGGCGAAGATGAGCATGCAGGGTACGAGGAAGACGATCGGCGCGAGGTTGTAGACGGACCGGTCGGCGGCCCGCGGCACCACGTCCTCCTTCATCATGAGCTTGACCGCGTCCGCGATGGGCTGGAGGAGGCCGTGCGGGCCCACCCGGTAGGGGCCGATGCGCGACTGCATGCGGGCCGCGAACTTGCGCTCGAGGAGCGTGACGTAGGTGACCATGCCGATGATGACGTTCAGCACGATGAACCCGGTGATGAACGCGTTGACCGCGGGCCGCTCAACGGTCGACCTCGCCGAAGACGGGGTCGACGGAGCCCATGATCGCGACCACGTCGGCCACCCGGCAGCCGATCAGGATGTGCGGGAGCACCGAGAGGTTGGAGAAGGAGGCCCCGCGCCACTTCATGCGGTAGGGCTTGGCTCCCCCGTCGGAGATGAGGTAGCAGCCCACCTCCCCGCGCGGGCCTTCCACGCGCGCGTAGCCCTCGCCCTTGGCGATGCGCACCTGGCCCACCGACTTGACGCCGGGGCGGGAGGACACCGGCCCCTCCGGCAGCCCGTCGAGCGCCTGCCGCACGATGTTGACCGACTCGCGGAATTCGACCATCCGCACCCGGTAGCGGGCGTAACAGTCGCCCGCCGTCTCCACCGGCACCTTGAAGTCGAAGTCCTCGTAGGAGGAATAGGGCTCGAGGCGCCGGATGTCGTAGCTCACCCCGGAGCCGCGGATCAGCGGGCCGGAGATGCCGACGGTCTGGGCCAGCTCGCGCGAGATCGTGCCCACGCCCTGGGTGCGCGCCTGGAAGAAGGCGTTCCGCTCGAGCATGTCCTCGTACTCGTTCAGACGCCGCTCGATCACCGCGACGGTTTCGCGGCACTTCTGGGCCCAGCCGGCCGGGATGTCGTAGCGGGTGCCGCCCACCTGATGGAACCCGTAGAGCAGCCGCGCCCCGACCAGCGCCTCGAAGAGATCGAGCACCCACTCGCGCTCCCGGATGCAGTAGAGGAACACGGTGGCGCCGCCGCCCAGCGCGCCGCCCATGTCGAGGCACCAGGTGCCGAGCCAGAGGCAGTGCGACGCGATGCGCTGCAGCTCGGCCACGATCACCCGCAGGTACTGGGCGCGCCGCGGCACCTCGACCTTCCCGAGCATCTCGGCCGCGCGCACGTAGGCCAGCTCGCTCGTCATGGCGGCCACGTAGTCGGTCTTGGACGCGATCGAGGGGTACTGCGTGTAGGTGAGCGACTCGCCGAGCTTCTCGTGACAGCGGTGGAGATAGCCGATCACCGCGTCCACCCCCACCACCGTCTCGCCCTCGAGGGTGAGGATCGCGCGGAAGACGCCGTGGGCGGACGGGTGCTGCGGCCCCATGTTCATCGTGAGGCGCTCGCTGCCCCCGTAACCCAGCTCGATGACTTTCCTTGCTTCTGGGTCCATGTCTTACGTTCGATCCTGTCTCTGAGGTTCGATCCTGTCCGTTTCTGTAGTTGCTGGCGGCCTCTATTTGATTTTACGGTCGTCGCAAGCGACGACCTCGCTAGGGTGGGGCGCTCGCGCGCCCGTTTTTTCCGAGCGGGCTGTTGTCTAGCGCATAGGAGAGAACGGGGCGGGGTTGAGGACGATGGCTTGCATGTTGGCCAGGAGGGAGGTGGACTTGCCCAGGAAGGCCTGCCACTCGGGCTCCGGCGCCATCTTGGCCCGGGCCGCCGCGCGATCGTTCAGGTCGCGATAGACCCACATGTGCACGACCTCGTTGAGCTGGGCCACTTCCGTCTGCCAGAGGCCGACGCGGCGAGTGAACTTGTCCCGGAACGGCAGGATGTCCTTGAAGAGGCCGAGCCACTCGCCCGCCTTGCCCACGTGCGCGCGGTACCAGCGCAGCTCGTAGACGTTGCCGGTGTCCGCGGGCGGCGTCATCGGGACCACCGCGGAGAGGATCTTGTTCTCCTGGGCCAGCATCATCGGCCGGATCTTCGGGATGTACTCCTTGGTCCACGCCTCGTCTTTCGCGAGCGCCGCCCGCAGCCGCTCGCGCTCGTTGAGGTCGGCGTAGCTCCAGAGGTGCACGAGCTGGTTGAGGGTGCCGAACTCGGTGGACCAGTAGCCCTCGAGCTTGCCGTACTTGTCCCCGCGGATCTTGCGGCCGATCTCCCCGTTCAGCTTCAGGTACTCGCCCTGCTTGCCCGGGAGGAGCGTGTACGTGCGTAGCTCGTAGATCATGATCAGGCTCCGGTCAGCGGTACGGCGGGTGAGGAGTATCCACGGCGTAGGACTTCAGCAGCGGGTGGCCCTCCCAATCTTGGGGCAGCAGGATGCGCCGCAGGTCCGGGTGCCCCTCGAAGCGGATGCCGAACATGTCGAAGCACTCGCGCTCCATCCACTCGGCGCCGCGGTACACCGGCACGAGGGAGGCGCAGGCGGACTGACCCGCCCCGAGCCGGCTCTTCATCATGAGGGCGAGCCCCACGTCGAGGTTCTCGACGCGCGTCACCACCTCGAGCCCCTGCTCCTTCCAGTCCACCGCGCTCAGGAAGTTGAAGTAGAGGCAGCCGAGGGTTTCCTTGGCGAAGCGCGCCAGCTCCGCCCAACGCTCGGGCGGGACCGACACCACGAGGAGGGGCCCGTCCCCCTCGGCGGCCACCCCGAAGCGCTCCTGTATCCTCGCTCGTGCCTGGTCGTGGATCACGCGCTCAGTCGATCTTGGCGGTGGGCGCGGCGCGCTTGCCCGTCTTGTGGAAGTGCGCGATCTGGTCCTGCAGCAGGAGCAGCCCGTTCAGCAACGACTCCGGCGGGGGCGGGCAGCCCGGAACGTAGACGTCCACCGGGATCACCCGATCCACACCCTTGACCACGTGGTAGCCGTGCCGGAAGGGGCCGCCCGAGTTCGCGCACGAGCCCATCGAGACCGCCCACTTCGGATCGGGCATCTGATCGTAGATGCGCTTGAGCATCGGCGCCATCTTGATGGTGACGGTGCCGGAGACGATCATGAGGTCCGAGTGCCGCGGGGACGCCCACGGCACCATCCCGAGGCGCTCCACGTCGAACCGTGAGGCGAAGGTGGCCATCATCTCGATGGCGCAGCAGGCCAGCCCGAAGGTCACCGGCCACACCGAGGACTTGCGCGCCCAGTTGAAGAAGGCGTCGGCGACGGTGGTGACGAGGAAGCCCCCCGGGAAGTGCTGGATCCCCTCGGTCACGCTCTCGAAGAGGGCGGAGTGCTTGTCGCCCTCCGGCCGCTCCTGGCGGTACTTCTCCATCTCCTGGAGGTCCTTGAACTCCGTCCAGACCGCGGGCGGGATCTGCGGGGTCGGCGCCTTTATTTCCATTCGAGTATCCCCTCCCTATAGGCATACACCCAGCCCAGCGAGAGGATGCCTATGAAGAGCGCCATGGTCCCCACCGCCCAGAGCCCGAAGCCGCGGAGCACGAGGGCCCAGGGGAAGAGGAACACGGCGAGCGCGTCGAACACGATGAAGATGAGCGCCACGAGGTAGAACGCCACCGGGAACTGGACCCACGCCTCGCCGATCGGCTCGGCGCCGCACTCGTAGTTCTCGAGCTTGCTGGCATAGGGCCGGGCCGGGCGCAGCACCGCGGCCATCCCGAGGGACACCACCGCGAACGCGACGATCAGGCCCAGGAACATGACGACAGGAAGATACCCGGCCACGTCTACCTCCCCCGGAATGACTACAAACCCCCGGAGTATAACACATGCTGGCCGCTCGGCCCGCGGGCGGCCGGCGGCCTCGTCACATCGTCACGTGTTTGGTCCTCTCACGCCCGATCTGTCCACCTTCCTTCAATCCGTCAGCCCGATTACGCAAAATTGACACCTGAGCCCGATCGGTACCCGCCCTCTGGCTCGGAAGAGCGCGATTCAGCATAGCTTCCGGCCGCGCAACTCTGGCACTTCGGTTGCTTGCCCTTAGCACGCCAAGCTGAACCCCTTTCACGCGATGGGAGACAAGTGAGCGGCGACGATCTGAACCGGGAAATCGCTTTCGCGGGACAGCGGGTCAAGCAGAAGGTCATCTTCGCCCTCACCCTCGCGTCGGTCATCCCCCTCCTGATCCTGACCTACGCCTTCCAGGCGCCCGTCCGGCAGATACTCGGGCCGATCAGCCAGTACACCGAGGCCTTCACGATGCCGGCGCTGCTCGTCTTCACCGGCCTGCTCATGGCGGGGGGCGGCTTCGTGGTCTGGGACGTGGCCTCCGCCATCTCGCGGGCCGCGCACCTGGCCACCGCCACCAGGGTCGCGGACCTGCCCACGGTGCCGGCGCGCAAGGACGAGATCGGCACGCTCATGACCTCGTTCGCCAAGATGCTGGCCACCATCGAGCAGCAGACGGACGAGATCAACCAGTTCCCGCGCCGGCTCGACCAGCTCGCCCGCCAGGCCTTCCGCGACTCGCTCACCAGCCTGCCCAATCGCTCGCTGTTCATGGACCGCCTCGCGCACGCGCTGACCCGCACCGAGCGGCGCGGCGAGCAGCTCGCGATCCTCTTCCTCGATCTCGATCGGTTCAAGGTCGTCAACGACAGCCTGGGCCACGGCGTCGGCGATCAGCTCCTGATCGGGGTCAGCCAGCGGCTGGCCTCCTGCCTGCGCCCCGAGGACACGATCGCCCGGCTGGGCGGCGACGAGTTCGCGATCCTGATCGAGGACGTCAAGGACGACAAGGCCCCCGCGTCGGTGGCGGACCGGCTCACCAGCGAGCTGCAGCAGCCGTTCACCGTCGAGGGCCGTGAGGTGGTCATCACGGTGAGCATCGGCATCGCGATGAGCACCGCCAAGCGGATGACCCCCGAGGACATCCTGCGCGACGCCGATCTGGCGATGTACCACGCCAAGGGCAAGGGCAAGGCGCGCTACGAGATCTTCGACAAGAGCATGAACGCCCCCGCGCAGGAGCGCATGGACCTTGAACTCGACTTGCGAAACGCAGTCGCTCGCGGGGAGTTCATCCTGCACTACCAGCCGATCCTCGAGCTGCCCACCGGGCGGATCGTCGAGATGGAGGCGCTGGTCCGCTGGAAACATCCGCAGCGGGGCCTGCTCTTCCCGGGCGACTTCGTGAGCCTCTCCGAGGAGACCGGCCTCATCGTGCCCCTCGGGCGCTGGGTGCTCCACGAGGCCTGCCGTCAGACGCGCCAGTGGCAGCTCGCCACGCCGGGCTCGAACCTGGCGATCAGCGTCAACCTCTCCGCGCGGCAGCTCCAGCAGCCCGGCCTCGTGGAGGAGATCGCGGCGGTCCTGCGCGAGACGCGCCTCGATCCGGGCGCGCTGCGCCTGGAGATCACCGAGACGGTGGTCATGCACGACGCGCCGACCACCCTGGCCAAGCTGGAGGCGTTGAAGGCGCTCGGCGTGCAGCTCGCCATCGACGATTTCGGGACCGGCTACTCCTCGCTCGGCTACCTCAAGCGCTTCCCGGTGGACACGCTCAAGATCGACCGGTCATTCGTGAAGGGCATCGGCCAGAACGTGGAGGACAGCGCGATCGTGCGCGCGGTCATCACGGTGGCCAAGAGCCTCGGCCTCTCGGTGACCGCCGAGGGGATCGAGAGCGCCGACCAGCTCGAGCAGCTCCGCTCGCTCGGCTGCGACCACGGCCAGGGCTACTACTTCGCGAAGCCCATGCCGAGTGATCGCGTGCCCGCCCTGCTGCTGACCACCGCCCCCTGGGCTGGGCAGCGCGCGTCCAGCCCCGTGCTGGTCAACGGCAAGCCCACCTCCAACGGCCACTAGGTCATCGGCCACTAACCCGGGGTCAGGTCTTACATTCCGACAATGTCGGAATGTAAGACCTGACCCCGATCGCGGTTACGGGCGGCCGACGGTGCGGATGGCGGCGGGGCCGCCGTTGGTCTTGATACGCTGACCGGTGTCCTGCAGGGTCGACCCGTCCCACCGCAGCACCTGGATCTCCTTCTCCACCATGTTCTGCACCAGGATCGTCCGGCTGTCCGCCGAGAAGGCGACGCCCTGCGACCAGCGCCCGATCCACGCCGCCGCCGCGGGCACGAGCCGCGTGCCGTCGACCCGGTAGAGCAGCAGCTTGCCGTTGGCATTGTAGAAGGGCGACTCGCGCGGCTTGTTGCTGCCGTTCATCACCACGACCGCGCAGAGCTTCCCGTCCGGCGACAGCACGATGCCCTCGGGCGTCTGGCCGACCACCACCGTCTCCACCACCCGGAACGGCTGCGCCTGCAGGTCGATGACGCTCACCGTGTCGTTGTCGCCCTGGCCGCGCCCGATGTTCGCCACCACCGCGATCGAGCCGTCGGCGCTGACGTCGAGTCCGTACGGGCGCATGCCCGCGCTCAGGTCGCGCTTGCTGTGCTCCACCTTCGTGCCGTCCACCGAGAGCACCGAGATGAAGCTGTCCCCGTCGCGCGTCACGAGCGCGGCCCGGCCGTCCCGGGTGAAGGCGGGCTGGCTCGGGCCCGACTTGTCGTCCCCTAGGCGCACCACGCTCGAGGGCGCGACGGTCTTGCCCTGGATCGTGAACACCGACACGCTGCCCTCGGCGCGATTGGCCACAAGCGCGAGCGTGCCTTGCCGGTTGATCGACACGCCGGCCGCGCCCTTGCCGGCCTCCAGCGTCGCGATCACCGCCGGCGGCGTGGCCCGGAGATCCACGACGGTGAGGCGGTTGTCCGGAACGGTCTTGGTGGCGTCGGCCGGATCCTTCTTGGTCGAGGAGGTCACGAGCGCCAGCCCCTGATCCGGCGTGATCGCCACGCTCATCGGCGGGCCCACCACGCTGCCGGGCACCGGGATCTCCGCGACGACCTTCGGCGGGTTCGCGCCGAGATCGATGATGGTCACGGTGTCGGGCGCGGCGTTGGGCACGATCTTGACCACCCCGTTGTCGAGCATGACCTTGTTGTCATTCGACGAGACCGCCCATTGGGCCAGCGCGCCGGGCGGCAGCGCGAGCCCGAACAGGAGCAGCAGCAGGAGCGAGGTCCGGAGCACACGGCGTCGTGTCATGGGTCCCTCCGCTAAGTTGTTGGCCGGCCCGTCGTCGACTCGGGAGGACCATACTACGGCGGCCGCGGCCCCGCTAGCGCGTCGTCGCGCGCGCGCCCAGGCCCATCACCCGGCCCACCTGGGGCGGCCGCGGCAGCCGGTCGTGCGCGCGCTGGATGCGGCCCAGGCGCTCGAGGATCTCGGGGGCCATGGGCGCACCCCGGCGCGTCTGCTGGCTCACGTGCAGCGACATCAGCTCGTTGGTGGCGGCGAGATACCCGGCGTCGCCCTGAGACATCTCGTGGATGTAGTGGATGCGCTTGGCGTCGTAGGCCAGGAGCCGCGTGGTGAAGCGGAGCGGATCCCCCTCCCGGACCTCGCGATGATAGGTCACGTGGGCCTCGAGGCAGAACGTGGTCACGTCCTGCGCCCGGCGATGCGCCGCGTCCAGGCCGATGAGCCGCATCCACTCGTCGGTGGCGAGGTCGAAGACCACCACGTAGTAGCCCATGTTCATGTGCCCGTTGTGGTCGATCCATTCCGGGCGGACGACACACGTGAAGTTCGATGCGATGCCGTCGGTCGCCTCGTCGATGGCTCCCTCCCCGGGTATGCGGTCGGAATCGGGCCTGCCTGCCGTCGCAGGATAGCCGCATCCGCGGCGGGGTCAAGGGGCCCCCGGGTGCGGGGTCCCTGTGGGGATTTCCCGATAAATTCCACGCCTCTATGCTTGAGGCCTGGAGGTGACGCCGGTATGACCAACTACGAAGCCCACGAACTTGCCCTGGTGTTCCCGCCCATGAGCGAGCCCGAGTTCGCCGCCTTCAAGGAGGACATCCGCGAGCAGGGGCAGCAGGAGTCGATCGTCCTGTACGAGGGCAAGATCCTCGATGGACTGCACCGCTACCGCGCCTGCCGGGAGCTCGGCCGGGAGCCCCACGTGGTGCGGTTCGAGGGCAATCCGCGCGCGGCGGCGCAGCTGGTCCTGGGGCGGAACTTCCATCGGCGGCATCTCACGACCTCACAGCGGGCCCTCATCGCGGCCGAGATGTGCAAGCTGCGCCCGCGGGGAAATACGGGGACTTCCCCCTATTTGACCGCGGCCCAGGCGTCCACCCTGATGGGTGTGGGACAGGACCTGGTCAAGGATGCCAAACATCTGCTGAGGAGTGGCGATCGGGACCTCCTCCGCTCGGTCCGTGATGGGGTCCAGTCCGTGTCCGCCGCCGTCCAGGAGAAGAAAAAGAAGAAGAAGGCCCCATTCACCTTCCTCGAGCAGTTCGCCCAGCGTCTCGACCGGGCGTTCCAGGGCCACAACGACCGGGACGCCCAGGTGATCTACGGTGCCAAGCCCCTCCTGCAATACATCACCCTGCGCCTCCAGGACTATCTCGACCCGCGGACGGCCGAGCCCCTGAGCGGCGAGGACGGCTCCGTCCTGTGGGACCCGGCCGAGCTCAAGGTCCCGGACTGGCTCTACACGGAACGGGGCGAGGCGATCGCGGGGGAGCGACGCGCTCGGCTGGCCGCCGTCCTGCCGAAGGCGAAGGCAGCCGCCATCGGGTTCCCCGGGGAGCGCTGCCCGGGATGCGGGCTGCCGCTGCTGACGACCGTCCGCACGACCGAGCCCTCCTACTGCGCCGTCTGCAAGGGCAACGTGCTCTGGGAATGGTCCTGGATGCGTGAGCAGGTGGAGGTCGCGTTCAGCAGCGCCCTCCGCTCCGTCGGACCACCCGCCTAGGCTCGAGGGCGGGGGCAACGCCGGCCGCCCCCCGCCCTCACCCGATCGTCGGGCGCTAGAGCAGCGCCTGGAAGAAGCCGAGCGTCCGCTGGCGGGCCAGCTCGGCGCTGGGCTTGTGGAAGCTGCCGCGCTCGTCGCAGCTGAAACCGTGGCCGGCCGGGTAGGTGTGCAGTGGCACCTCCGGATGCGCGGCGCGGATGCGGGCCCAGTGCTCGGCGGGAATCCCCTGGTCGGTCTCGCCGAAGTGCAGCAGCACCGGGCAGCGCGGCGTCTCGCTCGCGGTCTCCGCGATCCCGCCGCCGTAGTAGCCCACCGCCGCCTTGACGCCGTCGATGCGCGTGCACGCCAGCCACGCGAGCGTGCCGCCCAGGCAGTAGCCCACCACGCCCACGCTCTGTCCTTCGGCCTTGAGCGCCGCCACCGCGGCCCGCACGTCGCGGACCATGTCCGCGATGTCCACCTTGCCGCGGATCGAGCGGCCCTGCTCGATGTCGTCGGCGGTGTAGCCGAGGTTGATGCCGGGCTCCACGCGGTCGAAGATCGCGGGCGCCAGCGCCACGTAGCCGTCGGCCGCGAAGCGGTCGCACAGGCTCTGGATGTGGTGGTTGACCCCGAAGATCTCCTGCACGACCACGAGGCCGCCCTTGGGCGTGCCGCTCGGGGCCGCGCGGTAGGCCGACAGCCGGTGTCCGTCTTCAGCGGTGAGGGTCGTCATGGTGCCCATCGTCACGCTCCTTCTCGGGGTCGAACGGCGATCACAGCAGCGGCCGCGCCAGGACGACCAGGCGCGGCAGGTCGGGCTCGGGGCCTTTCAGCAGCACCGTCGCGGCGGCGGTGACGCGGGCGCCCGCGCGCTCCAGCAGCCGGCAGGCCGCGCGGGCGGTGCCGCCGGTGGCGATCACGTCGTCCACCAGCAGCACGCGGCGGCCCTCCAGCAGCGGCCAGTCCAGCGGATCGAGCACCAGCGCCTGCGCGCCCGCGGTGGTGATGCTGGAGGCTTCCTCCACCAGCGGCTCGCGCGGATGACGCGGCATGTAGTTCTTGACGCCTTTTCTCAGCACCACGTAGCGGTCCTGCCCGAAGCATTCCACCACCACCTGCACCATGCCGACCGCCTTCGATTCCGAGCAGACCACCACGTCGAAGACCTCGCCGAGCGCCACGCCGTCGTCCATGAGCCCACGATAGAGCAGGTCGCCGCACGCCTGGTTGAGCCGCGCCTGCCCGAGCAGGTTGAAGGAGGCGATGTAGCGCCGGGAGCCGTGCAGCCGGGTGATCGGCCGGTCGGTGGTGAGGGCGCCGCTGCCGATACGCACCTCGTACCAGCCGATCACGTCGCCGGGCTCGCTCTGCCCCGCGGGCGACGGGGCGCTGTCGGCCCGCTCCCACCCTTCGGCCTCCGCGAGCGCGGTGGCCAGCCGCCGGGCCGCGAGCAGATCACCGCCGTCGAGGGTGCTGAGGCACTCGACCTGTGCCTGACGCAGGCGCACGCGCGCCTCGTCGTCGACCGCCGCGCGCGGCAGGACGGCGGCACGCCGCTTGCCGCCCGCGGGCGCGAGCGCGGCGATCGCGGCGGCGGCATCCTCGTACGCTCCGACGATGACGGCGGTCACCGTCCGCTCAGAGCTCGTCGACCGCGCGGAGCGCGTCGGCGGCGTGGCCGTCCACCTTCACGTTGTCCCAGCGACGGACCACCGTGCCGTCGGGGCCGATGAGGTAGGTCATCCGGGCCACCCCCATGTAGGTGCGGCCGTAGAGGCTCTTCTTCTGCCACGCCCCGTAGCGGTCGGCCATCTCGTGCTCGGGATCGGCCAGCAGCGGGAAGTTGAGCTTGTGCTTGCGGGCGAACTTGGCCTTGCTCGCGGTATCCAGCACGCTCACCCCGAGGACGGCCGCCTTGCCCTTCTTGAAGTCGGGCAGCGCGTCGCGGAAGGCGCAGGCCTCCTTGGTACAGCCCGGGGTATCGTCCTTCGGGTAGAAGTACAGGATCAGCGGGCGGCCCGCGTAGTCCTTCAGCCGGTGCGTCCGGCCGTCCTGATCTGGCAGCGAGAACGCGGGCGCCTTGCGTCCCGGCTCGACGAGCGGCATCGGAGACCTCCTGGTCGGCGGCGGTGCGTGGCGCCGGCGCCCGACCGCGCGCCGGCCGCTAATCCTACTACCCGGCGGGCGGCCGCGCTACCGGCCCGAGAGCCGCCGCCCGATGCGCTTCTCCACCACGTGGGTGACCGCCGAGAAGTCCTCGCGGCCCCAGCCGCTGTCCACCGCCTCGTCGTACGTGCGCTTGGTCTCCTCCAGCATGGGCACGGGCACCTGCACCGATCTGGCCAGGGCCAGCGCGAGCATCGCGTCCTTCCGCATCAGCTCGAGCATGAAGGTCGGCGAGAACTCGCCGTCGAGGATACGCTTGGCGCGCCGGTCGAAGTAGGTGCCGTAGGCCATGCCCCCGCCGTTGCGCACCACGTCGTAGAACGTGCTGGGATCCACGCCGGACTGCACGCAGACCGCGAGCGCCTCCGCCACCGCCACCGAGGTGACCGCGGCGAGGCCGTTGTGGATGAGCTTGACGCGATTGGCCATGCTCGGGCCGCCCACGTACATGTGCATCTTGCCCATGATCTCGAGATAGGGCGCGATCGTCGTGAGCCGCGCCTTCTCGCCGCCCACGATGAAGAAGATCTGCCCCTCCACCGCCTGCGGCTGCGAGCCCAGCATGGGCGTGTCCATGTGATCCACGCCGCGGCCCTTGAGCGCGGCGTGCACCGCGGTCGTCGCCTCGGGGCTCACCGTCGAGCAATCGCAGGTGATCAGGCCCGCGCGCGCGGCGGAGGCGATGCCGCCCGGCCCCAGGTAGACCTCGCTCACGATCGTGTCGTTGGGCAGACAGGTGAAGATCACCGCCGCCTGCGCCGCCACCTCCGCGACCGAACCCGCCGCGATGGCCCCCGGGAGCTTCGCGGCGGCGGCCAGCGCGGCCGGGCTCGCGTCGTGCACCACCAGCGGCACGCCGCCCTTGGCCAGGTTGGTCGCCATCGGCATGCCCATCGTACCCAGCCCGATGAATCCGACTCGATCAGCCATATTCGCTCCTCGACGTCCTCGCCGCGCGCCCGTCAGGGCCGCGGGCCGTAGTGGGGCAGCGGCTGGCCTAGCTCGCAACAGCCGAGATCGGGGGCCTTGCCCGCGAACCCGTCGTTGAAGTTGGGCAGCACGACGCCGGCGTCCACCGCCCGGGAGGCCGGGTCGAGGCGCAGGTCGGTCTTCTCGCCGGGAAACCGGGTGCCGCTGTCCCCGGGCGCGCCGAGCCCACTCGCGAAGTTGCCGCGGGCGTTGACCAGCACGGCGCCGTACCGACGGTAGAGCGCGCCGGAGCGCCGCGCCGCTTCGGGAGTGGGAAACATCCGTCCATTCCATTCCGCAAAGACGTGGAAGGCCCCGAACAGGGAGCCGGGATCGCCGGCCCCCCCGTAGCCATCGCGGTCGAAGTCGCAGCGGATCATGGCGCCCGTCGATCGGAGGGCCGGCCCGCGGGTGCCCACGAAGAGATTGTTCCGCGTCACCACGTCGTTGACCGTCTCGCCGCCCGGCTCGATGTGCCACGGGATGCCGTTGACCATCGACGTGTTGTGGAAGATCAGCACGCCCGAGGTGTCATTGTGCAGCTTGAATGCCGAGTAGCCCACATTGTAGATGGCGTTGCGGAATACGTAGAGCGGACCGCCGTGGGCGGGCTGGGCGCTGATTCCGGAGAACGCGTTGGTGATGCGGTTGCGAAAGACGCGGACGTTGGTATCGGAATAGTCGGCCTCGATCCCGTCGTCGGTGGACGCCTCGATGTCGTTGTTGTAGAAGTCACTCGCCGAGAGCCGCCCGTGCCCGGTGCCGTGGACCCCGTCGCCGAGATTGCTCATGCGGTTGTAGGCCACCACATGCCCGGCCCCGGTGATGGACACCCCCTGAGCCGCCTCGATGCCCCGGGCGCGGGGCCAGGTGGTAAGGCCTTGAAACACGTTGTCGGTGATGACGAATCCCCGGGACTCGGCATAGCCTCCGTTGATCGCGGTGATCCCGGTCTCCACGACCTCGAGCCGGCAGCGCCGGACCACGAAGTGAGAGCCGGAATGCCCGACGAAGAGGTACTGGGCGCGACGCAGGGTGAGGCGCTCCAGCCACACGTGCTTCACGCCGTTCGCGCTGACCAGTCGTTCGCGCCCACCGCCGTCGAGGATCGTTTCCCCGTCTCCCGCTCCCCGTTAGATGATGGGAAGCTCGGGAGTGCCGTGACGGTCGATGGTCCAGGTGCCCTCACCGTACACACCCGCGTGCAGGAGGAAGAGGTCCCCCGGCGTCGCGGTGGCCTGCGCGGTCCGCAGGCCGCGGAAGGGATCCGTCGCCGTGCCGGTTCCCGGGGCGCGGTCCGCCGCGCCCGCCGGCACCACGTGCTGCACGCGCATGCCGGCCGGCTCGCGGGGCTCGGCGCCGGTCTTCATGTGCAGCGTTCGCTCCACGCTGCCGCCGTCCGGATCGATCAGCGCAAGCGTCACCTCGTACGCGGTGTCGGGAGCGAGATCCACGATGCTCCCCGCGAAGAGCCATCCGCCGGGGACCCGATTGTCGGCCGAGACGGACTCGGGATCGGTCCGGAAGAGCGGCAGCGCCTCCCGCCACGTCGTCTCGCCGTGGCGCCGATAGCGCACCCCGATCACCGCGTCGGAATTGGCGTCACCCCGCACCGCCCAGCGAACGCCTAGCGAGTGTAGCGAGTGGAAGGTGGCGGGCTCGGCCACGGGCGCATCAGGTTTGGACGCGTTGCCCACCGCGGCCGGTGCCGGACGGCGGGCCGCGGGCTCGATTCCGGTGGCCGTCGCTCCCCCACAGGCGCTGAGCGTCACCGTGGCGAGCGCGACCAGCGCCCGGTACGTCATGAGGCCGGACCGCCGACCGGACGGCGGCATTGCTATCGAGGACCGGCCGACCGAGGGACGGCGGCGCCGCTCCGCACCGGGTGCCGGACGCCGCCCAGGAGCAGCGCCGAGCCCTCGCCGCCGTCGGACAGGAAGGGCGCGAGCTGCTGGACCGCGACGCGACCGAAGCGCGCGCGAAAGGCGCCGCCGCGCACCCGGCAGAAGAGCAGGTCCCGCTCGGTTTCGAGCGTGCGGGGATCGAGCGGTTCGCGGTAGTCGCCGGGAAACCACAGCTCCGCCGCCTGGAGGAGACCGCCCTCGACGGACAGGCGCACCCGCTGGATCACGAACGGCGTGTCCGGCGCCTCGAACCAGTTCCGCTCGCCCTGGCAGAGCACGAGGCAGCGCCCGTCTTCCGTCCGGGTCATCGCGCGCAGGAAAAAGCGCAGGACCGCCGGGTCGACGATCTCGGTGCCGTCGTGGAAGATCCGGCCGTCGCGATCCACCTGGTAGCGGTACTCGCGGGCGGGCTCCGCCATCAGGCGCCCGCCACCGGTACCGACGGCCGGCGATCGATCCGGCGCGCGAGCAGCGCCCGGGCTTCGGCGGGGCGCCCGGCGCGGAGGTAGGCGGCGAGCAGGGTGTGCTCGAAGAGATCGCGCTGCGCCCAGCTTCCGCCTACTCGGACGAACTGGTCGACGATCGGCGCGAGCCCGCGGATCACGTCCTCGTACCGGCCCTCCGCGAACGCGTGCATCGCCTCGGCCACGGTGGGCACGACCTCCCCCGCGGGCACCCGGCCCTGCGCGAGGCCCTCGCGGAGCAGCTCCACCCAGCGCGCCAGCCCGCGGGCGTCGCCCGCGGCGGCCAGCGCCACCGCGCAGTGCACGTCGGCGAACGACACGCCGATCGCGGGGAACGACACGCGCGCGTGGTCGGCCACCGATCCCCACGCGCCCGGCGCCGGCGCGGCGCCCGCCAGCTCGCGGCGCCAGAGGAGCGAGGCGGAGTCCACCAGGGTCGAGAACGGCGCGCACTGGGAGGCACCCGGCCGGATATCCGCGTCGTAGAGTGCGAGCGCGGCCTCGGGACGGCCGAGCCCCAGCTCGAACAGCGCCCGGTGCCACGAGAGATGGCAATGGAGCGAGCCCGCCTTCGGATAGTCGGCCATCCAGCCCGCGACGAACTTCGCCCCGTCCCCATCGGCGCCTTGCTCGTAGCACACGTGGGCCCAGGCGTGCGCGGCGTGGGCGTTGCGGGGCGCGAGCGTGAGCGCCCGCTCGGTGAGCGGCGCGCCCGCCTTCCAGCCGAGGGCCTCGGTTCGCGCGAAGCCGTGCGCGCCGAGGAACCACCAGTCCTCGCCGTAGGCGGGCGCGACCGAAGCCAGCAGCGCCAACATCTCCTCGTCGCGATCCTGCCGTCCGCTGAAGCCGATGAGCCCGTAGACGCCGTTGGCCGCGGCGAGCGCCATGGCGTCCCGCGGGAACTCGGCGACGTGCTCGCGGATGAGCGCCAGCGCGCGCGCGCCCTGGCCGGCGACCGCGAGCCCCAGGGCCTCGACGTGCTGGCGCTCCCGCCGGTCGAGGGAGGCGGTGACCTCGCGCGCCTGCGCGACGGCCGCCTGCGCGAGGGCTCCCCGGCCCTGGAGGTGGAGGCTTCGGGCCCGCCCGATATGGGCCAGCGCGAAGCCGGGATCGGCGGCGACGGCGTGGTCGAAGGATTCCTCGGCGGCGGCGTGGGCCGCGAGGAACCGGTCCACGCCCTCCACGTACGCGCGGGTCGCGGCGGCGGAGGATGTCGAGAGCGAGAGCCCGTAGCGATCCCGGAGCATCGGCCGGCTAGAAGCGCGACGAGGTAATAGGTAGACGCGCGATCATGGCCGGCCTCCTCGGGGTGACATCGTCCCCGAGGGTATCTCCGCCCGCCGCGCGCGGCAACCCGCGGGAACTAGGCGGCGACGGGTAGGCGGGCGCCGAGAATGGCCCAGCTGCGAGGCGGCGCCCGAAGGCCGGGCGCGAGGCGTACTCCCTGTACGTTGAGCGCCCCGGCCGAGGGCGCCAACGAAGCAGATGGGCCGTTCTCGGCGTCCGCCGCTAAGCGGGGATGGCGACGCGCTTGAGGATGCCCAGCTGGTCCAGAATCATGCCCGCGCCGCGGGCGACGCAGGTGAGCGGGTCCTCGGTCACGCGAATGCTGAGCCCGGTCTCCTGGTGCAGGAGCTCGTCCAATCCCCGCAGGAGCGCGCCGCCGCCCGTGAGCACGATGCCGTTGTCGCTGATGTCGGCGGCCAGCTCGGGCGGGGTGTGCTCGAGGCAGGCGCGCACCGCCATGATGATGTCGGTGACCGGCTCCCGCAGCGCTTCGCGCATCTCGAGCGCGGTGATCACCACCGTCTTGGGCAGGCCGTCGAGCAGGTCGCGGCCCTGGACCTCCATGGGTTCATGGTCGTCGCCCTCGGGGTAGGCCGAGCCCAGACGGATCTTGGCGTCCTCGGCGCGGCGCTCCCCGACGAGCAGGTCGTAGGCGCGCCGGAGGTAGTGGATGACCGCCTGGTTCATCTCGTCGCCCGCGATACGCAGCGACTCCGAGTAGACGATCCCGCACAGCGACATGACCGCGACCTCGGTGGTGCCGCCGCCCACGTCCACGATCATGCTCGCGCCCGGCTGCTCCACCGGCAGGCCCGCGCCGAGGGCCGCCGCCATGGACGCCTGCACGAGGTAGACCTCGCGCGCCCCGGCCTGGCGGGCCGCGTCGCGCACCGCGCGCCGCTCGACCTGGGTGATGCCCGCAGGGGTGACGATGACCAGGCGCGGCTGCACGAGGCTCCAGCGCCGGCGGGTCTTGTTGATGAAGTAACGGAACATCTTCTGGGTGCGATCGAAGTCGGCGATGACGCCATGGCGGAGGGGCCGGACGACCTGGACCGACCCCGGCGCCCGCCCGAGCATCGCCTTGGCGTCGTTGCCCACGGCCTGAACGGCCCCGTTCATGTCGACCGCCACCACGGACGGCTCGTCGAGGACCACGCCTTGGCCCCGGACGTAGAGTCGGGTATTGGACGTGCCCAGGTCCACCGCCAGATCGCTCGAGAACACCCGCCCCAGCCCGCCCAGGTTCATTCGATCGTGGCCCTCCCACCGAATCTCTCCAGGACTTCAAAAAGTGGACCACGATTGATACTACCTAAATCAACATGTTGCGAGGCTCTCCGGGCGGCCGGGTGACGGTGACTGTCATCGGATTGCGCTCAGCGCGGCAGTGGTGCCGCGCCCTGCATCAGGAGCACCGGGAAGGGCTTGCCGGCGTCGCCGACCTGGACGGCCCGCGCAGCCGGGACCTCGATGCCCTCGGCGCCGAAGGCGAGCAGGAGGCGCCGCCGGTACTCACGCCCCACGGTCCATTGCTGAATGGGCAGCGTCTTGAGGCGGGCCTTGATCACCACGCTCGAGTCCTTGAAGGCGTCCACCCCGAAGATCTCGATGGGCTCGAGGATCAACGGGCCGTGGGCGGGATCCTGCCGCAGCTCCTCGGCCACGCGCCGCATGAGCGCGACAACCCGATCGGGATCCTCCCGGTAGCCCACCTCCACGTCCACCACGTAGCCCGACCAGTCCTTGGTCATGTTGGCGAGCGTGGTCACGCTGCCGTTGGGGAAGATGTGCACGGTGCCCGCCAGGTCGCGCAGCACGATGGTGCGGAAGGTCACGGTCTCCACGAGGCCGCCGGTGCCGTTGACCACCGCCACGTCGCCCACCCGGACCTGGTCCTCGAGCACCAGGAAGAAACCCGCGATGACGTCGCGCACCAGGTACTGCGCGCCGAAGCCCACTGCGAGGCCGACGATGCCCGCCCCGGCCAGGATGGGGCGCACGTCGAAGCCGAGCTGGGAGAGGCAGATGACAACCACCAGCGACCACAGCGCGACCAGGGCCAGGGTGCGCAGCACGCTCGTGAGCGTGGTCACCCGCGGGCGGGTGACGCCGGGCAGCGCGCCGGTCCGCTCGCCCGCCACGATGAGCACGTGCTCGAACTGGCCGATCAGCGTGCGTAGGACGCGGGCGCCGAAGTAGCCCGCGAGCAGCACGAGCGCTAGGCGGCCGGCGGTCTGCGCGGTGGATCCGGCCAGGCCAATCACCAGGGCTCGGAGATCGGTCGTCAGAAAGTTCATCGGGTTGCCTCCTTGGTACCGCGTGGAATCGGGAAGACGCCGGAGGGCCGGCTTCGCTGCGGCACGCCCCCCAGCACCGCCACCAGGACGGAAGGAGCGTCGGCGATGCGCGGCAGGGCGATCGCGATATGATCGAGCTGGATCGGGGGCATCGGCAGCCTTCCCATCTTACCCTCGGAAGGCGGTCCGGCCCGCGCATCGCCGGACCGGATCGGGCCATCTAAACAGCGGGAGGACAGAGCGATGACCGAAGAGACCGAGTGGCTGCAACACCTCGACGAGCGCAACTACGACGAGGCGCTGGTGGCCGCCGAAGGCGTTATGATGGTGGACTTCTGGGCGGAGTGGTGCGGGCCCTGCCGAGCCATCGGGCCGGTCCTGGAAGACCTGGCCCGGTCCTCGAACGGGACCGTGACCCTGGCGAAGGTGAACGTGGATGAGAACCCGGGCCTCGCGGCCCGCTATGGCATCCGATCGATCCCGACCATCCTGTTCGTGAAGGACGGCAAGGTCCGCGACCAGGTGGTGGGCGCGGTGCCGAAGGCGCAGATCCAGGCCAAGCTGGCTTCCCTCGCCTGATCGCGGCCGCGGCATGGCCCGCGTCATCACAATCGGGGCCGCGCAGCTCGGCCCCATCGCGCGGCAGGAGAGCCGGGGCCTCGTCGTCAAGCGGCTCCTGGACCTGCTCGGGCAGGCCCAGGGGCGCGGCTGCGACCTCGTGGTCTTCCCCGAGCTCGCCCTGACCACATTCTTCCCGCGCTGGTGGATGGAGGACCAGGCCGAGATCGACGCCTTCTTCGAGCGGGAGATGCCCGGTCCCGAGACGCGGCCGCTCTTCGACGAGGCGGCGCGTCTCGGGATGGCGTTCTGCTTGGGCTACGCGGAGCTGATCCAGGAAGGCGGCGCCCTCCGGCGCTACAACACCTCGATCCTGGTGGACCGCGCCGGGTGCATCGTGGGCAAGTACCGCAAGGTCCATCTCCCCGGCCATGGCGAGCACGAGCCGTGGCGGCCCTTCCAGCACCTGGAGAAGCGCTACTTCGACGTGGGCGACCTCGGCTTTCCGGTCTGGCGCACGCTGGGCGGCGTGCTCGGCATGTGCATCTGCAACGACCGCCGCTGGCCGGAAACTTATCGAGTCATGGCGTTACAGGGGGTCGAGATGATCCTGCTCGGCTACAACACGCCGGTGCACAACCCGCCCGCGCCGGAGCACGACGCCCTCGGCCCCTTCCACAACCATCTGGTGATGCAGGCCGGGGCCTACCAGAACGCCACCTGGGTGGTCGGCGTGGCCAAGTGCGGCCGGGAGGAAGGCTGCGACCTGATCGGCCAGAGCGCCATCATCGCGCCGTCCGGAGAGATCGTGGCCCAGGCCGCCACGCTCGGCGACGAGCTGGTCACCGCGCGCTGCGATCTCGATCTCACACGCTCCTACAAGGAGACGATCTTCAATTTCGCCCGCCACCGGCGGCCGGAGCACTACCGGCTGATCGTCGACCGCGCGGGGGCCGAGCCACCCGAGGAGCGCCGATGACCGTGGGCGACGTTTACTTCGAGGACTTCACGCCAGGGCGGGAGTTCCGCACCGAGGGCATCACGGTCACCGAAGGCCAGATCATCGATTTCGCGATGACCTTCGACCCCCAGCCGTTCCACCTGAACGTCGAGGCCGCCAAGGCCACGATCTACGAAGGGCTCATCGCGAGCGGCTTCCAGACGATGGCGCTGACGTTTCGGCTCTTCATCCAGACCCGCGCGCTGGCCGCGTGCAGCCTGGGCTCACCGGGGGTGGACGAGGTGCGCTTTCTCCGGCCGGTGCGTCCCGGCGACACGCTGCAGGCGACGGTGCAGGTGCTGGATCAGCGGCCGTCGACGTCGAAGCCCGACCGCGGCATCGTGCGGCTGCACTGGACCACGCTCAACCAGCGCGGCGAGCCGGTGCTCACCCTCACGAGCATGCAGCTCGTCCGCCGCCGCCCGCCCGCCGGGCCCTGAGTCAGTCCGCGCAGACCAGCACCGCCGAGGCGAGCGCGTGCAGCTCGCCGCGCTCCGAGACGATCGCGGACGCGCCGAGGAGGTTGCGGCCAGCCGCCGCGAACGGCCAGCCCATCACGATCCACCGCGCGCCGACCTCGAGGGGCCGGATCAGGCTGACCGTGAGCTGGCTCAGCACCGCCTTCCGCCGCCCGAAAGCCTCGAGCAGTGCGAATCTGCTCGGGCAATCGAGCGCGGCCCAGACGAACTCGGGACGCACCGTACCGCGCTTGTCGAAGAGCGTCGGATCCGGCGCCCAGGACGCGGCCACCAGGTGGCGGCCCGGGAGCGGCCCGGGGAAGATCGCGAGCCCGTCGCCCCACTCGCGCGCCGGCCCGCAGACGAAGCAGTCGGGGGCGTCGTGCTCGGTGAATCCCAGGTAGCGCTCGGACGCCCACTGCGCCTCCGCGAACGACGGGGGCATTGGCGCCTCGAGCTGGAGCGTGGCCGGCTCCGCGTGGGCGAGGACGGCGGCGCCGTCGGAGAGCACCACCCGGCCGTCCGCGAGCCGCTCGATGCCGAAGGCATGATCCACCGGGATCGGGGACTCGAGGCTCACGCGCGCCGGGCCGTCGAGGTGCCGCCCGAGCAGCCCGGCGATGTAACCGCCGCTCGCGGTCTTGGGGGAGCCGCAGAAACGACCCTTGACGACGACGGTCTCCGTTTCGGCGATGTTCATGGCGTCCTCCCTGGGCGCCGGCTAATCGCAAGCCCGATGCCAGGGACAACGGAACGACTTATCACTGGCTTGCGCGGCACGATCGGGCGCTTCGCCCTGAGCGGGTGGGCGAAAATCCACCGGCCTATTCGATTCGCGATTCGTGGCAGGATGAAGTGTGCGCTATCACTTCTCCGGCATCGCGGGCGCCGGCATGAACCCGCTGGCCCGGCTCATGCGAGCCCGCGGCCACGCCGTGCAGGGCTCCGACCGCTCCTTCGACCAGGGCAAGAACGCGGAGGTGGCCGCCCGCCTGGCCGCGCTCGGCATCGTCGTCAAGCCCCAGGACGGCTCCGCGGTGACCACGGACCTGGACCGCTTCGTCTACTCCACCGCGGTGGAGGCGGAGACGCCGGAGGTGTGCGCCGCGCGCACGCTCGGGCTCGAGCGGGTCCCGCGCCCGGCGCTGCTGGCCGAGGTGGTGGATGCCGGGTGGCCGGGAGTCGCGATCGCGGGCACCAGCGGCAAGAGCACGATCACCGGCATGGTGGGCTGGCTCACCCGCGAGGCCGGAGTGGCCGCCACCGTGCTGGGCGGCGCCGCGCTCGCGGGCGAGGGCGCGAGCGGCTGCTTCCTGCCGGGCCCGGTGGACGGGCCGGTGGCCGCGGAAGCCTGCGAGTCCGATGGCACGCTGACCGGTTACCACGCCGCGCTCGGGCTCATCCACAATATCAGCCGCGATCACGGCGAGGTGGACGCGCTGCGGCCCCAGTTCGAGGCCTTTGCCAAGCGCTCCGGCCGGCTCCTGGTCAACAGCGCTTCGCCCGAGGCCGCCCTGGTGGGCCGGGCGGTGGGCGCGCACAGCTATGGCGCGGGACCGGGCGCCGACACTCCCCTCGCGATCACGAGCACCGGTCCCCATCGCGCGCGCGGGATCCTCCATCTGCCGACGGGGCCGCTCGTCCTCGACGTGCCCCAGCCCGGGCTCCACAACCTGGAGAACGCGGCGGCCGCCGCCCTGATCGCGCTCGACCTGGGCATCGCCCCGGCGACGGTGGCGGCGCTGCTCGCCCGCTTCCCGGGCGTGGCGCGCCGGTTCGAGGTGATCGGCGTGACCGCCGAGGGCGTCCGGGTGGTGGACGACTACGCGCACAACGGGGAGAAGCTCCGCGCCGCGATCACCGCGGCCCAGGCCGGGGCGGCGCGCGTCTTGGCCGTCTTCCAGCCGCACGGCTTCGGGCCCGCCCGCTTCCTGCGGCCCGAGCTGCGCGAGCTGATGCCGCGCCTGCTGCGGCCGTCGGACCGCCTCTGCTACGCGGAGATCTACTATGCGGGCGGCTCCGTGGCCAAGGACATCTCGAGCCGCATGCTCGCCGACGACCTGCCGGCCGCCCTGCGCTGCGAGTACGCGCCGAGCCACCGGGCGGTCATCGACTGGATCCGGGTGGAGGCCCGGCCGGGCGACACCGTGCTGATCATGGGCGCCCGGGACCCCGAGCTGCCCGGCCTGGCCCGCGCCGCGTTCGGCGCCCTCCAGGCCCACCCCGCCGCCTAGCGCGCGCCCCCCCGCCTGACCTTCCCCCGCCTGATCTACTAGCGTCGACCGCCTGCATACTTTAGGGTACCCTAATCATCTGAAGTAGGGAACCCGAACCCGCACGCGCCCCCCCGGGCGCGGAAGCCAAAAGGAGATATAGGAGACATGTTGACCGTCGGAGACCGTCTGCCCGAGTTCGACCTCCAGGCCACCGTCAGCCTCGACCGAGGCCGGGAGTTCACCCAGATCAGCACCACGAGCTATCCCGGCCAGTGGCTGGTGCTCTTCTCCTGGCCCATGGACTTCACCTTCGTCTGTCCCACCGAGATCGCCGAGTTCGGCAAGCGGAACCAGGATTTCCGCGAGCGCGACGCGCAGGTGCTCGGGATGAGCACCGACACCCACTTCGTCCACCTGGCGTGGCGGCGCGACCACGCGGATCTCAAGAGCCTGCCCTTCCCCATGCTGGCCGACACCAAGCGCGAGCTCTCGACCGCGCTCGGCATCTTGCACCGGGGCGAGGGCGTCCCGCTGCGGGCCACCTTCATCGTGGATCCGCAGGGCGTCATCCGCTGGGCCAGCGTCAACGATCTCTCGGTCGGTCGCAACGTGGACGAGGTGGTGCGCGTGCTCGACGCGCTCCAGACCGGCGAGCTTTGCCCGTGCAACTGGCGAGCGGGCGAGGCCACGCTGCAGGTGGCGTGACGTGGACGCGCTCGAGCAGCTTCGCGGGGCGATTCCCGACGCGGCGAAGGACATCCGCCTGAACCTGCAGGCGGTGCTGCGCGGAGGCGCGCTCTCGGAAGGTCAGCGCTGGGGCGTGGCGGCGGCCGCGGCGGTCGCCGCCCGCCAGGCGCGGCTCCGGGAGGCCGTGCTCGCGGCGGCGGTCACCGCGGCGGGTGCCGATGTAGTCGAGGACGCCAAGGCGGCCGTGTCGCTCATGGCGATGAACAACGTCTACTACCGCTTCCGCCACATGGTGGGCAAGCCGATCTACGGCGAGAAGCCGGCGGGGCTCCGGATGAACCGGCTGATGCAGCCGGCCACCAACCGGACCGACTTCGAGCTCATGGCCCTGGCGGTGAGTGCGATCAACGGCTGCGAGATGTGCGTGCGCGCGCACGAGAAGACGGTGACGGAGGGCGGGCTCACGCCCGATCACGTCAACGACGCGGTGCGGATCGCCGCGACGATCTACGCGGCGGCGGTGGCGCTGGAGGCGGGCGCGGAGGCGCCCGCGCTGGAGGTCGCGGCCCCGGGCGTCTAGCCCGGGCCGCTCAGCGCAGCGGGTGCAACGGGGCCGCGTCCTGCACGAGGCGCAGGGCGCGCTCCGCCTCCTCGATGGCGCGGCGGGCCTGGGTGAGCGCGAGCAGCGGGAAGTAGTTCCGGTAGAGCGTGTAGCGCAGGTAGAACACGTTGGGGAAGCCGGTGCCGGTGGCCAGGTGCTCGTCCCAGGTCCCGTCGGGCTTCTGGGTGTCGACGAGATGCCGGACGCCGCGGGTGAGCGCCTCGGTGTCGCCCTGGCCCGCCGCGATCAGGCCGAGCAGCGCCCACGCGGTCTGCGACGGGGTGCTCGGCGCGGGCACGAAGCGGCCCTCGTTGTAGCTCGCGCAGCTCTCGCCCCAGCCCCCGTCCTCGTGCTGCACGGAGACGATCCACTTCCCCGCCTTCCACACCGCCTTCGAGGCCCCGGGATCCTGGGCGGCCCGGAGGCCGCGCAGGGCGAGGAAGGTCCCGTAGAGGTAGTTCACCCCCCAGCGGCCGTACCAGCTCCCGTCGCGCTCCTGCGTCTCGAGCAGGAAGCCCACGCCCTTCTCGATCGGGGGATCCGACAGCTTGAAGCCGCGGCGGCACAGCGCCTCGAGCACGCGGCCGGTGATGTCCGGGCACGACGGGTCGAGCATCGCGTTGTGATCCGCGAAGGGGACGCGGTTGAGGAAGGCCCAGTTGTTGTCGGCGTCGAAGGCGGCCCAGCCCCCGTCGCCCGACTGCATGCCCACGAGCCAGCTCACGGCCCGCCGCTCGCACCGCTCCTGCGCGGCCGCGTCGGACGCCTGGGCGTGCTGCATGGCCAGCAGCACCATCGCGGTGTCGTCGATGTCGGGATAGTGCTCGTTGGCGAACTCGAAGGCCCAGCCGGACGGCTCGAGATCGGGCCGCTTCACCGACCAGTCGCCGCGCCGCCGGATCTCCTTGGCGATGAACCAGTCGGCGCCCCGCCGCATCGCCGCGGGCGCCACCGCGCCCATCTCCCCGAGCGCGAACATCGCGATGGAGGTGTCCCACACCGGCGAGACGCAGGGCTGGAAGTAGAACGCGTCGGGCGTCTCGGTCAGCAGGCCCTCGTACTGGCGGATGGCCTGGATGAGGTCGGGATGGTCGCGCGGATAGCCGAGGGCGTCCAGGGCCATGATCAGGTACATCATCGACGGATAGATCGCGCCGAGCCCATCGCTGTTACGCGTGTGCTCCAGGATCCACCTCTCCGCCTCGCGGATCGCCGGCTTCCGGATCATCTCCGGCCCGCGCGTCGCCCACACCTTGAGCGCGATGTCGAGCTGCCGGAACAACGCGGAGAGCCGGTCGCGCTTCGGCAGCTTGAAGCTCTTCCCCGGCACCACCAGCTCTTCCAGCGTGAAGCCCGGCGGCACCGGGCGCGTGTCCGTCTTCGCCTGGATGATGGTCAGCGGCATCACGATCGCGCGCGTCCAGGACGACATCTCGTAGATGAGCCCGCCCGGAACCAGGGCCAGCTCCACCGGGATCGTGGGCACGTGGCGCTTCGGGTAGAGACCGAAGAGGCTCAGGTTGATCCGGACGTAGCTGTTGGCCTCTTGGATGCCGCCCAGGTTGAGGATCGCGTCGCGCGCCCGCCGCAGCGGCTCATTGTGGGTGTCGAGCCCCGCGAGCTTGAGCGCGATGTAGGCCTTGATGGTGGCGTTGACGTCGGCGGGGCCGTCCGGATAGATGTCGAAGCCGCCGTCCGACTTCTGGCGCGCCAGGATGGCCCTCCGCGCCCGCTGGATGCGATCCCACGAAGGGGGCTTCCACTCGCCGTCCCGCGGCGGGTGCAGCCAGAGCTGCAGCAGCACGTAGTCGGACTCGAGCGTGGAGTCGGCGAGCAGGTCGCCCACCCAGTAGCCCTCGGGCTTCTGCATCGCGAGGAGCGTGGGTGCGGTGCGCGCGCACGCGGCCGCGGCGGCCTCCGCGAGGGCGGCGCGGCTCTCCCCGTGCGCCTCCGCCTGATACGTCGCCCGGGCCGGGAGCGGCTCGAACCATGACGATGGCATGACAGCCAGTCTACACGATCAAGGCCCGTCCTCCATGCGACTGAGCGGCGAGGTGATGGTCAGCCCGCCGTCGATGACGATGCACTGGCCGGTCAGGAACGACGCGGCGTCCGAGACCAGGTAGGCCACCAGGGCCGCCACGTCCTCGGGCGTCCCGTGCCGGCGCACCGGCGTGACCGCGAGGAGGCGCGCGGTCGCGCGCTCGTAGTCGAGGCCGAGCCCCTCGGTGACGTAGTAGGTGGACGAGTCGGTCTTGACGAAGCCCGGCGTCACCGCGTTCACCGTGACGCCCAGGGGACCCAGCTCCAGGGCGAGCCCGCGGACGAGACTCTCCGCGGCGGCCTTGGCCGCGCCCAGCACGCTGTGGCCGCCCATGGCCTGGAAGCTGTCGATCCCGGAGATCAGGACGATGCGCCCGGGCCGTCCCTTCATGAGCGGGACCGCTGCCTGCGTCATCGCCACGAAGGCGTCCACCGAGATCGCGAAGGTGCGGCGGATATTGTGCGGCTTCTGCTCCAGCACCGGACGGAACGCGGTCGCCGCCGCGTTCGCCACCACCACGTCCACGCGACCGAGCGCGGCCCCGATCCGCTCGAAGACCGGCGCGACCTGCTCCGGCTCGGCGAGCTCGAGCCGCTCCGCGAGCGCGCGCACGCCGAGCGCCTCGATCTCGGCCGCCGTCCGGGCGGCGGTGGCGGCGTCCTTGCGATACGTGATGACGCAGTGAGCGCCGTCGCGGGCGAGCTGGAGCGCGATGCCGCGGCCGATGCCGCGGGAGCCGCCGGTGACGACGGCCACCCGCCCTTCGAGCGGCCGGGTCACGCCCGTGAGCCGAGCCGATGCAGGATCGCCTCGGCCTCCTCCACGATCGACGTCATCACGTCGGCCACCGAGCGGACGTCGTGGACGAGCCCCGCCGACTGACCGGCCGCCGCACTGCCGTGCTCGACGTCGCCCTCCTCGCGCGCGCGAATCGCCGCCGGCTTGCCGACGCGCTCGTACTGGACGGGAAAGGGCTGGATCTCGGCCTGGCGGCTCTCCCACTCGCGAGTGAAGGCGTTCCGGATCTGGCGGTTGGGCTTGCCCGACACCGCGCGAGTCACCACCGTACCTTCTTCATCGATGGCCGCGATCTTGTTCTTGTAATTGTCGTGCCCGTGGGCCTCTCGCGTGGCGATGAAGCGCGTGCCCATCCAGACGCCCACCGCACCCAGCGCCAGCGCGGCCACCAGCCCGCGCCCGTCGGCCAGGCCGCCCGCCGCAACCACCAGGCGCGGCGCCACCGCGTCCACCACCGCGGGAGTGAGTACCACGCCGCCCACCCGCCCGGTGTGGCCGCCGCCCTCGTGGCCCTGCGCGATGATCACGTCCACGTCGTTGGCCGCGTGATCGCGCGCCTGCTTCACGTTGCCGCAGAGGGCCATCACGGTGATGCCGAGCCGGTGCGCCGCGCGGTCACCGGCCCCGGATTGCCCAGGCCCGCGATCAGCACCGGCACGCGCTCCTCCAGCGTCACGTCGATCCCTCCCTTCACCGCGTCGGTAAAGCGCTCGGCCTCCTGCCCCGTGGTGCGGACGCCGGCGAAGAGGATGTCCACGCCGAAAGGCTTGTCGGTGAGATCGCGCACGCGCCGGATCTCTTCCCGCAGATCGGTGGCGGTGCCGTGCGCGGCCGCGATGACGCCGAGCCCACCCGCCGCGGAGACCGCGGCCGCGAGCTGCGCGCGGGCCACGAAGGCCATGCCGGCCTGGCAGATGGGATAGCGGATGCCGAGGCGCTCGCAGAGCGGCGTGTGCAGGGCGCTACGCGTCGCGGTGGTCATGCTCGCTCACCTCGAGGATAGGGTTGGTGCCGGAGGCGGGACTCGAACCCGCAGACCCTTGCGGGCACCGCATTTTGAGCGCGGCGCGTTTGCCAATTTCGCCACTCCGGCGCGTGCCTATGATACGACAACCCGTCCTTGTATACTGTGGGGCGCTCCCGGAACCGATAGCGAAACCCGTATTCCATTCAACGGAGGTGCCCCATGGCCGACAGAGCAGGCGCGGTGATGTTCAAAGGAAATCCGATCACGCTGGGCGGCCCCGAGATCAAGCCGGGCAGCGACGCGCCCGATTTCACCGCGGTGGACAATGCGCTGCAGCCGGTGAAGCTGAGCCAGGCCAAGGGCAAGGTCATCGTGCTCAGCGCGGTGCCCTCGCTCGACACGCCGGTGTGCGACACCGAGACGCGCAAGTTCAACCAGGAAGCGGGCAAGCTGGGCGCCAACGTGGAAGTGTGGACGGTGAGCATGGACCTGCCCTTCGCCCAGAAGCGCTGGTGCGGGGCCGCCGGCGTCACCGCGGTGAAGACCCTGTCTGATTTCCGCGAGCGGTCGTTCGCCCAGAACTACGGCGTGCTCGTGAAGGAAGGCCCGCTCGCCGGCCTCACCGCGCGCGCGGTCTTCGTGGTGGGCAAGGACGGCAAGGTCAAGCACGCGGAGTACGTCAAGGAGATCACCACGGAGCCGAACTACGACGCGGCGCTGAGCGCGGCGCGGCAGGCCGCCGGCGCCTGAGCCGACCGCAAGTATTCGCCAATCTTGACAAAAGCACGCGCGCTCAGTAAGCTGGGCGACGCGGTGGGGCTGTAGCTCAGTTGGGAGAGCACAAGGCTGGCAGTCTTGGGGTCAGGGGTTCGAGCCCCCTCAGCTCCACCAACTTTAGAGATTCACCGACACGATTAGGGCATCCACGGTCGCCTCTATGTCATGCGGGGCGCTGTCCGCAATCAGGCGCCGCGTCTGAGCGAGCTCAGCTTCCAGAGACCTTCGCTCAAGCTCCAGTTCAGTCAGCCGAGTCCGGACGCTGGGCAGGCTGTCGGCGCCCGAGGCTAAAGCGTCCACGAGACGCCCAATCTTCTGGTCGGTCTCTTCGAGTCGGGCTTCTAGACTCTCTCTGGACGGTCCATGTCCGCTATCGGCGCGGAGCAGTTCCTGCAGCCGGATGGTTAGCGTCTCCCGGTCCAGCACCTTTTCGATGCGTTTCTGGATTCCATCGATGACTGCGGTATCCAAGAAGGGCGTGGGAGCCCATCGCAGACGCCAGCGCCCGAGGCCACGTAGCTCCCGCACACATAGTAGGCCGGAATGCGTCCTCGGTTTGCTTGTGCGCTCGGAACCGCTTTCCGCAGTGGTCGCAGACGACCAATCCGTTGAGTAGGTACGGCCGGTGCCAGGAGCGTCCTACCCCGAACTTCCGCGTCCCGTGTTTGGCTTGGGCCGCCATCCAGAGCTCAACGGGGGTAACTCAACAGGCGGTGAGCGGCGGTGGGCGCGAGTGGAAGAGGTCCTCCGTCGTGATGGAGTTGGCGCTCCGGCTGATCCAGGGCGACCCGGATCAGTGCAGCGACAGTGGAGCGAGCACCGTGGTGCGCGGCTTGCTGCCTCGCTTCGCCGGCGGCGTCCGGATGAGCGAGAAGAGCAGGATCTGTGGCGCCCGAACGCATCACGGTGATGCGGATCCTCCAATAGGGTCCTCGCATCCGCCACACGCTTGCCTATGAGGCGCATGAACAGAGTCAGGCGGATACGCACCCACGCTCCACGCAGGCTGCCCCGTCAGAGACCTTCTGTGGTGGGGATGGGCGCGCCGAATGGTAACAAAGCGGGACAATTCATCGAATACGTTACCGAGTCAGGCTACTTCACGACTCTGCATCTTTTGCGCGCAGAACAGTAAGGACAACGGCTTATCAAGTGCTAGAGGAGTGGCATAGAGAATGCTGCCGGTCATACCAGGGTAGCCCGTCGCGAACGAGCAGCCAACAAGGCCCTGAAACGCGGCAGGGCCGCTGAGGTAAGAAGCGAACTGGAACTCGGAGGTGGAGGGATGATCCGTCGACGAGGAAGACCAGATACACGAGCCGGCGAGACTCGAGGGAGCCGGCTGGAGACCACAGGCAGGCGGAGCCGCGTCTTGGTCTTCGTCTCAGCAGATGGGGCAGAGACAGCCATGAGGGAGCCGCCCGAGGCGAAGTCGCCCGCGGCGCCGTCGCCGAGGCCCGATGTCACGATCATGGTAGTGCCTCGGGAAGGATTCCGTGTCGCTGGCCGAGCGCTAGAGGTGCTATACGAGCGCACCCAGTACCCATTCTCCCTCGTGTACGTTGATACTGGGTCCCCGCGCCTCACTCGACGGCGCCTCGAATCCGAGGCGCGTACCCGTGGCTTCACGCTGATCCGGACGGAGAGGTATCTGACCCCGAACCGGGCCCGGAACCTCGCGCTTGCTCACGTGACGAGCCAGTACGTCGTCTCCCTGGACAATGACGTGCTGGTCACGCCGGGATGGCTCGAGGCCCTGGTCCGCTGCGCTGAGGAGACGGGCGCCGCGGTCGTGGGACCGGTGACCTGCATCGGCGAGCCGGAGGGCGAGATCGTCCACTCGGCCGGCGGCCTGGCTCACATCGACGACCGGAGCGGTGTCCGCCGCTTCATCTACAAGAACCATTTCGGGAAGGCGCGCCTGGAGGCCATCCGCGCGCGTCTCCGGCGGAGTCCGACCGAGCTGGTCGAGTTCCACTGCATGCTCATTCGGACGGAGGTGCTCGCCCGGGTCGGCCCATTGGACGAAGAGATCCTGAACGATCCGCACCACGTCGACTTCTGCATGATGGTCCGGGAGACGGGCAGCAGCATCTACCTGGAGCCGGCGTCGGTGGTCACGCAGATCGCGCCGCCCCCGGTCCCTTGGGCGGATCTGGCGTTTTTCCTGCAGCGCTGGAACGGACCGGCGACCCGGAGGTCGGTCGGTCACTTCACCCAAAAGTGGCAGATCCGCCCGGACGACCCCTCGATCCGGCAGTTGGCGGACTGGCTGACACACCGGCAACACTTGGCCTTCGTGCGTCTGCATCGGGCCGTGAGAGGGCTGGTCGGCTGGCGCATCGGACAGATGGTCGAGCGGTTCTGCCTCGTGCCGCTGGAGGCCGCGGTGAGCAGCGTCCTCTTCTATGCGTTGCAGCGCGGCGACCCTGGCGGCCGGCCGCGCGTAGCGGACGGCACGCAAATCCAGCGCGTGGGAGGAGCCGGATAGTGGGAAGGAGCGGCCCGCTCGTGAGCGTCATCATCCCGGCCTACAACGCCGAGCGTTTTATCGACGAGGCGCTGGAGCGCGTGTTCAAGCAGACCCATGACCATCTTGAGCTCATCCTCGTCGACGACGGCTCGACCGACGGGACGGGCGCACGGGTGCGAGCGTACGGAGATCGGGTACGGTACATCCGGCAGGGGAATGCGGGGGCCGGGGCCGCGCGCAATCGTGGGCTCGCGGTGGCCACGGGCGACTACATTGCGTTCCTCGATGCGGATGATCTTTGGCGACCGGAAAAGCTGGAGGTGCAGCTCGAGATCGCGGTCAGGCATCCTGCCAGCGGACTCATCGCCTGCGACGGCGGGCGGTTTTCGGGCGGCGATGTCGAGCCGGGTCACCTGCTGTCTCCCTGGGTCGTCGACCGGCTGGCCGAGTGCGGCTCTGGAGAGCTGTCGGGCCGTTTCTATCGCGAGGCGCTGCGGAGCAATCCCGTTGCCTCGCCGTCGCAGATGCTCATCCCACGGTCGGTCACGCGAGCAATCGGGCCGATGATCACGGATCGCAAGGACGCGGAGGACTGGGACTACACGCTGCGGATCGCGCTCGGCTATCCGATCACGATGCATCGGCACCCGCTGGTGCTCTATCGCGTGCACGACGCGAGCCGGTCCGGCAGCCCGGAACGGCGGCGGTTCGTGTGGGCGGTCTGGGATCTCCGGCTGCTGACGCGTCACGAAGCCCTGTGCCCGACCGAGGACCGCGCCTTCGTGCGCCGGACCAAGCGCGACACGGTGCGAGCCTACGCCTATGAGGCCTACTGCTACGCTCGGCGGCACGACGCGCGAGTGGCCAGAACATTTCTCTGGTGGCTGCTCCGCCAAGTTCCCGCCGAGCCGGCGGTAGCGGGCGCCCTGCTCGGTTCATGTGTCCCGGCAGGGGCGCTGGAGCGGGTCCTAGGCGCCGCGCGCCGGGCCGGAGCCGCGCTTCGGCGGGCCGGCCGGAGAGGGCGGCTGTCCGCGTCGACGTGGTTGAAGCGGGAGGGGCACGGGCGGTAAGGAAGACGGAGGGTGCGATGGTCTTCGTCGTGGCGTGGGCCCTGCTGTCTGCCGGTGGTTGCCTCCCCTATCCGCCTCACTGCCCCGGGCGGGAATAGCGAGAGCCGCGTTCGGAGCGAGGACGGGCTTGGCCGTCATTGCCTTCCGCACGGACACGGAATATGAAATCGCCTTCGGGAGAAAGGTGAGGGTCGAAGCCCTGCAGCTCCGCGATCTCACAGTACGAGCCGGGAAGGCGACAGTGTGGCCGCCTCGGTGGGTTGAGTCCTCTGGGCCAGGCGACCCATCCGCACGGGCTGAGGAGGGAGTGCTCGAGGGCGTCGTGCGCCTCGGCCGCCGACTATTGCTGCGGATCAACACCCATGGTCGTCGACGCACCGCCTCCCTGGAATGGGACCCGCCTCCGGGTGTCGGAGAAGTCGAGGCTGTGTTGCTTGCGAGTATCGGGGCTACGGTCCACGCGCTCGCTACGCGGGAAATACCCGCTCGGACTGGCGGGGGAGCAGTAGTGCGTCCGCCGTCACATCGGGGGTCAACCAAGTAGAGACCGTGGAAGGACCCTACGCGGTCCAGGACCATTCGTTTCAGCGAGAGCGAACGGCTCCGACTACTCAGAAATAGATGTTAGAGCCTAAGCTGCACCTTAGTGACGGGCGGCAAACACGTGGGTTCGAATGGATAGCCGACCTCTGGGTCCAGGTTCGGAGCCAACTGGTGCCGGCGTCGGGCCGGGAAACCTAGTCCGATTCTCACATTCCCACGAGAGTCCCATGTCGATTCCCGCCTCATTCCCACGAATTGAGGTGAGTGGGACGCTTCCGGAACTGGATCCAGCGAGGTCGGCGATCAGACAACGTCCACCTCGAAGGTAAGGCGCGTCGATTTCGGCGAAGTGGGCCCTCCCTACCGTCTAGACCAAGTCAGCTTCGAAGGCGAGGGTGTTCGATTTCGGTGATTGCAGGCCCCCGATTTGAGCCAGCAATAGGCGGCGGGTGATCGCCGTGGTAGCTCAACCCCTCTCCCCCGTACGGCAAGGACCTGGTCAGACCTGACCTGCGCCCGTGGGCTATCGATCCCTCTAGGCCGCTCGAGTCCCGGTCGGATGCGGTCGCCGATCAAGGCTTGCTCGAGTTGGTGGGTGGCGAACATGGTGCCGTGGGACCACCTTGGTCGCGACTCTTGCGTGAGCTACGATGGGAGGCCGGGAGGGGTAAGATGTCGTCTTCTACGGGACCTAACGAGGATCTCTCAAGTTCGAGCCCCCTCAGCTCCACCAAAACTTCAGCGATTCACAGACACGGGGCGGGCGGTGCCGGCGCAGGACCACCTGCTCCGTAGTCTTTTCGAACCTGATCTCCTGGTTGCGCAACTCACCGCAGGACGCCGCGATTCGAGAAACGCGTCTCCTGGCTGGTGATGAACTCGAGCAGCGCCGCCTGCCCACCCTCGGTGGCCTTTCTCGCCCGGGCGAAGGCGCCCGCGATGTCCTCGGGCCGCTCGACCCGCTCGCTCCAGCCGCCCATGGCGCGCCCCAGATCCGCGTAACGCCCGCCGATGTCGCGCGTGCCGTACTTGTCGTGGGACACGACGAGATGCGGGATCTCGATGGCCATGGCCGAGTTGTTGAGCACGACCGTGAGGATGGGGACCCCGCAGCGCACCGCCGTCTCGAAGTCGAGCCCCGTCATGCCGAAGGCGGCGTCTCCCATGAAGTTGACGCAGAACTTGTCGGGGGCGGCGAGCTTGGCGCCGATGATGAGGCCGAGCCCAGTGCCGAGCGCATGCGACTTGCCCCAGCCGAGATAGCCGCGTGGCGAGACGGCCCGGTAGAAGGGGAGGAGCTGGTCGCGCGGGCTCCCCGAGTCGTGCGTGACGATGGCTTCGCGCGGGTTCACGGTGCGCATGAACTCGGCGATCACCCAGTAGGGGGTCATCGGGACCTCGGTCGAGCTGAGCGTCGGCGTCCACTCGGCGAGCCACGCCGCGCGCACGCGCTCGAGCTCCGCGCGCACACCCTCCCGTCCGGCCGGGCGGCCTCCCTGGCCCTTGATGGCCTCGATGAACTGGCGCAGCACGAGGCGCGCGTCGCCCAGGAGCGGGTAGTCGGCAGCATAGCTCTTGTTGAGATCGCGCTCGTCATTGGTCGCGTGAATGAGGGTCTTGCCGGCAGGGATGGTGGTCGCCATCCCGTGGCGGGTGAAGCTGCACCCGATACCGAAGACCACGTCGGCCTCGCGGAGATAGTGCAACGTGTGCCCGGTCACGACCGGGCCGCCGGTTCCGAGCGCGAGCGGGTGGTCCTCCGGGAAGGCGCTCTTGCCCTCGAGCGTGACCATGACCGGCGCCTCGAGCAGCTCGGCCAGCTCGAGCAGATCATTCGACGCCTCGGAGTACAGCACCCCCTGGCCGGCGTGGATCACCGGCCGCCGCGCCTCCCGGAGCACACGGGCGGCCGTCTCGACCTCGCGCGCGTTGGCGCCGGCCGCCGTCACCTTGACCGGCCGGTACGCCTCGATCAGGGCGTCGGGCACCTCCTCGTTCACGACGTCGGCGGGGATCTCGACCATCGCCGGCCCCGGACGGCCCATGCGCATCACGCTGATGGCCCGGCGCATGACATCCGCGACCTGGCTGCCCGTGGTGATGGTTTCGACGGACTTGGTGACCGACGCGAAGGTGCGCGCCGAGCTGAACAAGGGGAACACCTGGGCCCGGTCGCGCTGATGGCCGAGCGGCAGGAGCAGTATCGGCGTGGAGTCGGAGTACGCGGTGGCCACTCCGGGAAAGGCGTTCTCGGCCCCGGGGCCGTACTGCATGCAGAAGGCGGCGAGCGTCTTGCCGTTCTTCACCCGCGCGTAGCCGTCGGCGATGCCGACGCCCACCCGCTCCTGGCGGCAGAGCACGGGCCGGATCTCCACCTTGGCCGCGGCCTCGATCAGCGGGGTCGTTGGATAGGCGCTCAGGAACTCGGCGCCCTCGGTCTTGAGGATGCGGGCGATGGCATCGACGACTTTCACGGTGGGCACTCCTTGGGCTCTTGGGATTACCGGCCGCTCGCGCGAACGAGCGGCCGGCCAGCGGCCCGCGGTTGACTATACTGCAGGACGCGCAAGATCGGTCAGGTGAGGGAGAGCCGGCGCGGGGGGACGGGACCGAGCCCGGGATCGGACCCGAGGTGCTCGGCCGGGTCGAGCGGCGTTGAGCCGGCGGCCCGTATGCTGGCGGGCGGCATGGGAGAGATCGGCGGCGACGCGATCGCGATCCGTGAGTTGACCAAGCCCGCGGGGGGGGCGAGGTGGGGCGAGAGCTCGGGCGGCCGGCCCCGTCGTCTTTTCTCAGCCCTTGCGGGCAATCACCGCGATCCGGGTGAGATCGATCACGTGTGCCGCATGCCAGAGACTGATCCCGCTCCACGCGGAGAACCGCGTGATTCGGGGATCGGCCTATCACGCGCGCTGCCGGGATCGCATGGAGAGCCCGTCCGGGCCGGCAACCGTCACGTTCTCGTGATTCCTATGCCACCGCCCCCGTGCTAGCCTCAGCGTCGTAGTGACCCTCGGCAGGGAGGCGCCTATGACGCTCAAGATCGATCGGCCCACTCGGGTTGCCCCCGCGGCACCGCTCCAGAGCCTTCCGTACGACAGCCTCGGCATGGACGCGGAGTCACTCAAGCGGGGAATCCTGGGCCACCTCGAGTACACGCTCGCCGAGCTGCCCCAGCAGGTGGACAGTGAGTGGGAGCCCTATGTCGCCTTGGCGCTGGCGGTGCGGGACCGGATGATCGAGCGCTGGGTACGCACGCAGGAGACCTACTATCGGCGGGACGCCAAGCGCGTGTACTACCTGTCGCTCGAGTACCTGATGGGCCGCACGCTCGGGAACGGCCTGATCAACATGGGCCTGCTGGACGAGTGCACCAAGGCCCTTCACGAGCTGGGCTACCGGCTGGAGGACGTGCGCGAGGCCGAGTGGGACGCCGGCCTCGGCAACGGCGGTCTCGGCCGACTGGCCGCCTGCTTTCTCGACTCGATGGCCACGCTGGGCTACGCGTCGTACGGGTATGGCCTGCGCTACGACTACGGCATCTTCCATCAGCGCATCGTCAACGGCGCCCAGGTCGAGGTCCCCGACGGGTGGCTGCGGTATGGCAATCCGTGGGAGATCCCGCGCCCGGGCGACCGATTCCGGGTGCAATTCTTCGGCAGGGTTCGGTCCTCCATGGACGGGCAGGGCCGACTCGTCAAGGAGTGGGTGGACACCCGCGACGTGCTGGCGACGCCCTACGACACCCCGGTGCCCGGCTATGGCACCCAGACCGTCAATACGCTTCGGCTCTGGGCGGCGCGGGCGGTCGAGGAGTTCGACCTCCACGAGTTCAACGAGGGCGACTACATCGGGGCGATCGAGGCCCGCGCCCGCTCGGAGAACATCTGCCGGGTGCTGTACCCGAGCGACAGCGTGGCCGCCGGCCAGGAGCTCCGGCTCGCCCAGGAGTACTTCTTCGTCTCCGCCACGCTCCAGGACATCATCCGGCGCTACAAGAAGCGCTACCGCATGTTCGACGAGCCGCGCGGCGCCCGCGTCTTCGATCACTTCGCGGACAAGGTAGGTATCCAGCTCAACGACACCCACCCGGCGCTCGCCGTCCCGGAGCTGATGCGGGTCCTCGTGGACCTGGAGGGGCTCGGCTGGGACGAGGCCTGGGAGATCACCCGGGCGACCTTCGGCTACACGAACCACACGGTGCTCCCCGAGGCGCTGGAGCGGTGGCCGGTGAGCCTGGTCGGTCGGATGCTGCCCCGACATCTGGAGATCATCTACGAGATCAATCGGCGCTTCCTGGACGAGGTGGGGCGCCGCTTCGGCCCCGACGACGCCCGCGCCCGCCGCATGTCGCTCGTCGACGAGGACGGCGAGCGCCGCGTCCGCATGGCCACCCTCGCCATCGTCGGCAGCCACAGCGTGAACGGGGTGGCCGAGCTGCATACCGAGATCCTCAAGCGCGACGTCTTTCGCGATTTCCACGAGATGTGGCCGGAGCGGTTCAACAACAAGACCAACGGCATCACCCCGCGTCGGTGGCTGCTCAAGAGCAACCCGCCCCTCGCGCGGCTGATCACCGAGACCATCGGCGCGGGCTGGGTGACCAACCTGGAGGACCTCCGCCGGCTCACCGCCCTGGCGACCGACGCGGCCCTGGGCCTGGCCTGGCGGAAGGCCAAGCGCGAGAACAAGCTCCGCCTGGCCGAGACCATCGTTCGCCAGTACCAGCACCGCGGCATGGCGCTCACCGTCAATCCCGACTCGCTCTTCGACGTCCAGGTCAAGCGGATCCACGAGTACAAGCGCCAGCTCCTGAACGTCCTCCACGTGATCACGCTCTATAACCGGATCCGGGATGGGCAGGACTCCGGTATCGTCCCGCGCACCGTCATCTTCGGCGGCAAGGCGGCTCCCAGCTACGCGATGGCCAAGCTCATCATCCGCCTCATCAACGGAGTGGCCGACACCGTGAACGCCGATCCCGCCGTTCGTGACCGTCTCACCGTGGCGTTCCTCGCCGACTACCGGGTCTCGCTCGCCGAGCAGATCGTCCCCGGGGCGGACCTGTCGGAGCAGATCTCGACGGCGGGAACCGAGGCCTCCGGGACCGGGAACATGAAGTTCGGCCTGAACGGAGCCCTGACCATCGGCACCATGGACGGCGCCAACGTCGAGATGCGGCACGAGGTCGGCGACGACAACATCTTCATCTTCGGCCTCACCGCGGCCGAGGTCGCGGCGCGGCGGCCGCACTACGACCCCTGGGAGATCTACCGGAACGATCCCGAGCTGGCCCGGGCGGTGGACATGATCGGCGGGGGCGCGTTCAGCCCGGGCGAGCCCGAGCTCTTCCGCCCGATCGTCGACTCTCTTCTGACCGGCGGCGACCACTTCTTCCTGCTCGCCGACTACGCCTCCTACGTGGCATGCCAGGAGCGAGTCGCGACAACCTATCGCGACGAATCGGCGTGGACGAGGAAGTCCATCCTGAACGTGGCCAACATGGCCAAGTTCTCGAGTGACCGGACGATCCGGCAGTACGCCGACGAGATCTGGCGCGTCTCCCCGGTGAGGGTGGAGTGAGCCCGGTCTACGACTTCGACCTCGTCTGCATCGGAAGCGGACCCGCCGGCCAGCGGGCCGCCGTGCAGGCGGCCAAGCTCGGGCGGCGGGCGGCCGTGGTCGAGAAACGGCGCTGGGTGGGTGGGGCGTGTATCGACACCGGCACCATCCCGAGCAAGACGCTGCGGGAGGCGGTCGTGACGTTCTCCGGCCTGGCGGGAAAGGGAGACCGCCTGCCCTGGGCCCGCCTCGAGGGGCGCCCGACCTGCCAGCAGCTCTTCGCGGGGGTGGACAGCGTGATCGCCCGCGAGGTCGAGGTGATCGAGAACCAGCTTCGGCGGAACGACGTGAGCGTGCTGTCCGGGGTGGCGTCGTTCGTGGATCCCCACACGCTGGCGATCGAAGCCGACGGGGGCCGGCGGCAGATCACGGCCGAGCACATTCTGATCGCGGTCGGCACGCAGCCGGCCCCCCCGCCGGGGGTCAAGAGCGACGGCGAAGTCATCCTCAACACCGACGACATGGTCCGGCTGAAGCAGCTCCCGCGCACGATCTGTGTGGTCGGAGCCGGGGTCATCGGGATCGAGTACGCGTCCATCCTCGCGGCCCTCGGGGTGGCGGTGACCCTGGTGGAGCGGCGGGACCGGCCGCTCGAGTTCCTCGACCGCGAGATCGTGGACGAGCTGCTCCACCAGATGCGCAGTCGGAACGTCACGCTCCGGCTCGGCGAAGCGGTGGACTCGATCGACCTCGCGGAAGGTCCGCCGAGGAAAGCGGTGCTCACCCTCGAGTCCGGCAAACGGATCGTCACCGACACGGTGCTCTTCTCGGCCGGCCGCGTCGCGGGTACCGAGGCGCTCAATCTGGCCGCGGCGGGACTCGAGTCCGACGAGCGCGGTCGGCTCCGGGTGGATGCGCACTTCCGCACCGCGGTGTCCCACATCTTCGCGGCCGGGGATGTGATCGGCTATCCCAGCCTGGCCGCCACCTCGTCCGAGCAGGGGCGCCTGGCCGCCTGCGCGGCGTTCGGCGTCGACGCGGGCCCCATGGCCGCTCATTTCCCCATCGGCATCTACTCGATCCCCGAGATCTCCATGGTGGGCGCGCCGGAGCATGAGCTCACGCAGAAGAAGATTCCCTACGAGGTGGGCGTGGCCCGCTACCGCGAGATCGCGCGCGGACAGATCCTCGGGGACCACGCCGGCATGTTCAAGATGCTGTTCCACCGAGAGGACCACCGGCTCCTCGGCGTTCACTGCATCGGGACCGGCGCCACCGAGCTGGTCCACATCGGGCAGGCCGTGCTCGGCCTGGGCGGCGGATTGGACTACTTTCTGAGAACCGTCTTCAACTATCCGACCCTGGCCGAGTGCTACAAGGTCGCGGCCCTCGACGCCTCGAACCGGCTCCGGTTCTGAGCCCGCGCCCACCGGCACCGGGGGACATGCGCATCGCGGTCGTCACCGACAGCCACCTCGCGCCCCAGGCCGGCGCGTTCAACGACAACTGGCGCGCGGTCCGCGCCTTCGTGGCCGCCGAAGCGCCGGCCCTCTGGCCGAGGTGGCCGACGGCCCTTTGTGACGACGGAGGCCGGCGGCGCGGTGGTCAGCCCTCCATGAAGCCGGCGAGCTCCGCCGAGGTGACCCCGCGGTCGACGTATCCGAAGGTACCGGCCGCCTTCACCTCGCGGGCCGCGTCGATCAGGCCGCTCATCGCGGTGCGGTAGAGCGAGGTCGCGAGGCTGATCCGCTTCACGCCCGCCGCAGTCAGCTCGGCCGCCGTGAACGATTTGCCCTTGATGCCCACCATGAAGTTGACCGGCTTCGACACGGCGGCGCACACCGCGCGCACCGCGGCCAGGTCGGGCAGGCCCGGCGCCATGAGCACGTCCGCACCCGCCTTCTCGAAGGCCTGCAGCCGCTTGATCGTGTCCTCCAGATCGGGGTTGCCCCGCAGGAAGTTCTCGGTCCGCGCGGTGAGCGTGAATGGAAAGGACAGCGCGCGCGCCGCCGCGACGGCGGCGGCCACCCGCGCGGTCGCGGTCGCGATGTCGAAGAGCGGCGTCTGCTTGTCCCCGGTCGCGTCCTCGATCGATCCGCCCACGAGCCCCACCGAGGCGGCGAGCCGGATGGTCTCGGCCGCGGCCGACGGCGCGTCGCCGAAGCCTTTCTCCAGATCGGCGGCGACCGGTAGATCGGTCGCGTCCACGATGGCGCGCGAGTGGGCGAGCGCCTCCTCGCGCGTCACCTTGCCGTCGCGGCGGCCGAGGGTGCCCGCGGAGGCTCCGCTGGAGGTGGCGAGCGCCGGGAAACCGAGCGCGGCGAGGATGCGGGCCGAGCCGGCATCCCACGGGTTGGGAATCACGAAGGCGCCCGGCGCCGCGTGGAGGGCCCGGAAGTGGACGGCCTTGTCGCTCTGGCTGACGGTCATGGTTTCGCCTCTATGACGTCTTGCGGGGGGGCACCACCCAGTAGAAGACGGTGTGCTCGCCGTCGGGCAGGTTGAGCTTGATCGTCTTCTCCGGCTTCCAGTCGCCCATGTCGTAGTTGTGCGAGACGACCCGGGTCCCGGGCCGGAGCTCGAGCAGCTTCGGGCGCAGCTTCATGTTCACCGCGGGCAGCAGGTAGAGGGTGACCACGGTGGCGTCGCTGATGTTCGCCTCGAAGATGTCGCCCTCGACGAACTTCGCGAGCTCGCTCACCCCGGCCTTGCGCGCGTTGTCCCGGGCCTCCTGCACCAGCGCCGGGAGCAGCTCGATCCCGGTGCCGCGCGTGCCGAACTTCTTGGCCGCGGTGATCACGATCCGCCCGTCCCCAGACCCCAGGTCGTAGAGCACGTCGCTCTTCTTGACCTTCGCGACCTTCAGCATCTCGGCCACCACCTTCTCGTGAGTCGGCACGTAGGGAACGTCCGGCTCCTTCGGGGTCGACGGCGTCTGGGCGCTCGCCGCGACGGCGGCGGCCAGGATGAGGGCGAGGAACGGCACGGGGGAACGGAAGATCCGCATGTCAGGCGCCTCCTTGGATGCCGGGACGGGTGACGGCGGCTCGTCCCATCAGCCCGAGGACGAGCGCGCCGGCCGCCACCACCGCCACCCCGACGATCGAGCCGCTCCCGCTGTAGGCGAGACTGGCATAGAGCAGGTAGGCGCAGGTGGCGCAGAACACGAGCGGCGTGATCGGATAGAGCGGCACCGTGAACGGACGCGCCACCTCCGGCTCCCGGCGCCGCAGCACGAGCAGCGACACGCCGGTCAGGAGGAAGAACAGCCAGAACACGGGCGCGGTGAACTCCACCATGGTCTCGAAACCCTCCCGCATGAACCCGCCGAGGAGAACCAGCGCGAGGACGAGCGTCCCCTGGGCGACGAGCGCGTTGACCGGCGTCCCCGCGCGGCGATGGCAGCGGCCGAGAAAGGCGAGGGGCCGGAAGTCGCGCCCGAGGGCGTAGGCGGTGCGGGCGCCCGTGAACACCGCCGCGTTCACCGAGGTGGCGGCCGCGATGACGATGAGCACGCTCACCACCCAGGCGCTCCCCACTCCGGCCGCGCGGGCTATCAGATCGGCGGCCACCGTCTTGGACTCCGCCATCCCGGCCAGCCCGAGGCCGCGCAGGTACGCCACGTTCACGAGCAGGTAGAGCGCGGTGATCGCGACGATGCCCCACACGAGGGCCCGCACGATGCTCCCCCGGGGCCCGCGGATCTCCGCGGAGGCGTACGCCGCCTCGTTCCATCCCCCGTAGGTGAGCAGCACGAAGACCATCATGAGGCCGAACCCCTGGGTGGGGGACGCGACCACCGGGGGCGTGGTCAGCGACGACGGCGTGTCGAGCGCGAGCCCCGCCGTGATCACCAGGACCAGGCCCGCCACCTCGGCACCGGTGAGCAGATTCTGGATCAGGCGCCCCTGGCGCACGCCGATGACGTGGACGCCGGTGATGCCCACGACGGTGAGCGCCGCGTAGAGGGTCGGCGAGGCGGCCCCGAGCGGCACCAGCTTGGTTGCGTAGTCGCCGATGACGAAGGCGAGCAGCGCGATGGACCCGGTCTGGATCACGGTGATGCGCGCCCACGCGAAGAGGAAGGCCAGCCGGATGCCGAAGGCGCGCGCCAGGTAGTGATAGTCCCCGCCGGGGCTCGGATAGGCCGCGGCCAGCTCCGCGTAGCAGAGCGCGCCGATGAGGGAGATGGCCCCGCCCGCCACCCACGCGCCGAGCGCCACCGCCTCGCTCGTCGCGTTGGCCGCGACCAGAGACGGGGTCCGGAAGATACCCGCGCCCACCACGGTGCCCACGATGATCGCCACCACGTCGATCACGCGCAGGGTCGGGCGCAGGGTCGGGTCCGAGCGGGCGGCCAGCATCACCGGCATAGCTTATACCGGAACGCGGAGCCCGCAACGAGTCCACCCCCTGTCCGAGATTCTGGACATTGTGCCGGCCGCGCGTGGCGCCCTAGGATCCGGACATGATCAAGACGGGGCGCATCGAGTTCTACGACCGGCCCACCTCGTGGGGCCTGATCATCGGCGACGATCAGGATCTCTACGTGGTCCGGGGCCGGGACGGGCGCGGGACGGCGCCCCGGGTCGGCGAGCGCGTCTCCTTCGAGCCGCAGGTCAGCGCCGACGGCAAGCGCGCAGCGGAAGTGCGGCTGGTCAGCCGGGGCCTCACGGCGCTCGGGCGCGAGGCGCCGGCGGCCGGGGTCAGGCCCCTCCGATGATCTCGGGGACGACCGCGAACCCTCGCGTGCGGATGGACTCGTCCACCCGGAGCTGCCGCCGCCGGTCGGCCGACCGCCGCTCGCTGGCGGCGGCCTCCGCGCGCTCCCGGCGCTCGCCGTGCCGCCGGTCGAGGATCACGGTGACCGGCTCGCTCGCGTACTCGCGCTTGAGATAGTCGTAGAGCTGGATATTGTGGCGCGCCACCACGAACAGGTGCCCCAGATGCAGGAGCTCCTCGGCGGCCCGCGACAGCCAGAAGCGCATGTCCATCTCGCGCAGGAGGCCAAGGGCCGTGGCCAGGTGATCCTCCGCGCGATCGCGGTCGCCGGCCAGGCGCAGGAGCCGCCCCAGCCCCAGGTGCGTGCGCGCCTGGAGCGGGCGCATCTCGAGCTCCTCGGCCAGGCTCAGCGCCTGGCCGTAGTAGCCTTCCGCCTCGCCCACCAAGGGTGGCTCGGCCAGCGCGGCGAGCTCGCCCATCAGGCGCAGCGCGCCGGCCTGGTGGCCGCGCTCCTTGTGCCGCAGCGCCAGCTCGAGCGCGCGCTGGGCCACGCTCCGGGCGCGGTCGAGCTGCCCGGCCGCGGCCAGGCCCTCGCCCAGGTTCGTGGTCCAGAGCGCGAGGTAGGCGCGCACGCCCAGATCCTCCGTCAGCGACACCCCGTCCTCCAGGAGGCGCATCCCTTCCTCCCGCCGGCCGAGCAGCACGAGGGTGAGGCCCAGGAGCGACGAGGGAATCGGCCGCCAGACGTCCAGACTCTTCTCGCGGCAGGCGTCGAGGCTGCGCTGGAGCGCGGGCAGCGCGCGCTCGAGCTGGCCGCGGCGGAGCCAGGCGAGCCCGGCCATGGTGCGCGCGATGGTCTGGGTATAGGCGTGGCCGCTCGCCTCGCCGGCCCGCTGCGCCTTGTCGAGCGACAGGGCCGCCGCGTCGAACTCGCCGATCTCCACGAGGGTGAACGCGAGCCAGCCGCTCGAGGTGACGTAGGAGACGCCGGCCTGCCCGCCCGGGGTCTCACCCTGCATCAGCTCGAGGGCCTCCACGTTCTCGCGCAGGGTCGCGTGCGCGCGCCGGTAGAGGCCCTGCGCGTGACAGCTATAGCCCAGGTAGCTGCGGGCCAGCGCCTGGAGCGCCGCGTCGCCGGCCCCGTCGCCGATGCGCAGGCAGCGCTCGCCGTACTCGATGGCCAGGTCCGGCTCACCTTTCAGATAGTGGTAGTTGATGAGGTAGGTGTAGACACGCGCCAGCCGCTGCTCGTCGCCGAGCTTCTCGGCCATCGCCTCCGCTTCCTGCGAGAGCGTCAGCACGCGCTCGAGCTGGCCGAGCTGCAGCAGCGGCGAGCGCAGGTCGAGGCGCAGGTCGATCGCCTGCTCGGTGGCGGACCGGCCCTCGGGCAGCCGCCCGAGCGCGCCCATGGCCTGCTCGAAGAAGATGACCGCCTCGCGATTGGCGGAGCGCGCCGCCGCCTTGGTGCCCGCCTGCCGGAGGTAGGCCACCGCCTTCGCCCACACCTCGCCGCGCACCGCGTGGTGGGCGAGCCGCTCGAAGTGCTCGGGCAGCCGGTCCGCGTAGAGCTGCTCCATCGCCTGCACCACGCGGCCGTGCAGGGCGCGCCGGCGGTCCTGCAGCAGGCTCGAGTAGGCCACCTCGTGGGTCAGCGCGTGGCGGAAGGTGTACTCCACGCTCGGGAAGAGGCTGATCTCGTAGAGGAACTCGCCGGCCTGGAGCAGGGTCAGGTTGCGGCGCACCGTCTCCTCCGAGAGATCGGCGATCTCCTGCAGCGGCGCCAACGAAACATCCTTGCCGATGACCGCGGCGGCCTGCAGCAGCCGCTTGCTCTCGATGGGGAGGCGGTCGATGCGCGCGGCGAGCACCGCCTGCACGGTCGCCGGCACCTGGACCTTCTGCACCTCGCGGGTCAGGAGGTAGTGCCCGGGCGTGCCCGCGAGCACCTTGCTCTCGGCCAGCGTGCGCACGCTCTCCTCGATGAAGAACGGGTTGCCCTCGGTCCGCTCGATCAGGAGCTGCTTGAGCGGGCCGAGCCCGGGGTCGTCACCCATCAGCGCGCGCAGCAGCTCCTCCGAGCTCTGGGGCGGGAGCGGATCGATCCGGAACTGGGTGTAGTAGCTCTTGCGCGCCCACCCGTGCTGGTACTCGGGCCGGTAGCTCACGAGCACGAGGGCGCGGGCCAGGGGCAGGCTGTCCACGAGGCTGTCGAGGAAGGCCTGGCTCTCCGAGTCCAGCCAGTGGAGGTTCTCGAACACCAGGAGCACCGGCTGCACCTGGCCTTCCCGGAGGATGAGGCGCTTCACCGCGTCGAGCATACGCTGGCGGCGCTGCGGCAGATCCGGGGTCTGCCACTCCGCGTCGTCCACCGGCACGTCGAGGAGCTGGAGGAACGCGGGCAGGGTGGGCCGCAGGCTCTCGTCGAGCGTCAGCAGCTTGCCGGTGACTTTCTCGCGAATCCGCCGCGAGTCGTCCGGCTCTTCGAGGTGGAAGTAGTTCTGCAGGAGCTCCTTCACCGTGAGGTACGAGGTGTTCTTGCCGTAGGAGGTGGCCTGCGCCTCCATCATGAGCCAGCCGTGCGCGCGATGGGAGTGGGTGAACTCCCAGAAGAGGCGCGACTTGCCCACCCCCGGCTCGCCCGACACCGCCACCACCTGGCCGTGGCCGGCCGCCGCCCGCGCCATCGCCTGGTGGAGCGCGTCCACCTCGGCCTCGCGGCCCACGAAGGGCGTCAGGCCGCGCGCGGCGCTGGCCTCGAGGCGCGAGCGCACCTGCTCGGAGCGGACCAGCTCGAAGACCTCCACCGGATCCGGCATGCCCTTCACCGGCACCGGGCCCAGCGCCTTGACCTCCACGTACCCCTCGGCCAGCCGCAGCGTCTCGCGCGAGATCAGGGTCGAGCCGGGGCGGGCGAGCTGCTCCATGCGCGCGGCCAGGTGCGTGGTCTGGCCGATCGCCGAGTAGTCCATGTGCAGATCGCTGTCGATGGCGCGCACCACGACCTCGCCCGAGTTGAGGCCGATGCGGATCTGCACGTCCACGCCGCGGCCGCGGCGGAGCTCCTCCGCGTACCAGCCGACCGTCTGCTGCATGCGGAGCGCGGCGTGGCAGGCGCGCACCGCGTGGTCCTCGTGGGCGAGCGGCGCGCCGAAGAGCGCCATGATCCCGTCGCCCATCACCTGGTTCACCGTGCCCTCGTAGCGGTGCACCGCCTCCATCATCCGCTCGAGCACCGGATCCAGCAGGCGGCGGGCCTCCTCCGGATCCTGGTCGGCCAAGAGCTCCATGGAGCCCTTGAGATCCGCGAAGAGCACGGTGACCTGCTTGCGCTCGCCTTCGAGCGCGTGCCGCGAGGTCAGGATCTTCTCGGCGAGGTGCTTCGGGGTGTAGCCCTGGGGGGAGGCCTGGCGCTCCACCGGCTCCGGCGTCGTCGGCGAGCCGCAGGAGCCGCAGAACCGCTTGTCCGGCAACAGCTCCGCGCCGCAGCTCGGACAGCTCATCACCAGGCGTGCCCCGCACTCCTCACAGAACCGCACACCCTCACGGTTCTGGGACTGGCAGCGGGGACACTGCACCTAGCCCTCCTCGGGCGGCGACGCCGAGACGATGATCTCGTAAGAGTAGCCCCTCCACCAGTGGGGGGTCAAGGGCCCGCCCCCCCAACCGTCGTGTGCCTACTGTCCTGTGCCGGCCGGCGTGGGCGAGGCCCGGTCAGCGGGGCTCCTCGGGTCCCAGGCGGTAGCGCCGGATGTCGGCGCGCACGTCACGGACGGTGTCGCGCTCGATCTCGATCCGCACCTCGTGCCGCTCCACGTCCCAGTGCCGCACCGTGGACAGCCAGCCGAAGATCCGGCGGGACTCCGGCAGGAGACGGCGGCCGCGGTAGATGAGGGTCGTGTACCCGGATCCCGGAAACTGGTCCTGGCGCTCCACCTCGGTACCGCAGAGGCGGAGCACCTCGTCCCGGGTGGTCTTGCCCGGCACGATGCGCTCGAGCACCTCGCGGGGCAGGATCACGCCCGCCCGGGGGTCGCGCCCGTCCCGCCACGCGCCCAGCTGCACGCGCGCGGCCACCACGTCGGCCAGGCGCAGGAGGCCACGCCCGAGCAGCGGGCCCATCGCCTGGCCGAGAGCGAAGATGAGGAGCGGAGCGGCCACGAGCAGCACGGTCTGGGTGCGCGAGAAGTAGCCGAACTGCACGGCAAGCTGCTGCGGGGTGATGCCGTCGCCGCGGTCGAGAAAAAGCGAGACGACCTGGGTGCTATCGAGCGTCTCGCTCAACCGTCTGATGGACGTGGGCGGATAGACCTCGTCGATCTTGAGCCGGTCGGACTGGGGGAACTGCACCACCAGCTCGGCCGGCGCGTCGGCCAGGCCCACGACGCGGTCGCGATGGGCGAGGTACATCGGAAACAGCGGCCGGTCGCGCACCTCGTTGAAGCCGATGGCCACGCGCGAGGGGCCGCCGCGGATGAGCGTCTCCACCCAGCCGAGCTTCTGCGGCTTCACCAGCCCGGCCACGTGAAGGGTGAGCTCCATGAGCCAGCTCCGGTCGGTGATCCGGGGCGTCCACGGGATGCGAATGAAGGTGGCGGGCGGGCTCAGCCCCAGCGCGCCGGTCTGCACGAAGGTCACGAACGGGGCCCCCGCCGGCTGGACCTCGGTGGTGCCGTCGGCCAGCCCGCGCGCCAGCAGCTCCACGCGCCCCTCCCCGATCACGTCGAAGCCCTGCTCCGTGACGTAGCGGGCCAGCGCCGCGTCGGGCTTCTGGGCGGGAGCGTCGTTCCGGATCTCGCCCGGCCAGAGCAGGAAGATGTCCTGCGCCACGTCGGCGGCCTGGCGATCCGGGGAGAGCAGGAGGCTCCACGTCACCACGACCGGCACCGGCCCCGGCTCCTCGCGCACGGTGGCGCGGACCATCAGCGGCCCCACCGTGAACGGCGGCTTCGGACGGGACGCGAGGAAGAGCTGCGCCTGGGCGGGGACGGGAGCCAGGAGGAGCGCGACCGCGAGAGACCAGCCAAGCCGGCGCATGGTCGAGGCTCGATCATACCCGGCCCGCACCGACCATGCCAGGCGAGTGCTACGTTCGTGCGATGCGCGACGCCACGTCGGGCATTTCTGGGGACCACGCGCGGAGCCCTGCCGCGGGCCACCGCCGGCTGGCGGCCGCGGCGGCGACCTTCGCGGAGTGGAGCCGGCCCTACGCGCCCTGGGCATTCTGACTCGGGCTGCTGATCCTGGTCACGGTGACGCTGCTCACCATGCCCGGCAATCCGGTCCTCGATCTGAACACCCGCCCGTATCGCGCGCTCGGCACGATCGTGGCCGACGCGCGCGCGCTCACGCGCGAGTGGGGCCTCGTCGAGCCCGCCGAGGCCACGCTCTATCTCACCGCCGCCTGGATCGCCTTGCGGCACGCCGCCCTGCTGGGGCCGCGGGCGCCGGACGCGCGATGCTACCGCTTCGTCGCCTTCTTCTGCGGGATGCTGGCCCTCGAGGAGATGGACTGGCTCGGTCTTGTGAGCCCCCTCATCGGCCGCGTCGGCGCCGCCGACGTTTACCTGGGCTCCTCCCACGATCTGCTCAAGGTGGCGTGGCACTACCACTGGTTCGCGATCCCGCTCGCCCTCTCGGCGCTGCTCGTCCTCGGCATGGTCTGGTATCGCGGCCATCTCACGGTCGGCTTCGTCCGGCGGGAGATCTTCGATCCGACCACGCTGCCGCTCTACGCGGCGCTGGTGGCCCAGACGCTCGACGTGGACGACACGCTGCTGAGCACGCGGCATCCGTTCTTTCGCGACCCCTTGGAGGAGCCCTTCGAGCTCCTGGCCGAGCTCCTGCTCGTGAGCGGCCTGCTACTCAAGTACTGCCGCGACTGGCGCCGGGCGGGCCGACCCCAGATGTGATGAGGCGCGGGGCTGTGATAGGCTCCCGCCCATGAACGCCACCGCCCTGCTCGCCGAGTTCGTCACCAAGAGCCGCTACGAGGACTGCCCCGAGGCCGCCCTCGACGCCGCCCGGCGGGCCATCCTCGACTGCCTGGGCGTGATGCTGGCCGGCTCCGTCGAGCCGGCCGCCCGGATCCTCCAGCAGGTGGCCCGGACGGAGGGCGGCGCCCCGCTGGCCACGGTGGTGGGCACGGGCCGCCGCACCGGCGCGGTGTGGGCCGCGCTCTGCAACGGCACCGCGGCCCACGCGCTCGACTTCGACGACACCAACTTCGCCCTGATGGGCCATCCCTCCGCGCCGGTGCTGGCGGCGGTACTGGCCGCGGGCGAGCTCGCGCTGGCCGACGGCCGCGCCGTGCTGCACGCCTTCCTGCTGGGCTTCGAGGTCGAGACCACGCTGGCCGAGGTCATCAACCCGGCCCACTACGCCCACGGCTGGCACGCCACCTGTACGCTCGGCACGCTGGGCGCGGCGGCCGCGGCGGCGCGGCTGCTCGGGCTCGACGGCACGCAGACCCGTCACGCCCTCGCGGTGGCCGCCTCGCAGTCCTCGGGGCTGAAGGAAAACTTCGGCACCATGACCAAGCCCTTCCACGCCGGGCACGCCGCGCGGAGCGGCGTGCTGTCGGCGCTGATGGCGCGCGAGGGCTGGACCGCCTCCGAACACGCGCTGGAAGGGCCCCAGGGTTTCTTCAGCGTGCTGGGCGCGGGCCAGCGCGCGCTCGAGCCGCTCGGGACGCTCGCCGCGCCGTGGAAGATCCTGACCACCGGGGTCGCGGTGAAGCCCTACCCGTCCTGCGCCTGCACGCACTCGATCATCGACAGCGCGCTCGAGCTCCGGCGGGTCGAGGGCATCCGGCCCGACGAGGTCGAGGAGGTGACGGTCGGCGTGGCCGCGGGCGTGCCGCGCATCCTGATCCACTCGCGCCCCCGCACCGGGCTCGAGGCGAAGTTCTCCGCCGAGTTCGCGGCGGCGGCCGCGCTGATGGACGGCCGCGTCGGCATCGCCACCTTCCAGGACGACCGCGCGCAGGATCCGGACCTGCGACGCCTGATGGAGCGGATCCGGGTGGTGGTGGATCCGGAGATCCCCACCGATCTCGAGCGCCACATGTGGACTCGCATGACCGTTCGATTGAAGGGTGGCCGATCGGCCAGCATCAGCCCCCGGCCGGTGCCGGGCCATCCCGGCAATCCGCTGACGCTCGAGGCGCTGCGGGAGAAGTTCACCGAGTGCGCCGCCCTCGTGCTTCCCGCCGACCGCGTGGACTCGGTCGCCCAGATCGTCGAGTCGCTCGACACCTGCCCCGATCTCCGGAGCCTGACCGCGATCCTCGATCCCGGCCGCTGAGCACGGCCGCGCCTCTCAGCCCGCTTCCGCGGGCTCCGGCGGGGGTAGCCACTGGAGCGACGCGGCGAAGATCAGCGCGGTGACGACGAGCAGCACCGCGTTGACGCCGCGCCCCTGCGGCGAGCCGATCGCGGCCGAGAGCAGCACCGAGGCCGTGTTGTTGGCCACGTGGCAGATCACCGCCGGGATCACGCTGCCGGACCGCGCCGTGACCAGCCCGAGGTAGAGCCCGATGCCGGTGGCGAGCAGCCCGTGCACCCACTCGCCGTGAATCAGCCCGAAGGCGAGCGCGGTCACCACGATCGCGGGCCCCGCGCGCCACACCTGGCGCAGCCGCGTCAGCATGAAGCCGCGGAAGAACAGCTCCTCCCCGACCGGCGCGAGGCCGCCGATGACGAGCACCGCCAGGGCCAGGGTGAGCGGCGTCGCGGTGGCCAGGGTCCGCGCGATCCAGTCGAGATTGGCGCCGGGGCCCGCACCGACCAGGAGCGCGAGCGACTCGAGCGCCTGGCTCAGCGCAAGGATCCCCCCGATCATCGCCAGGATCCCGCGCGCGGGCACCCGAGCTGGGAGCAAGCGCAGCCGCTCGCGCCGCGGGCGGCCCGCCGCGAGCCACGCGACGACGATGAGGCCCAGCGAGGAGGCGGGCACGCCCACGAGGAGGGCGGCGAGCCCGTCGCGCTCGAGGTCGAACGTGCCGGCGCGGCGGGTCACGAGCGCGGTCACCGCCACGAGCTGCAGCCCGAAGACCGCCGCGACGGCGGCGAGATAGACGAGAAGGGTGGTGGCGATCACCCGCATGGCTGGCCCGGCTCCTACTCTACCGCCCCGCGCCCCTCACCCTGCCCTCTCCCCTGAGGGGAGAGGGAGATCCTACTAGTGGTGGCAGGTCACGCACTCGAGGGGGGCGTTGCGGCGGGCGCTCTCGCTACCCGGTGGCGCGTGCACCGACGGGATCGGCGCGTCCGAGGCGGTCTGCACAGCCTGCACGCCCTTGGCGTTGGCGGTGCGGTGGCATTCCACGCACCAGCCCATGGTCAGCTTGGGCGGCTGATTGGGGATCCCCGCGAGGTTCTTGAGATCGTTGACGATACTCTGCCCGGTCTCGGCGTGTACGCGCTCCATGGCCTCGATGCGGCCGTGGCACGTCTGGCACTGCACGCCCGCCTGCACGTGGGGCTTGTGGGTGAAGTGGGCGTGCTCGGGCACCTTGAAGATGCGGAGCCACGGGATGGGCTCCTTGCGCTCCCAGTAGCCGTGCAGCTTCTGGACTTCCGGATTACCCTGGGCGGCCACGATCTTGTGGCAGCCCATGCAGCGCTCCACCGACGGCAGGCCCGCCGCGCTGCTGCGCCGCGCACCCGCGTGGCAGTACTGGCAGGCGATCTGGTACGAGCCGGCGTGGATCACGTGGCTGAAGAAGATCGGCTGCACCGGACCCTGCCGCTTGGCGGCGACCGGCAGCACCTTCGTCGGATCGAACGCGGGCTCGGCCAGCGTCCGGACGTAGGCGATGACCTCCCGGATCTGCACGGCGGACAGGAACGGCGTGAAGTTCGGCATCAGCGGTGAGAGCCCGACCACCTGGCCCCCGTGCGCGATGATGCTGAAGAGGAAGTGATCGGGCAGGGCGTTGAGGATGCGGCCCTCGGTCAGGTTCTGGGGCTTGATGGGCAGGTTCTGGCCGGCGAGCCCGTCGCCCTTGCCGTCGGTACCGTGGCAGTTCACGCAGTAGGTCCCGAAGGTCTGCTTGCCCCGCTCGATGATCCGGGGGTCGATGACCCCGGCCTCGTGCCCCTTGGCCGCCGCCTTCTGGCCCGGGCCCTGGCCGGGCGTGGCGGACTTGGCGGCGGAGATGGGAAAGCCGATCAGGATGCCGATCAGAACGGCCGCGATGGCCGCACTACCGACGACGGCGGTGCGTGGGATGCGCATGAGGTTCAGGCTGTCTCCCTTGGAAAACCCCACCGAATATACTCAAAACCCAGCCGGAATCCTAGCCAGAAAATTCACAATCACCGGGCGGGTCATCCACCCAGATACAGGCGCTTGACCTCGGGGTCTTCCAGCAGCGTCCGCCCCGGCCCCTCGAACCGGTTCCGGCCCAGCTCGAGCACGTAGGCCCGGTCGGCCACGGCCAAGGCCTTGGCCGCGTTCTGCTCCACCACCATCATGGTGTAGCCGGCCTGCTTCATCTCGGTGAGCTTGTCGAAGATCAGCGAGACGAACTTCGGCGCCAGGCCCAGCGACGGCTCGTCCAGCAGGATCAGCTTGGGCGTGGTCATGAGGGCCCGCCCGATGGCCACCATCTGCTGCTCGCCGCCCGACATGGTCCCCGCCTTCTGGGCCCGCCGCTCGGCCAGGATCGGGAACAGCCGGTAGACGCGCTCGAGCGCCTCCTGGATCCGGCGGCCGTCCCGCTCGATGTAGGCGCCCATCTCGAGGTTCTCCAGCACCGTCATCTGGGGGAAGACGATGCGGCCCTGCGGGACGTAAGCCAGGCCGCGCGGCAGCACTTGATCGGGCCGGAGGCCCGTGATGTCCTGGCCGTCGAAGAGAACCCGGCCGGCGGTGGGGCGCAGAAAGCCCACGATGGTCTTGAAGGCGGTGGACTTGCCCGCGCCGTTGGGGCCGATGACGCTCACCATCTCGCCCGCGCGCACGTCGAGGGTGACGTCGTGGAGGATGGCCAGCTTGCCGTAGCCGGCGGTGAGGCGCTCGGCGTGCAGGAGGATCGGGCTGGGCGCGGTGGTCATGACCGGCGCCGCCCGATGTAGAGGACGTGGGGATAGGGCAAGACGTCCACCATCAGGTGCCGGTGCACCTCGAAGCCCACGTCCTCCAGGAGCGCCTGCAGCTCGTCCGCGGACCAGTAATTGACGGGCGTGCGGGGATCCATGACCTTGTCGAGCGCGTGGGTGAACCAGCGCTTGTAGGCGGGCTGGCGATCGACGTCCTTGACGAGCAGGCGCCCGCCCTCGGGCAGCGTCTTGGCCACCTGCTCGAGCAGGGGCCGCACCGCCTCCTCGGGAATGTGGTGGACGATGTCGAGCATGTAGGCGGCGTCGAAGCGCGCGCCTCCCCGCCCGGCGCCCCGATAATCCATGACGTTGCCGACCTCGTAGCGGACATTGGCGAGGCCGAGCCGCCGCGCGGCCGCGCGGGCCATCTCGATGCGGCGCGGATTGAGGTCGAAGCCCTCGACGGTGAGCGCGGGATGCGCGCTCGCGTAGTAGAGCGAGAAGAGCCCGAAGCCACAGCCCAGGTCGAGCACCCGGCCGCGCGCGGGCAGGTACTGGCCGATCTCGTCGAGAAACCGCTGGCGCAGGATCCAGAAGCGCCCCCAGCAGTACGCGCGCACGATCGGATCGTCGTAGGCGCGGATGACGCTACGAATCGCTTCGCTTCGCATGGATCCGGTATCCGGGGCCGGTCACGGCCAGGGGGAACGAGCGCTCGAGCGCCTGCGCGAGCTCGGGGAACGCGGCCAGGCGGTCGTAGCCGAGCTCGGGCCAGCTCTCCTCGAGCACCACCACCGCGGCGGGCGGGTGGGCCGCGAGGCCCGCCACCAGCTCCGCGCGCAGGGCGCGGATGCGCGGGTCGTCCGGGTGGTGAAAGAAGTGGAAGTCGTAGATGAACCGCGTGGGCTGCCGCAGCCCCAGGCGCAGCAGCGCGTGGATGCCGCCCCCGGTGGTGTCGAGCACCTGCACGGTCTCGCCCGGCCGCACCAGCGGGGCCAGGTCGCGGGTCAGCGCGGCCACCCGGCGGGCCTTCTCCGCGATCCACTCGGGCTCGCGGGCCTCGACGCCCTTGGCGCCCAGCGCGAGCACGAGCAGCGCCCAGGCCGCGAGCGCGACCGCGCGCCGAATGCCGCGCAGGTCGGCGGCAGGCCGCGTACGGGACCCGTCAGCGCGCCGCGCCACCGCCGCGGGCGCCAGCGCGCAGAGGAAGAGCGCGAGCGGGTAGAGCTGATACTCCCAGCCCTTGCCCTGGAGCGCGAAGTGCGCGGCGCCGTAGAGCGCGCCCAGGGCCGCCAGCACGAGGCGCGGCGACCAGGCGGGGGACGCGCGCAGGCCCAGCAGCCCGAGACCCGCGAGCAGGCCGAACGTCGCGCGACCCCAGGCATGCCAGCGCGTGGCCCCGAGCACCGACACGCGGCCGACCTGGCTGTAGAGCGGCAGCACGTAGCCGGTCAGCACGGCCACGCACGGCGCGAGGCCGCCGCGCCCGGCGAGCCAGGCGACGACCAGGGCGGGCACCACCAGCCCGCCGCCCAGCACGAGGGCGCCGGCGCGCCCGGCCGACCGCCCGGCTCGCCGAGCGCCCACCGCGGCCACCGCCGCACACAGCAGCCAGAAGAAGCCCGCGTGCGGCTTCACGGTCATGCCCGCGCCGAGGGCCAGCCCACCCGCGAGGAACGCCAGGCGCCCGTCGGGCTGCTCGAGGCCCCGCGCCACCCCGTAGGCGCCCGCGAGCAGGAAGAGGCAGAGCAGGAAATCGCGCTGCCCCGCGCGCCAGGCGCCGCCGCTCAGATGATAGAGGCCGAAGAGGGCCGCGCCCGCGCCGGCCGCGACCGCGTCGCTCACGGGCCGGCAGTAAGCCCAGAGCAGCGCACCGATGGCGGCGAGCCAGGCGAGGTCGAAGAGCCGCCACGCGAGATCGCCCGCACCGCCCACCTGGAGCACGGCCAGGTGCAGGAGGTAGACGCCGGGGAGGTTCATGTCGAAGGCGTCGCGATACGGGACGCCGCCCTGGGCGATGAGCCAGGCGACATAGTGCATCAGCGGCGCGTCGTGGATCAGGGGCCAGGCGCGCGAGCCCCAGATCAGGTAGGCGAGCAGCAGGGCGCTAGCGGCCGAAATAAGCCTCAATGACCCGCTCGTCGGCCTGGATGACGCCGGGCGCCCCCTCGGCCAGCTTCTCGCCGTGATCGAGCACGAACACCGTCTCGCAGAGGCCCATGACCACCTTCATGTCGTGCTCGACCAGCAGGATGGTCTTGCCCTGGTCGCGCAGCCGCCTCACCGCGTCGAGCAGCTCGTTCAGCAGGGTGCGATTGACGCCGGCGGCGGGCTCGTCGAGCAGGATCATCTCGGGATCGGTCATGAGCACGCGAATGAACTCCACGAGCTTCTGCTGGCCGTAGGAGAGATTGCCCGCGAACTCGCCGGCGAGCCGCTCCAGCTTGACGAATTCCAGCAGCTCCTGGGCCCGGCGCCGCGCCTCGTCGTAGCCGGTGGTGGTCACCACCAGGAGGTTCTCCAGCGCGGTCAGCTCGGGGAAGACCCGGATCACCTGGAAGGTGCGGCCGATCCCGAGATGGAAGATCTGGTGCGGCTTGAGCCGGTCGATGCGCCGGCCCTTGAACCGGATTAGGCCCTCGTCGGCCTGGTCCACGCCGGTGATGCAGTTGAAGAGCGTCGTCTTGCCCGAGCCGTTGGGGCCGATCAACCCGTAGATCCGGCCCCGCTCGAGCGACAGCGACACCCCGCTGACCGCGGCCACGCCGCCGAAGCGCTTGACCACGCCGTGGAGCTCGAGGATGGGGGCCACGGCGCTAGATGGTCCGCGGCAGGTTGTACTTCTGCTGGAGCACCCCGAGGATCCCGCGCGGCATCAGGAGCACCACCGCCACGATGATCGCGCCGAAGAAGAGCTGGTGGAGGTAGATGAAGTGCGCCCACACCAGCTCCTGGAAGGTGAACAGGACCACCGCGCCCAGCACCGGGCCCCAGATCGTCCCCTTGCCGCCGAAGAGCGCCATCACGATCATGGTGATCGTGGTGATCAGGGGGAAGACCGAGAGCGGCTCGATGTAGCCCTGATCGCGGGCGGCCAGCCCGCCGACGATGCCGGGCCCCACCGCCGAGAGCAGGAAGGCGTAGAGCTTGTGCCGGAACGTGTCGATCCCCATCGCCTCGGCGGCCACCTCGTCCTCCCGGATCGTCATGAGGCGGAGGCCGAACCGCGAGGTGATGATCAGGTAGGTGAGCGCGGTCACCGCGAGCGCCACCAGCCCCATCGCGTAGTAGATCGGCACGCTCGCGTGGAGCGTGGGGAGCGACAGCCCGTTGCCGCCTCCGGTGAGGCCCTCGTAGTAGGACACGATGACCCGCAACACCTCGTTGAGCCCCAGCATGGCGATGGCGAAGTAGGGCCCCTTCAGCCGCAGGCACGGCCAGCCGATCACGACCGCCAGCACCATGGCCATGACCCCGCCAGCCAGGCACGCGGCCGGCCACGCCCACCCGAGCTTGCCGATCAGGATGCCGGCGGTGTAGGCACCCATCCCGAAGAAGGCCACGTGGCCGAAGGAGACGTAGCCGGTGAGCCCCGAGATCAGGTTCCAGGACTGGGCGAGCGCGATCCACATGAAGAGCTGCAGCATGGTGCGGACGCCGTAGCCCGTCGCGTGCATCGGGTAGACCGCGAGCGCGACGAGGGTCACCGCGAGCGCGACGAGGAACGCGCGCTTCACGAGGCACGGCCCTTGAGCAGACCGGTGGGTCGCACAAGCAACACCAGGACGAGCAGGATATAGGCCACCGCCTCGTTAACCTGGGTGGTGAGGAACAGCGAGGAGAGCTGCTCGACCAGCCCCAGGAGCAGGCCGCCCACCAGCGCGCCCGGGTAGTTGCCGGCCCCACCGAGCACGATCACCAGGAACGCTTTGAACGTGTAGACCTGCCCCATCTCCGGCTGGATGGCGACCATTACCGCGACGAGGGAGCCGCCCGCGGCGGCCAGGGCAGAGGCGACGCCGAAGGCCAGCATGTGGATCCGCTGCACGTTGATGCCGCACACCTGGGCCACCTCGCGGCTCTGCGACACCGCGCGGAGGGCCTTGCCCAGGCGGGTCTTCTGGAGGAACCAGAAGGCGCCGGCGGTGATCAGCATCGCGAAGACGCAGGCGATGACGCGGGCCTTGGAGAAGGCGAACGGCCCGAGGATGAACGACCCGGTCAGGTATTCGACCGACCGTAGATCGGAGGTGAACATCAGCTGGGCCAGGTTGACGATCGCGATGGACACCCCGAAGGTGAGCAGCAGCGAGGACAGCTCCGGCGCGTCCACCACCCGCCGCACCAGGAGCCGCTGCAGCACGACACCCACCACGAAGAGCACCGGCATCGACACCAGCAGCGACAGGTACGGGCTCAGACCGAACCAGTGGAAGAGCCAGAACGTGGTGTAGGCGCCCAGCATCAGGATCGGGCCGTGGGCGACGTTGAGCACGCGCATCACGCCGAAGATGAGCCCGAGGCCGAGCGCCACCATCGCGTAAAGCGAGCCCGCCAGGAGGCCCGAGATGACCACCTGGCCGACCATGGCCGGCGTGATGACGAGGTTCACAGAGCCTCGCGAGCGGGAGGGTGCCGGACGAGCCGGCGCCCGCCGGGGGTCCGGCGGGCGCCCTGCCCGATGCGGTTCAAGCGCTCATGCGCTCAGCGCTGGCCCCAGGGCGGCGTGGGGAAGCGCGCCTTGCCGCTGGCCAGATCATCCGGCCACACCGTGACCTTCTTGCCGTCCTGCCACTGGAACAGGACCATCTTGTGGGCGATCTGGAAGCCGTCCGGCTCCACCTTGTAGTCGCCGAAGAACGTCTTGGTCTCCAGCTTCAGGAGCTGCTCGCGCACCTTGTCCGAGTCGAGGGTGCCGGCCCGCCGGACGCCCTCGGCGTAGATCACGCAGCCGGCGTAACCCGCCGCGGAGTGGTACACCGGCTCGCGATTGAACTTCTTCTGATAGGACTCCACGAACTCCTTCTGGCCGGGATACGGCAGGGTCGGCTCCCACTGGGTGGCGCCGTACACGTACTCGGCATTCTGTTTGAGCAGGTCGTAGAACTTCGGGAGGTCGCCGCCCACCGTCACCCCGTACATCTTCGCGCTGACGTTCAGCTCCTTCATCTGGCGGGTGATTGCGACCGCGTCGTCGAAGTAGGTCGAGGCCGCGATCACGTCCGGATTCGCGGCCTTGACCTTGGTCAGCATGGCCGAGAAGTCGGTGTTCCCCTTCGGATACGCCTCCTGGAACACCACCTGCATCCCCTTCTTCTTGGCCAGCTCGACGACGCCGGTAGCGGAGGCCTTGGTGAAGAGCGTGTCCTCGTTGAGGACGGCCACCGTCTTGAGGCCGCGCTTGGCCGCGAGATCGATGAGCCCTTCGAGGTAGCCCTCGGCGGGCGAGATCACCATGAAGATGTACTTGCGGCCCTTCTTGAAGATCGACGTGGTCGCGGCGAGCGGCGAGACCATGACCTTCTGGTACTTCTCGCTGACGTTTGCGACCGCCTCCGTGATCGGGGAGGAGTACGGCCCCATGACCGCGTCGACCTTGTCCTCGGTGATCAGCTTCTCGTAGAGCCGCACGCCGGTGGCCGGGGTGGACTGGTCATCGTAGAAGACGAACTCGATCTTGCGGCCCAGCAGCCCGCCCTTGGCGTTCACGTGGTCCGCGCACAGTTCGTACCCTTCCTTCTGGTAGGTGCCGGGCTGGGCATAGGTCCCGGTGACCGACAGCGACGCGCCGATCTTGATCGGCGTCTGCGCGGGCGCGGGCGCCGGGAGCGATGCGAGCAGGACCCCGGCGAGGGCGACGGGTGCCAGGCGCTTCCAAGACGTCTTCGTCATGCGAACCCTCCTGGGACGAGTCTCGAGCAGATAGGGTACGACCGGAATGGGCCTTTCTTTTAGCAAACATGCCCCGGGGTGTCAAGGTTCCCGGGCGCTTGCCGCTTGACGCCGGCCGGGCCTACGTCAATCATGCGCTGTCATGGCCAGGGACGTCCGCCCCGTGCACCACCCGGACAAGCGCCACGTGGAGATGCCCTATGCCCCGGCGCTCCTGGTGCGGCGCGGCAGCCTGCTATTTCTTTCCGGGCTCACCGCGGCCCCGGTCTACCACAGCCATCCCCATCGCGAGGAGGAGTTCGACCTACCGCCCCACATGCGGGAGCAGGCGGTCCTCCTGATGGAGAACCTCAAGACCACGCTGGCCGCCGCCGGCTGCACGCTGGCCGACGTGGTGTGGGCGACGCGCTACCTCACCGACGTGGCCGAGCAGGACGATCTGAACGCGGTGTGGGCTTCGTATCTGGGTGCCCACCGCCCCACCACGACCACCGTGGAGGTCTCCCGCCTGGCCACGCACGCCAACTGCAAGATCGAGATCAGCGTCATAGCGGTAACAGGCGACGCAGCCAGCAGTGGCACGATGAGGCGCAGCCAAAGGCGAGCCGAACGAATACAAGAAAAGCCTAAAGGAAGTAAACGTAAGAACGCTGTCCGGAAGCGCCGCCGGTGACCACCCTTGGCTTCGTCGGCCTCGGCGCGATGGGCGGCCGCATGGCCCGGCGCCTGCTCGACGCCGGCTACGCGCTGTGCGGCTACAACCGCACCGCCGCGAAGGCGGCCGATCTCGTCCGCGCGGGCATGACGCTCACCGGGTCGCCCCGAGAAGTCGCCGAGCGGGCGGATATCGTCTTCACCATGGTCACCGACGACACCGCACTCGAGGCGGTGACGCGCCCGCCCGAGGGCCTGCTGGCCGGCTGGCGGCCGGGCGCGATCCTGGTCGAGATGAGCACGGTGAGCCCGGCGGTGATCGAGCGGCTCGCCGCCGCGGTCGCGGGGCGCGGCGGGGCGCTGCTCGACGCGCCGGTCTCCGGCAGCCCCGCCACGCTGGACGCGGGCCAGCTCTCGTTCATGGTGGGCGGCGACCCGGCGGTGCTCGAGCGGGCCCGCCCCTACCTCGAGGCCATCGGCCCCACCATCACCCACGTCGGCCCCGTGGGGCTCGCCAAGAGCATGAAGATCGCGGTCAATCAGGGCCTCGCGGTCCAGATGCTCGCCTTCGCGGAGGCGGTGGCGCTGGCCGAGAAAGCCGGCATCGACCGCGCCCGCGCGGTGGAGGTCTTGCTGAAAAGCGTGGTGGCCTCCCCCATGGTGAAGTACCGCGGCCCCTTCGTCCTCGGCATGCCACAGGAAGCCTGGTTCGACGTGGACATGATCCAGAAAGACCTGCGCCTCGCCCTCGACATGGCCCGCACCTCCGGCGTGACCCTGCCGAGCGTGGCCCTCACCCACGAGCTCATGACGGCCGCCAAAAGCCTCGGCCTCGCAAAGTACGACTTCGCCGTAGTCTTCGACGTCATCGCAAAAATGAGCGGCCTTCCGCCCAGCAAAAAGCTGTGAAGTTGAAACTCAAGCTCCGCTCGACGCTCCAAGGGAACGACAGGACGTCATAGGTTCGGGCGGGCGGGGCGGGGGGCCGCTCCCGGGGACCGTGTCTTCTGCGGGCTATCGAAGCCAGCACCGTCCCATCTCGTGGCTCGATTGAGACGGCAGCACGGGTCGCGGCTCAGCGTGTCCCCGGGAGCGGCCCCCCGCCCCGCCCGCCCGAATCGCGGGTAGCCCTTACGGCCCTTCGGACGCTTCGTAGCGAAGCCGGCGCGACTGCATCCACCGCACGGCGAGAAGGTCCTCGAAGGCCACGAGCGCCCGGTTGCGGATGCCATAGTGCGATACCCCGAAGCGCCGCGCGCGATGGCTCACCGGCAGCTCCAGCACGCGGCAGCCCGCCATCCGCAGCAGCGTCGGCACGAAGCGGTGGAAGCCGCGGAAGCGCGGCAGGCCCTCGAGGCAGCCGCTCCGCATCACGCGCAGGGTGCAGGCGCTGTCGTGCACGTCCTCCCGGGTGATCGCGTTCCGCACCGCGTTGGCGACGCGCGAGGAGACGCTCTTGAGCCAGGGATCGTCTCGCCGCTGGCGCCAGCCGGTCACCGCGTCGTAGCCGTCGAGGTGCGCGAGCATGCGCGGGATGTCGCGCGGATCGTTCTGCAGGTCGCTGTCCAGCGTGACCACAATGCGGCCGCGCACCCGCGCGAAGCCGGCGTCCAGCGCCGCCGAGAGCCCGCCGTTGCCGGCCAGGCGCAGCAGGCGCACGCGCGCGTCGCGCGCGTGGAGGGCCCGCGCGACCGCGGGGGTCGCGTCGGTGCTGCCGTCGTCCACGATGATGACCTCGGTGGCCCGCCCGAGCGCATCGAGCACCGGACCGAGCTCGGACCAGAGCTGGGGCAGGCTCTCCGCCTCGTTGAAGGCGGGCAGCAGCACCGACAGCTCAGGCGCGGCCAGACTCACGGGCGGCGCCCCAGCAGGACCATCCGGTGGCGGCCCACCCGGTCGGCCAGGAGCACCTGCCAGCGGGCCTCGTGGGCCGCGCGCATCGTCGCCCACCGCTCCTCGCGCATCAACACCACGTCCCCGGAGCCCGGCGCCGCCATCCGCGCCTCCAGATCGGCCAGGCGCGGCAGCTCCTGGATCGGCCGCCGCAAGTAGAAATCATATACGAGCCCCGCGTCGAGATGCGTGACGATGCGGGCATCGGGCGGCAGCCGCTCGGCGACCGCCGCGGTGAAGCCGCGGATATTGCTGTGCTCGGCGTAGCGTCCTGGATAGGTCCATCCCTCGACGACCAGGATACCGCCGACGGCCAGCGCCAGCGCCACGGTGGCGGCGACGCCCGATCCCCGGACGGCCAGCAGCCCCAGCGCGACCGCGGGCCCGGCCGCCGCGAGCGCGGCGACCACCCCGCGCGGCCAGCCGGGCGGCGGCACGAAGGTCCCGCCGCCGGGGGGCATCTGGAGCAGGACCACGGCGGCCGCCATCGACACCAGCGCAGCCCCGGCGAGCGACGCCAGGAGCACCCGCCGGCCCCGCCGGGACGGCTCGAGCGGTGCGCGCGCCAGCAGCTCCGCAACCAGCAGCGACAGCGGCGGCACCACCGGCAGAAAGTACCGGGCCCGCTGCTCGCCGGAGAGGCTGACCGCGACCGCGACGACCACGGTCCACACCACGAGCGGCCGGCGGCGCGGGTCGCGATCCCGCCACCACCACCAGAGGCCGGCCGGCAGGAACAGTGTCCAGGGCAGGAACCGTACCACGTTCTCCTGCAGCGCCTCGAGCCGCGAGCCGGTTTTCTCGCGGAAGTACCAGTCGCCGTAGTGGCCGACCACGACACCGCCCACGTAGCTCCGCTCGGTCTGCAGGAGATAGGGCAGGAGCCACGGCAGGCTCGCCAGCGCGAGGATGCCGATCCCTACCGGCAGCCGCAGCCACCGGAGGCCGCGCCGCCAGCCGTCCTCGACCAGCACCACCGCGAGCGCGGCCCCCAGCGCCATCAGGGCCGCCGGCCCCTTGGTGGCGAGCGCCCCGGCCACGCAGAGGTAGAAGCCGACCAGCCGCGGAAGGGGA
>WNFC01000166.1_pt1 | contig 78314 bp, 74 predicted proteins | sample 5400541 | NCBI WGS metagenome assembly WNFC01 (sample SAMN13153342, study PRJNA577476) | soil metagenome | isolation source: 120 cm saprolite under Douglas fir tree site 2 hole 2 replicate 1 | place: USA:California | collected 2015-04-18
ACGGCGCGAGTGTTGCCGCTGTAGGGCAGGGACACCTCGTCGCCGCCTTCGGAGTAGTCGTGGTTCCAGCTCGGGCTCGAAGTCGGGAAGGCGCCCGAGGTGACTTTGTAGATTTTCACGGCCGTCGCCGGGTCCCGGTACGAGCCCCCCGACGCGATCGACGGCACCTGGAGGGAGTCGTAGGCGGCCGTGAGCGGTATCTGAAGTGTGGTCGCCGCTGGCAAAAGCATCGGATCGGGCGTGGTGGTCTTGCTGTTACACGCGAGAAGGCCAACCACGGCGGCTGCCGCGCCGGAGCGAGTCCGACCTGGAAAAGCAAGCATCGCATCACCTCTCGGCCTTCCGGAGGCCTGCGCCTTCAGCGTTGCACATCGCGCGCCAATTTCGCGCGCCTGGGCTCTCTCACCTCGCGCCCGGGCACTCTCACCTCGCGGGCAACTCCGCGAGGAACAAGTCGCTTCGCGCCGAGCCGTCCATGTTCGAGGTGAAGAGGACGTACCGCCCGCCGGCGGAGAACTTGGCGAAGGTATACAACGCATAATTCGCGCTCGTGTTGTAGGGATGCCCCAGCAGGCGGCGGTCGCCCTTCGGCGTCATCAGAACCATCCCTGGGTCCGTGGCCGATCCGATCCGCCCCCGCAGCTGCTGCAAGTCCTCTACCCAGTTTTTCATGGCTCCCGGTTGGTGGCCAAGAGCGGGGCCAGACAGTAGCGTATGATTCCAACTCCGACGCCCGGATCTTGCCGCCAAATGGTGCGCCGGTGGTGCGGGGCTTTCGGCGAGGGAGCACCCCGCGGGGACAACCTATGGAGATTGCGTGCCTTCGGCTTCAATCGCGAACCTGCGACCCCCTGGCTCCGTGCCAGGTGCGCGGGAGACGCTTGTAACCCCTTGAAACGTAGACTGAAGCGCTCCTAGGCCGCTATCGCACAAGCAAGAGAAAAGCCAGATCCGCTCCAGACTAATCTGAAGCGAATCCAGCTACTTACGCGTTGGTCGGGGAGACAGGATTTGAACCTGCGACCCCCTGGTCCCGAACCAGGTGCTCTACCAGGCTGAGCCACTCCCCGAAAGATTTCCCCCGCGAAGGGGGCGCAGGGAAGTAACCCATGCCGTCCCCCGCGTCAATCCCGCGGGGGCGCAGCGCGCGCTTGCTTGCCGCGGCCCGCCCGCGCAGGCATCCTGCGCCTCCCGTGGCCTTTCTCGCGCTCTCCCGCTACCTCTCGTTCCACGCCCGCGGCGACGCCGCTTTCGTCTGGCACGGACTCACCGGCGACGTGGCCGAGATGAGCCGCGACGTGCTCGCTCTGCTGCTCGCGTTCGACCCCGACAAAGACGAAGCGGAAGTGGCCAGGAGTCCCCCGGCGGAACTCAGCAAGGATCAGGTCGAAGAATTCACCACCGTCCTCAGGTCGCGCCGCTTCCTCGTCCAGGCCGGCACCGGCGGGCGCGCCGTCGACGAGATGTCGCCGCTCCTCGCCGGCATCCCCCGCGTGCCGCGCGGCGCGGTTTTCGAGCGCGCCCCCGAACGTGTCATCATCTATACGCGCGCCGGCCAGGCGCTGAAGCTCGACGCCGTCACTTCGGCGCTCTTCCTCCGCTGCAACGGCGAGCACTCGCTCGGGCACGTCCTCGGCGACGCGGGTCCGCAGGCGCTGACGACGCTCCTGCGCCTCGCCCGCGCCGATGTGGCCGCGTTGAAAATCCTCGCCAAGCCGGCCTCGCATGGCGGAGTGCAGCTCAATCCCGCCGCCGAATCCACCATGCCGTACCCCGAGATCAAGGACGTGAAAGGCTACCTCGCGGGAGGTCCGCCGCCCGAGGCGCGCCCCGACGAGGAGCCCACCTTCGCCTCACTTTTCCTCGAGCCGCACCCCTCCTTGAACAACCGCACCTACGGCGCCGCCCTCTCCGACGAGTTGGCGCGCCTTGGCGCGTTCGAACACGCGCGCGGCCGGCCCGCGCGGCTCCTCGAGTTGCACGTCGGTTCCTCGCTAGGCGAGTCGCTCGCCCGCCCCGGTGTCGAGCTGAAGTCCGTCCATCTCCTCGAGGGAGAGCCGCGCCTCGAGCCGGAGAGCGCCGACGCCATCGTCGCCAACGAGATCGGCGCGCAGCTGGGATTTTCCCAGGGCAAGAACAGCGGCGCCATCCGCCTCGTGCGCGAGGCGGCGGCGGCCCTTGCACCCGGCGGCGTGCTGGCCGTCATCGACTTCGGCGACCCCAAGGCGGACGCGACACCCTCGAGCGTCCGCTTCGCCGACCTGCAGGCCGAGGCGACCGAGGCGGGTCTCGGCGCGCGCGTGCTCCCCCTTGCCGAGGTGCTCGGGCTCGATGTGAACTCGTACGCGCTCTCGACCACGCGCGCCTCGTACCCTGCGCTCAAGGCGCTCTTCGCCGTGCACGGGCTCGATCTGCGGCGCCGCGTCTGGCTGCGCAGCGAGATCGAGTCGATGGCCGCGGGCAAGCTCGACCTCTCGGCGGTGCACGGGCTGCAGTGGACGCCGCTCTCCGAGCGAGCGCTAGGCCTCTCGCCCCGGCAGTTCTGGGCGCTGGTGGCGCAGAAGCCCGAGCGCGTCCTCCACTGAACCATTGCGTTGGGACCGATCTGAACGCCACGCGGCAATCGTAGTTGGTTCCCCCGCGGCCAACGCCGGAGGTTTTTGAAATGGCGCCGTCCCGCAAGAAGGAATCCCGACCGAAGCCAGCCGCAGCCCGCAAGTCGCAAGGTCCGTCTCGCACCGATATCGCCCGGCGCGCCTACGAGATCTGGAAGCAGCGCGGCGGCGGCGAGGACGGCCACGTGGAAGACTGGCTGCGCGCCGAGCGCGAGCTGACCCGAAAGTCCTAACGAGCGGCATCTCGCAAGGCGCGGATCGCCTTCGCATAGTCGGGCTTGCTGAACACGGCGGTGCCCGCGACCAGCACGGTCGCGCCCGCGCTCACCACGCGCGGCACCGTGTCCGGCGCGATGCCGCCGTCCACCTCGATGCGCGCCTTCAGCCCTCGACGGGATATCCAACCCGCGAGCTTTTCGATCTTCGGCAGGCAGGCCTCTATGAAGCTCTGTCCTCCGAACCCCGGGTTGACCGTCATCACCAGCACCATGTCGAGGAACTCGAGCACGTACTCGACGTGTTCGGGCGGCGTGTGCGGATTCAGCGAGACGCCGGGTGACGCGCCGGCGGCGCGGATCTGCTGCAGGGTGCGGTGAAGATGCGGCGATGCCTCGACGTGCACGGTGATGTGCGCCGCGCCGGCCTTGGCGAAGGCGTCGACGTACTTCTCCGGCTCGACGATCATGAGATGACAGTCGAGCGGCCGCGCCGCCACCCGCTTCATGGCCGCAACGACCGGCGGACCCCAGGTGATGTTGGGGACGAAGCGCCCGTCCATCACGTCGACGTGGATGAGGTCCGCGCCGGCCGCCTCGACGGCGCGGATCTCCTCGCCGATGCGCGAGAGGTCGCAGGACAACAGCGAGGGGGCGATGAGCACGCTCATGCGTTCTCCTTGCGCAACCGTGCGGCGAAGAACCCGTCGGTCCCGGTGCGGTGGGGCAGCGTGCGCAGGCAGCCGCGCGCGTCGGCGGGGAAGCCGCTCGACGGCTCGAGCCGGAACTGGGGAAAGGCGCGCACGAATCGATCGAGCTGCTCGTCGCACTCCTCGGGCGTCAGCGTGCAGATCGCGTAGACGAGCAGCCCACCCGGTTTCACGTACCGCTGCACCGACGCCAGCAGTCGCGCCTGCAGCGAGGCGAGCCGATCGACGTCCTCGGGCGTGCGCCGCAGCTTCACCTCGGGATGGCGCCGCAGCGTGCCCAGCCCGGAGCAGGGCGCGTCGAGCAGGACCAGAGCGAAACTCTCCAAGGGAACGTCGGGCAGGGGCAGCGTCGCGTCGGCCGCGCGCGCTTCGATATTCGTCAATCCCATCCGCCGGGCCGCCTCGGCGATGGCGCCGGCCTTGCGCGCGTGGAGGTCCACGGCCAACACGGTTCCAGCCGGCCCGACGATCTCCGCGAGGTGGCACGCCTTGCCCCCGGGCGCGGCGCAGGCGTCGAGCACGCGCGCACCGGCGGGCGGAGCGGCATACAACGAGACGAGCTGCGCCGCCTCGTCCTGCGCCTGGAAGAGGCCCTCTTCGTGTCCCTCGATGTCGAGGGCGGGCGGCGCGCCCGCGGCCAGCACCAGCGCGTCAGGGCTGTATCGGCCCGGCTCCGACTCGATGCCCGCCTTGCGCAGCGCCTCGCGCGCCTGGGGAAGCGCGCCGCGCCGCACGCGCACCACCGCGGGCGCCTGCCGTTGGTTCGCCTCGCACAGCTTCTCCGTCTCATCGAGCCCGAGCCAGCGCGCCCAGCGCTCGACCATCCAGCGCGGATGCGCCGTGCGAGCCGCGATGTGCCCGACCGGATCGGCCTCGCGCGAGGGCGGCTCGGGCGGCGCGCGCTTCTCGGAAAGCCGCCGCAGCACGGCGTTGACGAAGCCCGCGGCGCGTCCTGCCTTCAGCTCCTTGGCCAGCTCGACCGCCTCGTTGACCACCGCCCGCTCCGGCACGCGCGCATGATGGAGCAACTCGAACGCGCCCATGCGCAGCGCAACCCGCGCCGGCGGGTCGACTTCCTCGAGCGGGCGATCGCTGTGCGCCGCCAGCGCGCGATCGAGCTGGAGCTGCCAGCGCAGCGTCCCGTAAGTCAGCTCGGTGGCCAGCGCCGCCTCGCGCGGCTCGAGCACGCCGGCCTGGCGCAGCGCCGCGTCGAGCGCCAGGTTGGCGAACGCGCCGTCGTGCTCCACCCGCAAGAGCACCTCCGCTGCGATCCTGCGCGCGGTCGTTGCCATCGCGCGCGCTTCTACCTCAGCGCGACGCCGTCTGCACCAGCTTCGCGAAGCCGGCATCCGCGGCGCTGGCGACTCTCTTTCGCTCATTGCCGCTTGATCGCAGTGGGTGCAGCCGTTACTGTGGCTTCCATGAAGACCCTGACCCGGAGCCGGCTTTGGAAATCAGACCGCCTCCGTCGAGCTTCCCGGTGATCTGCTGACGCCTTTCGGCGTCTTCTGTCTCCTCGATCAGCAGCAGGAACGCGGCGGCGACGCCTTCCTCTTCGAGGGGGCGCTCGGCCGCTACAGCTACGTCGGCGTGGGCGGCAGCCCGCGCAACGGGCGGCACGCCTCCGGCCTGGCGGCGCCGCGGCTCGTGGTCCGGCAGGGCGCGCAGCGGTCGCCGGCGGACCTCCCCAAAGCGCCGCTGGATGCGCTGCGGGCCGGCCTGAAGAAAATCGAGACCGAGCGCCCCGAGGGATTGCCGCCGTTCTGCGGCGGGTACGTCGGCTACCTGGGCTGGCCGGCTGCGGCGTGGACGGAGCGGCTCCCCGAACGGCTGGGGCCCGACGAGCTCTTCCCCGACGCGGAGCTGCTGCTGGTGCGCGAGCTGGTCGCGTTCGACCACCGCCAGGGGCGCATCTGGGCGGTGGCGAGCGGCTCCCCGGACGCGCCGGCGCGCGCGCAGGCTCTGGCCGAGCGTGTGCTGCGCGGATTCGCCGACGGACGGTTCCCCGGCGCGCTGCGCAGGCCGGCGGCGCAGTCGCTCGGCGCGCAGCTCTTCGCTACCAGCCGCAACGGCGCGCTGCTCCGCACCGGCGCGCTGCCCGAGCCGGTACCGGTCGGCGGCGGCGAGCGCCAGTTCAAGGCGGCGGTGCGGCGCGCGCTGGAGTACATCCGCGCGGGAGACATCTTCCAGGTCGTGCTCAGCCAGCGATTCGAGCTGCCGGACTGCGACGGCTTCTCGCTCTACCGCACGCTGCGCGCGGCCAGCCCCGCGCCGTATCATTTCTATCTGCGGTTGGGCGGACGCGAATTGTTCGGCGCCTCGCCCGAGCTGCTCGTCGAAGTGGCGGCGGGAAGGATGACGCTGAGGCCCATCGCCGGCACGCGCCGCCGCGGCGCGACCGTGGAGGAAGATCTGCGCCTCGAGCAGGAGATGCAGGCCGACCCCAAGGAGCGCGCCGAGCACACCATGCTCGTCGACCTGGGACGCAACGACGTGGGGCGCGTGAGCGAGATCGGCTCGGTGCGCGTCGAGCGGCTGATGGAGACCGAGCGCTTCAGCCACGTCATGCACATGACCAGCGAGGTGACGGGGCGGCTGCGGCCCGGCCTCGGCGCGGTCGACGCGTTCGCGGCGGCTTTCCCCGCTGGCACTTTGAGCGGCGCCCCCAAGATCCGCGCCATGGAGATCATCGACGAGCTGGAAGGGGTGCAGCGCGGCCCCTACGGCGGTGCGGTCGGCTGGTTCTCCGGCGCGGGCGACGTGCAGCTCGCCATCGCCATCCGCACGCTCTTCCGTTCGGGCGGGCGGCTCTTCGCGCATGCGGGCGCGGGGATCGTCGCCGACAGCGACCCGGCGGCCGAGTGGCGCGAGGTTCTGGCCAAGGTGCGCGCGTCGGTGGGCGCGGCCTACGGCGCGGTGGCGGGCCAGAAAAGAGCGCCTCGCGGTGCCGGCGAGGCGGTGCTGCGATGAAGCTGCGCCAGGTCCTCGTCATCGACAACTACGACTCGTTCACCTTCAACCTGGTGCAGCGGCTGGGCGAGTTGGGCGCCCAGGTTGAAGTCTTGCGCAACGATGCGCTCAGCGCGGGGGAAATCCTCGCGCGCGACCCCGAGCGCCTGGTGCTCTCGCCCGGCCCATGCACGCCCGACGAGGCCGGCGTGTGCCTGGAGTTGATCGCGCGCGCTTGCGGCCTGAACGGCTTCGACAAGCCGCGCCGGCCGGTCCCGCTCCTCGGCGTATGTCTCGGCCACCAGAGCATCGGCCAGGCCTTCGGCGCGCGGGTGGTGCGCGCCAAGGCGCCCGTGCACGGCAAGGCCGACGACATCGTCCACGACGGCAGCTTCCTCTTCCGCGGCGCTCCTCGAACGCTGCGCGCCGGCCGCTATCACTCGCTCGTCGTCGAGGAGCGAAGGCTGCCGAAGGAGATGGTGGTGAGCGCGCGCAACCGCGACGGCGTTGTGATGGCGCTGCGACACCGCAAGCTGCCGGTCTTCGGCGTGCAGTTCCATCCCGAGTCGATCCTCACCCCCGACGGCCAGACGCTCCTGGCGAATTTCCTCAAGGCTTGAGACATGCCCCTCCGCGAATACATCCGCTTGGCCGTCGAGGGCACGCACCTGACGCGCGCGCAGTCCGCCGCGGCCATCGACGCCATGCTCGAGGGCGGCGCGCCGGTGACGCAGATGGCCGCGCTGCTGGTCGCGCTGCGCATGAAAGGCGAGACGCCCGACGAGATCGCCGGCGCGGCGCAGGCGCTCCGCTCGCGCGCCGTGGGTGTCGAGGTGTCGCAGGAGCGGCTCATCGACACCTGCGGCACCGGCGGCGACGGCTCGCACTCGTTCAACATTTCCACGGCGGCCGCGTTCGTCGCCGCGGCGGGCGGGGCGCGCGTCGCCAAGCACGGGAACCGCGCTGTCTCGTCGAAGTGCGGCAGCGCCGACGTGCTCGGCGCGCTCGGCGTCGAGGTAGAGCTGTCGCCCGAGGGCGTCGCGGCCTGCATCGAGGAATGCGGCATCGGGTTCCTCTTTGCGCCGCGCCACCACGCGGCCATGCGGCACGTCGCGACGGTGCGCAAGGAGCTGGGCTTGCGCACGATGTTCAACCTGCTGGGGCCGCTCGCCAACCCCGCCGGAGCGCGCCGTCAGCTCCTGGGCGTCTACGCCGCGCACCTGGTGCCGGTGCTGGCGCGCACCCTGTCCGAGTTGGGCTGCGACCGCGCCTTCGTGGTGCACGGCCACGACGGGCTCGACGAGATCTCTGCCAGCGGCCCGACGCGCATGGCCGAAGTGCGCGACGGCAGCGTGCGCGAGTTCGAGTTCCAGCCTGAGGACGCGGGGGTCGAGCGCGCGCCTTTCGAAGGATTGCGCGGCGGCGATGCGCCCGCGAACGCCGCCATGCTCAGGGGCGTGTTGCGCGGCGAGCCGGGCCCGCGGCGCGCCGCCGTTTTGCTCAACGCGGGCGCGGCGCTGGCCGCCTCCGGTGTGTGCGAGACCATTTCCGACGGCGTGCGCATCGCCGAGCGCGCCATCGATTCCGGCGCGGCGCTCGACCGCCTCGAGCGGCTGGTCAAGTCGTCGCAGGCGAGAAAGGTCGCTCCATGAGCTCGCATCTCGACCGTCTGGTGGAGCAGGCCATCGCCGACGTGCGCGAGCGGCGCAGCCAACCGCTGCCCGAGGTGGTCGAGGACGCGCGGCCGTTCGCGGCCCGGCTGCTCGAGACGCGCGGCTCGCTGGTCGCGGAGATCAAACGCGCCAGCCCATCGCGGGGGCAGATCAATCCCGGAATCGATCCGGCGCAGCTCGCGCAGGCCTATGCGCGAGGGGGCGCGGCCTGCATCTCCGTGCTCACCGAGCGCGCGAGCTTCGGCGGTTCGCTCGACGATCTGCGCGCGGCGCGGGCCGCGGTGGATCTACCTGTTCTGCGCAAGGACTTCATCGTCACCATGTACCAGGTGTACGAGTCGCGCGCGCACGGCGCCGACGCCATCCTGCTCATCGCGGGGGCGGGGCGGCCCTCGCTCTTGGAGGAGCTGCGGCTGCTCGCGGGCGAGTTGGGCATGTCGGTCCTCTTCGAAGTGCACGAAGAGTCGGAGCTGGAGACCGCGGCGCTCTGCAAGCCGGACCTGCTCGGCATCAACGCGCGCGATCTCAAGACGCTCGAGGTGCACCCCGAGACGTTCGAGCGCCTCGCGCCGCTCGCGCGCGGCATCGCGCCCTTGGTGGCGGAGAGCGGCGTCAAGACGCCCGACGACGCGCGCCGCTACCGCGCGCTGGGCGCGGCCGCGCTGCTGGTGGGCGAGGCGCTGTCGGCGTCGCCGGACCCCGAAGGCGCGACGCGCGCGTTGGTGCAGGCATGAGCGTGCGCATCAAGCTGTGCGGCGTGCGCACCGTGCAAGACGCGTTGCTCTGCGTCGCCGAGGGCGCAGACGAGGTCGGCGTCATCTTCGCTGCGCGCAGCAAGCGCCGCGTCGAGGTGGCCACGGCGCGGGCGATCCGCGAGGCGCTGCCGATTCGCATTCCGCTGGTGGGCGTGTTTCTCGACGCTGCGCTCGCGGAAGTGACGCAGACTGCGCGCGCCGTCGGGCTTGCTGCCGCGCAGCTTCACGGCGCGTGGTTGACCGGGAGCGCCCCGTTGCCTCTCTACGCGGCCCTTCAAGTGGTGGGTGAAGACTCGCTCCAGCCGCGCCCCGGCGCGGCCCGCGTCCTGCTCGACGGGCCGGCGGGCGGATCGGGCGAGAGCTTCGCCTGGGCCCTGGCGCACAAAGCGCGCGAGCTGTTCGACGCGCCGCTCTTCATCTCCGGCGGGCTGACGCCCGAGAACGTCGCGCGGGCCATCCGCGAGGCGCGCCCCTCCGGCGTCGACGTCGCGTCCGGCATCGAAGGGCCCGACGGATTCAAGGACCCCCAGCGCGTGCGCGCGTTCGTGCGCGCGGTGCGAGGAGCCGAGCCATGAAGGAGCTGTTGCCGCTCTTCGCCGAGGAGACGTCCGCGCCGCCCGATGCGCGCGGCCGCTTCGGCGCGTACGGCGGGCGATTCGTGCCCGAGACGCTCATCCCGGCCCTCGACGAGCTGGAGGCGGCTTGGGTCGCGGCGCGCGCCGATGCGGGTTATCGCGCCGAGCTGGCCCTCTTGCTCTCGACGTACGCGGGCCGGCCCACGCCGCTCTTCCGCGCCGATCGCCTCGCCGCCGCCTTGGGCTTTTCGGGGCGCGTCTACCTGAAGCGCGAGGACCTGCTCCACACCGGCGCGCACAAGCTCAACAACACGCTCGGCCAGGCGCTGCTGGCGCGCCGCATGGGCAAGAAGCGCGTCATCGCCGAAACGGGCGCCGGCCAGCACGGCGTCGCCACGGCGACGGTGTGCGCGCTGCTCGGGCTCGAGTGCGTCGTCTACATGGGCACCGAAGATGTCCGGCGGCAGGCGCCCAACGTCTCGCGCATGAAGCTGCTCGGCGCGGAGGTGCGCGGCGTCGAGGCCGGCTCGCGCACGCTCAAGGACGCGATGAACGAGGCCATCCGCGACTGGGTCACCAACGTGCGCACCACTTACTACTGCATCGGCAGCGCCGCCGGCCCGCACCCCTATCCGGTGATGGTGCGCGAGCTGCAGAAGGTGATCGGCGAGGAGATCGCCGTGCAGGTGCGCGAGCGCGAGGGCCGACTGCCGGACGCCGTGGTGGCGTGCGTGGGCGGCGGGTCCAACGCCATCGGGGCGCTGCACCGCTTCGTGCGCGAGCCCGGCGTCGCTCTGTTCGGCGTCGAGGCGGCGGGGCTCGGGCTCGACTCGGGCAAGCACGGCGCGTCGCTCACGCGCGGCCGGCCGGGAGTGCTGCACGGGTCGCGGTCGTATCTCTTGCAGACCGAAGAAGGGCAGGTCTGCGAGGCGCACTCGATCAGCGCCGGGCTCGACTATCCGGGTGTCGGCCCCGAGCTGTCGCACCTGCGCGATCAGGGACGCTTGCAAGTGCTCAGCGCGACCGACGCCGAGGCGCTGGCGGCCTTCCAGCAGCTCGCGCGCAGCGAAGGAATTCTCTGCGCGCTGGAGTCGGCGCACGCCATCGCCGCGCTGCCGAGCGTGGGGCGCAAGGAAATAGTGGTGGTGAACCTCTCCGGCCGAGGCGACAAGGACCTCGACACCATCGTCGAGGCGCTGAAATGAGCCGGCTCTCGGACGCGTTCGCGCCGGCGCGCGCGCAGGGCCGCACCGCGCTGGTCTGCTACGCGATGGGCGGCGACGGCGACACGGGGGCGCTCTTGCAGGCCATCGACGAGGCGGGCGCCGACGTGATCGAGCTCGGCCTGCCCTTCTCCGATCCCATCGCCGACGGGCCGGTGCTGCAGGCGGCCGCCACGCGCGCGCTCGCCGCCGGCACGACGCTGCGCGGTCTCTTGAAGATGGCGGCGGGCCTGCGCCTGCGGGCGCCGCTGGTGGCGATGGGGTACGTCAATCCCATCGAGTCGATGGGAGCGGGGAGATTTGCGCGGGCGCTGCGCGAGGCGGGGCTGAGCGGCGCGATCGTGCCCGACCTGCCTCTCGAAGAAGCGGGCCCGTTGCGCGAAGCGCTGGCGGCGGAGGGGCTCGATCTGGTCCCGCTAGTCGCGCCCACCACGGGGGTCGAGCGCATGCGCGCCATCGCCAGGACGGCGCGGGGCTTCCTCTATTACGTCAGCGTCACCGGCGTGACGGGCGCGCGCGCCGCGCTTCCCGAAGATCTCGAGCGCCGGCTCGCGGAACTGCGCTCCGTCTCCGCCGCGCCGGTGGCCGTCGGTTTCGGCATCTCGAAACCCGAGCACGCCGCCGCCCTGAAAGGCAAGTCCGACGGCGTGGTCGTCGGCAGCGCCCTGGTGGCAACCCACCACCAGCACGGCCTCAAGGCCGCCATCGATCTGGTCCGCTCGCTCAGAGCCGCCCTCTGAGGCGACCTTACGCCTTCACTATCCATTCGACCGCTTCGAGATAACCGGCGATGCCCTTGCCCATGATGCGGTGGGCGGCCACGTCGGCGATGACGCTCTGCTGACGCCACGCCTCGCGCTTCATCAAGTCGGAGAGGTGCACCTCGACCACGCGCAGCCTGGTCGCCGCGATGGCGTCGCGCAGCGCGTACGAGTAGTGCGTGAACGCGCCCGGATTGAAGACCACGCCCTTGGCCCAGAAGCGCGCCTGGTGCAGCTCGTCGATCAGCGCGCCCTCGTGGTTCGACTGGAAGGCGCGCACCGTCGCGCCCAACTCTCTCGCCCGCGCCAGCACCATCTGCTCCAGCTGCGCCAGCGTCGTCTTGCCGTAGATCTCCGGCTCGCGCTCGCCGAGCAGGTTCAGGTTGGGGCCATTCAAGAGGAGGATGTTCAAGCCAGCGCCTCCGCCAGGGCCCGCGCGCAGTCTTCGGGCGAGACTTCCGTGATGCGCGGCTCGCCGAGCTGGTCGAGGACGACGAAGCGAACCTTCCCCCCTCGCGCCTTCTTGTCGCGCACCATCGCCTGCAGCGCCGCCTCGCGCTGATCGGCATAGAGATTGTGCGCAGCGTCGATCCGCACCCGCCCGACGAGCTTCACCGCCCGCTGCTTGTCGGGAAAGTCGGTGAGCGCCAGCGCCCCGCGCAGCCCCAGCGCGACGGCCTCGCCGTGGGTGAAGCGCGTATATCGGGTCGCGGCCTCCAGCGCGTGGGCGACGGTGTGCCCGAAGTTGAGGAAGGCGCGCATGCCGCCCTCGCGCTCGTCCTGCGCGACGATGCGCGCCTTGACGCGCACGGCGCCCTCGATGAGCGGCGCCAGCGCCTCGGCGTCGCCCGCCGCCGCCCTCTCCAGCGTCGCCTCGCACCGCTCCAGCAGATCGCCCGGAGCGATCAAGGCGCACTTGACCACCTCGGCCAGCCCGCTCCAACGCTCGCGCTCCGGCAGCGTCGCGAGCCAGAGCGGATCGCAGACGACGAGGCGCGGCTGGTGGAATGCTCCCAACAAATTCTTGCCCGCGCGAAGGTTCGCCCCCGTCTTGCCGCCGAGGCCCGCATCGACCTGCGCCAGGAGCGTCGAGGGAACGCTGACCCACGGCACGCCGCGCAGATACAAAGCCGCCGCCAGCCCGGCCAGATCGGTCAGCACGCCTCCGCCGATGGCCACCACGTACCCATCGCGTTGCACGCCGCGCGACGAAAGCACCTCGCACATCGCTTCCACTTCGGCCAACGTCTTGCGCGACTCGGTCACCGGCCGCGAGAGCAAATCGCCGAAGCTTCCCCGCAGCGGCGACAGCGCGTCGCGGTGCAGGAGAGTCAGCCGCGAGTCGCAGAGCAGCCCAGGCGTGCCGGCCAGACCGACTTCCGCGCAAAGCTCCGGCAGCCGCGCCAGCGACCCCGGCTCGATGACACAGCGGGTGCGGGCGCCGGATGAGAACTCGACGTCAAGAGTGGGCACGCTGGGCCTCCAGGCGGGCCACCGCGGCAGCAGCCTGCGCGGCGAGCGATTCGGGACTCAACTGCGGGACCACTTCCAGAACCGCGTCGGCGAGCCGGGCGTAGATCGGCTCGCGGACCGCGGCCAGTTCGCCCATGCGTTTCACGGCGTCACCCGCGAGGAGCGGGCGCGGCGCGGAAGCGGCGCGCTGGACGCAGAGGTGGAGCGGGGCGCGCAGCCAGAGCAGGTGCCCCGACTTGCGCACGGCCAGCCGCACCGCGCGGGAGGTGGCGGCCCCGCCGCCGAACGAGATGACGCTGCGCGGCCCGCGCACCGCCGCCTGCACCGCCTCGGCCTCGCGCGCGCGGAAGCCCGCTTCTCCCTCGACGGCAAAGATGTCGGCGACCGACTTTCCCGCCGCCCGCTCGATCTTCTGGTCCAGCTCGACGAACGGCAGCCCGAGCATTTGCGCGAGCAGCGGCGCGAGCGTGGTCTTGCCCGCGCCGGGCAGACCGCCGAGGAAGACGTGCCCCGCCAGCGGCCGTGCTCGCCGCCAGGCGAGGCGATGGGCCGCGAACAGTTCCTCCATCGAGTCGCCGCCCAGCTTGCTCAACAGAGCGTCGGCCACGCAGAGCGCGATCACCGCCTCGCCCACCACCGCTGCGGCGGGGACGGCGCAGGTGTCGCTGCGCTCGACGTGCGCCTGGTCGGCCGCGCCCGTGGCCAGGTCGACGCTGCGCAGCGCCGCGGGGACCGTGGCGATGGGCTTCATCGCGCCGCGCACCACCAGCGGCTCGCCGTTGGTGACCCCTCCCTCGAGGCCGCCGGCGTGGTTGGTGTCGCGGGTGATGCCGCCGCCGCCGCGGCCCATCGGGTCGTGGACCTGCGAGCCGAACAGCTCCGCGTTTCGCCAACCGTCGCCCAGCTCGACGGCCTTGATGGCGGGGATGCTGGCCATCGCGCGCGCCAGAAGGCCGTCCATGCGCAGGTCGTGCTGCGTGTAGCTGCCGAGTCCCGGCACGACGCCGGTGGCGCGCACTTCGAAGGTGCCGCCGATGGTGTCGCGCTGCGCGCGCGCCTGCTCGATGGCGTAGCGGAACGCCTCTTCGGCCTGGGGGTCGAGACAGCGCACCGATGATTGATCGGCCTTCAGCGCCAGCTCTTCGGGATCGTCGTCGGGGCTGGCCATCTCGCGCGCGTGAGCCGCGCCGATGGACGTCACCCACGAGCCGACCCGCACGTCCAGCTCGTCGAGCATCCGCCGCGCGGCCGCGGCCAGCGCGACGCGCATGGCCGTCTCGCGGGCGCTGGCCCGTTCGAGGGAATTGCGCAGATCTTCGTGCCCGAACTTGATGGCGCCGGTCAGGTCGGCGTGACCGGGGCGCGGCAGCGTCACCAGCTTGCCCGGATCGTCGACCGGCTCGATGGCCATGCGCGTCGCCCAGGCTTTGAGGTGATCGGCGTTCTCGATCAGCACCGCCAAGGGCGACCCCAGCGTGCGCCCGTGCCGCACGCCCGCGAGGATGCGCGGCTTCTCCGGCTCGATGGCCATGCGCCCGCCGCGGCCGTACCCCAGCTTGCGGCGCTGCAGATCGCGCTCGAGGTGCTCGGCGAGCAGGCGCAGCCCGGCGGGAAGGCCGTCGAGAATGCCGACCAGCGCCGGCCCATGCGACTCGCCCGCGGTGAGGAAACGAAGGCGAGTCATTGCATGGCCGCCTTGCGCAGCTCTCCCGCCAGCTCGTCGAGCCGGGGCCGCCGCAGCCAGATCTCCAGCGACGCGATGGCCTGGTGCACCAGCACGTCGATGCCGTCGACGCGGCGGGCGCCGCGCGCCGCCTCGAGCAACGGCGATGGCCCCTGCGGCGTGTAGACGAGATCCACCAGCGCGCATCCCGCCGGCAAGAGCGAGGGATCGAACGGCGTCTCGCGGCTGGCGAGCCCGATCGAGGTGCACTGGACCACCAGCGTCGCTTCCCGCAGCGGCCCTTGCGCGTCGAGCGGGGCGGCCTCCGCCGCGCATCCCGTGGCGCTGACCAGGGATGCGAGCGCGCGCGCCTTGCTCTCGGTGCGATTGAGGATGGTGATGCGCGACGCGAGCGACGAGAGCGCCCAGGCGACGGCGCGAGCCGCTCCCCCCGCGCCGACGATGACCACGCGCGCGCCCGCCGCGTCGAGCCCGTTCGCTTTCAGCGCCCGCACCAGCCCCGGCGCGTCGCTGTTGTAGCCGTTGAGCTGTCCGTCCAGCGAACGCGCGACGCAGTTGACCGCGCCGATGGCGTGCGCCGATGGGTGCAGCCAGTCGACCAGCCGCGACACCGGCTCCTTGTGCGGCACGGTGACGTTGAACCCCGCCGCGCCGAGAGCGCGCAGCCCCGCGACGGCGGCCGGCAACTCGGCGGCCGCCACCTTGCACGGAGCGTAGACCGCATCGACGCCGAGCAACTCGAAGGCGCGCGTATGAATCGCGGGGGACCGCGAGTGGGCGACCGGGTCGCCAAGGACACAATAGAGCGCGCGCATCAGATACGGGCCTCGAAAAGATTCTCAACAAAAAACCCAAACGAAAACGAAAAACCAAAACAAGAACGAAAACCAGAACGAGAACGAACACTAGAACGAGAACGGGTTCTCGTTCTCGTTCTCGTTCTGGAGATCTGGCTTCTCAAGGGAATATCTCGACCTCCGCGCCCAGCCGGCGCAAGAGTCTGAAGAACCCGGGGAAGGAGACATCGGCCCACTCGGCGCCGGAGATGCTGCTGGGCCGCTCCGCGGCGAGCGCCGCGACGGAGAAGGCCAGCGCGATGCGGTGGTCGAGCGCCGCGTCGATCTGGGCGCCGCCGGGCAGCTTGCCGCCGGTGCCCGAGATGCGCAGTCCGTCAGGCAGTTCTTCGACCCGGGCGCCCATGGCGCGCAGCCCGAGCGCCATCTGCGCGAGGCGGTCCGACTCCTTGACGCGCAGCTCGGCCGCGCCGCGGATGACCGTTTCGCCCTCGGCGAACGCGCCGAGCACGGCGAGGATGGGCACCTCGTCGATGGCGCGCAAGACCAGATCCGCATCGAGCTGCGCGCCCCGCAGCCTCTGCGCGGTGACGCTCAACCGCCCCACCGGCTCGGCGGAGGGCCGGCCGGAGAACTCGAGCTTGAGCTTGGCGCCGAACATCGCCAGCGCGTCGAGGAACCCCGCGCGCGTCGGGTTCACACCCACATGCTCGATCTGCAGCGTGCTGCCCTGGGGCGCGATGAGCGCCGCCGCGAGCAGGAAGGCCGCCGAGCTGAGGTCGCCCGGCACATCCACGGCGACGGCTTGCAGCCTGGCCGGCCCGCGGACCGCGACGGTGTTCTCGCGCGCCACCACCTCGCCGCCCATCATGCGCAGCATGCGCTCGGTGTGATCGCGGCTGCGGGCCGGCTCGGTGAACGTCGTTTCTCCCTCGGCGAAAAGCCCCGCCAGCAGCACTGCGCTCTTCACTTGCGCGGAAGCGACCGGGCTCTTGATGCGCGCCGCCCGCACGGGGTGACCGCGCCGCACTACCACGGGCGGCCGGCCATCGGTCGACTCGACCACCGCGCCCATCTCGCGCAGCGGCGCCGCCACGCGCTCCATCGGCTCGCCGGTGAGCCTTGCCTCGAAGCCCGCGCCGGCGAGGATGCCCGTGAGCAGCCGCAGGGTGGTGCCGGAATTGCCGCAGTCGAGATCGCCCAGCGGCGCGCGCAGCCCGCGCAGTCCCTGGCCGGCGACGATGGCGTCGTCGGGACCCATGTCGGCGTCGCGCTCGGGAAGCGGCGCCGAACCTTTGGGGCGGCCGGGCGGGACGAAGGTGGGCTCGTCGTCCTCGGGGAATTCCAGGCTGCGCGGCTTTGCCACCCAGGGCGTTCCGTCGCCGCGCAAGAGCGGCACGCCGAGCTGCGCCAGCACGCGCGCCGTCGAGCGCACGTCGCCGCCGGGGGCGAGGCCGGCGATGCGGCTCTCGCCCTCCGCCAGGGCGGCGAAGAGCAGCGCGCGGTGCGAGATGCTCTTGTCGCCGGGCACGCGCACTCCGGCGGCCGAGAGGGGCTTGCGCAGGGGCGCGAGACGGGCCCTCACGCGCGGGCCACCCGGTGCAATTTGCGGCCCAGCGCGGCGGCGATCTTCTCCACCTCGCGCATCAGCTTGTCGAACCCCGCCAGGTTGAGCGACTGCATCCCATCGCTCAGGGCGTGGTCGGGATCGGGGTGCACCTCGATGATGAGCCCGTCGGCCCCGGCCGCCACCGCCGCGCGCGCCATGGGCAGCACCGCGCTGCGGATGCCGATGCCGTGCGAGGGATCGACCACCACCGGCAGGTGCGACTGCGCCTTGAGCATCGGGACCGCGTTGAGGTCGAGCGTGTTGCGCGTCATGGTCTCGAAGGTGCGGATGCCGCGCTCGCAGAGGATGACCTGCTTGTTCCCGCGCGAGACGATGTACTCGGCGGCCATGAGCAATTCCTTCAAGGTGGAGGACATGCCGCGCTTGAGCAGCACGGGCTTGCGCAGGTCGCCCACCGCTTCCAGCAGGGAGAAGTTCTGCATGTTGCGCGCGCCGATCTGGAGCAGGTCCGCGCTCTCGGCCACCGCCGGCAGCGTCTCGGTGTCCTTCACCTCGGTGACGATCTTGAGGCCCGTCTCGGCGCGCGCCTTCTCCAGCAGCTCGAGGCCCTTCTGCTTCAGGCCCTGAAAGTCGTAGGGGCTAGTGCGCGGCTTGAACGCGCCGCCGCGCAGGAGCGACGCGCCCGAGGCCGCCACGCCGCGCGCCGCGGTGAGGATCTGGTTCTCGCTCTCCACCGCGCAGGGGCCGGCCATGACCACCAGCTCCGGCCCGCCGATGGGCACGCCCGACACGTCGACCACCGTGTCGTCGTGCTTCATCTCGCGGCTGACCAGCTTGTAGGACGCCGTGACGGGGATGCAGTCCGCCACGCCCTCCATCTCGCGGAAGGGGCCGGGATCGACGGGGCCCTTGTTGCCCGTGATCCCGATGGCGGTGCGCCCCGCGCCTTCGATGGCGTGCGGCGTAAAGCCCAGCTCGCGCACGCGGTCCTCCACGGCTGCCTGGGCGGCGGGCGTGGTATCGGGGTGCAGGACGATCAACATGGCCGGACTATAGCGCATGGAGCCTGAGGTCTCAGGCCTCAGGTGCCGAGACGAGCGCCGGGTTGGAGTCGTGCTCCGAGCAGCCATGCGGCCGCGGGCATCCGCTTCTTGCCCTCGGGCTGGACTTCCTTGAGCTGCCAGGACGTTCCTTGGCCGCAGGCGACTGCGCCCGGCGGTAGTTGCAAGAGCTCGCCGGGAGCGCCCTTCGCCGCCACGCCTGCAGCAAACGGGGCCGCCGAATGGATTTTCAGCACGGAGCCGTTCACGGTGGTCCACGCGCCGGGCCAGGGAGTGAAGCCGCGGCGCCGCGCGTCCAGCTCGAAAGCGCTCTTCGTCCAGTCGACGCGGCCGTCGTCGCGCGTGAGCAGTGGCGCCAGCGTCGCCTTGGCGTTTTCTTGTGGAATGCGCGGCAGCTTTCCCTGCTCGAGCAGGCCGAGCGCCTCGCGCAGGGCTGCCGCGCCCAGGACGCCCAGCTTCGCGAGGAGCGTCTCGCCCGTCTCGTTGGGGGCGATGGCGATGCGCTTCTGCAGGCGGATGTCCCCGGTGTCGAGCCCCTCGTCGATCTGCATGATGGTGACGCCCGTCTCGGAGAAGCCGCGCGCGATGGCCCATTGCGCCGGCGCCGCCCCGCGCAATTCCGGCAGCAGCGAGGCGTGCACGTTGAGGGAGCCGTGCCGCGGGACGGCGAGCGCGTCGGCGGGAATGATGCGTCCGTACGCGGCCACCACCGCCACGTCGGGCTGCACGGAGGCGAGCAGCGCGGCGAGCCGCCCCTGCTTGAGCTTCTCGGGCTGCAGCACGGGGATGCCGTGTTCGAGCGCCCACTTCTTCGACGCCGGCGCGCGCAGCTCGGCGTGCCGGCCGACCGGCTTGTCGGGTTGGGCCACCACCGCGACGAGCTGGTCCGCGCACGCCTCGAGGATGGGCAGCGTGAACTCCGGAGTTCCAAGGAAGACGATCCGCATCGCGCGCGCGCCCCTGCCGCCTCGCCTTCTGCCACACTGCGCCGTTTGAAGCGAATGGCCCTCATCGCGCGCGCGCTCGCCTGCGGAAAGTCGCACGCGCCCGCCGCGGGGTCGACCGGGGCCTTCGGCATCGTCACGGTCGACGGCAAGCAGAAGATGTACCTGCTGCTGATCGACACCACGCTCGGCCCGCAAGGCCTCGCGCGGATAGCCGTCGTCGACGTGGGGATCACGGGCAACGGCAGCGCGGGCGCGCCGGCGCTGATCAAGGTCGTCGCGCTGGGCGGGACCGGAGCGCCCGACTCGACAGGGGGCGACGAGACCATCGTGGTGGCCGCCTCTCGACGCTCTCGCCCGTCGTCTGGTTCATCGACCCGCACAGCGACGCGGTGGTCAAGACGCTGACTCTCACCAACGCCGGCACCTCGAGCTTCAGCGGCGGCGGAGGGTACGTCACCGGCATCGCCGTCGATTCGGGGAACCGGCGCGCCGTGCTGGCGGTGTGGAACGGGTTCGCCATCGTCGATCTCGACCGGCGGGAGATCGCGCGCACCATCGTCGCCGCGCCGAGCGAGAACTTCGGCTACGACTCGGTCGCGCAGCGCATCGTCGCTCCCTTCTATGCCTGCCCCACGGCGCTGGCCATCTGCGGGCAGTACAAGACGCCGTCGGGCGCGACCATCAGCGACGGCCTCAACGTCATCGACCTGCGCGATGACAGCGTCTACACGTACCAGGACGCGACAGCCGCCAATCCCGCCCAGCCGCTGGGCGGCGAGCCCGACTCGGCGGCCGCCGATCCCGGCACCGGCCTGGCGGTGATTCCCTCGGAGCTCAACGGCGGATCGACGGTGCTCGACCTGGCGCATGCGTCGTTCGACAAGACGAAGGAGAGCTTCACCGCGCCGCACAAGACCATCGCGACCGTCACCGGCCTGACCGGCGTGGCGGCCGAGCCAGGCCGACATTTCGCTTTCTGGGAGGCCGAGGGAGGCTCGCTCGTCGCGGTGGCAGATCTGAGGAAGGACAATTCGCTCGTCACGGGCGAAGTGCCGTCCGCGCCGGGCTCGATCAACGCCTGGAGCAACATGGGCGACCCGCACGGGATCGCGGTCACCACGGGCATCGCCAACGGCAAGCCGGTCGGGTTCGTGGTCAACTCGGATCGCTCGTGGATCGCCCGCATCGACCTGGAGGGCATGCTCGCAACCCTCGCCACCAGCCAACTGGGCCCGGCCGAAATGGCGCGCTTCGTCACCTTCCTCGACCCGTCGCGCAGCAAATGACGGCTCAAATCCGAGGTGGTCAAGACATTGATTGACGCGTGCGGGGCGGTCGCTGTACGCGGGTGCGGCTATGCGCGTGCTCGCTGTGGCTTTATTGCTCTGCTTCTCCTGCAAGCCCACCGATCCCGGGGACCCGCAAACCTGGGTGAAGCGGCTCCAGGACTCGGACGCCAAGGTGCGCGTCAAGGCGGTGCAGGAGCTGCGCAAGCTGAAGGCGAAGCAGGCCGCGCCGCAAGTGGCGGCGCTGCTCAAGGACCAGTTCGTCAAAGAAGAGGCGGCGCTGGCCCTTCAAGATTTGGCGGGTCCCGACGAGGTGCAGGTGCTGATCGACGCGGTCGACACCACCGTGGGAGCGGGCAGCGACCAGGCGACCCGCGTGGCCAACCGCACCAACGCGAAGATCGCCGAGGCGCTGGGCAACATCGGCGACGCGCGCGCGGGGCCCACGCTGCTGCGGCTGGCGCGCGCCAACGACGACTACGTGAGGCTCGCGGCCGTGCAGGCGCTGGGGGGGGTGCGCGCGCGCGAGGCGGTGCCGGAGCTGGCGCGCATCGTCGACGACCCGGCCGCGCCGCCCATCCTCGCCAAGAAAGCCATCGTGGCGCTGGGAGAGATCGGCCGCGCTCCCGACCCGGCCCACCCGGCCGCGAGCCCCGCCGTGTCGCTGGGGCAGATGGCGCCGGGGCAGATCTACGACCCGGTCGCGGCCGCGATTCCCGCGCTGGAGCACGGCCTCGTCATGGAGCGGCAGGGCGTGTCGTTCCTGCCCGAGAGCTCCTTCGCGCTTTTCCTCATCGGCGCTCCGGCCGTCGAGCCGCTGATGAAGATCGCGCAGGACCAGGACCCCGCGTACCTCGCCTGGGCGAAGGAGAACAACCGCGCCCCCGCAGGGACCTACGCCAAGGCCGCGCTGGTGCTGGGCGATCTCGAGGACCCGCGCGCGGTGCCGGTGTTGTTGGCGAAGCTCAAGTACGTCGATCCCGATCCGCTGCCGGGCACGTCGCGGCTCTTGACCAACCTGGTGCGGCAGTGCGCCGCCAACGCGCTCGGGCGCATGCGCGTCAAGGAGGCAGCTGCGCCCATCCTGGCACTGGTCACGACGCGCGAGCCGCTCGACGAGGAGCTGACCGCCTTCGCCTCCGAGGCGCTGGTGTGGATCGGCGATCGATCCCAGGCGCGGGATCTCATGAAGATTGCGCAGCAGGGCGGAGACTTGAAAGTGAGGCTGGTGGTGGCCAAGGCGGCGGCGCTCTTCGGCGAAGCGGCGCTGGGCAAGGCGGTGCAGGCGATGGCCGAGAGGGAAGCGAAAGGCGGCCCGTCGTGGTGCCAGAAGCAGCTGGCGGAGCTGTCGTTGGTCGCCGACGATCCCAAGCAGGCGTGCGAGATGTTGGTGGCGCAAATCGGCGAGGTGGCCCAGTCCTTCGAGGCGGCGCGCACCTGCGTGAGCAATTCGCCCTGCTGGCTTTCGAAGCTGGAGGAACCCGCGCCGGCGATGAGGGCCCGCGCTGCTTACGAGCTGGGGCGCCTCGGCGCGCCGGAGGCGGTGCAGCCGCTGGTCAAGGCCGCCTTCGACGAGCAGCTGCTGGTGCGGCGGGCGGCGACGCGGGCGCTCGACTGGCTCGCTTTGGTCGAGGCGGCCAAGCCTGCGCTCAAGGCCGCCGCCGCCACCCTGGCGGCGCAGCTCTCGGCCGAGCAGGGAAAGACGCAGTACTTCATGGTCAACGAGGACGTCCGCCGGCTCCAAGTGAAACTCTCCCGGCTGTGATACACGTCACGGGGCTTGGCGAGGCTGACCGGCATCCCCGCTTCCCCCGGCGTCGCGATCGGGCGCGTCTTTCCCGTGGACAGGCGCCGCGCGCGCGTGCCGCGGTATCACGTGCAGCCCGAGCAGGTCGAGTCGGAGGTGGCGCGGCTCGACGCGGCGGTGAAGGCTTCCGTCGATCAGCTGCGGCAGATCCGGCAGAGCCTCGGCGAGGGCGAGCAGAGCGCCATCCTCGAAGCGCACGGCCTGATGGCCGACGACCCCACGCTCCTGGAGGGGGCGCGCCTTCTCATCCGCGAGGAGCTGCTCAACGCCGAGTGGGCCATGCGGCGCATGGTGCGCGACATCAGCGAGAAGATGGGCAGCGACGGATACCTGGGCGAGCGGCGCGCGGATCTCGACGAGGTGGGCGACCGCATCGTGCACAACCTCATGGGCGAACAGCCCGTCTCGACGGTGGTGCCCGGCGACGAAGCGGTCATCGTGGCGTACGACCTGCAAACCGCCGACGCCGCGGTGCTGCTCTCCTCCGGCAAGGTGAAGGGGCTCGTCACCGACTTCGGCAGCAAGACTTCGCACACGGCCATCCTCGCCCGCGCGCTGGAGATCCCCTGCGTGATGGGGGCGGGGCAGGCGAGCGAGATCGCCCGGGCGGGCGATCTCATCGCGCTCGACGGCAACACCGGCGAGGTGCTGGTCTCGCCCGACCACGACGAGGTGCTGCGCTTCGAGACGGCCCGCGCGGAGGCGAAGTTCCGCGAGGCGTCGCTTCTGGAGGAGCGCGACCTGCCGGCCATCACGCTCGACGGGCGGCGCGTCTTTCTGCACGCCAACATCGAGTTTCCCGAGGAGGTGCCTTCGGTCCTGGCCCACGGCGGCGAGGGCGTCGGCCTCTACCGGACCGAGTTCCTCTATCTGAACCGCGAGGGGCTGCCCTCCGAGGAGGAGCACTACAAGGCCTACGCGTCGATCCTCACGCAGATGGCGCCGCGGCCGGTGACCATCCGCACGCTCGACCTGGGCGGCGACAAGCTGCCCATCGGGCATCGCTCGCACGAGCCCAACCCGGCGCTGGGACTGCGGGCGATCCGCTTCACGCTCAAGCACCCGCAGCTCTTCCGCACGCAGATCCGGGCGCTGTTGCGCTCTTCGGTGCACGGCGAGCTGCGCATCATGCTGCCGATGATCGCCGCCTTGGACGAGCTGCGCGAGGCCAAGGCGCTCTTCGAGGCGGCGAGGCAGGAGCTGCGGCGCGAAGGGACGCCTTTCGCCGAGAAGATCCCGCTGGGCATCATGCTGGAGACGCCGGCGGCGGCGCTGGCGGCGGATCGGCTGGCGCGCGAGTGCGATTTCTTTTCCGTCGGGACCAATGACCTCATCCAGTACTCGCTGGCCATCGACCGCGGGAACCGCGACGTCGCTTACCTCTACCGGCCGCTGCACCTGGGCGTCTTGCGCATGGTGCAGTCGGCGGTCGACGGGGCCAAGGCCGCGGGCATCGAGTGCGCGATGTGCGGCGAGATGGCGGGCGACCCGGCGCATGCGCTCGTGCTGCTGGCGCTGGGGCTCGACTCGCTCTCCATGAACCCGGCCGACATTCCGCCGGTGAAACGCGTCCTGCGCTCGGCCGAGCTGCGCGACGCAAAGGAGCTGCTCGAGGCGGCCATGAACTACTCCACGGTCGACGAGATCGAAGGCTACGTCCTGGAGCAGATGCGCAAGCGCTTCCCTCAACTCATCACGCGATAACGTCTTTGCGGTAAGAAGTAACCCGGTTGATGGTTGACAAGCTGGGCCGAGGGGGAGATCCTCCGCGGCCTTTCTGGCGACGAGGCCCTCTACAAATGCAGCTCCGCGACGCGCTCTTCAGCTCCGAATCGGTCACCGAAGGCCACCCCGACAAGATCTGCGACCAGGTCTCCGACGCGGTCCTCGACGAGTGCATCCGTCAGGACAAGACCAGCCGCGTGGCGCTGGAGACGGCCGTCAAGACCGGCCTCGTCATCCTCATCGGCGAGATCACCACCCGCGCACGCCTGGAATACGCCAACATCGTCCGCCGCACCGTCGAGCGCATCGGCTTCAACGACGGCTCGATGGGCTTCGACGCGCGCAGCTGCGCGGTGATGGTCGCCGTCGAGCAGCAGTCGCCGGAGATCGCCATGGGCGTCGACGCCGGGGCCGTCAAGGAGCAGGGCGCGGGCGATCAGGGGATGATGTTCGGCTACGCCTGCGACGAGACACCCGAGCTGATGCCCCTGCCCATCGCGCTCGCCCACCGGCTCACCCGCCAGCTCGCCAAGGCGCGCCGCGGCGAGCTCAAGTTCCTCCGCCCGGACGGAAAGAGCCAGGTCACCGTCGAATACCGCGGCGGGCGTCCCCATAAAGTCCAGGCGGTGGTCATCGCAGCGCAACACGAGGACTCGGTCTCGACCGAGCAGCTGCGCGAGGCGATCAACTCGGAGATCATCGACAAGGTCGTCCCCGCCGAGATGCGCGCCGAGGGCATGAAGCGGATGATCAACGCCACCGGCCGCTTCATCATCGGCGGGCCGATGGGCGACTCGGGCGTCACCGGGCGGAAGATCATCGTCGACACCTATGGCGGCATGGGCCACCACGGCGGCGGTGCTTTCTCCGGCAAGGACCCGTCCAAGGTCGATCGCTCGGCGGCCTACGCGGCGCGCTGGGTGGCGAAGAACGTCGTGGCGGCGGGGCTGGCGCGGCGGTGCGAGCTGCAGGTCGCTTACGCCATCGGCCTGGCCGAGCCGGTCAGCGTGATGGTCGAAACGTTCGGGACGGCCGCCGTTCCCGAGGAGCGCATCGAGAAGGCCGTGCGCGAAACGTTCTCTTTGAAGCCCGCGAACATCATTCGAGAACTGGATCTGCTGCGGCCCATCTACGAGAAGACCGCCGCCTATGGCCACTTCGGCCGCAGCGAGCCGGAGTTCACCTGGGAGCGGACGGATCGCGCAGACGCGCTGCGGTCGGCGGCGGGGTTCAAGGGCGCGGTTTAGGAACTGGCGCTTCGGCCACACTTGCGGTAGAGGGGCGCGCCTACTTCGGAAGGGAAACCGATGGCCGTCGCGAAGAAGCAGATGAAGACCCCGCATCACGTGAAGGATCTGAACCTCGCCCCCAAGGGGCACGGCCGCATCGAGTGGGCCGGGCGCTCCATGCCGGTGCTGGCGGAAATCCGCGAGAGGTTCTCCAAGGAGAAGCCGCTCAAAGGGTTGCGCATCTCGGCCTGCCTGCACGTCACCACCGAGACGGCGCACTTGATGCAAACGCTCCACGCCGGCGGCGGCGAGCTGGTGCTCTGTGCCAGCAATCCCTTGAGCACGCAGGACGACGTGGCGGCCGCGCTGGTCGACAGCGGCATCTCCGTCTATGCCATCAAGGGCGAGGATCGCGAGACGTACTTCAAGCACATCAAGGCGGCGCTCGACCACGCGCCCAACCTCACCATGGACGACGGCTGCGATCTGGTCTCGAGCATCGTCAGCGACCGCCGCGAGCTGTTGAAGAACGTCATCGGCGGCACCGAGGAGACCACCACCGGCGTGCAGCGCCTGCGCGCGATGGAGCAGACGGGCGACCTGGCGTTCCCGGTCATCTCCGTCAACGACGCGCTCACCAAGCACATGTTCGACAACCGCTACGGCACCGGCCAGTCGACCATCGACGGCATCGTGCGCGCCACCAACCGGCTCCTCGCCGGCAGCGTCTTCGTGGTGCTCGGGTACGGCTGGTGCGGCCGCGGGCTGGCGATGCGCGCCAACGGCATGGGCGCCGACGTGGTGATCACCGAGATCGATCCCTTGAAGGCGCTGGAAGCGACCATGGACGGCTACCGCGTCATGCCGTCCCTCGAGGCGGCGAAGATCGGCGACTTCTTCTGCACCGTGACGGGCAACACCAGCGTGCTGGCCATGGAGCACTTCGAGAAGATGAAGGACGGCGCCATCGTCGCCAACAGCGGCCACTTCAACGTCGAGGTGGACATCGGCTGGCTGGAAAAGAACGCCAAGAAGCGCACCGTGCGCGAGTTCGTCGACGAGTACACGCTCAAGTCGGGCGCGCGCATCGCCGTGCTGGGCGAAGGCCGGCTCATCAACCTCGCCAGCGCCGAAGGCCACCCTTCCAGCGTGATGGACATGAGCTTCGCCAACCAGGCGCTCAGCGCCGAGTTCGTGGTGAAGAACTCGAAGAAGCTGGAGAAGAAGGTCTACCCCGTGCCGGAGGACATCGACAAGGAGATCGCCCGGCTCAAGCTCAAGGCCATGGGTGTGAAGATCGACAAGTTGACGCCCACGCAGGAGAAGTACCTGGCAAGCTGGCACGAGGGAACGTAGAAGAGGGCGATGCCCATCTGGCAAGCCGTCATCCTCGGCATCGTGCAGGGGCTGGCCGAGTTCCTGCCCATCTCCTCGAGCGCGCACTTGTTGCTCATCCCCTGGGCCTTCGGCTGGGAAGACCCGGGGCTCGCCTTCGACGTGGCGCTGCACTGGGGGACGCTGGCGGCGGTCTTGCTCGTCTTCTGGAAGGATTGGATCCGGCTCTTCTCGGCGGGCCTCTTCCGCCGCGGCAGCGACACTGACCGGCGGCTCTTCTGGGGAATCGTCGTCTCGGCCATCCCAGGCGCCATCGCCGGCAAGCTGCTCGATCATTGGGCCGAGAAGAATTTGCGCGCCCCGCTCCTCATCGCCGGCACGCTGGCCGCGCTCGGCATCATCCTCTGGGTCGCCGACCGCGTCGGACGCAAGATGCGCCATCTCGACGAAATGACGGTCGGGCGCGCCTTCGGCATCGGCGTGGCGCAGGCCGCGGCGCTGGTGCCCGGCGTGTCGCGCAGCGGCGCCACCATTTCGCTGGGGCTCTTCGAGGGCTTCACCCGCGAAGAGATCGCGCGCTTCAGCTTTCTCATGTCGACGCCCATCATCTTCGGCGCGGGTCTGCTCAAGTTCCCCAAGATGCTGCATGCCATGGGCGCCGGAGAGGGGAACGTCACCTGGGCCGCGCTTGCCGCCGGCTTCGTCGCCGCAGCCGCGGTGGGGGCCGCCGTCATCCGCTGGATGCTCGATTACCTGCGCCGGCGCACCTACGCGGTCTTCGCCGTCTACCGTCTGGCGCTCGCTGCCGCCATCGTGGTGCTGTGGCTGTCGGGCAAGAGGTGATCGCGGCGCCGACGCTGCCGCAGATCCGCCGCGCGCTGGCGCGGCACACGCCCGCGTCGCACGCCGAGTTTGGCGCTCCGGCCGCGGTGCTGGTGCCGCTCCTGCCCCGGCCCGAGGGCCTGCACGTCCTCTTCACCGAGCGCAGCATGGAGCTTCGCTCGCACGCCGGCCAGGTCAGCTTTCCCGGCGGCCGCGTGGACCCGACCGACCCCGACGTGCGCGCCGCCGCCCTGCGCGAGGCGCGCGAGGAAGTGGGGCTGCGGCCCGAAGACGTGGAGATCATCGGCCGGCTCGATGACTGCCCCACTTTCGTCACCGGTTTCGTCATTTCCCCCGTCGTGGGAGTGATCGACCCGCTGGCGTTCACCGCGGCGGGCCGCTACCCGTGGACGCCCAGCCCGGCGGAGATCGCTTCGTTGCACGAGCTGCCGCTGGCCGATTTCTGCGATCCGAAGAACCTCCGCATCGAGGATCGCGAGCGCGAGGGCGTTCCGTACAAATTGCTCTGGTACACGGTGCGGGACACGGTGGTGTGGGGCGCCACTGCGCGCATCTTGGGCCAGCTCATCGAGCTGGCGCTGAAAGGAGATCCGTCGTGAGCCTCCACGCCGTCATCCTCGCCGGCGGCAGCGGCACGCGCTTCTGGCCGCTCTCGCGGGCGAAGAAGCCCAAGCAGTTCCTCGCGCTGGTGACCGATCGGACGCTCATCGCCGAGACCTTCCTGCGCGTCGAGCCGCTCTGCCCCGCCGAGCGGTCGTGGGTGGTCTGTGGAAAGGACCACGTGCAGGGCGTGCGCGAGGCGCTCCCGCGGCTGCCCGAGAAGCACCTTCTCGTCGAGACGGCCGCGCGCAACACCGCGCCGGCCATCGGCCTGGCGGCGCTGCACGCCTCGCGCGAGGACCGCGACGCGACGCTCGTCGTGCTGCCCAGCGACCACCACGTCGCCGACCCGCAGGCTTTTCGTGCCGCGCTGCAGACCGCCGCGCGCGCCTGCCAGGGCGGCGACCTGCTCACGCTCGGCATCCATCCCACGCGGCCCGAGACGGGGTACGGCTATTTGAAGCGCGGGGCAGAGCGGGAGACGGGCGCATTCGCCGTCGAGGCCTTCGTGGAGAAGCCCGACGCCGCCACCGCCGCGCGCTATCTTCAAGACAGCGCCTACTGCTGGAACGCGGGCATCTTCGTCTTCCGTGCCGATGCCATCCTCGACGCTTTGAAACGCCATCTCCCCAACGTTCACGCGGGCCTCGTGAAAGGCGAGGACTTCGCGCGGCTGCCCTCCATCAGCATCGACTACGGCGTGATGGAGCCCGAGTCGCAAACCACGCGCCGCATCGCGCTGGTGCCGGGCGACTTCGGCTGGAGCGACGTCGGCTCCTTCGCCACGCTGCCCGAGGTGCGCGCTCTCGACGGCCGCGGCAACGCCGTCTCGGGCGATGCGCTGGCAGTGGACTGCAACGACTGCGTCGTGCTCTCCGAGGGCGATCGGCTCGTCGCCGCCTTGGGCCTGCGCGGGCTCTGCATCGTCGACGCGGGCGACGCGGTCCTGGTGGTCCCGCGCGAGCGCGCGCAGGATGTCCGCGCCGTGGTCGACGCGCTGCGCGCGCAGGGCCGCAACGACAAACTGTAAGGAGACGCCATGTTCAAGCTCGCATTCGTCCTGTTGCTCGCCCAGGCGCCCCACCCCGGCCGGCCCATCGCCGGCATGGCGATGAAACCGGTCGTCTGCCGCGCCGTCGAGGAGGCCAAGGGCAAGTCGGGCAACGAACTGGCCCAGGCCATCGAGGCGCTCTCGCTGCAGTTCGTGGGAAGCAACTACGCGCTGGCCGCGCTCCTGCCCGGAGACCCGCCCATCGCCTGCTACCGCTCGCTGTCCGATCCATCCAAGCTGCCGAGGGGGGCGCGCTGAGACGTTTCCTTCTGCACTGGTCGAGAGGTTGCGTGGCCATGGCCGCGCGGCCGCGTTATGTTCCGCGGCCGCATGGCCATTCCGCTGCACGTCTTTCGTGAGTACGACATCCGCGGGCTCGTGGACCGCGAGCTGACTCCCGACTTCGCCGAACGGCTTGGGCGCGGGTTCGCGCGCCAGTTGCTCGACAAGAACCCCGGCGCGCAGAGCATCGTGCTGGGCTACGACCACCGGGAGTCGAGCGAGCCGCTGGCGTGCGCCTTCTCGCGCGGCGTGCGCAGCCACGGCGTCGAGGTCGTCTCCATCGGCGTGGTCCCCACTCCGGTGACGTACTTCGCGGCGCACACGCTGCCTGTCGACGGCCTGTGCATGATCACCGGGTCGCACAACCCGCCCGAGTACAACGGCTTCAAGGTCGGCATCGGCAAGAACACCATGGCGGGACCCGAGGTGCAGGAGCTGAAGGCGCGCGTCCTGGAAGCGCGCGATGGCGGGCGCGACGCGCGCGAGGTGGAGCACGACGCCATCGTGCCTTACATCCACTTCATCGTGCAGTCGCTGGGCATGACCAAGCGGCCATTGCGCGTGGTGTGCGACGCGGGCAACGGAACCGGCGGGAAGGTCGGGCCGCGCCTTCTCCGCGCGCTGGGCCACCACGTCATCGAGCTGTTTTGCGATCTCGACAGCCGCTTCCCCAACCATCACCCCGATCCGACCGTCGAGGCCAACCTGCGCGATCTGCAGCGGAAGGTCGCCGAGTGCAAGGCCGACGTGGGGGTGGCCTGGGACGGCGATGCCGACCGCGTCGGCGCGGTGGACGAGAAGGGCCAGATTCTCTGGGGCGACCAGCTCATGATCCTCTTCTCGCGCGACGTGCTGCGCGAGCGGCCCGGCGCCGTCATCGTCAGCGAGGTGAAGTGCTCGCAGACGCTCTACGACGAGATCGAGAAGTGCGGTGGCCGGGCCATCATGTGGAAGGCGGGCCACTCGCTCATCAAGGCCAAGATGAAGGAGGAGCACGCGCTCCTCGCCGGGGAGATGAGCGGCCATATCTTCTTCCGCCACCGCTACTTCGGATTCGACGACGGCATCTACTCGGCGGCGCGCCTGCTCGAGCTGATGGCGCGCGACGAACGGCCGCTCTCGAAGATGCTGGAAGGGGTCCCCAAGACGTACAGCTCGCCGGAGATCCGCTTCGACTTCCCCGAGGAGAAGAAGTTTCGCGCCGTCGAGCTGGCCCGCGAGCGCCTGCGCAAGCACGGCCGCACCATCGAAGTGGACGGGGTGCGCCTCGTCGTCGAAGGCGGCTGGGGGCTGGTGCGCGCCTCCAACACGCAGCCGCTCCTGGTGTTGCGCTGGGAGGCGCAGAGCGAGGCGCGCCTGCGAGAGATCCAACGGCTCATCGAGGGGACGGTGGAGCAGATCCGGCGGGAGCTAACGGCCTAGGCCCTCCGCCTGCTAACATCGACACGGCATGAAGCGTGACGAAGTCTACCTCGGGATCGATCTGGGCGGCACCAACGTGCGCGCCGCCGTGGTGGACCAAGACGGCCACGTCCTCGGACAGGAGAAACACCGCCTCTTGAGCCGCGAGCCGCCCCAGGTGGCCGAGGCGGTGGTGCGCGCGGCCAAGACGGCCTGCGGCGCGGCGGGCATGCCCTTCGGGGAAGCGAAGGGCATGGGCATCGGCGTGGCCGGCATGGTGCAGAGATCCACGGGCGTCGTGCTCCACGCGCCCAACCTCGGCTGGCACGAAGTGCCCTTCGTCAAACTGCTGCAGGCGCGCGCGCCGCGGCTGCCGCTCTGGATCGCCAACGACCTCTCGGTGGCGGCCTGGGGCGAGCGCGCGGCGGGCGCAGGGCGGGGAGTCGACGACCTCATCGTCGTGCTGGTGGGGAGCGGCGTGGGCGCGGGCATCATCATGGGCGGCAAGCTGCACGAGGGCGCCTCCGGTATCGCGGGGGAATTGGGTCACGTCCTCGTCCAGTCCGGCGGGCGGCTCTGCGGCTGCGGGCAGCGCGGTTGCCTCGAGGCGTACGCGGGCGGCCACAACCTGGCGGCGTGGGCGCGCGACGACCTGCGCATCGCGCTGGCGGCGGCGCGGGCGGCGGGACAGCGATATCCCGAGGTGGGGCGCAAGCTGCTGGACCTCGTGGGCGAGCCGGAGAAGGTCACCGCCGCCGCGATGGAGCGCGCCGCGCACGAGGGCGACGAGCTGTCACGCCGGCTGCTCGACGAGGCGGGCAAGGTGCTCGGTATCGCGCTCGCCAACCTGGTCACAACGCTCAACCCGGCCCGCCTGCTGCTCGGGGGCGGCGTGCTGGCGGGGTCGCCGCTCATCATGAGGGCGGCCATCGCCGGCATCGAAGCACACGCATCCAAGGCAGCCCGCGCGGCCCTGCAGATCACCGCGCCGGAGTTGGGCGACCAGTCCGGGGTCGTCGGTGCCGCCCTTCTCGCCCGAGCCGCCCTCGCCGCCGCCGCGTAGAGATCTGGTCGAAGCCTCGATTGGGATGCTGCGCACTCAAGCTCGAAGGTTGCCCGAGGCGGAAGTCATTTTGCGCGCTGTCCTCAAGCGTGATCCCCTTCTGAGTGGAGCCCTGTACAATTTGGCGTGCGTGCGTGCGCGGGGAGGGTTGATTGACGATCTGATCGCGTCGCCTCTTCGACACTGTGGAACGTACTAGACGCAAAATCAAGATTCGAAGGTCCCGTTTGCGATTGCGATTTGGATTGGGAGCATGCTCGCGCCAACGCCTTCGGCGTTGTCACTGCGCCTGCAAGGTTTTCGATCAACAGCGGATGAGCCCGCTCAGTAGCGCGTAGACTCTGCGACCTAGCGCAGCGCCAAGGCGAGCACAGCCCACATCACAATCGCCGCAGAGTCCTGCGATGTGCAACGCGGCGACGGTCTCCGAGGCTTCTCCGCGCGCAATGACAAAGACGCGCTTCTGATCCGCACCAGTGCGCCCCGTAGCCTCTGCAATATTGAGACATACGCTCTTGGCGGCCCGCAGGGCCTGATCGCGCGGCTTCGGATCTGCTATCGCAGCATCCTTCACCGCCACCAGCAGCTCGCAAGCGACTTGATACGCAGCCAAAGTTTCGTGTGGAAGAGTCGTCCAGTTCGTCATCGTCGGCCTCCCTCAAAAAAGGGCGCAGCCCGGGAGGCCGACGATGACGAACGGACGACGGTCGAAGCTCAGCGCGAGCGCAGCGAGCTACGAATCCTCATCGTCATCCTCATCGAAATCCTCAAGCCCAGTGACAACGCCGAAGGCGTTGGCGCGGGCTTGCTCCCTATCCAAATCGCAATCCCAATCGGGTACTTTCAAACGTCCGTTTACGATCGTCGTTTTCGTTCTGGTTCCGGTCAATCGAGGGTGAAGTGGAGCGTAAATGGGATGGTCGTTGCCACGGGAACGCCGTTCACTTTGGGGGGAGTGAAGCGGAGTTCGTGCAAGGCCGCCTGGATCGCCGCCGGCCCCAAGCCCTCGCCCGGGTCGCTCACCACGTCGGCCTTGACCACCGTCCCGTCCGCATCGACCAGGAGCCGCAGCACCACGTCCCCCTCGAATCCCTTCCGCTTCGCAGCGGCGGGGTAATACTTGCGCAGGTTGAGCGCCTCCCGATTGGAGAGTGAGGGCAACTCCGTCACCTGCGCGGAGGGCGCGTATTTCTCGGCCTTGTAAGGCTTGACCACCTCCGGCTCGACCGCCGTGGGCGACGGCGTCCCCCGCAGCGTGTTGCCCGCGCCCACCGTGACCGTCCCGCTCGACGAAGTGCTCTCCAGCGTGATGCCGGTGATCACCATCGGCGAGGGGTTGGGCGCTTCATGCGTCGGCGGCGGCGGAGCGGCAGTGGGCGGCACGATCGTCCTGGGCGGCGGCGGCAGGTCCTGCTTCGGCGCGCGCGCCACGCGCTTCATCGGCACCACCTGCTTCGGCAGCTCGGGCGGCGGCGGCTTGTCCACCACGGCGATCTGCAGCGCGACCTGCGGCTCGAAGGCCCGCCGCCCCGAGAGCCGCGCCATGCTGGCCCCCAGCGCGGCGTGGAACGCGAGCGACGCGCCGAGCGGGACGAGCACCTTGGCGGCCTTGGAAGGCATCTCCCCGAGAGTAACGCGCTACGGCTGTTTCTCGATCTGGATGGCGAACTTCACCACGCCCGCCCCCTTGAGCACGTCGAGCAAGTGCGTGACCGCCCCGTGCGTCGCGTTCTTGTCGGCGCCGATGATGGCCTGCACGTCCTCGCCTTTGCTCCTCGCCTCTTGCACGGCGGCGATCATCCCCGCATCGTCGGTTTCGACGCCGTTCAAGTACGCCTTGCCGTCCTTCGTCACCAGAACCGCGAACGTCTTCTGCACCGTCTCGCCGCCGTGCGCGGCGCGCGGCAGCTCCACCTCGATGGTCTCTTTCACGATGTACGAAGCGGTGACCATGAAGATGATGAGCAGGACCAGCGTGACGTCCACCAGCGGCGTCACGTTGATGCCGTTGATGCCCTCGTCCTCCTGCTCGACCGGCCCGGCCATCACTGCTCCTTGTTGCGCGCCACGTGCAGCCCCGAGGCGATGGCGTTCCCCAGCGCGTTGGAGCGGCCGATGACGCGCTTGAGAAGTCTTTGAAAGATGTTGAACGCGAGCACCGCGGGGATGGCCACGAAGAGCCCCACCGCCGTCGCCACCAGCGCCTCCGACACGCCCGCCATCACGCTGGCTGCGGTGCTGGCGCCGCCGCTCTTGTTGGCCACCGCCAGGTCGGCGAAGGCGCGGATGATGCCCAGCACCGTGCCGAAGAGGCCGATGAAGGGCGCGTTGTTGCCCAGTGTGCCGAGGACGAAGAGCCACTGCTCGTACTCGAGCCGCCGCCGGTCGATGGTCGATTGCACAGCCTTCTCGACCGCCGCGTCCCCGCTCCCGGCCACGGCGGCCGCGGTGCGAACCACGTCGGCCTCCATCGAGTCGCTGGTGGCCTTGGCGGCCGCGGTCTTGAGATCGCCGCTCTGGCAGAGCCGGAGCAGCTCGGGGAACGCCTTCGACATGCGGCGCTTACCGAAGTAGAGCGCGCGCTCGACCATCACCATCACCGAGAGCACCGAGAGCGCGAGCAGAAGCCACAGCACCCAGCCCGCGCCCAGCAGCGTGAACGCCAGGAGCTTTTCCCCGATCAATTGGCCCTCACGTCGAAGGCGCCCACCGCCTTGGCCACGCGCAGCGCGGCGAGCTGAACGGAGAGACGCTGCTGGAGCACGTTCGATTCACTCTGGAAGAGCGCCGCCACCGCGTCCGACACTTCCACCTGCGAGGCCGTGCCGGCGTCGAACTGCGCGCGCACCAGCCGCTCGTTCTCGCGCGAGACTAGAAGAGTCGCCTCCGCCTCGTCGCGCAGCGTCCGCGCCGACTCGAGGTCGAGCCGGGCGCGGCGCAGCTCGTCCTCGATGCGCGCCGTCTGGCCGCGGGTCTGCGCCTTCGCCTGCCGCAGTTGGCTGTCGGCGTCCTTCAACGCCGCGTAGCGGAAGCCTCCGTCGTAGAGCGGCAGCGTGAGCGCCACGGCGATGGACCAGGCGCCCTTGTCACCGGTGAAGGTCGTCGCGGGATCGTTGTAACGGGCGTTGGCGTTGAGGGCCAGCGTGGGGAGGAACTGCGCCCACGCGTCGGTCTTGAGGCGCGCGGCGATCTCCTCGTTGGCGCGCGCCGCGGCCATCTCGGGCCGCTCGCGCAGCGCCTTCTCCATCAGCTCGCCGAACGCGCCGCGGATCTCCTTCGGCGCCTGCTGCGGAGGGGCCAGCTCGAAGGCCACATCGCGCCGATCGAGCAGGGCGGCGAGCTGGCTCTTGGCCGCCGCGTAGGAAAAGATGGCGCGCTGCGCCTCCTGATCGGCGCGCAACGCGTCGATGCGCGCGCGCAGCGCCGCCGAGCGGTGCACCAGGCCCGCCTCGTAGCGCGCAAGGGCGTCGCGCGCGTGGTCGTGAGTCGCGCGCGCCTGCGCGAACGAGACGGTCATCAGCTCGCGCAGCGAAAGGCCGGAGTAGTAGGTGGAAGCGACCGACAGCAAGAGCTCGCTCCGCTGCTGCGTCTCGGTCAGCTGCGCGATGTCGACCTGTTGTCGCGCCGTGGCCAGCGCGGGGAACGCCCGCATGTTGAACAGGTTCCAGGCGAAGGCGAGGGTGCCAGACTTGGTGTCGTGGCCGTCGGCCGTGTACTGGTAGAGGGGCGGACCGCTGTTGAGGAAGTTCTTGATCGAGTTGTACGTGTACGTGCCGGTGGCGGTCAGCGTGGGCTGGAGCGCGGCCCAGGCGCGCTGGACGTTGTTGCGCGCCTGCTCCACGCGCTCGGCGGCCACCGCCAGATCCGGGGCCTGCTCGCGCGCCGCCCGCAGCGCCTCGGCCAGAGGCAGCACCGGCCCCTCGGGCGCGGGCTGACCGGGCGGATCGGGCAACGGCGTGCGCAGCGTCGAGTCGGCCGGAACGGGCACCGGCTGGACAGCCTGCGCGATGAGCAGCAGTGCGAGCATGACGGGCCGCGGACCCTATCACGTGACGCCCGCGACCCGGAGCGACTTGCGCGCCAGTGACGACAGGCCCAGCCGAGGCAGCTCTTCCGGGGCCACCCAGCGCAGTTCGCCGCGCGGCGTTCCGCTGGCGCGGCCGCTGTGGATGGCCACGCGCACCTCGCGGTGCGTGAGGGTCTGCTCGACGACGCCGCGCTTTTCCAGAGCGCCGTGCACGCGCACGCCGGGGAGCTTCTGGTTCTCGGGCAGGTCCCAGAGGCCTCCGAAGAGCGCCCCCTGACGGCGGGCCAGCAGCACCGCTCCGTCGCGCCGGCGGAGCGCGACGGCGTCCCAGGCGAGAAGCGGCCGGCCGGGGCGCTTCCTCGGCCCGGGGTACGTTTCCGGCCTGTCGCGCCCCTTGCATTGCGCCTTCAGCGGGCACTCGCCGCAGCGCGGAGATCGAGGCGTGCAGACCGTCGCGCCCAGCTCCATCAACGCCTCGTTGAACTGTCCGGCGCGGCCGCGCGGCAAGAGCTGCGCCGCCAACGCCCAGGCTTTTTCGCGCGCGCCTTCGCGGATGCGGAAGAGCCGCGCCAGCACGCGCTCCACGTTGCCGTCGACCAGCGGGACGTCCTCGCCATACGCGAGTGACGCGACGGCCGCGGCGGTGTATGGCCCGAACCCCGGCAGCTCGCGTAGCGCGGCGGCGCTGCCGGGCAGCTTCGATCCGGCGGCCTGCGCGGCGGCCACCATGTTCCGGGCGCGGGCGTAGTAGCCGAGGCCGCTCCAGAGCGCGAGCACGTCGTCGAGCGGCGCGCGCGCCAGCGACCGCAGCGTGGGGAAGCGCTCGATGAAGCGCCGGAAGTACGGGACGACCACCTCGACGCGCGTCTGCTGCAGCATCACCTCGCTCACCCAGACGCGGTACGGGTCGCGCGGCTCGTCGCGCCAGGGCAGGTCGCGGCGCGCCTTGGCGAACCACGCCAACAGCCGCCTCGTCATGCTAGACATGCGGCCCCATGAAGCGCATCCGCGTGCACAGCGTCGAGCAGTACGTCCAGGAGATCGGCCCGCTGATGCAGAAGGGCCTCGAGATGTATCGGGCGGACCTCCCCGAGGAACTCCTGCTGGGAGTTGGATTCGTGGGCGCCGAGACCGAGGTGTTCATCTCCATCCCCGAGTTCAAGCAGACCGGCGATCTGATCAAGTACGGCGAGTTGATCGAGCCGTTCGAGCCGGAAGGCAAGAAGACACAGAAAGTCAAGAAATAGGCCTCAGACCTCAGGCGATTCAGGTCGAACCTGAGGCCCGAGGTCTGAGGCCCGAGGCCTTCACGAACAAACAGCTTCGACATCTGCGACAGTGCGAGGAATCGCGATTGTAAGGTTCTCGTGGCCGTGCTCGGTGACGAGGATGTCGTCCTCGATGCGGATGCCGATGCCGCGCAGTTCTTTGGGGGCGGTCTCGTCGTCGGCGGCGATGTAGAGGCCCGGCTCGACGGTGAAGACCATGCCCGGCTCGAGCTTTCGAGGCGCGCCGTCCTCACCGCGGTATGAGCCGGCGTCGTGGACGTCGAGCCCCAGCCAGTGGCTGGTGCGATGCATGTAATATTTGCGGAACGCGTTGTCCTTGATGAGCTGGTCGGTCGTGCCTTTCAAGAGACCCAGCTTGACCATCCCTTCGGTGAGGATTCGGACGGCCCCTTCGTGCAGCCCGTCGATGGTCTCGCCCGGCCGCGCCCGCCCGATGCAGTGATCGGCGGCTTCGAGGACGAGCTGATAGCAGGCGCGCTGCGCCTGCGAGAAGCGGCCGCCGGCGGGCCAGGTGCGCGTCACGTCGGCGGTGTAGAGGTCCACCTCGGCGCCGGCGTCGATGAGCACCAGGTCGCCCTCGCGGATCTGCGCGCAGTTGTCGTTGTAGTGGAGCACGGTGGCGTTCTCGCCCGCCGCGACGATGGGGTAGTAGCCCCAGCCGCGCCCGCCCCCGCCGCGGAACTCGCGCTCCAGCGCGGCCTGCAACTCGTACTCGTGCGCGCCGGGCCGGCCCACCTTCATGGCGGCCAGGTGCCCGCGGCGCGTCAGCTCGACGGCCTTGCGCATCGCCTGCAGCTCGCGCGGCTCCTTGCGCAGCCGCATCTCGTGGACGATCTGCCCGGGATCCTCGATGCGCAGCGGCGCGCCCACGCCGGTGCGCGACCGCGCCCGCAGCGAGCGCAAAAGGCTGGCGATGCGCTCGTCGAACGCGGCGTCGAAGCCGCCCATCCGATAGAAAAGCGCCTTCGCCGCGCCGATCATGCGCGCCAGCTCCTCGTCGAGCTTGGGAATCTCGAACGCTTGGTCGGCCCCGAAGGCCTTGACCGCGCCCTCGACGCCGGCGCGGCGGCCGGTCCAGATCTCGCGGTCCTTGTCGCGCGGGCGGACGAAGAGCGTGAAGGGCTTTTCACCCTGCGTCGCGAGGACCGCGACAGCCTCGGGTTCCTCGAAGCCCGTCAGGTAGAACACGTCGCTGTCGGCGCGGTAGGGGTGCTCGACGTCGCCGTTGCGCGTCGCCAGCGGAACGGAGGGAAAGATGGCGATGGCCGGGCCGGGCGCGAGCTCGCGCATGCGGCGCAGGACTTCGTCGCGGCGGGTCCGGAAGAGGCTGGCCTCGAATGCGGGCGTGACCGGCATGGAGGACGTTGTAACAGGACTTTTCGCGCCGGGGGTGCTGCGCAATCCCCCGCCGTTGAGTACCTTGTGGCGGGGACTTTGGGAAAGGAACGGCCATGGCCGAGAAAGGGCTGAGCAGCGAGGTGGAGATTCGGGCCGCGCTGGCGGAGTTGCCCGGGTGGAAGCAGCAGGGCAACGCCATCGTCAAGACGTACGATCTCAAGGGCTTCAAGGCGGCCATGGCCTTCGCGGGCACCGTCAGCGAGCTGGCCGAGCGCGCCGACCATCACCCGGACATCCTCATCCAGTTCCACAAGGTCACGCTGACGCTGACCAGCCACGACAAGGGTGGCATCACCGACCGCGACCTGCGGCTGGCGCGGCAGATCGAGGCAGCGGCCAAAGACCAGATGGCCTGATAGTCTGGAGGTCGTGGACACGCCTGCCTGGCACGCGCTGGATGACGATGCGCTGCTCGCCCAGTGCGAGGTGCAGGCGCATCGCGCGAGCGGGCCCGGCGGGCAGCACCGCAACAAGGCGGAGACGGCCATCCGGCTCGTGCACCTGCCCTCGGGCGTCAGCGCCGAGGGAAAGGACCAGCGGTCGCGGACCCAGAACCTGCGCATCGCGCTGGGGCGGCTGCGCGACAAGCTGGCCCGGCGCGCGTACCGGCCGCCGCCGCGCAAGAAGACGCGGCCGACGCGCGCGGCAAAGGAACGGCGGGTCGAGGCCAAGCGGCTGCAGTCGAGGAAGAAGGCGACGCGGCGCGAGCTGGGCGAGTGATTTTCGCGCTCCTCACTCTTGTAGCAGGGGCTCCCGTGCCCCACCTGACTTCAATTATATCACGCGGGTCTGACACTCCCGCCGCGCGACGAGACTCGTTCCTCTCGCTCCTGCGCACGTACCCCGACCGTCCCCCCGCCGAGACGTTCCAGCAGGTCGCTCGCCTCGTCGACGAGGGCCCTTTCCCCGAGCGCGACCGCGCCGAGTACTGGATCGCCAGCGCCCGCCTCGCCGCCGGCGACCGCCCCGGCGCGCGCGAATGGTTCGCGAGGCTGGCGCGCGACTACCCCGCCTCCGTCTGGGAGGAGCGCAGCTGGCTCGGCCTTGGCGACGCGGCGGCGCAAGAGCGCGGCCATGCGCGCGCGCTCGACTGGTACGCGCGCGGCCTGGCGGCGCACGACGCGGCGGTGCGCGAGCAGGCTCGCGTCTCGTCCGGCCAGGTGCGCATCCTGCGCGCGCGCCAGCGCCGGGCGTGGGGGGCAGGCGCCGCCGCGCTGCTGGTGGCGGGTTTCTTCCTCTACGGCTGGCGCAAGGCGTGCGGCCCGCTCTGGCCCCTGCCCGCCGAGGCGCGCATCGTGCTGCCGGTGCTGGCGGTGCTCTGCGTATTGTCCATCAAAGTGGACCCGGCGCCGCGCACGGCTGTCCTCGAGCTGTGCATCGGCGGCGCCGCGCTCGTCCTCCTGAGCGGCCTGCGGTTGCGCGCACTGCAGCCCCGCGGCGCAGCGAAGGCGATGCACGTCGTGCTGGCGCTGGTGGCATTGGGCTGCCTCGCGTACGTCGCCGTGTACCAAGGCGACCTCGTGGGCATGGTCATGGAGACCTTCCGCGTCGGCCCGGAGTAGAGTCCGCCCATGCCGTCATCTCCACAGGACAAAGGCTTCGGCCAGGGCGACCCGCAGCTCGCGCGCTGGGCCGAATCGGTCTTCCAACCCGAGGACGAGGTGTTGCGGGAGATCCGCGAGCGCAGCGTGCGCTCGGGACTGCCGCCCATCGCCGTCGGACGCTTCGACGGACTCCACCTCGAAGTGCTCGCGCGCGCCGTCGGCGCCTTGAAGACGGTGGAGATCGGCACGCTGGGCGGTTACAGCGGCGTGTGTCTCTTGCGCGGCATGGGACAGCACGGCGTCCTGCACACGTTCGAGCTCTCGGCTGAACACGCGCAGGTGGCGCGCGAGTCGTTCCACCGGGCGGGCGTGTCGTCGCGCGCGCACGTCCACGTCGGGCCGGCGCTGCAGACGCTGCGCGAGGTCGAGGCGGAAGCGCCCTTCGATCTCGTCTTCCTCGACGCCGACAAGGTGAGCTACCCGGCCTATCTCGCCTGGGCCGCCGAGCACCTGCGCGTGGGCGGGTTGCTCCTCGCCGACAACGCCTTCGGGTTCGGAGAGATCCATCTCCCCGGCGGCGACGAGGGCCGCGCCGCGCTCCGCCGCTTCAACGAGGAGCTCGCGCAAGGCCCGCGGTTCCGCGCCACGATGATCCCCACCGCTGAAGGACTCGCCATGGGGGTCAAGATCCGCTGACGTCCAAAAACCGGGCTCGGGACCGGGTTCGTGTACGTTCACGGGGAGGGGGACGGGGACGGTGCACGAAACCGCGGTACGTGACCCGTACCCGCATCCGTACCCGTCAACGTACACGCACCCGGTCCCGGGCCCGGCAGTTTCGTCTGAACAGAGTATTACCGGGAGACTCACCCCCCGCGCATGGAGGCGTCGGCCTTCTGCACCTCTTCGGAGCGCGCCTTGCGCCAGGCGCGCAGCTTCTCGCGCAGCTCGGGCCGCTTCCCGGCGAGGATGGCGATGGCCAGAAGCGCCGCGTTGGCGGCGCCCGACTTGCCGATGGCCAGCGTCCCCACCGGGATGCCCTTGGGCATCTGCACGATGGAGAGCAGCGCGTCCGCCCCGCCCAGCGTCGTGCTCGACACCGGCACGCCCAAGACTGGCAACAACGTCTTGGCCGCCACCACTCCCGGCAGGTGCGCGGCGCCGCCCGCGCCAGCGATGAGCACCTCGAAGCCCCGCTGCTCGGCCGTCTGCGACCACTCGAGCACCAGCTCCGGCGTGCGGTGCGCCGAGAGCACCCGCACCTCGTGTTCGATGCCGAATTCGCGCAGGATCTCGATCGCGCCTTGCAGCGTGTCCAGGTCCGTCTTGCTCCCCATGATGATGCCCACGAGCGGGTTCGCCATGTCGCACGCCGGTAACACCCGACCTGCGCAGGGTCAAGCTGGTGATAGGGTTCGCTCCGTGATCATCGACGTTCGCGGTCTGAAGCTGCACGGAATCGAACGCGGCGCGGGCGCGCTCTCGGTGCTGCTGCACGGCTGGCTGGACCACGCCCGCTCGTTCGATCTGCTGGCGCCGCTCCTTCCCGGCCGCACGCTGGCCCTCGACCAGCGCGGTCACGGCGATTCGGTCTGGGTCGGGCCGGGCGGCTTCTACCACTTCGTGGACTACCTCGCGGACCTGGACGGCGTCCTCGAGACCGTCGCGCCCGCGGCGCCGGTGCGCATCGTGGGCCACTCGATGGGAGCGGCGGTGGGCCTGCTCTATGCCGCCGCCCAGCCGTCGCGCGTGGCGCACCTGACGCTGCTCGATGGCGCACCCCTCAGCATCGGCCTGCAGGAAATTCCCGACCGGTTCACCAGCTACCTCGACGATCTCCGCTCGACATCTCGTGCGCGCCGCCGCGTCGAGTCCGTGGACGACGCCATCTCGCGCATGCGCCGCTTCAATCCGGCCCTCTCGGAGGAGGCAGCGCGCATCCTCGCCCAAGGCGGCCTGACGCCGGAACTCGAGTGGAAGTGGGACCCTCTCTTGCGCGCCCACTCGCCCCTGCCCGTGACCGAAGAGGTGATCCAGCTCCTGGCCGGCCAGGTGACGGTTCCAGTCCTGGTGGTCCGCGGCGGCAGCGGCTTCCTTCCCGAGGAGCCCGAGCTGCGCGCCCGCTTCCCCGCGCTGCGCATGACCGTCCATACCGTCCCGGGCACCGGCCACCACGTCCACCTCGACGAACCCCAGATCGTCGCCGACCTGATCCGCTCCGCCTGGGAACCATAGCGCGCGCTCCGCTTGCCCTGGACCTCAGACCTCGGACCTCAGGCCTCGGGCAAAGCGACCTATTTCATTGCCCGAGGCCTGAAGCCTGAGGTCCGAGGCCTGCGAGGCTCAGTGCAACTGAGCCTCGCGCTACGGGCCGCTGGCGACGGTGCGGACGGCGTAGTAGCTCGCCTCGGGGTGCCAGACCACGATGGCGCTGGTGCTCTGCTCGGGGACCATCTGGTGCGCTTCGGTCAGGGTGATGCCGATGCGCTCGGGGTGGAGGATGGCCCAAACGCCGGCCTGGTCGGCCAGGTCGGGCCAGGCCGGGTAACCCGCGCTGTAGCGCTTGCCCTGGCCGTCCGGCAGGCCCATCTCGGCGCGCACGCGGCGGTGCCAGTACTCGGCGAGCGCCTCGGCGGTCTCGACCGCGAGGCCGTGGAGGAAGTAGCTGCGGGTGAACTCGCCGGCAGCTTCCCACTCGGCGCAGAGCTGGGTGGCGCGATCGCCCACGGTGACGGCCTGGAACGCCACCACGTCGTCCTCGCTGAAGTAGTCGGCGAGGCATTTCCGCGGCGTCTCCATCTTGCGCGGGAAGTTGAACGTCCAGATGGCCTTTCGCTTTTCGGCGTCGAAGACCGTCAGGTCGTTGCCCTTGGCGGAGCAGGGGAAGTACCCGTAGATGACCTTGGGCGTGAGCCACTCGTTGCGGATGCACTCCTCCTGCAGCTCGTGCCGCTTCCCCGCGAATTCGTCGGCGATCAGCTTCTGGTAGGCCTCGCGCGACTTGACGCGGACGCCCCACTGCAATTTGTACAATTCGATCAAGTCGAGATGGTCGAAGATGTCGCGCAGCACCAGGTCCTCGGGTGGCGGAATGCGCACGCCCCAGAACGGCGGGCGCACCTTGGGCGGCTCGGCCACGCTGCGCGGCGCCACGTCGGTCACGGCCGCCAGCTGCTGGCCCGCGGCGCGCTCGGCGCCCGCGGCCACCATGCTGCGGTGCAGGTGCGCCTCGCGCTTGAGCTTGTCGTGCTGCTTGGGGCGCTCCTGCGGGTCCTGGAGAGCGTTCATCGTGTCGAGGCCTTCGAACGCGTCGCGGCAGTAGAAGACGCCGCCCTCGTAGAGGCGGTCGGTGCCCTCGACATACGCGGTGCGCCACCCGTACTTGCGGTTGATGGCCGCGCCGCCGATGAGCACCGGCTGCTTGAGCCCGCGCCGGTCCATCTCCTGGACGATGAGCGGCATCTGCCGCGACGTGCTCACCAGCAGGGCCGAAAGCCCGATGGCGTCGGCCTTGACCTCGACCGCCTTGTCGACGATGCGGTCGACAGGCACCTGCTTGCCCAGGTCGTGCACCGTGTAGCCGTTGTTGGAGAGGATGGTCTTGACCAGGTTCTTGCCGATGTCGTGCACGTCGCCGAACACCGTCGCCAGCACCACCGTGCCGCGCGAGTAGGAGTCGTTCTTCTCCATGAACTGCTCGAGATAGGCGACGGCCTTCTTCATCACCTCCGCGCTCTGCAGCACGAAGGGGAGGATCAATTCACCCGCCCCGAAGCGATCGCCCACTTCCTTCATGGCCCCGAGCAGCACGTCGTTGATCACGCCCACCGCGCTGCGCGTCTTGAGGCACTCGTCGATGGTCTCGGTGAGACCCTTCTGCTGGCGATCGACGATGAGGTGGCGCAGCCGCGCTTCCGGCGTGTCGAAGACCTTTTCTTCCTCGACGGCCTTGGCGGCGCCGCCGCTCTTCTTGTCGAAATGCTCGATGAGCCTCTGCAGGGCATCGTCGCGGCGCGCGAGCACGAGGTCCTCGGCGATGCCGCGCGCCTCGGCCGGGATCTCGTTCCACGGCAGCACTTCGCGCGGGTTGACGATGGCCGCGTCGAGCCCCGCCTTCAGGCAGTGGGTCAAGAACACCGAGTTGAGGATGGGCCGCGACTGCTTGGAAAGGCCGAAGCTGACGTTCGACAACCCCAGCACGGTCAGCGCGCCGGGCAGCTTCTCCTTGACCAGCGCGATGCCCTCGATGGTTTCGATGGCGCTCTTCTTGTACTGATCGTCGCCCGTCGCCAGCGTGAAGGTGAGCAGGTCGAAGAGCAGCTGCCAGGGCTGCAGCCCGTCCTTCAAGGCCCGCTCATAGATCCGCTGCGCCACCTCCAGCTTGCGCTCGCGCGTCAGCGCCATGCCCTTCTCGTCGATGGCCATGGCCACCGTGCACGCGCCGTATTGCTTCAAAAGGGGGAACATCTTGTCGATCTTTTCCCACCCGCGCTCGAGGTGGACGCTGTTGACGATCCCCACGCCGGGCAGCCACTCCAAGGACGCCGCCACCACCTCCGGCTCGGTTGAATCGATGCAGAGCGGCGCCTCGATCTGCCCCGAGAGCAGCCGCACCACCCGCGTCATCGTCTCCTGCTCGTCGGCCCGCTCGGTCAGCGCGACGCAGACGTCAAGCGCGTGCGCGCCGCCCTCCACCTGCTCGCGCGCCACCGCGAGGATGCCGGAGAAGTCGTTGGCGAGCAGCAGCTCCTTCATCTTCTTGCTGCCCTGCGAATTGACGCGCTCGCCGATGAGGAGCGGCCGCGGCTCCTGGTGGAGCGCGACGGCTTTCAGCCCGCTCGAGAGCATCGGCAGGCGCCGCGGCGACTTGCGCGCCGGCGCCGAGCCGCGCACCGCCTCGATGACGCGCTTCATGTGCTCGGGCGTCGTGCCGCAGCAGCCGCCCACGATGGAGAGCCGGAAGTCGCGCACGAAGCGCGCCAGGTATTCGGCCAGCTCGGAAGCGCCCAGAGGATAGTGCGCCACTCCATCGCGGTTCTCGGGGATGCCCGCGTTGGGTTGGCAGCTCAGCGGCATGGGCGCGCCGTCTGCCAGCGCCCGCAAGGGATCGACCATCTCGCGCGGGCCGGTCGAGCAGTTGAGACCCATCACCTCGGCGCCGATGGCCGAGAGAAGCGCGGCGGCCGCCAGCGGCTCGGTTCCCAGGAGCATGCGGCCCGACGGGTCGAGGGTGATCTGCGCGATGACCGGCACGCGCCGCCCGACATCCGCCATCGCCTTGCGCGCGCCGAACACCTGCGAGCGCAACTCGAGGAGGTCCTGCGCCGTCTCGGCGATGACGCAATCGATGCCGCCCTTCAAGAGGCCGACGGTCTGCTCGCGAAAGACTTCCACCAGCTCCGAGGGCGACATGCGGCCCAGATCGGCATCGCTGGATGAGGGCAGAAAGCCGCTCGGCCCCAGCGAGCCGGCCACGAAGCGCGGCCGGCCGTCGGTGCGCTCGGCGCGCGCCGCTTCCTCGCGGGCGATGCGCGCGGCCGCCTCGTTGACCTCGAGCACCCGGGCGCCCAGAGCGTACTCGTCGAGCTTGAGTCGGCAGGCTCCAAACGTATTGGTTTCGACCACGTCGCAGCCAACTTCCAGGTAGCCGCGGTGGATGCCGGCCACCACGTCGGGACGCGTGAGCGAGAGGATTTCGTTGCACCCCTGGCGGCCGTCGAAGTCCTTGACGGTCAGCTCGTTGGCGAGTTGCATGCGCTGCAGGGTGGTGCCCATGGCGCCGTCGAAAACGACGACCCCGCGGGAAAGAGCTTCGATAAGGTTCTTGTCTGCCATAAGAGGGCGCGCACCTTAGCACGCGGGGCGCCATGTTAAGGTCTAACGCGGCCGGGAGCGTGAACAATGCTGAAGATCGTGGTGGGGAACAAGAAGTACTCTTCGTGGTCGCTGCGGGGCTGGCTGGCGCTTCAGCTGACCGGCGCGCCGTTCGAAGAAGTGGTGGTGGCGCTCGACATGCCCGATACGGCGCAGAACATCCGCAAGTATTCGCCGTCGGGGCGCGTGCCGGCGCTCATCGACGGGCCCATCAGCGTCTGGGACTCGCTGGCCATCGCCGAGTACCTGAACGAGAAGTTTCCCGCCGCGAAGCTCTGGCCGGCCGACGCGGCGTCGCGGGCGAGGGCACGCTCGGTCAGCGCCGAGATGCACTCCGGCTTCGCCAGCCTGCGCAACGAATGCGCCATGAAGATCGTCGAGCAATTCCCCAAGCGCGACCTGTCGCCCGAGACGAAGGCCGAGGTGGAGCGCATCCAGGCCATCTGGACGGAGTGCCTGAAGCAGAGCGGCGGGCCGTTCCTCTTCGGGTCGCGGCCGTGCATCGCCGACGCCATGTACGCGCCGGTGGTGAGCCGCTTCCGCACGTACTCCATCCCCGTGGCGGGACCGGTCAAGGCGTATTGCGATCACATCTGGGCGTGGAAGCCTGTGCAGGAATGGACCGCGGCGGCGCGCGCCGAGGCGCTGCGGGCGAAATTCCACGAGACTTGATGTCGTTTGGCGTCTACATCCACTTCCCGTACTGCCTGTCGAAGTGCCCCTACTGTGACTTCGCTTCGCGGGCCGAGAAGGTCATTCCTCAAGAAAGGTACACCGAGGCGGTGTTGCGCGAGCTGCGCGCGCGCTCGGTGGAGTTCCCCGATCGCGAAGCGATCTCCATCTACTTCGGCGGTGGAACGCCTTCGCTGTGGGATCCCCCGCAGCTGGGGCGCGTGCTCGAGGAAGCGCGCTCGCTCTGGCGCGTCAGGCCCGACGCCGAAGTGACGCTGGAGGCGAATCCCGGCACGACCGATGAGGAGCGTTTCTCGGCCTTTCGCCGGCTGGGCGTGAACCGGCTCTCCATCGGCGTGCAGTCGTTCGCGCCGGCGCAGCTCGTTTCTTTGGGGCGCAAACATTCTCCGCACGACGCGGTTCGCGCCTTCGAGACGGCGCGCAAGGCGGGATTCGAGAACGTTTCGCTCGACCTCATCCACGGCGCCGAGGGCCAGACGCCTCAGCTCGCGGCGCGCGACGCGGCGGCGGCGGTGGCGCTTTCGCCCGAGCACATCTCCTGCTACGCGCTGACGCTGGTCGGCCTGGCCGAGGACGTCCCCATGGCCAAGGCGGTTCGCCGCGGCGAGCTGCGACTCCCCGACGACGAGGCGCAGGAGGAGATGGGCTTCGAGGTGCGCGGCGAATTGCAGCGCGGCGGCTACGCGCGCTACGAGATCTCCAACTACGCCCAGCCCGGATTCGAGGCGGTGCATAATTCAGTCTACTGGCGAGGCGGGGAGTACGTCGCTGCCGGATGTGGTGCGTGCGGATTCTCGAAGCCCTCGCCTGAGGCTTTGCCTGAGGCCTCGGGCCTCGGGCCTCAGGCCTCAGGCGTTTTTCGTGGACGCAGATATGCAAACGATCGTTCGCCCGAGCGCTACATGGAGCGGGTCGAAGCGACCGGCGTGGGAGAGGCGAGTTTCGAGGAGATCGACGCTGAGCAACATCTGCGGGAGCGGGTCTTCACCGGCCTTCGCCTTGCCGAGGGGATCGACCTGGCCGCGCTGTCGCATGACCTGGGCATTCCGGTGCGCGAGCGCTATGCCGCACAGATCGATCGCATCCTGCGCGAGGACCTGGGCGCGCTGCACGGTGACGTACTCCGCCTCAACGAGCGCGGCCTCGATCTCCACACCGAGGTCTCATTGTGGTTCTTTTAGCCTGAGGCCCGAGGCCCGAGGTCTGAGGCCTCAAGCTTCTCAGGCCTCAGGCTTCTCAGGGCGCGACGATCAACTCCTGTGACTGCGCCTCGTCGACTGCCCTCGCGAAGGCGATGAAATCGGCGTACTTCGCCGGAGCCACGCGCTGCTGCGGCAGCTCGAGCGACTCCTCGATCACCAACTTCCCGCTCTCTTGCCGCGCGCTCCACCGGTACTGGCCGAACGGCGTGCTCAACGCGACGGGCTGCGGCACGCCGCGCAAGCGACGATCCCTTGGCAAGGCAACCGAAGCCTTGACGGAAATGGCCTCTGGCGAGTCGATCAAGAGCGGCACGCTGCGCTCCGCCTTGGCGGCCCAGCGCCGCCCGAGGCGCGAGGGCAAAAGCGACGACGGCACGAAGAGTTTCTCCGCGTCGCGCCGCGCAAGCTGCACGCGCAGTCCGTAGAGCAGCGTGGCGGGCCCGCCCAACTCGCTCTCGCGCTCGGTGGTGAGCGTCTCCAGCGACAGGTCGCGCAGCCCCCGCCCCAGCATGGCCTCCACCGCCTGCTTGCGCTGGTCGCGGTCGAGCCGCTCCAGCGCGTCCTTCAGGCTGGCCGCCTCGAATCCGCGGTGCTCGTCGCGCCCCGTGCCGGTGGCCGCTCCCTGCGGGTCGAGCTGCAGTTCCAGCGACACCGCGCGCCCGTCCTGCTGGCCCGGCAACTTTTCCGGCGTGCGCAATTCTGACGGCTCTTCGCCTGGCTCGGGCAGCGCCCACCCGGGCTGGCCGCGTGCGAACGCCGGCAGCTGACCGAAGGACGCGAGCCGGTACGACGTGTCGGCCCACACCGGCCCGTCGGGGAGATCGATGCGCAGCACCGCGTAGCCGTACAGCTCGCCGCGCGGAAACCGATAGGGCGCGGGGTCGACGTTGAACGCGCGCACCAGGACCAGGTGCGAAGGAATGCCGGCCGCGGAGAGCGCCGCCTTCAGCACCAGCAGCCGATTGCCGCGGCCCTGCGACAGCACGTGCGCCGCGCTGGCGGAAAAGTCGGTGCCCTGCGATCGGCCGCGCACCAGCTGCGAGATGGCCGCGAAAATCTTCTCCGCTTTTTCCCGCGGCGCTCCGCCTCCCGCGTCGCGCGCCAGCGCGTCCACGCCGGTCGAAGGCCGCGCGCGCAACAGCGCCCAGTCGGCCACCGAGCGCACCAGATCGCGCTGGCTCGCGCCGGTCCCGACCTGCACCCAGGGAATGATCTCGTTCTCGCCCGGCTGGTGCGGTTCCTGCTGCAGCGGCGGCACGTCGCGCGCGCTGTAGCGGAAGCGCGTCGACTGGCCGTCGCGCGCCAGCGCGTCCTTGGGAAGCTGCAGGTTGTGCGCGTCGACGTCGAGGGGCCCCGGTGCGACCACCTCGTACGTCGTCTCGCCCATGGGCGTCTCGTCGTCGCGGAAGAAGAACCCGCCCAGCGTGTAGCCCGGCATCTCCGGCCCGCGCGGCGAGATGCCGCGCAGGTAATCGATCTCCACCGCGTCGCCCGGCTCGAGGCCCGGCAGGCTGATGGCTTCCTTCTCGGGGATCGACTCGGGTTCCAGCACCCGCCCGTCGGCCTTCAAGGTGCGCAGGTGAAGCACCTGCGCGTCGGAAGGGATCTGCGCCTCGCCGAAGCGGCTCACGCCCTTCTTGTCGAGGACGCGCACCAGCGTGTGCACGCGCTCGACGCCGCCGTTGTCGGGGAACATCTGCGCCGCGCCGTAGTCGAGCAGCCGCACCGCGCTTGCGCCCGGCGGAGCGGCGGCGGCGGGAGCGGCCCGCTGGGCCAGCGCGACGGCGTCGCGGTCGGTCCAGGACATCAATTTCGTCTTCTCGTCGAGGGCGAGCTGTTGCCGCAGCGAGAGATCGCCGGGCGTAAGTCGCAGCGCGGCCCGGCGCGTCCCGGCGGCGCGCTTCGCATTTCCCGCCAGCTCGAGCAGTCCGGCGAGGCGCCGCAGCGGTTCGGGGCTGCGCGGCGACAGCTTTGCGGCGGCCTCCACCGAGGCGATGGCCGGGAGCAGCTCGTTGCGGGCGGCCTGCACCTCGCCGAGCAGCTCGAGGCGCGCCGGCGCGGCAGGCCGCAGCGAGATGCCGCGGGCGAAGAGCGCCTCGGCACGCGCCAAATCGCCGCGGTCGCGCAGCAGCTGAGCCAACGTGGACAGCCCTTCGTTGCAGGTGAGCAGCGACTCGGCGAGGCGGACCTGCTCGGCGAGCGCGCCCTCGCGGCGCGACAGCTCGTAGAGGAGCTGCAGCGAGTCGCACCGGCCCGGCGCCGTCTTGAGCGCCGCTTCCACCGCGGCGCGCGCCCCGGCGGTATTGCCGCGCGCATCGAGCAGCCGCGCCCGCGCGGTCAGCATGCGCGGCGGCAGCGGCGCGTCGGGGCCCAGTTCCTCGCGCAGCGAGGCCTCGGCGCGGTCGAGATCCAGCGCGGCGTCGTCGAAGCGCTCTGCGTCGCGTTCCAGCGCCGCCGCGGTGAGCCGCGCGCGCACCAGCGCCGGGTCCCTGCGCGCCGCTTCCGACAGATCGGCGAGGGCGCGGGCGCGGCCGATGCGGTCGGGCACGTCGGGGTCGTGCAGGAGCTGCTGCGCGCGCAGCGCCAGCGCCGGCGCGCCGCTAGCGGAGAGCGCGACGGCCTTCTCCACGGCCGAGCGCGAGAGGGAGCGATCGTCGCCCAGCGAGGCGCGCGCCTGGAGCCAGGCCGCCAGGGCGTCGCCGGGGTCCTTCTCGAGCATGGCGGCGGTGGCGGCGCGCAGATCGGACTTGTCGCTCCAGGCGGGCGGAGCGATGCACGCCCTGCCCAGGGCGCAGGGAGCGTTGGCGGCGCGCATGCCCGTCAACGCGGCGGGCGCGGCGCTCTGCAGATCGGAGGGAGCGCCGTCGCCGCGCACAAGCGCGACGCGAAAGTGGCTGCCCTCGGAACGGGTCCACCGCGCCAACACGTCGTGCTTGCCCGCCGCCAGCTCGACCGCGACGGTCTGGGCGCGCGGGCTCTCGCGCGGGTAGGGAACGCGCGACACGGCCACCGCCCTGTCGACCCGCACCTCCAGCGCCGCGGCCCCCTCGACCCAGAGCAGGTACTTTCCGCCCCGGGCGAGCGCGATCTCGCTGGCCGAGTAGAAGAGGTCGCCGTCGGCCGGCTCGAGATCGAGCCCCAGATCTCCGTCGGGAAAGTCGAGCGCGCGCTCGTTCGCGGTGACGCGGGCCGGCGCCGGCCCGTCGAGGACGAGCGTCTTCGACAGATCGAAGAGGCGGAGCGCCGCCACCGGCCCAGCGACGCGCCAGCGCTGGATGGCGCCGACGGCGCGCCAGGCATTCGATTCGGCCTCCACTTCTCCGCCCTGCGCGCGCCGCCCCGCGATGCGGGCCGCAGCCTCACGCAACAGGCGCGCCGTGCGCGGCGCCATGGGAGGCCGGATGTCCTGGGCGGCCGCGGCGATGGCATCGTCGACCGCGGGCGACTCGCCCTCCGCGTCGAGGAGCCGCACCGCCGCCAGCTCGGACGCGGGGTCGAGCGGCGCGATCTGCAGCGCGCGGATCCAGAGGCGCACCGCCGCGGACGTGTCGGCGCGGTCCTCGGCGATCTCGGCGAGGCCGGCCAGCGCGAGCGCCCGCTCGGGCCCCGCCTCCGCCGCCGGCTCGAGCCAGCGCTTCGCCCCGCGGGAATCGGAGGCGACGAGATACCGCATCCAGCCCGCGCGGGCGGCGAGCGAAGGGTCTTTCCGCGCCGCGGCTTCGACCGCATCGAGCCGGCGCAGCGCCTCGTCCGGATTTCCCTTCGGGCCGGCGTCGCGCCTGCCGCCGAACGCACACCCGATCGACAGCAAAATCAAAATCGGTAGAGCAAATTTCAACGCGGCGCTCCAGCGGATGCGGTCTGCGTGGCGGGAACGGCCTCGACGCGCCGCTGCAGCGCGGCGTCGAGCCGGCCGAGGAAGGCGCGGAAAGCCGTGTAGTCCGCCGGCTGCAAGAGGCCGCCGTTGAGCGTCAGCTCCAGCCGCGCCGTCACCTTGGCGCCGTCGCGTGCGTACTTCACCTCGAACGAGCCCTGCGGGCCCGACTCGCGCGCACCTTCGGGCAGCGTGGCGGTCCAGCCGAGTGGAAGCTTCACCTCCGCCTCGATCGACATCCGCTGCGGCACGGGCAGCCGCTGCGGCAGCGAGCGCCGCGAGAGCTGCGCGTACGACTCGACGAAGCTCTGCCGCTGACCGAAGGGCGAGAAGCGCAGGCCCGCCCCCGCGGGCGAAGCGAACGCCGGCGCCGTGGCGGAGAGGCGAGTCTCGAAGGGCCGCTCGATGTCGTGCGGGTCGGACACGTCGACCGTCGTCACCTTCACGTTGGGGAACGCCGCGCGCGCGAGGTGCTCCTCGGCGCGGACACGCCGCTCGTCGGCCGGCTCGAAGATGCGGCGCAGCTCGGCGGTCCACGACCCGCGCGCGCTCGCCGTGACCTCGACGGCAGCGCTGCCGTCGGCCGCCAGCTGGGCGGCGATGCGCGTCTCGTCGGTGTTGTCGCCGGGCAGCGCCTCGGGCGTGCGCAAGAAGTGCGACGGCCGGTCCGGCTCGATCACCAGCACTTCCGCGCCGCGGTCGTCGGCGGGCAGCTCGCCGGAGCCGTGGAACTCGGCCGTCCCGTCGAGGAAGAGCTTGTACTTGGGAACGTAGAGGATGGCGTGGTTGAACACCGCCAGCGAGGCGGGCGCCGCCTCGATGCCGCCCAGCCGCTTCATACGCAAGAGGGTCAGGCGCGAGTCGATGCCCAGCGCCTCGAGCATGGCGTGCATGAGCGAGGCCTTGTCCTTGCAGTCGCCGAAGCGGCGGCTCAAGATCGTCTCGACGGGGTAGGGCTTTAAGGAGTTGATGCCGAACTCGAGCCCGACGTAGCGCGTGCGCGAGACGACGAAGTCGTAGACGGCGCGGATGCGCGCGTGGTCGTCCGTCTCGGGGATTCCCTTGACCGCGGTCCGCGCGGCGGCGCGGATCTCGTCGGTCACGCGCAGCTGGTCCTTGACGAGGCCCCAGTAGAAGCGGCCCACGTCCTCCCAGGTGCGGTACGTCGAGACGTGCAGGTAGGCCAGCACCTCGCTGTAGCCCGGCATCGACGGCTCGGGAACGAGCTTGGGCAGGTCGCGCGCCGTCCAGCGCTGCCACGCGCCGCCGTCGGGCAGCTTGCCCTCGGTGTGGCGCAAGCCGGGGAGATTGGTCACGCTGGTGTAGAAGGTGCGGCCGGGCGGCCCGAGCAGCACGTAGTCGGAGATGCGCCGGACCTGCATGGATTGCAGATAGGCAAAGTCGCCAAAGTAGTCGGCGAAGAAGTTCGAGCCGGAGTCGTCGTTGCGCGTGACCAGCTCGACCACGTCGCCCGGCGCGAGCTGCGGGAAGCTGATCACCCGCGCGCGCACGTCGTAGTAGAGGCCGTACCAGGGCTCGGAAAGGTTGCGTTCGCCCTCGCTGCGCGACTCGAGGATGGTGCCGTCCTTGCGCAGGATGCGCGCCCGCTCGACGCTGACCCGCTGGCGGTCCGGCGAGTACTGCACGCTCTGCACGCGCGCCGCGTCGACGCCGCGGGGCGTGAGGGCGCGCAGGATGAGCTGGTGGGTGCGCGAGGAGAGGCCGTTGGCGAAGACCTTGGTGACGGACAGGTCGGCGAGCACCTCGACGTCCTCGCCTGCCAGGGGCGCCATCTTCGCCAGCTCGCGCGCGTCGTACAGGTACGGGGTGGCGTACTGCTCCTCGGGGCGGACGGCGCGCACCAGCTCGCGCAGCCCGGGGTTCTGGGGGCGCAGGCTGAGGGCGCGCGCGAACGCCGCCAGCGCGCCGGAGTCGTCCTGGTTGCGCAGGCGATGCCGGCCGAGCTGCTCGTGCGGCTCGGGGTCGTCGGGCCCCAGCGCGATCGCCTGCGCGAAGGCTTCGTCGGCTTCCTTGGCACGGCCGTTCTGGGAGAGCAGCTCGGCGGCGCGCAGCCGCGGGTAGAGCGAGGAGGGGTCGAGCGCGAGCGACTCGCCCAGGAGCTTGAGCGCGCCGTCCAGGTCGCCCTTGTCGAGCGAGAGGCTGGTCAGCTCGCTGCGCGCTTCCGAATCGTCGAACCGCAGCGCCAGGGCCGCCTTCAGTTCCTGCGTCGCTTCGACGTTGCGCCCGAGCCGCCGCAGCGCGCCGGCCGCCGCGCGCCGGGCGAGGGCCAGATCGGGATGCGCCTTGGCCGCCTCGATGCGGGCGAGCGCCGCGCGGGCAGTCAGGCCGACCATGTCGAGCGCGCGCGCTTCGGTGATGAGCGGGTCGAGCGCGGTGGGCGCGGCGGCGCGCGCCTTGCGGGCGAGCTCCAGCGCGGTCCAGCCCTCGCCGCGCTCGAGCCGATACCCGGCCAGCGCGTCGAGCAGCGTCGCGTCGTCGGGGTGCGCAGCCAGCGCCGTCTCGAGCGCCGCGCGCCGCTTGTTGGCGTCGCGATCCTCCAGCCGGGCGAGTCGCAGGGCGATCTCCGGCTCGGTGGGGGCGGCGTCCGCGGCGCGCTCCATCGCGTGCAGCGGCATGCGCTCGCCCTCGTCGTTGGGGCGGCGCCAGGAGAGGACGATTGCCAGGTCTTCCTGCGCGCGCGCGTCCTTCGGGTGGCGCGCCGCGGCGGCCTTGAGTTCGGCGACCAAGTCGAGCGGCTTCTTCGCCGGCGCGGGCTTCTTGGCCGGCGCCTCGACTGCGGCGGCAAACGCCGTGGCGCGCGCGTCGGGGGCGCGGGCGGCGCGGGCCAGCTCGACCAGCGGCGCGTCTTTCGCGTCGGCGATGCGCATGCTAAAGCCCGGCTTGCCGCTGGAATGCGCCAATTTCACGAGGAGGAAATTGTCGCCGGAGACGAGATCCGCCGCGAAGGACTGCTGATCGAAGCGCGACGGGTGCAGCGCGCCGTCCTCGTGGACGAGACGCCCGTTCAACCATACGCGGCAGCCGCCGCTGGCCCCCAGATGGAAGATGGCCGCTTGCGCCTTGGCGGGGCGCAGCACGGTGGCGGCGTAGATGGCGACGTCCTGGCGCGGATAGACCACCGCCGCCAGATCGACGTAACCGTAGCGCGCGTAGCCCGCGGGCAGCGTGCGCCAGGCGACGTCGTGCTCCTTGCCGCGATAGACGGCTTTGGGGTCGTAGCCGTCCTTCTCCGGCCCATAGACCGCGAGCAGGCCGGCGCGCGCCTCGTTCTCGAACGGCCCGATGACGCTCCATGACCGGATGGGAGCGATCTCATCGAACAGCGCGGCAGTCTGCGGAAGCTGTCCCAGCGAGACCGCGAGCTGCGCGCGCATTTCTTGCGCCAGGGCGCGCAGGTCGGCCCGCGCCTTGGGCGCCTTTTTCACCGCGTTCAGCGTGGCGAGGAAGTCGCGCAGGTCCCCCTTCTCGTCGCGCCGCTCGTAGAGCCGGTAGAGGTCCGCGACGGCCTGCGGCCGGTCCACCTCTGCGGCGATGCGTGCCCGCAGGGCTGAAGTGGGCTCATCGACCGGGGAGGAGGCGATGAGCGCGGCGAGGAGGAGGAGGCTGTGCATGCGGTCGGGCTCCCGAGGGACGTGTTTCCAGGGGGACGAGAGAGCAAAACGGCGGGTCTGCCCGCCGCATTCCTTCGGCCCTTCCGATCGTGTAGCGCGGCGGGGGCCCGCACGCCACCCCAGCGGGCGAGCCGGCGTTCGATCGCCTGCCGGACTCAGGGGGCCCGCGCCAGCGTGCGCACCTCCACCCTGGCCGCTCCGGCCTCGAACAGCGCCGTCGCGGCGGCCGCCGCCGTGGCGCCCGTGGTGAGGACGTCGTCCACCAGGCAGACACGCATCCCGCGCAGGTCCACCGAGGCTGCGAACGCCCCGCGCACGTTGCGCTCGCGCGCCGCGCGGTCGCGCCCGACCTGCTGGCCGGTGGCGCGCGTTCGCGTCAGCAGCAACTTCACTGGCAGGCCGAATCGCTCTGCGGCCGCGTCGGCGAGCAGGCCCGCCTGATCGAATCCCCGCTCGCGCAAACGCGCCGCGTGCAGCGGGATGGGCGCGATCACGTCGGCGCGCGGCCCCGCGCACCCCTCGAAGAGCACGCCCAGCGGGCGCGCCAGGTCCTCGCGCCGCTCGTACTTCAGCCGGTGGATCGCCTCGGCCAGCGCGCCGCCGTGCAGGTAGGGCGCCGAGGCGCAGGCGAAGGGCGGCGCGCGCTCCCGGCAGTGCCCGCAGCGCCGCGGCTTGATCACCGCCAGGGTCTCATTTTCGCACGGCGCGCCGCAAAGTGGACACCCCGGCGGCGCCGGCTCGAGCGTATCGGCGCACGGGCCGCAGAACGGCGACTCGCCGGGCGCGTCGCAACAGGAGCAACGCAAAGGGAAAACCCAATCGAGCGCCATCGACGCGGCCCGCTGCAGCTGGAGCGAAACGGACATGCAACGCGCTGCCATTTGCACACCGCGAGCCATCACTCCTCGAGCAGCTCGAGGCGGGGGATCAGCGATCGATCGAAGGAGGGGACGTCGCCGGCCACCCAGCGATGCGCCTCGGCCAGCGTCAGGCGCACCGCCGGGAGCAAGCGGCGCGTCTCCACGCCGAGGAAGTCGGACGGCAGTGGCTCGAGTTTCTCCAGCGCGGCCGTGAGCAACTTGACGCAGCCGCGCGGCTGGTTCTGCACGGTGGCCTTGTAATAGCCGGCCGCTACCTGGATGAGGCCCTGCACGAAGAGCTTCGGCTCGTCCTCCAACTCCAGCCACGCCACTTCCCACGCCTCGTGGGCTTCCCAGAAGAGGCCGCGGTTGAACAACTCCGCCCCGCGGGCCAACGACTCGGCGAGAGAGCTCATGAGACATGTATCGACCCTGCCCACTCCGAGGAGCAAGCCGGCCATGGTAGACCGGCGAAATGGTCCGGATCGGCAGGCACCTCGCCAGGCTCGCCCGGATTCTCTTCACCGGGTCTGCTTTCTTCGTCTTCTGGTGGGGCGGGGCGTTTCTCACTTGGGTGGTTCTCCCCATCATTCGCTTCCGCCATCGGCGCGACCCTAGCGGAGCGATGCGCCGCTGCCGCCAGCTCCTCAACCGCAGTCTGCGGCTTCACGCCGACTACATGCGGTTCTTCCGCCTCATCGAGTTCGACTCCCGCGCCGTCGAGCGCCAGCTCCCCAGTGGCGCCTTCGTCATGGTCGCCAACCATCCCTCGCTCATCGACACGGTGCTCCTCCTCTCCACCTATCCGACGCTCTATTGCGTGGTGAAGGGCTCGGTGATGCGCAGTTCGTTCGTCGGCAGCATGCTCCGCTACTGCAATCACATCGACGCCGGCGACGGCGACCCCGTGTCGGGCGCCAGCGTGGTCCAAGGAGCCATCGAGCGGCTGCGGAGCGGCGATCCGGTCCTCATCTTCCCCGAGGGAACGCGCTCGCCGGAAAACGGCTTGGGCCCCTTCAAGAAGGGAGCGTTCGCCATCGCGCAGGCCGCCAACGTTCCGGTCATTCCCATCCGCATCCAGTGCCAGCCGCGGGGGCTCATGCGCGGCCAGAAGTGGTACCAGGTGCCGGACGGAACCATCCGCTACAGTTTTCGCCTCTTCCCTCCGCGCTCGCCCGCGGAGTACGCTGGCGATCTGGCCGCCATGGCCGGAGACGTGCGCTCCCTTTTCCTAGACTGAAGCAAGCTGCGGACATGACCATTCCATCCAGGTACGCGAGTCCTGCATTCGAGCTCGAGATCAAGCACCTGATCGTCGATTCCCTGATGCTGAAGGACCAGAGGCCCGAGGACATCGACAGCACGGCCCCGCTCTTCGTCGAGGGCCTGGGCCTCGATTCCATCGATGCGCTCGAGCTGGCGATGGCCATCGGCAAGCGCTGGGGCGTGAAGTTCAGCTCCGACGATGCGACCAACCGGCAGACCTTCGCCAACGTCCGCAGCCTGGCGGCCTACGTGGCCAGGATGGCGCCGGCCCCTGCTCTCGAGGGCACTCGATGACGCGCGCGGAGCTGGAGGAGAAGATCCGCGAGATGATGGCCGAGATGTTCGAACTGAAAATGGAGCAGCTCAAGCCGGACACCAAGCTGTTCGAGGAGCTGGGCCTGGACAGCATCGACGCCGTCGACCTGGTGGTGAAGGTGCAGAAGATCACGGGGCGGCGTGTCGACCAGGCCGACCTGCGGCGGGTGCGCACGGTGAAGGACGTGGTGGACATGGTCGAGCAGTACCTGAAGAAGGTTGCCTGACCGCGAATCGCTACAGCCTGCTCGCTCGGCACGCGCCCGCAAGCCTCTTGGCAGTGGGCGCCGGGGGCGATCGCAGCGCCGGGGGCGATCGCAGCGCCGGAGATCTGCTCCGCGACGCGGACGCGGTCGCGCGCGCCTTGCCGCCCACGTCGTCGCGCGCCGATCGCGTGCTGGTCGCCTGCGACGATCGCTACCGATTCGCGGTCTGCCTCCTGGCGGCCTGGCAGACGGGGCGCGTGGTCGCGCTTCCTCCCAACGGCCAGCCGGGCACCATCCGCCGCTTCGCCGCCGAGGACGGCGCCACGATCGTCCTCGGCGATGGCGACCAGATCCCGGGGCTCGACGTCCGCGGCGTACTCGCGCAGCCAGGCGCTACGCCGACCTTCGCATGCCGGGGCTTCGAGGGGGATCGCCGGCTGGCGATCGTCTTTACCTCCGGGAGCACTGGGGCGCCGGAGGCGTGGACCAAGACGGCGGCCCAGCTGCTGGGGGAAGCACGTCTGCTCTCGGAAGTGTTCGGTGTCGGGCCCGGCGACCGCATCCTGGCCACGCTGCCGCCGCAGCACATCTACGGCCTCCTCTTCGGGGTCCTGCTCCCTCTCACCAGCGGGGCGGCCTTCCTGCGCAGCACGCCTTTTCACGCCGAGTCCGTCGCGGCGCGGGCGCGCGAGAGCTCTGCGACGGTGCTGGTCAGCGTGCCCGCCCATCTCAAGTACCTCGCCGCGCTCGAGCGGAGCGAAGCGCCTCGCTTCCGCCTGCTCTTCTCCTCCGGCGCGCCGCTCGACGCGCTCCTGGCGCAGGCCTTACCGCGCCTGGCGCACGAGGCCCACGAGATCCTCGGCTCCACCGAGACGGGGGGAATGGCCTCGCGCCGGCCGGCGGTCGAGGAGTGCTGGCGACCTCTCCCGGGCGTGCACGTCGAGGCGGGGCCCGAGGGCCGCTTGCTCCTCGACTCGCCCTTCGTCGATGCTAGCGCGTCCCGGCCGTTCCAGTGCGCGGACCGGATCGAGCTGGCCGCGGACGGCGCCTTCCGCCACCTTGGCCGGCTGGACGACGTGGTGAAGGTCGCGGGCAAGCGGCTCGCCCTCTCCGATCTCGAGCGGATGCTGCGCGCCATCGAAGGCGTGCGCGACGCCGCGGCGCTGGCCGTCTCCACCGACGCGGCCCGCGGCGCCGAGGTCTGGGCCGCCGTCGCCGGCCAGGGGCTCGCGCCATCCGCCATCCGCGAGGCGCTGTTCCAGCAGCTCGATCCAGTGCTCCTGCCGCGCCGGCTGCGCATCGTCGACCAGCTCCCCGCGGGCGAGAACGGCAAGCCCACCAGGGCGATGCTGCTCTCGCTCTTCGATCCGGCGAGCGGCCGCCGCGACCTGACGCTGGCGCGCCGCGCGCACCAGCGGACGCCGTCGGCGGAGCTGGTCGAGTTCGAGGGAGAAGTCCCCTCCGACCTGTTCTGGTTCCGCGGGCACTTCGAGAGCTACCCGATCCTCCCCGGCGTGGTGCAGCTCAACCAGCTCGTGATGGCCGAGTGCCGCCGGCTCTGGCCCGAGCTGGGCGGCCTGCGGCGCCTCTCGCGGGTCAAGTTCCGCAAGCCCATCGGCACCGGCGACCGCATCGCCTTGAGCCTGAAGCGCGAGCACGCCGCCCTTGCGGTAAGCTACCAGATCACGCGAGCCGGCGAGTCGTGCAGCTCGGGAACGCTAGAGTTCGAGGGACACCGCCCGTGACGACGGAAGCGACGGCGCGTCCGTTCCGCCCTTGCGCGATCATCCCCACTTTCGAGAACCCGGGGACGATCCGGGCGGTGGTCGAGAAGGTGCGCGAGCAGCTCCCCGACGTGATCGTCGTCGACGACGGCAGCGCGCCCGAGGGCCGCGCGCAGGTCGAGCAGCTCGGGCGGGAGAAGCTGGCGCACGCGTTCCGGCGTGCGACCAACGGCGGCAAAGGCGCGGCGGTGAAAACCGGGCTCGAGGCGGCGCACAAGCTCGGCTACACCCACGCGCTGCAGATCGACGCCGACGGCCAGCACGATCTCGGCGACATCCCCCGGTTCCTCGACGCCGCCCGCCAGCAACCCGAGGCGCTGGTGCTCGGCTGCCCCGTCTTCGACGGAAGCGCGCCGCGGGGGCGGCGGGTGGGCCGGCAGATCACCGTCTTCTGGACCACCATCGAGACCGGCAGCCGCGCCATCGTCGATCCGATGTGCGGTTACCGCGTCTATCCGCTCGAGCCCGCGCTCGCCGCCTCCCGCGGGACGGGCGACCGGATGGAGTTCGACCCCGAGATCGCGGTCCGGATGGTCTGGGCCGGCGTTCCCACCGTCAACCTGCGCACCAGGGTCCGCTATCTCCGCCGTGACGAGGGCGGCGTCTCCCACTTCCATCTTTTCCGCGACAACGCCCGCATCAGCTGGATGCACACGCGGCTGGTCGTGCTCGCGCTCTTGCGGCTGCTTCTCTGGCCGCTGCGCAGATCCCGTCGCACCAGCCAGCGCACCTGGCTCTCCGCCGCCGAGACGGGTTCGCTGCTGGGAATCCGCTTCCTGGCGCTCCTCTGCACTCTCTTCGGCCGCGCCGTCGCCCGCGCCGCGCTGCGGCCGGTCGTCCTCTATTACGTCCTGTTCCACGGGGGCGCGCGGCGCAGCTCGCGCCAGTATCTAAAGACCATCCTCGGCCGCGCCACCTGGCCGATGATCTACCGCCATTTCCTCAACTTCGCCGAGGTGGCGCTCGACCGGTTCTTCCTCCTCAAGGGACATTTCCACCGTTTCCAGTTCGGCTCCGACGGCTTCCAGCATCTACGGGAACTCCACGCCCAGCGGCGTGGCGCGATCCTGCTCGGGGCCCACATCGGCAGCTTCGAGGCAATGCGGCTGATCGCGGACAGCCGCAGCCTGCCCATCAACATCGTCACCTACCGCGGCAACGCGAAGATGCTCAACGCCGTCTTGCAGAGCATCAACCCCGGCGCGGTCGGCCATTTCGTCGAGTTGGCGCCGGGGGACGTGAGCTCGGTCCTTCGCATCCGCGAGCTGATCGAGGCGGGCGAGCTGGTAGCCATCCTCGGCGACCGCGCCGACCTCGACCCGAATGTCGCTGTCGTCGACTTCCTCGGCGCCAAAGCGCGCTTTCCCGCCAGCCTCTACCTCCTGGCTGCGGTGCTCGGCTGCCCCATCTACTTGACCTTCTCGATCTACCGAAGCCCCAACCGGTATGATTGCTACTGCGAGCCGTTCGCGGAGAAGGTCGAGCTCGGCCGCGGGCATCGCGATGAGGGCATCGCCGAGTACGTGCAGCGCTACGCACAGAGGCTCGAGCATTACTGCCGCATGGAGCCCGGCAATTGGTTCAACTTCTTCGATTTCTGGGGCGCGAATCCGTGAAGCATGGGCTGGAGGTGGGGATCGAGCGGCTGACCATCGAGCAGGTGCTGGAGCTGGCGCGCGGCTCCGAGACCCCGCGCCTGCCGCGCGACCCCGCCTGGGAGCGGCGCATCGACCGCGGCGTCCAGTCGATCGCCGACAAGCTGCGCGCGGGCGAGACCATCTACGGCGTCAGCACCGGCGTCGGCGACTCGTGCGAGACGCCGGTGCCCGCGCAGCTGGCGGCAAATCTACAATCCAACCTCATCCGCTTCCACGGCTGCGGCACCGGCCGCGTGCTCTCGGAATTCGAGTCGGCGGCGGTGGTCGCGGTGCGGCTGGCTTCCCTCAGCCGTGGCTGGTCGGCGGTGCGCCGCGAGGTGCTGCAGCGGCTCTGCGACCTGCTTCGCCATCGCATCCTGCCCTGCATCCCCTCGCAGGGCTCGGTCGGCGCGAGCGGCGATCTGACGCCGCTCTCGTACCTGGCGGCGGCGCTGGTGGGCGAGCGGGAGGTCTACCATCGCGGCCGGCGAGTCGACGCCCGCGCCGCTTTGGCGGAGGCCGGGCTCGAGCCGCTGCGGCTCGAGGCCAAGGAAGCGCTCTCGCTGATGAACGGCACCAGCGTGATGACCGCGCTCGGCTGCATCGCCTTCCGGCAGTCGCTGCGGCTGGCGCGGCTCGCTGCCGGCCTGACGGCGATGGCCTCCGACCTCATCCGGGGGAACCAGGCACACTTCGACGGCCGCCTCTTCGCCGCCAAGCCGCATCCGGGACAGCTGGCCTGCGCGCGCTGGATCGCCGAGGACATCGCCTACGACGCGCGAGCGCCCCGCGCCGTCGCGCGCGTGCAGGACCGGTACTCGATCCGCTGCGCCCCGCACGTGATCGGCGTGCTCCTCGACGCAGCGCCGCTCCTCCGTTCGATGCTGGAGACCGAGCTGAACGGCGCCGACGACAATCCCCTCGTCGATCCGGAGAGCGGCGAGGTGCTCCACGGGGGCAACTTCTACGGCGGCCACGTTTGCCTGGCGATGGACCTGCTCAAGAACACGGTGGCCAACCTCGCCGACCTGCTCGACCGGCAGATGGCCCTGATCTGCAATCCCGCCCTGAACGGGGGCGAGTTGCCCGCCAATCTCGTGCTGCGCAAGGCGCCGGACAGCGCCGCGCACCATGGCTTCAAGGCCATGCAGATCTCCACCTCCGCGCTCGCTGCCGAGGCGCTCAAGCTCACCATGCCGGCGAGCGCCTTCTCCCGCAGCACCGAGTGCCACAACCAGGACAAGGTGAGCCTGGGCACCATCGCGGCGCGCGACTGTCTCGCCGTCATCGACCTGACCGAGACGGTGGCCGCCATCCACCTGCTCGCGCTCTGCCAGGCGTTCGACATCCGCGAAGGCGCGGACTGCGGCCCGCGCAGCCAGGCGCTGCACGCGGCGGTGCGCAGCCGCGTGCCGGTCAATAGCGCCGACCGCCGGATGGACCTCGACATCGGAGAAGTGCTGGCCGCGCTGCGGGACGACGCGCTGCCGGTGGGGAAGGTCGACTTGCCATGACCCGCTCCCGCGGCAGCGCGCCGGGCATCTCCATCGAGATGGAGGTCCCCTTCCACGACGTCGATCCGCTGCAGATCGTCTGGCACGGCAACTACCTCAAGTATCTGGAAATCGCCCGCACCGCGCTGATGCGCTCGCGCGGCCTCGACGTCGAGCAGATCGTCGCCGCTGGCTTTCGGCAGGTGGTGATCGAGGTGAAGTGTCGCTACGCTTTCCCGCTTCGCTACGGCGATCGCTTCCGCGTCGAAGCCTGGTTCCGGGACGTCGACAACCGGCTCAACATCGGCCACGAAATCTTCAACCTCACCCACCGGCGGCGCAGCCTGCACGGCCACACCATCCTCGTGACCACCGATCCCGGGGGGCGCATGCTGCTGGAGACTCCCCATGTGCTCCTCGATCGCCTCCGCTAGACGGGCGGCATCGCTCGCCGCGGTCGTGCTCGCGGGGGCTGCGCCGGCCACGGAGGCCGAGGCGAAGGAGCCCGTCTCGCTTGCCGCGCTGCTCGCCCGCTTCCGCGCGCTCCCCGGCCTCGAAGCGCGCTTTCACGAGGTGAAGAAACTGACCCTGCTCAAGGCGCCGCTCATCAGCGAAGGCACCATCCACTACGCGCCGCCCGATCGCCTGGCGCGACAGACGACCCGGCCCACCGCCTCCACGCTCATCGTCGACGCCCAACAAGTGCGCTTCGTCGACGCCGAAGGCAGCCAGTCGATCCCGCTCGAGGGAAACCCCGTGGTGCGCCTCTTCGTCGACGCCTTCCTCAAGGTGCTGGCCGGCGACCGCGGGGCGCTGGAGCGCATCTTCGCCATCGGGCTGCGACCGTCGGACAGGGGCTGGGCCATGACGCTTTCGCCACGGCTCGCGCCCATGACCGAGGTGATCGAGCGCATCGTCCTCGAGGGTAGAGGCGCCGTCATCGCCAGGCTCGTGGTCCGCGAGAAGGACGGAGACGAGACGGTCACCTTATTTAGCTCAGTCGACGTCGAGCGGCGCTACACCGCCGAGGAGAAGGCGCGCGTCTTCGGCGTCGCAGCGCATTGACATGAGCGATCGACTCAAGATCGCGACGGGGCTTCTGCTGCTCGTCGCCATGGGCCTGTTCTGCGCGCGGCGGCTGCGCGTCTCCACCGAGATCACCTTCTTCGTGCCCGACGCGGAGGACCAGAAGCTGGCGGAGATCTCGCGGCAGCTCCTGGACTCGCCGCTCACGCGCAGCATGATCCTCAGCGTCGAGGCCCCCGACAGGGAAACGGCCATCGCCGCCGGCAAGGGCCTGGCGGCGGCGCTGCGTGGCGACCCGGAGATCGCCTGGATCCACAGCGGGCCGGGGCCGGGCGTCGGCGAGGCGTTCTACCGGCTCTTCTTTCCGCATCGCTTCCAGATGCTCTCCAGCGATCCGGAGCGCGAGCTGCCCGCGCGCTTGTCGGATGCGGGCCTGGCCCAGGCCGCCCGCCGACTCAAGGGCCAGCTCGCGCAGCCGCTGGGCGCGCTGGTCAAGCGCATCGCCGGCGATGATCCGCTCCTCGCCTTCCAGGAGCAGCTCAAGCGCCTCGAGGCCGCGCGCGCCGGGCCGCTCGAGGTGCGCGACGAGCAGTTCATCACCGCCGACGGGCGATACGCCATCGTTTTTCTCGCGGCCCGTGGCTCGCCGTTCGACGCCAGATCGCAAGGGCCGCTCCTGGCGCGGATCCGCGCCGCCTTCGCCTCGGTCAACGCCGCCTTGGGAGGCGCGGTGCGGCTCGAGCAGAGCGGGGTGAACCGCTTCGCCGTCGACGCCGAGCGCATCGTGCGCAACGACATCGACCGCATCTCCCTCGTCTCGATCGCCGGCATCGTGGGCACCTTCCTCTTGCTCTTCCGCTCGCTCCGCGTGCTGCTCGTCTCCTTGGTCCCGCTGCTCTTCGGGCTGCTCACGGCCACCACCGCCGGGCTCCTCGTCTATGGCAGCCTGCACGGGCTCACGCTCGCGTTCGGCTCGACCTTGCTCGGCGTCTGCATCGACTACCCGATCCTCTACTTGAACCACCAGGCGCTCGAGCCCCACCCGGCGGGACCGTGGAGCACGCTGCGGCGGATCCGCGGCGCGCTCTTGCTCGGCGCCGTCACCACGCTCGGCGGCTTCGCTGGCCTCGCCTGGACCACGTTCCCCGGCATGCGGCAGATGGCCCTCTTCGCCACCGCGGGCATCCTCGGCGCGCTGGCGGCGACGTGGCTCCTGCCGCCCCTGGTTCCCCGCACGCCTGCGGTGGTGCCCCTCCACCGCGCCCTCGCCGACGGACTCGGCCGCTTGCTCGAGGCGATGCGCCGCAAGCGCGCGCTGCTGGCGGTGCTCCCGGCCGCAGCCGCCGCTCTCTGCGCCGCCGGGCTACCGCGGCTTCGCTGGGCCGACGACCTCTCCGCCCTGCAGCGGCCCAACCCGGCGCTGCTCGCCGAGGACGAACGGGTGCGCGCGCGGGTGTCGCGGATGGACTCGGGTCGCTTCATCATCGCCACCGGACCGACCGATGCGAGGGCGCTCTTGCGCAACGACCTCGCCCACGGGCGGCTGGTCGCCGCGCGAAGCGCGGGTCTGTTGGCGGACTTCCGCTCGCTCCACGATCTGGTCTTCTCGGAGGAGCTGCAACGTCGAAACCTGGCCCAACTCGCGGCCTCGCCGCGGCTCTTCGAGCGCACCGCCTCGGCGCTCGAGGCCGAGGGCTTCCAGCGCCAGTCGTTCGCAGGCTTTGCGCGCGCGCTGGCAGGAGCGCCACCGCCGCCGCTGGCGCTCTCGGAGGTGCTCGCCTCGCCACTGGGCGACCTGGTCAGCCCGTTCCGCGTCCAGATGGCCGGCCAGGTGGGCATCCTCACGCTGGTGCGCGGGGTCCGCGATCCCGCCGCCCTCGAGCGGGCGCTCGCGGGGCTCGAGGGCGTGCGCAGTTTCGACCAGGGCAGCTTTCTCGCCGCCGCCTACGGGCGCTACCGTACCCGCGCCCTGGAATTGATCGGGGCCGGGATGGTCTTCGTCTTCGCCATGCTCTTCGCCGCTTACCGGAGCGCCAAGCTCATGTTGGTGGCCGGCTTGCCGGCGGTGCTGGCCGCGGCCACCGCGCTGGCGGTGCTCGCCCTCTTTGGCGTGGAGACCAACTTGCTGCACGTCGTCTCTCTGCTGCTGGTGCTTGGCATCGGCGAGGACTACGCCATCTTCCTGGTCGCGGGCGCGGCCGATCCGGGGGAGCTGAAGGCGAGCGCGATGAGCGTTGTGCTCTGCTGCCTCTCCGGCGTGCTCAGCTTCGGGCTGCTCGGGCTCTCCGAGATCCCCGCGCTGCGCGCCATCGGCGTGACCTGTGGCCTCGGCATTCTATTATCCCTGGTGCTCGCGCCGACGGCCTTGGTGCTGGTCGGGCGGGAGAAGCCCCGGTGAGCGCGCGCTTCGTCCTCGCCGCGGCGCTGGCGAGTGGCTGCGGCGCGCTTCGCCCGACCCCGACGGCACAAGAGCCGGAGTATCCCGGCGCGCTCACGCCGCCGTCGCTGCACGGCGGCGACTTCATCCGCTCCCAAAAGATTCTGGCGCGCTACCGCGGCCGCACCGACTCGTTCTCGGCTATCTTACAAAAACAAGCCGACACGCTCACGCTCATCGCCCTGACGCCATTCGGCAGCAAGGCATTCGTCATCCAGCAGGTGGGCATGGCGGTGAAGTTCACCTCGTACCTGCCGGAAGAATTCCCTTTCCCGCCCCGCTACGTCCTCTTCGACATCCACCGCGTCTACTTCGGCGGCCTGGGCGGCGCCCCTCTGCCGGACGGCGAGCACGTCGCCGAAAAGGACGGTGAGCGCATCCGCGAGGTGTGGAAGGGCGGGAGGCTCTTCGAGCGCGCCTTCACGCGCCTCGCCGCCGATCCGCCGGGAGCGATGGTCATCGTCTACCAGGGGGGGATGGCGCCCGGCACATCGCCGGCGCAGATCGAGATCGACAACGCTTGGGTCGGTTACCACCTCTCCATCGCCACCTTCGCCGAGGAGCGCCTGTGAGGCGTTCGTGCTAGCCTCCGTCGTCGAGGGCCGCCGGAAGGACGCTCTCCTTGCATCGACATGACCTCGCGCTATCCCGTGACGGCATACGCGCTCTGCAATGCGCTGGGAGCAACCACGGCGGAAGTGATCGCGTCGCTGCGCGCCGGCCGGAGCGGCCTTCGGCCCTGCCAGTTGGACGTTCCCTTCACCGCCAAGACCGGAGCGGTGCCGGGGCCGCTCGAGGCGCCGCCTTCCTCGCTCGCCCCCTGGGACACACGGCTCTTGCGCATCGCGCTGCGCAGCCTGGACGAATTGGCCCCGCGCATCGACGCGGCCCGCAGCCGCTGGGGGCGCGACCGGATCGCGGTCATCCTCGGCACCAGCACCGCCGGCATCGAAGAGACCGAGCGTGCATGGGGCGCGCGCAAGCGCACCGGCAGCCTCCCCCCGGCGTACGACTGGGACCGGCAGCACGCGTGCCACGCGCTGCTCGAGGTGGTGCGCGCGCGGACCGGGCTCCGTGGACCGGGCTGGATCGTCTCCACCGCCTGTTCCTCGAGCGGCAAGGCGTTCGCCACGGCCCACCGGCTGCTCGACGCGGGCGCGTGCGATGCCGTCCTGGTGGGCGGCGTGGACAGTCTCTGCCAGACGACGCTGCGCGGCTTCCACAGCCTGGAGTTGCTCTCGGAGGGGCCCTGCCGGCCGTTCGCCGCCGATCGCAAGGGGATCAGCATCGGCGAGGGCTGCGCGCTCGCCCTGCTCGAGCGGACCGGCGAAGCCGCCGCGGCGCTGCTCGGGGAGGGCGAGACCTCCGACGCGCACCACATGACCGCGCCGCATCCGGAGGGAGCGGGGGCGCGGGCCGCGATGGAGCAGGCCTTGGCCCGGGCGGGGCTTGTGGCGGAGCAGGTCGATCACATCGACGCGCACGGCACCGGGACGATCCTCAACGACGCGGCCGAGGGCCGCGCCATCCGCGAGCTGTGGGGCGACCGGGTCCCGGTCGTCTCGACCAAGGGATACACGGGGCATCTGTTGGGCGCGGCCGGCGCGACCGAGGCCCTCTTCAGCGTCTTCGCCATCGAGCAGGGATGGATTCCAGCCAGCCTCGGCGCCGAGCCGGTCGACGCGCGCCTCGGCATCTGGGTTGCCACCTCGCTCCTCCAGCGCCGCTGCCGCGTGGTCCTGAGCAACTCTTTCGCCTTCGGCGGCAGCAACGTCAGCCTCGCGTTCGGAGCGGCAGCTTGAAGCCCGCGTGGGTCCTGGGGGCCGGCTTGTGGGCCCCCGGGTTCGACGGCATCGGCCCCTGGGTCGAAGGGCGGCGCGCGGCCACGCCCGCCGAGCCGAGGGCCGCGATCGTCCCGCCGCGGCTGGCGCGGCGCACCAGCTTCCTCACGCGCATGGCGGCCGAGGTGCTCGGCCAGGCGGCGGCCGGGGCCGACCTGTCGCAGGTGACGACGGTCTACGCCAGCGCCTACGGCGAAGTGCAGACGCTCGCCGCGCTCTTGGAGATGCTCTGCTCCGACGGCATCTTCTCGCCGGCCCGCTTCCACAACAGCGTGCACAACACCGCCGGCGGCCACATCTCGATCGCGACTGCGAACCGCGCTTTTTCCACCACGCTGGCCGCCGGCGCGGAAACGGTGGCCATGGGCCTCTTCGAGGCCCTGGCGTTGCTGGACGCTCGAGGTGGCGACGCCATCGTCGTCTTCGCCGACGAGGCGCCTGCCCAGTTCGGCCTCCCGCCGTTCGAATCACTCGCGGTCGCGGTGCACCTGGCTGCCCAGCCGCCGGCGGGCGCGCTCGCGCGGCTCTCGGGTCTGCGCCGCGCCGAAGGCCTCCGCGTCCCCGAGGTGCGGGCGGATTTCGTGCACAATCCCGTCGCGCCTTCGCTGGCCCTCGTCGAGGCGATCCGGTTGAGGCGCAGCGGCCCGGTCCCGCTCACGCTCGATCCGCGCGCCGGCTGGGTGGTGGACCTCGAGGCCGGGGAAGCGTCCAGATGAAGAAGCGCTATCCTCCCGTCGCCGAGCTGGTGCCGCACAGGCCGCCGATGATTCTCATCGACGAGATCCTCGACATCGGGGAGAAGTCTCTCTCGGCCCGCGTCGCGTTGACTGAACTCTCGCCGTTCGTCGAGGAGGGCAAGCTGCCGGCGCTCGTCACTCTCGAGTACATGGCCCAGAGCATCGCCGCCTTCGCCGGGGCGGCCCGCCGGGCGGCGGGAAAGCCGGTGCGTCTCGGATTGCTCATCGCCATCCGCGAAATGGAGCTGGAGGTCGAGGCCTTGTCGGTCGGGGACGAGCTGGAAATCACTGTCGAGCAAGTCTGGACCGACGAACAGCTCGGCAGTTTCGATTGCCTTGTCACCCGCCGCGGTGAGAAGATCTCACGCGCAAGCTTGAGCGTGTATCAAGGCGATCTCTCGCCGGAGGGAGCGGGATGAGCGTACGGGCCCTCGTTACGGGGGGGAGTCGGGGGATTGGCGCTGCAATCGTTGAAGCGCTGGCGCAGGCGGGGCACCCCGTGGTGCTCAACTATCGCGAGAACCACGACGCGGCGCGCGCGGTCAAGGCCCGGGTCGAGGCGGCCGGCGGCCAGGTGCAGCTCTCCCAGTTCGACGTGGCGGACGCCGCCGCTACCGCCAAGGCCATCGAGGGCCTTCTCGCCGACGAGCGCCCCATCGGAGTGGTGGTGAACAACGCGGGCGTGGCGCGCGATGCGGCCTTCCCCTCGCTGGAATCGGAGGCCTGGGACCTGGTCCTCCGCACCACGCTCGACGGCTTCTACAATGTGACCCGGCCTTTGGTGATGCCCATGGTCCGGCGCAAGTGGGGACGGATCATCAACATCAGCTCGGTGTCAGGTATCGCCGGCGTGCGCGGCCAGGTGAACTACTCGGCCGCCAAGGCGGGCATCATCGGCGCTACCAAGGCCCTGGCTCAGGAGCTGGCCAAGCGCAACATCACGGTCAACGCCGTCGCCCCCGGCATGATCGAGACGGAGATGACGGCGACCGCCCCCCTCGATCGGATCATGCCGCTCATCCCCATGCAGCGTCTCGGGCAGCCGCGGGAGGTCGCCGACGCGGTCGCGTTCCTCGCCAGCGAGCGGGCCTCGTACATCACCGGCCAGGTGATGGTCGTCAGCGGGGGGCTCTTGTGAGCCTCCGCCGCGTGGTGATCACGGGCGTCGGCGTGGCGAGCCCCATCGGCAATTCTCTCGATGCGGTCTCGCTCGCGCTGCGTGAAGGGCGCCACGGAATCGCCACCCAACCCGACTGGAACGCGCACGGCAACCTGGCCACGCGTCTGGCGGCGCCGGTCCGCGACCTCGACTTCTCCAGCTATGCGCGAAGGAAGACCCGCACCATGGGCCGCGTTGCGCTGCTCTCGGTCCACGCCTCCGACCAGGCGGTGGCGGACGCCGGGCTCACGCCGGAGCAGCTCGCCTCGGGCAACGTCGGCCTCGCCTATGGATCGACCCACGGCTCCAGCTCGGAGCTGGAGGAGTTCTGCCGCACGCTCTTCCGCAACGAGAGCCTGAAGGGCCTGCCGTCCACCTCGTACCTCAAGTTCATGAGCCACACCTGCGCGGCGAACCTGGCGCTCTACTACGGCATCACCGGGCGCATCATGACCACCTGCTCCGCGTGCGTCAGCTCCAGCCAGGCCATCGGCTTCGGCTACGAGGCGGTGAAGTACGGCTTCCAGGAGGCGATGATCTGCGGCGGCGCCGAGGAGCTTCACTTCACGCACGCCGGCGTGTTCGACATCATGTACGCCACCTCCAGCACGTACAACGACCACCCCGAGCTGAGCCCGCGTCCCTTCGACGTGCGCCGGGACGGGTTGGTGATCGGCGAGGGCGCAGGGACGGTGGTGCTCGAGTCGTACGACCGGGCGGCCGCGCGCGGCGCGCACGTCTACGCGGAAGTGATCGGCTACGGCACCAATTGCGACGGCCGGCACATGACCAACCCGTCCGCCGAGGGGATGGCGGGCGCAATCCGCCTCTGCCTCAAGGACGCGGCCACGTCGATCGACGCTATCGACTACGTCAACGCGCACGGCACCGCCACCGAGCTCGGCGACATCGCGGAGAGCGCCGCCAGCCTCCAGGTACTGGGAGACAAGGTCCCCTTCAGCTCGACCAAGGGCTACACGGGCCACACGCTGGGGGCCTGTGGCTCGATCGAGGCCGCCTTCTGCCTGGCGATGATGCGCGACGGCTTCATCGCGGCCAACCGCAACCTCGACGAGGTCGATCCGCGCTGCGCGCCGCTCAACTACGTCCGCGGCGGTCCGCGCGAGGCGCGGCCCCGGACCATCATGACCAACAACTTTGCCTTCGGCGGCATGAACACCTCACTCCTCTTGCGCGCGGTGTGAGGCGCGGCCATGGACCTCCCTGCTTCCTGCGACGTGACCATCCTCGGTGCCGGGCCCGCGGGTTCCTCGGCGGCGGCGCTGCTCCACCAAGCGGGCTTCTCCACCGTGGTGCTGGAGAAGCAGCAGTTCCCCCGCTTCGTCATCGGCGAGAGCCTCTTGCCCCGCTGCATGGATCTGCTCGCCGAGGCGGATCTCCTGGATGCCGCGCGTAGCCGCAACTACATCGTCAAGCGCGGCGCGCTCTTCTTGCGCGGGCCCGAGCGCTGTGATTTCAACTACGCGCTCCAGCACACCAAGGGCTGGGAATGGACCTGGCAGGTCCCGCGCGCCGATTTCGACAAGACGCTGGCCGACGCGGTCGCGCAGCGGGGCGTTCCCATCGCCTATCAGCACGAGGTGATCGGCGTCGACTTCGCCGGCGCTCCCATCGTCACGTTCGCGGACGCCGCGGGAAGGCGGCGGACCATCCAGAGCCGCTTCGTCATCGACGCGAGCGGGTACGGCCGCGTACTCCCTCGCCTGCTGGCCCTCGAGTCGCCCTCCGACTTCCCCCAGCGCAAGGCGGTCTTCGCGCACCTGCGCGGCGACGAGCGCAAGCCGGGTCCCGACGAGAACAGGATCTGGATCGCCTGCCTCCCCAGCGGTGCGTGGATCTGGATCATCCCTTTCAGCAACGGGCTGACTTCGTTTGGCGTGGTCGGAGGGTTGGAGGCGTTCGGCAGCTACCCCGCCGCCGCGCCCGAGTGCCTGCGCGCCGTCATCGCCGACCCGAACTTCGCCCGGCTCCACCAGGCGGAGTTCGACTTCGAGCCGAGGACCATCAGCGGCTACGCGTGCACCGTGAGCCGTCTCCACGGCGAGGGCTTCTGCCTGGTGGGCAACGCCACCGAGTTCCTCGACCCGGTCTTCTCCTCGGGCGTCACGCTGGCGCTCGAGTCTGCCAACCGGGCGGCCAAGACGCTGATTCGTCAGTTGCGCGGCGAGGCCGTCGACTGGGAGAGCGACTACGCCAGCTACATGAGGCGTGGCATCGACGTCTTCCGCACCTACGTCACCCGCTGGTACGACGGCACGCTCCCGCGCATCTTCTTCGCGCCCAATGCCAACGAGCCGGTGAAGCGGATGATCTGCTCGGTGCTGGCCGGCTATGTCTGGGACGAGAGCAACCCCTTCGTCGCCCAGCACCAGCGCAAGGTCGCGCAGGTCGCACGCCTCGCCTCGTAAACGTGTGCGAAGCCGCGGCGCGATGGCGCTTCTCTTCTCGGCCGCGGGTGCCGCGGCGGCCGCGCCGCCGGACTGGCAGCCCGCCCAGACGGCGCGGCTCGAAGGCGAGGTGGTCGACGAGGCCGGTGCCGCGCTGGAAGGAGCGACCATCGCCGCCGGGGGGACGTCGGCGATCAGCGACGCAAACGGCAGCTTCGCGCTGGTGGTCCCACTTAAGCCCGGCGAGGCGACCGTGGTCACCGTCCTCAAGACGGGTCTCGAGCCCGCCCTCTTCGAAGAGCAACTGCGGGCGGGCGAGACCCGCCGCGTCCGCTACCGGCTCGCGCACGGCTCGCTGAGCGCCACCGTCAAGGGGAGGCGGCTCTTGCCCAGGCTGCCGGCGGTCGAGCGCGACCCGATCGTCGGCCACTATGCGATCACGCGCGACGACCTCGATCGCGTGCCGGGCGCGATGGAGGACATCTCGCGCGCCGTCGCCAACCTCCCCGGCGTGGTCGCCGACCCCGACCTCCTGGCGACCCTGTTCGTCCGCGGCGGCGGGCCGGACGAGCTCATCATCTACCTCGACGGCGTGCCGCTCGAGAACCCGTTCCACCTGGCAGGCTTCACCAGCGTCTTCAACCCCATGCTCATCGAGTCGGCCGATCTTTGGGTGGGCGTCACGCCGGCGCGCTACGAGCCTTCGCTGTCGGGCGCGCTCGACGTGCGCTACGTGACCAGCGAGGCGGGCCGGCTGCGGGTCGAAGCCGACCTCTCCATCCAGACCGCCAAGGTGCGAGTGGATGCGCCCACCGGCGTCGAGGGCCTGAGTGTGGTGACGGCGGCGCGGCGCAGCTTCTTCGAGCTCTACTTCGCCGGCCTGCGCGCGTTCCACGTGGTGGGCACCAACTACGTCGCGCCGGACATGAGTGAGTACTTCGCGCGCGTGCTCTACCGGCGCGGCGGGCATCTGCTGAGCGCGAGCTACCTGTTCGCCTCCGACGGCTTCGCGGTGGTGGCCAAGCCGGGCGAGCCGGCGCTCTTCGGATTCGACGGCGGCGTCAAGCTCTCCAACGTCCTGCACCTGGGCGCGCTGCGGGATCGAATCGATCTCGGCGGCTCGCGCGAGCTTCTGCTGACCCTGGCCGCCACCCATGACGCGCAGGCGACGACGGTCACCGGCAGCACGGCGTTTGCCCGCGACGTGAGCCGCTTCGAGGCCCTCGGCGAGGCGAGCCTTTCGCTGCCGTTTTCCCAGAGCAACCGCCTGGGGCTCGGCGCGCAAGTGCGCCGCCAGAGTTATGACCTGCACGGGCAAATCCCCGACGCGCGCGGGCTGGCGCCCTGGATCGCCCTGCCGATCGTCGACACCGGCGAGCCCAACCTCGACGTGAGCCCGCGGCTCGTGCGCACCGTCGCCGCTGCCTGGGGCGAGCACCTCTTCCGCCCCTGGCCGGCCCTGGCGTTCGAGGCTGGGGCGCGCCTTCAGTCCAGCTCCGGTCAGGCCGTCTACTCGGTGCGGCTGGCCGGCTCGCTTGCCCTGCCGGTGGCGACGGTCCTCAAGCTCGAGGCGGGCATCGCCACCCAGCAGGCGAGAAACCCGCTCGTGCTCGACGCGGCGTACGGCAACTCGCAGCTCCTTCCCGAGCGCTCGCGCCAGGTGGTGGTGGGCGTCGAGCAGCCGCTGCCCTTCCGCGCCTTGGTGCGCGTGGAGGGATACGCCAAGTGGCTCGACCGGCTGGTGGTCAACCCGGACAGCGACGAAGGCGTGCGCGCGTTGCTCGCCGCGGGGCAGCCGGTCTTCCAGAACGTCGGCTCCGGGTTCGCGCGGGGAGTCGATCTGTTGTTCGTCGGCCGCACGACGCTGCTCGCCTACGGGTTCTCCGGCGGCCTCTTGCGCGCCGAGCGGACCAACCCGCTCGCCGCCGGCAGCAAGAGCTACCCGGCGCCGTGGGACCAGCGGCTCTCGCTCTCAGCGAACCTCTCGGCGACCCCGGCGGACGGGTGGCTGGTGAGCGGGCGCGCGACCTTCCATACCGGCCGCCCCACCACCGAGGTGACAGGCTTCGTGCGCGACGACGCGCATCAGCGCTACCTCCCCAACTTCGGAGCGACGAACGGCGCCCGCTATCCTTCGTACTTCGAGAGCTCGATCCGCGTGGAGCAACGGTTCAAGGCGGGGGGCCTGGAGCTCGCGTGGTACGCTGAGCTGCTCAACGTGACCAACGCGCAGAACGTCTTTCTTTACGTCTACGGCAAGGGCGACTACGCCGGCGGAACGCCACCCGCCCTGGGCACCTTCAATCATCTGCCGATCCGGCCGTTCCTGGGAATCCGCGGTGAGAATTGAGAGCGCGCTGCTCAGTACAGTCGCTAGGCTGCGCGGGCGATTCGAGGCGCTCAAGGCGGAGCACGCGTCGGCGGCCCGCCTGGGGGTCGCGGTCGGCGTCGGAGTCTTCTGCGGCCTGAGCCCTTTGATCGGTTTCCAGATCCTCATGGCGCTGGGGCTCGCCTGGCTGTTGCGGCTCAACAAGCTGGCGGTGATGCTCGGCCTGCAGATCTCCGCGCCGCCCATCACGCCGCTGGTGGTGCTCGCCGAGATCCAGCTCGGCGAACTGCTCCTGCGCGGCCGGTTGCTCCCGCTCTCGCTGGCGCGTATCAGGGCCATGCCAGGCCGCGAGCTGCTCGAAACGTTCCTCGTCGATCTGACCGTCGGCGGCCTGACGAGCGGCGTGATCGCCGGGGCCGCGCTCGGCTCGATCACCGCCCGGCTCATCCAGCGCCGGCGCCGGGAGACGCCGCCATCAGCTCCGAGAGCGTGACCGACCGCAACCGCTGGACCTCGAGCAGCTCGAGCAACTGCGGCAGCACGGCGGCGGCGATGGGCGTCCGCTCGCCATGCAGGCTCGCGTCGTGCAAAACGAGGATCGCCCCGGGCCGTATCTGCCGCTGGAGCCGCGCGAGGGCTTGTTCCGGCGTGGTGCTCGCTGCTCCATCGCGGGCAGTCGCCGTCCAGCCGATCAGCTCCAGACCCGCCAGCGCCGCGGCCCGGCTCACGCGAGGCGAGAGGAGGCCGACGGGCGGCCGGAACCACCGCGGCCGCCTGCCACAGACCGACGCGATCAATGCGCTTGTCCTCTCCAACTCGGCCGCCAGGCGCGCGGGCCTGGCAAACGCCGTTAGATACGAGTGGCACCAGGAGTGGTTCTCGACCGCGTGGCCGTCGCGCGCGATCTCCGCCAGGGCTTGCGGATCGCGTGCGGCCCGCTCGCCCACCACGAAGAAAGTCGCGCGGTGACCACGGGCATTGAGCGTCGCGAGGAGCTCCGCGGTGTGCCCGCCCGGGCCGTCGTCGAAAGTGATGGCGACCTCGGGGCGCGAGGTGTCGACCGAGACGAGCGGCCGCGCAAAGACGCCGCTCGCCTGCAGGAAGACGCCGGCGGCGAGCACGCCGATCAGCAGCGCCAGCGCCAGCGCCGCCAGCCAGCCTGGCGGGGCGCGGCCGGCGGCGGCAAGGAGCGCGAGCATCAGGCAAGCCCCGCTCGCCGCCATCAGAAGGACGCGACCGAGGGGCGAGGCGAGTCGGCCTACCGGCGCAACCATCGCGAGGCAGACGGCTACCACGCGAGATCGCGCGCGTAAAGGCGTGTGCGGGTCTTGCCTCGGGCTGTTGCGGATCTATTCTGGCGCCCGGATCATGGGATGATGCGTGCGAGGGAGGGGAATTACATGGAGGACACCCGGTCCGCTCTGGTTCGAATCGCGCTCGCCCTGGCAGCCGCGCTGTCCCTCTGTTGCGCTCGAGCGACGGGCCCGATGCGAATCCCTCTGCGCTGGGCGCCAACCGACGACGTTCGCCTCCCCATGGCCGCGGTCGACGCTCTCAGCAGGCAAGCGATCTTCGTCGACTCATTCGCCGACGCACGCAAGGACCGCGCATCGATCGGCAAGAACACCGAGGAGCGCATCGGCACCAAGCCCAAGGACGTCTGGCTGGTTTCCACCCCCGACGACGTCGCCGTCTTCCTTACCGGCCGCTTCCGAGAAGTCCTCAAGGCGAACGGCGTCTCCACGGTCGCCTCGGGCGCCACCCGGGTCATCAAGGCCGAGGTGCAGCGGTACTTCGTGAGCGAAGGGGAGACCTACAAAGCGGACGTCGCGCTCCGGTTCACGGTCGAGGACGGCGCGGGACGGACGCTCTGGCAAGGCATCGGCGAGGGCTACGCAAACCGGTGGGGACGTTCCTACACCGAGGAGAACTATCAGGAGTCGCTCTGCAATGCGTTCCTGGAAGCGACCAAGAACGTAATGGAGAATCGGGAGTTCCTCGACGCTTTCCGCAGCTAGTGTGCAAGGAATTTGACGCCGCTTCTTCGCCTGCCAACATGCACCGCGTTTCAAACCAAGGGAGCCCATTTCTCAAGGGCAGGAGGGTACTTTGAAACGTAGCCTCATTGTTTCCGCTTTGCTCGCAGCTGTCCTCACTTCCAACGTCGCCTACTCGAAGCAGACCAGCGCCAGAAGGGACGCCACCGCCAACACCATCCAGGACACCAGCGCGCACACCCGCCCGAACGAGTTGTCCCTGATGGTGTATGCGCCTTGGTACTACGGCATCGGAATCGGTGTGACCGGCCGCTACTCGATCGTAATCCTGCCGGACGGCTTCATCCCGAACGTCAACGACTCGTTCGCCATCGAGCCGGGCGTGAGCCTCGAGCACGCGTCTTGGAGCAACATCAACTTAAACTACAGTTACAACGCCATCGCTCCTTATGTCATGGGCACCTGGTCCTTCCATTTCTCGGAGCAGTTCCGCGCCTACGCCGGACTCGCGCTCGGGTTCCGCGTCTTTTTTGGATCGGATACGGGCTTCATCTCTCCGAGCACGTTTACTTTGGACACGGTGGCGGGCCTCTTCTACAAGTTCTCGCCGAAGATCTCCTTCCGCGGAGAGCTTGGCTACCTCGGCCCCAAGGCCGGCATCGCCATCGCGTTCTAGCAGGTCATGGTTCGGTGGGTCGGCATCGCAAGAGGAGTTCCGTCCATGCACAAGCTTGTCCTTCTGCGCCACGGTCAGAGCTCCTGGAACAAGGAGAACCGCTTCACCGGCTGGGTGGACGTCCCGCTCAGCGAGGCGGGCGTGGCCGAGGCGCATGAGGCGGGCCGGCTCCTGCGCGAGGCGGGGTTCCTCTTCGACGTGGCGTACTCCTCGCTGCTCAAGCGGGCCATCAAGACGCTCTGGATCGCGCTCGAAGACCTCGACCAGATGTGGATCCCGGTGTTCAAGAGCTGGCGCCTCAACGAGCGCATGTACGGCGCGCTGCAGGGCCTCGACAAGGCGGAGACGGCGCGGCGCCACGGCGAGGCGCAGGTGCTTCTCTGGCGGCGCAGCTTCGACATCGCGCCGCCGCCTTTGTCGAAGGACGACCCGATGTGGCCGGGCCGCGACCGGCGCTACGCCGATCTCCGCCCCGAAGAGATTCCCTTGACGGAGAGTCTCAAGCTGACCATCGATCGCTTTCTCCCCTATTGGGAGAAGGAGATCGCGCCGGCGGTGCGCGCCGGGAAGCGCGTGCTCATCGCGGCCCACGGGAACAGCCTGCGCGCGCTCGTCAAACACCTCGACGGCATCGGCGACGACGAGATAGTCGGCCTCAACATCCCCACCGGCATCCCGCTGGTCTACGAGCTGGACGAGCGGCTCCGCCCATTGCAGCACTACTACCTGGGCGACGAAGAGACGGCGACGAAGGCGGCCGAGGCCGTGGCCCAGCAAGCCAAAGCGAAGTAGCGGGCGGCTGCCTTTCAAGACTCCGCTAGCATCCCCTCCCCCACCCGACCCTTCCGTCGGGGGAAAAAAATAATTTTTTTCTTCGGGTCGGAATGTCAGACCCTGGTGGGAGGGTGGGGGGATGACTGAAACGTGTGTGTCGGCTACGGACTTTCGCGTTCACCTGAAAGATCTCGCCAACCAGGTTGCTG
>WNFC01000238.1_pt1 | contig 78192 bp, 68 predicted proteins | sample 5400541 | NCBI WGS metagenome assembly WNFC01 (sample SAMN13153342, study PRJNA577476) | soil metagenome | isolation source: 120 cm saprolite under Douglas fir tree site 2 hole 2 replicate 1 | place: USA:California | collected 2015-04-18
AGGCTCGCAGTGATCAGTGCGGCCGTTTTTGCTCGATGGATATACTCCAGCATTTGTGCGTTGGGCTTGGCGTGTTCAGCCTCGAGGTCGACGACCTGACCGCCGATCATGCCATCCACCGTTCCGGTGCCGCGCGCAATTTCTTCGATAATTCTTACCCGTGCCTCAGCCGGACATTCCAGCCGGGAGAGGACTTCGTAGGCTTGCGTCTGCAGCGCATCTCCAGCAAGGATGGCGATGGCTTCACCAAAAACTTTGTGGCAAGTCGGCTGGCCGCGGCGGAGGTCGTCGTTGTCGAGCGCGGGAAGGTCGTCGTGGATCAACGAGTAGGTATGCAGCATCTCCAGGGCTGCCCCTAGTTCTTCGATGCCGGCAGGTACCGATCCTGCGACCATGCGTCCCGCTTCGATGCACAGCACGGGGCGCAAGCGCTTGCCACCGGCAAAGACGCTGTGGCGCATGGCCTTGTGAATGGACGCAGGGTGCTGCGTCTCCAGCGGGATCAAGCGGTCGAGCGCTGCATCCGTGAGAGTCCGTCCCTGTTCGAGGGTCTCCTTCAACATGAGGAGTGAGTATAGCAAGGCGCGCGCGGAAACCGTGACGGATGCAACCATCCGGAGACGCGAAATCGCACTGAGAAAAAGCTTCGCCCGCAGACGTTCCTGAAAGTGCCTTAGAGGTGACTCTAGGCCGTTGCTCGGCGGGCGACGGTCACGCTACGCAGAACCGAAGTCAGCACATTTTCCACGTCAGTGGCGGCACAAACGTCGCTGGCACCAGCCTGCAGCGCAGCCATCCACATTTCCTCATCGGGGACCCGGTGGGTGCAAACGATAGGCAGGGCAGGAAAATCGTTGTGCAAGTTTGCCACATCGGTCAGTCGCGAGGACTCGATGTCGAAAACGACCGCTTCCGGACGATTCTGTGCCACCTTGTCGCGCATCTCGTCGCGGGAACGGGTTAGATAGACAGAATGGAAATGAGAGCGCAATCCGCCGGCCAGGGACTGAGCGGTTTTTGGATCGCTTTCCAGTACAACGATACTTGTACCCATAAATCCCTCGAACTCTCAACCGTCGTCAACGGCAGACTAAGGCTGCAGGGAAGGGCTGGGAAACCGCGACTCCACAGACATCACAATCGGTAAGACCCGGCGAGAGCTGACGCGCTATCTGCGTGCTGGCGCTTTTTCTGTCACCGGCTCAAACGGTTCAGCCTGGAGCTTCCCGTTTTTCTTCAGCAGGATCTCGACTTTGCCTTCGGCTTGTTCCAGTTCCTTGCGGCAGGCCGATGAGAGCTGCATGCCCTCTTCGAAGAGTGTCAGGGATTTGTCGAGAGGTACTTCTCCCTTCTCGAGTTCCTGAACTATTTTCTCCAGTCGCTGCAAGCACTCTTCAAATTTGGCCAACGGGGGTTCGCTCCATCTCTATATTGTAATGCAACTGTCTCGGCGCGGTGTCCAGTGTTTTCGCTGCGAGAAATCGAAAAAACTGAAGCGCTTTCCCAGAGAAGGAATTCAGGCGGAGGCTGCCGGAGTATTCGTCCCCAACGCCTCAACCACGTCGACTGCCAAGTTGTAGCGTCCCTGCGGAGCGCTGATCTGCGCTCCCTGAACCGTCTGCCGGGCGGCAATCAGCATCTCCCGCGCGATGGCCACGCCCTCGGCGCGTGCCGCTTCCGGGTTCTGGGCGCGTGCCATCCGCTCCAGGATAGAGTCCGGCACGGAGACCCTCAGTTCGTTTTTCATGAATTCCGCATTGCGGACGCTGACCAGGGGCCAGATTCCTACCACCACAGGAATCCGGCAGTGTTCAATTCGGCGGAGGAAGTTCTCCAGAAGCCGGATGTCGAACACTGGCTGGGTCACCACATACTCCGCGCCCGCCTCGACCTTGTACTCAAAGCGGCGAACTTCTTCGTCCAGATCGGTCAGCCCTGGATTGGCACCCACTCCGATCACGAAGCCGGTTCCGTTTCCAATCGGATTTCCACCAAGATCGAGGCCCCGATTCAGGTTGTGCACGATATTCACTAAACCGATCGCGTCCACATCGAATACCGCCGTGGCATCGGGATAGTTGCCCATCTTGGGGGGATCACCGGTGATGCAGATCAAATTCTTGATCCCCACTGCCGCTGCTCCCAGCAGGTCACTCTGAATGCACAGCACATTCCGGTCGCGGCAGGTGTAGTGAAGGATGGCCTCGATGCCCACCTCATTTTGGATCAGGAGAGATAGCGACTGATTGCTCATACGAGCAGACGCGCGCGGACTGTCCGGAATATTTACCGCGTCTACGCCGACCGATTTGAGAAACTTTGCTCCCTCGACCTCTTTGCGAATGTCGATTCCTTTTGGGGGGACGATCTCGACCATAGTCACGAATTCGCCTCGGCCAAGTTTCGCCCCAAGAAGCGACCTGCTCTCCAAAGGCGCTGCGGGGATGGCCGCGGGCGCCGAATGACCTGCCGCCACGTGAGTTGGGTTCGTCCGTCCTCTGGCCTCGCCGACCCGCAGCGCGGATTTCATCACTCGTATATGATCCGGCGTTGTCCCGCAGCATCCGCCAACAATACGTACGCCGGCCGCGACAAACTTTCGTGCGTAGCTTGCCATGTACTCGGGGGAACAGAGATATATGTTTCGGCCTTCTACCGAACGCGGCATGCCGGCATTGGGCTGTGCCGCCAGCGGCAGCGAAGTCACAGCGCGCACTCGTTCGACGGCATCCAGCATTGCCACCGGTCCGATACTGCAGTTACAGCCGATGACGTCTGCGCCCCACTCCGCCAGCTTGGGCGCGAAGGTTTCCGGGTCAGCACCGTCCAGGCAATTGCCGTCCTCGTCGATCGTGACCTGTGCGACCATGGGCAGCGTGGTCACGTCTCTGGCCGCCAGCATTGCCTGGTGGAGTTCCTCCAAATAGCCAAAGGTTTCAAGTATGAGGAGGTCGACGCCACCCTCCACCAGCGCCTTGATCTGATGCCGAAAGGCTTCGCGAGCCTCTTCGAACGAAGTCTTGCCCAAGGGTTCTATTCGAGTACCGAGCGGGCCAACCGATCCTGCAACCCACACATCGAAGCTCTTAGCAGTCTCCCGCGCCAACCGTGCTCCGGACAGATTGATGTCACGCACCTTGTCCGCAAGGCTGTGTCGAGCCAGGCGGAAGGAATTGGCCCCGAAGGTGTTGGTTTCAATAATTTCAGCTCCGGCCTGCAAGTAATCGTGATGGATGGCACGAATGAGATCCGGCTGCGACACGTTCAGCTCATCGTACGAACGGTTGATGAAGATGCCCTTGGCGTAGAGCAGTGTCCCCATCGCGCCGTCGCACAATATTGGGGATTGCTTAATTCGAGTAAGAAAGTCAGCCGCCATATACTTTTTGAGGATACAAGATGATTGTTGATTCGTGCACGTCACAAGACGGCCGGCTCAGGTCGCGACGGAATGCCGTGCGGGCCTCGAGATGACACCATCCCGGTCTGTTATAATCCACGATTTCACATTTAAATCTCCATTTTTCATGTCGTTAGGAGCCTTTCGTTTGAAGAGAACCGTCCTCGTTCCTGTCATTCTTGTGCTGGCCAGTGTTGGTTCCATTTCGTGCGGCTATTCAAGCAAGTCCTACAAGCCTCCAAGCGGCCTTAGCACCCGTGTTCTGGTTTCGCAGGATGTTTCCTCTTCATCGAGTCTGGGCGGTTTGCTCATCGTAAATGGGCAAAAAGACATTTTGGCGCGCGCCTCAGAAATCAGTGCTGGAAATACGCCTGGACTGATGACACTTTCCCAGACCCGGGCGACTTTGCTTGCCTATGACCCCAGCACTGTTTCGGTGCAGGTTATCAACACAACTACGGAAACGAACACGGGGAGAATTTCACTTCCGGGTCCGGTTTCCAGCATGGTTCTCCCCGCAACTACTTCGATCGGATACGCAACAGTTCCCACTGCGGTGATTAATGGATATCCCCCCGGAGCGGTAGAGGTCATGAATCTCACGACGGGATCGACAACGACCATCGGCGTTCCAAATGCTCAAACGGTGATCTCAAACGCGAACGGGTCACAGCTGCTGGTATTCAGCCCGTTCTCCGGTCCGACTGTCTCCAATTCCGTGTATGTGATTTCTCCGTTGATTGCCGTGCCTCCGGTCGATCAAGGCTGTGACAATCTTGCGGCTAGCAGCGTGTGCAAGGTGGTGTCGGGGTTCGATCAGCCGGTTGACGCAATTGTCAGTGGAAACACGGCCTACATTTTGAACTGTGGCGCGGAGTGCGGTGGGACCCAGGCGAGCGTAATGGTATTGGACCTCGCCAGTCTTACGATCACAAATACGATCCCGGTCAACGGTGCTACCACCGGTTTTCTCAGTGGTTCGACTCTTTACGTGGCGGGCACGCCTAAGAATACGGCTTGCCCTTCTTCCACCTCTGCACCTTTTTGCGGAACGCTCGATATTGTGGATTTGAACAGCATGACGGACCCGAATTTCACGAACCACAATCCGATCCTCATCACCGACGGCTACCACGACCGTATCGACATGAGCCTCGGGGGCCAACTCTTCGTCGGATCGCATACCTGCACCAACGTGGGTAATGTCAACAATCCAAGTGGAGAAGTGCGCGGCTGCCTGTCGATTTTCAATACCACCAGCGGCGCGGTGGTGATCCCTCCCGACAATGGTGACGTCACGGGATTGCAGAGTTTTGGCACCCGGAATGTGGAATACGTAGCGGAAGGCGGGACGCTGCGAATCTACGACACCACGAAGGACGTTCTCCAGCGGACGCAGATCGCGATCGTGGGGCAGGTCATCGACGTGAAGGCGATAGACTTCTTCTAGAGATGGAAGCGAACCCGAGTTAGGGGCGACCCCTACTGACCGGGCTCAAGTATCAGCCGGTGTGCTTTGGACGCGTCCACCGCCGGCGAAGTGAATGGCAGCAGAAACGTGGTTCCCTCATACCAGGCTTTCCACTGGTCCATGTAGTAGGGGCTTAGAAAGTTCCCGCTCTGCCCGGTTACAACGTTCAAGGTCGACTGATCCAGGTTCGCAAGGTCCGCGGTGAAGCGCTCGGAAGGCCCATGATGCCGGCTCACGGCCTTCACTGTGTAGCCGCTACCGGCCTGCTGCCGCAGGCCTGGCCCAGCCCAGTGTTTTATCACAGGAATTCTCCCGAGGATCGGATGCTGTATCTCGACCGCATTGAAGTTTCCCCAATTCCAGGAAGACAGATCTTTCGCCGCCTCCGGAAGGTTCACCGCGGCTTCGACGGCCGCCGCCAGCAGTTCGTCGTAGTTCGAAAATTTCTCAGGCAGCCATCGCTTCGGGCGATGAAGCAGAATATTCTCCAGCCACACCGACCGCATCTCCCAGGAATAGGTCGTCCAGCTCAGCGCTACCTCTTGCGTAGGATTTTTCTTCGCGCCGGCAGGCTCGGATCCTAACCGTGGTTCGAGCAGCAGACGTCGCAGTTCTCGTATGGAGGCCTCTGCGATAGTGGGGGCCGCGGAGGAGGCCAACATGCGTCCATCCCAGTTTCGCATCAGTTCGGCAGCCTGCTTGGCCCGCGGCGAAGGTTTGGCCGCGTGGTCGACTGCATAAACCAAACGTTCCGCAGCAAACAAGTCGGCTTCCGAGTGAATGTCATTCTGCAGAGCCAGCATGTCGGCAGAAGAAAACCTGCGACCCGATTCCAGAACGTGGTAGATGCGCGCGGTACGCCACGGAGCTTCCCACTCCATGCTGACTGAGTAGGGATAGCCGTCCGGAGTGATCCTCCCATTCGCGGTCGCGATTATTCCCGAAGGTGGGTTGTAGATACTCGGCAGTTTCTCGTAGGGAATGTAGCCGGTCCATTCGTGAGCGTTGTCGGCACCGCTCGCTGGCAGGCTTCCATCCCCGGCGGCGCGGATCGGGACTTTGCCGGTAGTCTGGTATCCGATATTGCCGTCCACGTCGGCGTACACCACGTTTTGTCCGGGGGTGTCGAAGAACGAGAATGCGTGCCGGAAATCCTGCCAGTTCTGTGCGGTATTCACGTCGAAGAACGGAATGTGCAACCCGTCATAGAGGGTCCATCGTAAAGCCAGTTGCCTGGTCTCTCCTGGTATCAACTCCGTGATCACAGGGCCGTGCCGCGTGATCTTCACATCAATGGCGACATCCGGCTTGCCCTTAACATGAATCACCTCTGCGCGGTGTTCAGGTTGCACCCACCCTTGCGGAGTCTGGTACGCGCCCTGCTCGTTGAAATTCTCGATGTAGACATCGGTAACCGTAGGTCCGACGTTGGTGAAGCCCCAGGCGATTCGCTGGTTGTGTCCTACGACCACGTAAGGCATTCCAGGCAAGGTCACGCCGGCAACATCCAGACTTCCCGCGTGCAAGTGTGCCTCGTACCACAGGTTCGGCATTTGGTGGCCGAGATGCATGTCATTCGAGAGCAGCGGCTTGCCCGTAACCGTGTGTGCGCCAGAAACCACCCAGTTATTGGATCCGTTTATCGGCACGCTGTCAGGATGCAAACTTTCTTTATCTGAATTGCGATCCGAACTGCGATGCAGATTGCTCAGCCTCGTAACGGAGTTGTCGTCTCCCGCGGAATCATCATTGTCATCGTCTTCATCGGAGCTGCCAACATTGTTCGGCTGCTGGTCCAAATCCTCGCGTATGACTGTCGGGGGACGATCATGCCAGGAGCGGTTCACATACAAGTCTGCTGTCAGCTCCGGTCCTAGCCTGGCGAGGATTTTCTCCTTGTTGAGCGCGTCCTCAAAATAGTGGTAGTTCAAATCTTTGACCATCTGATTGGCGATGACGATCGAGTCTTCGGGCTGCCATGGTTTTGGTACATACTTCAGAATGCGGAATTCGATCGGCAGCCGGCTGCCATGTGAGCTGATATAGGAATTAACTCCGCGGGCGTAGGCTTCGAAAAAGGACCGATCACGCGGGCTTGCCATCCCCAGGGATTTCTTTGCCGTGGCGCGAAGCCCAAGAATGCGCTGCTCGTGATCGACTTGCAACATATCTTCCCCGAGAATCTCGGAAAGTTCGCCAGAGGCGAAACGCCGCATGACGTCCATCTTCCAGAGTCGGTCCTGCGCCGTGACGTATCCCTGAGCAAAAAACACGTCCTCCAGGGTGACAGCCTCGATCGTCGGCACCCCGTGGGCATCGCGCATAACGGTTACAGGAGCCGAAAGCCCGCGGATCGGGAGCCGGCCGTCGAGTTGGGGAAGGGCAGAGCGGGCCGCGAGGTAGGCATACCCGGCTGCGCACGCCAGGATAATAATAACGGCGAAGCCTATCCAAAGCAGAATTCGAAGCGAGGAGAGGCGGCGGGAAGGCGGTGCGCTGGTAGCGGCAAGAGTGCTCATGAGAATCTCTGATTGTATTTCAGAGCAGCGTACGAGCGGTTAGTGAAAATGAATTTCATTTTCAAGATGCTGGATGGTATGCTGACTCAGCGGAGTTTGCGGCCCGCCGTACTTCCCCGCGCTGTTCCTTAACTCAGGATGACTGCCTGAGGCTCCTTATTCGACGGACTCATGCTGCAAAAACGCATTGATGATCAGCCGACTATCTCACGCCAGATGGTCCGCGAGGCCCAGGAAATTCTGCACCGCCACCTGAAGCGCGTGGGCCTGAAACAGACCGCTCAGCGTGACACCATTCTTTGCACTTTCCTCGAGACCCGCGACCATCTCTCGACGGACGAGCTTCATCGCCTGGTGCAGAAGAAAGATCAGGGCATCGGATATACCACGGTCTACCGCACTCTGAAGTTACTGACCGAATGCGGCCTCGCCAGCGAGGTTGCTTTCCACGACGGCATCGCCCGCTACGAGCACCAGTATAACCGTCGCAGCCATCACCACATGGTCTGCACCGAGTGCGGCAGCTCGGTGGAATTTTTTTCGCAGGAGGTGGACCACTTGGAACAGGACATCGGCCGCAAGTATCGCTATCTCACGACTCGCCACACTTTTCAGATTTACGGGGTTTGCGAAGACTGCCGCAAGAAGAACGACACTGCCCGTCCGGTTTGAGCCCAGAGGGAAGATCGATGCCGATTTCATGCCCACATTGCGCCGCGCAAATGCCCGACACTGCTGCCTTTTGCCCGGGCTGCGGGCGCGCCATGCAAGTCACTGGCCGGGCTCAAGGCAAGGTCGGAGCTTTTCCCGAAAAAATTGCCGGGGCACTGGCTTACGTCACCTTCGTTCCAGCCGTCGTCTTCCTGCTCCTCGAGCCTTACAATAAGAATCGGTTTGTACGTTTTCACTCTCTGCAATGCCTATTGTTCTGGGCCGTCGGTGTCATCCTCGGAATCGTACTCAAGTTTGTGAGCCTTATCCTGTTTATCATTCCTGCTCTCGGGCCCCTCCTGGTGATGCTGATTGCGATAGTTCTTGTTCTGGCCGTTCTCCTGATCTGGCTTGTGCTTGTGGTCAAGGCCCTACAGGGGGAGGCATTTAAGCTGCCTTGGATCGGCGACTTCGCTGAGCAGCAAGCTAGTGCCGTCTAGAGGGGAGGCAGGCTATCGCTTGCGGCGTTGACTCGCATCTGCACTGCCGCATTTCGCCCGCAGGTGCGAAGATCAACCGCTCTCCGGACCTGCCAGCATCGAGCGACCTGCCCGAAAGCGCGATTAACTGAGGAAATCCTCAGTCGAGCCCTTGACTTTCTCGCTTTAAGCTGTCAATCCTATTAGCTTTTACCTCCGCCCCGAAATCCTTACATGGGTGCGCCTTTAGGCCGCGGCGGAATTCTTGAGCACTGGGGAACTGATTGCGAGTGAGAGTGTTCTATCACGACAAATGCTTTGACGGAGCCTGTTCGGCTGCGCTCTTTTCCCGCTTCTACCGCGAGAGAATCCGTGGGGATGCTGACTTCGTGTTTTCTGGCTTGTTGCACCGCGCAGGAGCACTCTTTGACGAAGTTGAATTCGACGGCGAGGAAAACGCCATTGTCGATTTCAAGTACTCGAGCTCGCCCAAGATCACGTGGTGGTTTGACCATCATGAAAGCGCGTTTCTGTCGCCCGAGGACGCCGCACACTTCGAACAGGATCAAAGTAACCGCAAGTTTTATGATCCGGATTTCAAATCCTGCACCAGCTTCATCGCGATGATCGCGCAACAACGTTTTGGTTTCGATCCCGATCCGGTTGCGGAGCTCATACACTGGACGGACATTATCGATGGCGCTCTCTATCCCGACGCGAAAACGGCCGTCGAGATGGCGGCGCCCGCGATGAAGTTAACCATGGTGATCGAGTCAGCGCCAGATCAGAGATTTGTTCCGAACCTGATCCCCCTTCTGGCAACCAAGTCTCTGGACCAGATACTTGAAGAGCCTTTCGTTGCCCCGCTGCTGCCGCCGCTTCTGAAGCGGCACGAACTCTCTGTCGGAATTCTCGAACAACGCACCGAATGCAAGGACGGCACGATCTTCTTCGACGTTACGGACCAGGATCTCGAGGGCTACAACAAGTTTATCCCGTATTACCTGCACCCCGAATCGATCTACAGTGTAGGACTCAGCAAGAGCAGTTTTCGCGTGAAGGTGTCAGTGGGGTCAAATCCCTGGGCTCCCGAAGAACCGGTGGTGAATCTGGCGAAGATTTGCGAACGCTACGGCGGAGGCGGACACGCCCGTGTGGGAGCGATTTCTTTCAATGTGAATCAACATGCTGCAGCCATCCAAGCTTCTCGGGAAATAGTCGAAGAGTTGCGCTCCGCTGTACGCGGAAAAAGGAAATGACTCCGGGCGCAGCTGCATAGGTGATCTTCAGCTCTCGTGATAACCTGCGCTCAGTCCTTGCCAGCACAGCATGCGCCACTTTGGAAACCAGCCTGATCCGCACCGTCGCCAGAGACGCGTGCTTCGGACGGTCGCCTTTGTTGAGTTCCTTAAAGGGATCTTCGTCCTTTTGATGGGGTTGAGTGCTTTGATGCTTGTCCATCGGGACGTCTGGTTGATTGCTGAGAGTCTACTGGCGCTCCTCCACATCAACTCCGACCGCCACTTCGCCCTGGTCTTTCTTGATTTTGCCGATAACGTGACCGACGCGCGCCTATGGGCGGCGGCCCAGATCGCCTTTGCATATTCCGCTCTGCGGTTCACGGAGGCTTACGGGCTCTGGAACGAGCGCGCATGGGCCGAGTGGGTCGCGTTCATCTCCGGGACACTGCTTCTGCCCCTCGAAATCCGCGAGCTGTTGCGTGGAGTGACTCTGCTGCGCTCGGGTCTGTTTCTGGGCAATCTGGCGATTGTTTTTTACATGCTTTATCTTCTTCGCGCCGCCCACCGCGAACGTCGAAATTCCGCGGTCGAGGCTGAAACCCGCGATAGCGGCCCGAAGTAGAGTCCAACGACTCTGGCGACGAGCTGCTCATTCGCTTCATAATGGATATCAGATTATCCAGCTGCAAGGAGGGTTCATGCGTCCCCGTATCTTTTGCTGCTTGCTTGTGCTGGCTGGGGTTTCCGCCGCGCAGGACTCGAACTTCCCGGTAGGTCCCCAATACTTGATGAACTACGGCTCACCAATTTTCGCGCGTCCCATCGCTACGCCCTCTTTGTCACTCGATTCGTCATTGCTCGATAGATCAGTAGTCGCATCCGAGATGACTCCACAGGACAACGTTGCCGCAACCGAGAATGAAGCCGTTGCTGCTGTTCCGGAATTTCTGCCGCAGGCCGATCTGTTCCCGATCTACTATGGCGCGCCAAGAGTGAGCTTCATCGAAGTGAGTTTTCGGGAACCCGGCGAAAAGAGCGCTGTACTCAATCCTCTGCCTATCAGCTTTGTCGAGACGGGTGTCGTGGAGCTTACCGATACGCAAAGTCTTCGCCTGCGTGGCTATGGAGTCACCTTGCCCGAAGCGGCCGCGTACTGGAAGGCCCACCATGTTTCGCCGCCGCGCGTGTACACCAATGCAGACACGGAGCGACTGCGACCGCGCGATTAGCCACTACCAACAACCCGGAACGTAGCGACGTCGACGAACGGCGATGAAAGAGAATTCGCCCCTTTGGCTGATGCCGGCAGCCTTGCCCACACGTGTTAGCCTATCCGGACCACTTTTCTGAGGACGCTCATGCCCAACGCCGCCACCCGGCCCCCTGATCTGCAGGCAATCGCAAAAGAAGTGATGCTGGCGCACGGTTTTGAGCCTGACTTTCCTCCACAGGTGCAGGACCAGCTGGCGGACCTCAAGAGAAAGCCGCCGCTAGTGGTAGCGGCTCCTGGTGTGCGCGATCTCAGGGATCTGTTGTGGTCGTCCATCGACAATGACACGTCGCGGGACCTTGACCAAATCGAGGTCGCGCAACGGCTGTCCGACGGTCAAGTCAAAATACTGGTCGGCATTGCGGATGTGGTCGCTTTCGTTCGCAAGCAATCGCCGATCGACGAGCATGCGGCCCGGGAGACCACTACGGTGTATGCGGGCATCCGGAATTTTCCGATGCTGCCGGAGGAGTTGTCGACCGGCCAGACTTCATTGCTGGAGAACCAGGATCGACTGAGTGTCATCATTGAATTTGTAGTCGACGCCACCGGTGTCGTCACTGCGAGCGATGTTTATCAAGCTGTCGTCCGCAACAAGGCGCAACTGCAATACAACTCAGTGGGGAAGTGGCTGGAGGGATCGGCGGCCGCCCCGGCGAAGGTGGCGGCCTCCGGCGATCTGCAGGAACAGCTCAAGTTGCAAGATGAAATCGCTCAGAAATTGAAGAATCAGCGTTACCGGAACGGAGCACTAAACATTCAAACTGATGAAGTCCGTCCTCTCGTCCTCAACGAGCAGGTTGTGGACGTAATTAAACAACAGAAAAATCGCGCCACGGAAGTAATTGAAGACTTCATGGTTGCGGCGAACGGCGTGGTAGCACGTTTTCTCCAGAATGTTTCTTCTTTACGACGAATCGTGCGAACTCCGGAGCGTTGGGACCGCATCGTGCAGTTGGCAGCCGCAAAGGGATTCAAGCTTCCTTCGGAGCCCGATTCCAAAGCGTTGAATGATTTTCTCCTCCACCGAAAGGCAGCCGATCCGGATCATTTTGCCGAGCTCTCTCTTGCGGTGATTAAACTCATTGGGCCAGGCGAGTATGTTCTTGAACGTGTCGGTGAAGTAGCTCCCGGACACTTCGGACTCGCGGTTCAGGACTATACCCACTCAACAGCACCGAACCGGCGTTTCCCTGATGTGGTGACTCAACGATTGATCAAGGCAGTACTTTCCGGTCAAAGAAATCCTTATTCTGACGATGAACTAATGGCTATTGCAGCGAACTGCACGCAAAAAGAGAATGCCGCCAGAAAAGTCGAGCGAGAGATGGCAAAACGACTGGCTGCTGTAGCGCTGCAGCACAGAATCGGCGAAGTCTTTGACGCGATCGTCACGGGTGTTACACCGCACGGCACTTTTGTTCGAGTCCTGCAACAGCACGTTGAAGGACTTCTCGCTCAAGGCCAGCGCGGGCTTGACGTGGGGGACAAGCTGCGCGCAAAGCTGATCCGGACCGATCTGGAGAAAGGGTACATCGACTTCGCGCGCGCCTAGCGCGGTGAATCAAACCTCCCCGAAATATCCCAGGCACCTTCTCGCGCACCTCGGGTGACCACGCAAGGCAATAGCGCCCCCTAAATTGCAAGTTAAACTCGCAACAGCAAGTAGTGTGGGAAGGGGCGGGCATACGTTTGCATAAGTGGCGAAATCTCGTTTGTGTCGGGATGATCGCGATTCTGCCTGAGTCGTTGATGGCCGGCGATTCGGCTGCGGCGATCCTGCTCAGCAATGGCGGAGTGTTATTAAATAGTACTTCCGCCCCTGCCTCCTCGGCACTTTTCCCCAACGATGTGGTGCAGACCCCATCACGTTCTGAAGCTACGATCAACGCCGCCGGATCCACAGTTACCGTCAAGCCGGACACAGTGGTTCAATTTGAAGGCAGCGAACTTTATTTGGATCACGGCACTCTGCTGGTGAGTACTTCCAGACAGCTCGGGGTGCGCGTGGGTTGTCTCACATTGGTGCCGGTCAACTCGGCATGGACGCAATATGACGTGACTGACATCGATGGGAGAGTGACGGTTGCGGCGCGCACCAGCGACGTGAACATCGAGTCTCGCGGTACCGTGCTAACCCAGGGGCCAAAGGGCGGACCCGCCCATCGGATTACGGTGCGGGAAGGCGAGCAGCAAACCCGCGAAGAAAACTGCGCGGTTGCACCCCAAGGGCCGGCGTATGTGGCTGCGAAGGGCTCAATCCTGAATTCGCCTTGGGTGAAATGGCCCGCCGTCGGTGCGATCGGGGCAGCGACGTGCTGGGTGCTGTGCCGTGGCGACGATCCGATCAGCCCAGCGCGTCCAGACTAGTAACTAGGCACTTCTGCGGCTTGCCTACTCAGTGATCACTGCTTTTACCAGATTGCGGGGATGGTCGACATCGTATCCCTTGCGGACGGCGACGTGGTAGGCGAACAGTTGCAAGGGGATCACCTCAACAATGGGCAGCAGCAACTCCGGAGCCGCAGGAACGAAGAAGACATCGTCGGCAATGCTGGCGACTTCCGCGTCGCCCTCGGTTGCTACCGTCACCAGGGGCCCTCGACGCGACTTCACTTCCTTCATGACTTCCAGCGTGCGCCGGTATCGCAACAGCGAGTCCGGATCGCTGTGGTCGCAGGTTGCCAGCACAACTACGGGCAGATTTTCATCCACCAGCGCGTTGGGACCGTGTTTGAGTTCTCCCGCGGGATAGCCTTCGGCATGCGCGTAAGAAATCTCCTTGAGCTTGAGTGCTCCTTCCCGTGCGATGGCGTAGTGCACGCCGCGGCCCAGATACAGGAATTTCTCCGCCTGGAAATGCTTAGCGCTGAATTGTTCTGCCAGCGTGTCCCACGCCCCCAGCTTTTCTTCAATCGCGTCGGGGAGCCGCAAGAGACGCTGCAGGTACGAGCGTGTGACCTCGGAAGTCATCCGTCCACGCTTGCGCGCCAAGAAAAGTGCCATCAGGTAGAGAATCGTAACTTGCGTGGTGAAGCTCTTGGTGGCCGGAACCGCCAGCTCAGGGCCGGCGCCGGTGATCAATGCCGCTCCTGCCTCGCGGACAATTGTCGCCTCGGCTACATTGGAAACTGCAATCGTCTTTACACCTCGCGTTAGCGCCTCGCGCTGGGCCGCGATCGTGTCCGCCGTTTCCCCCGACTGCGTGATCACCATCACAATCGGATCTACAGCGGCGTGGGTCGAGCGATAGCAATATTCGCTGGCGTATTCCACGTCTACAGCCACACCGGAGAGATCTTCAATCATGATCTCGCCCGCGAGCCCTGCGTGACGGCTGGATCCGCTCGCGGCAATGATCAACTTCTCGAAGGTCAATAGGGCGCTTTCAATGGCCTGCAATTCGCCCGGGAAGATAATGTCGTTTCGTAAGTGCTTCTCGACCGTCTTTGTAATCGCCTGGGGTTGTTCGTAGATTTCCCGCCGCATGGCATGGGCGTGTGGTCGGCCAATTGCAGGATTTTTGGTTTTCGAAGTCATGGTGATTGCGGCTGAGAGTAAATCATTCCAGCTCTGCGATCAAATTCCCCGGCGCAAATGAAACGAATCGCGCGCTCTCCACACTATCGCAATGAGTGGACGAGAGGGGCGCCCTTAGTGCCTGCAAATTAGGTCCACCTAGTCCCGATCCGAAGCGCTCCTCAGCAACCGGGGGGAGGCAAAGGAGTGCTTCAAACCGCCGGAGCCGAAGGGAAGCGGCTCCGGCGCTCTTCGGGATACCGACTCGACTTGGCGCCGAATTAGCTTGGGAAACAACCTGAGGAAGTAAAAAGTTTAGCTTTCGTGGCGGAGTGTCTGGAGGCTGCGCCTCTGACATTTGTCCGGGAGGGCTCACTTACCGGAGAAGCCTCAATGCCAGCACCAAAGCCGTCGGTGCCATTCGTTTCGCCCCCTCCACTAGTTTGAAAAGCCAGTCGGAGCCGAAGTTGGCGAGTTGCCTCAGTCGGACGCGCGCCGGTCCATGTGGAACAGCCTGTTCCTGCTTGCTTCGACGAGAAAGCTGTTCGTTCGAAAGCCAAACTCGACAGAGCAAAGTCGTCAGTGCCGTCATTTCGGCCCCTCCGCAGCGTTTACACTCGCAAACCGTTGGAGTTCGTGCCGCGCTTGTTTCAGTCTGGCGACGGCTGTATCGCGGCTGACTCCCAGAATGCCAGCGGCCTCCGAGAGCGTATGCCCCTGAATATCTCTCAGCAGAAAGACATCGCGATACGGTTGCCGAAGCTCGAAAGCTCGCAGCAGAAGGCGTCCGAAGGTGCCCGACTCTTCCATGTCCGAGATGCTCTCCCCCGGCCGCGGGCGAGCGCTTTGGGTTAAGGAACGGCCTCGAATTTCGAAGTCTGAGTTCATTGCGGCACTGAGGGTAATAGTGCGACGAAAGGGATATCCGTTACAGGGGACGCGATAGCTCCAGCTTATTTGCCCGAAGTGCTAAACTAGCTGCCACTCCAGCGCCCCCGAGGCAAAGCCCTTGCAATTCCAGACCTTTGACGAGTCTTATGTCGAGCGTCTCCGCGAAGGAGATTTCCGCACCCAGGAGCATTTTGTTGCCTATTTCAGCGAACTGATCCAGCTCAAGCTACGTTCCCGCCTGCATTCGCCCCAAGCCATCGAAGATGTCCGCCAGGAAACCTTTGCCAGGGTCTTCGCAGCGCTGCGGAGTGAAGGCAGAATCCGCCAGCCCGAACGCTTGGGTGCCTTCGTGAACTCGCTCTGCAACAACGTGCTGTTGGAGTACTACCGGGCTTCCCAACGCGATACGTCACTCGAAGATGAGGAAGATCAGGATTTTCCTGCCAAAGACGTGGATATTTTTGGCGCCGTGGCGGCCAAACAAATGGGCGAAAAAGTCCGCGAGATTCTGGAAGAACTGCCGGAACGCGACCGTCGGCTGTTACGCGAGATTTTCATCGAGGAAAGGGACAAAGATGACGTTTGCCGGGACTTCGGTGTCGACCGCGATTACCTTCGCGTGCTCTTGCACCGGGCCAAACAGTCCTTTAAGGCGCTGTATCTAAAGAGTATAGAGGCCCGCCCGCCTGGGGTGGCGACTGCCGGCAGATTTTGAAACGATTTGCCGGGACGGCTCACTACTCTGTTGAGGGGGATCGACGAATGGACCATGATGAGGCGGTCCGAACGAACGTTACGGAGAGGTATCTACTCAATGAACTCGATCCCGAGTTGCGGGATCAGTTCGAAGAGCATCTCTTCGATTGCCAGGATTGCGCGCTCGATGTGCGTGCTGCTGCCATGTTCGTAGAGCAGAGTAAAGCGACACTGTCAGAGCGGCCTGAAGAAGTTCCTGTGCGCGTCCCCGTTCCAGTGTCTAAGACTTCTGGCTGGCTTGCATGGTTCCGTCCGGCGTTTGCGGTGCCTGTGCTGGCTTTACTGCTGGCAGTGGTCGGGTACCAGAATTTCGTGACGGTTCCGCGGTTGGAGCAGGCGGCCAATAGCCCACAAGTTTTGCCGTGGGCCTCCGTCAACGTAAGCACGCGCGGGGCGACTCCGACGGCGGTTTCGGCAGCGCCAGGAGAAGGCTTCAACCTGCTGGTGCGCATCCCCCCGGAGAGCCGTTACACCACTTACAAATTGGACTTGTATAGTCCACTGGGAAAGCTAGAATGGTCGCGCACGATCCCAGCGGCGTCGGCGGAGGAAACGCGCTCGATCTATATTCCAGGAGCCAACCGGCCCGAGGGTGTCTACGCGCTGGCAGTACATGGTATTACCGCCACGGGTGAAAGTTCGGACCTCGGTCGTTATCCGGTTGAATTGCAAATTCAGAAATAAACTCAAGACGAGGGGAGCCACAAAATGGCGAACGAAAACAAACCCCACTACTTCCACGCCGAGGCGCATGCCCTCAAGGGGAAATTGGACCGCCCTTTTGACCAGGACATCAAACCTCAGTCGTTTGTGAAGCTGGAGAAGTTGGAAACAGAAGAAGAGAAGGCTGACTATCTCTCGCAGCACTCAAAGAACTACCGACTGGAAGGGATCATTTCTTTCGCGGCTGCGCATACACAAGTGTCCGGGCACAAGAGCAAGAAGCACGACGGCGCTAGGGTTACGCTAGCGACGTCCGTGGTCGAAGATCTGAACGTGCTGAATGTGGTCACAGCCGATCGTGTGGTGGGCCAGATTTCTACGACGCATTTCCCCAATCTTGAAACGCCCACGGTGACCTTTCTGGGGACGCACTTTGAGAATTTGCGGATTGCCCGCCACAAGGCGGAGCCTTTCCTCAACCTGGGCACGGTAGGCGAGAAGCCCGACGGGATAGACGCGATGTATGTCGGGAAGGGTACCGGCTTCATGGCCGCGGTCGAAGCGCAATACAAGAGGCTCAAAGCGAGCTTGGGCGCCCTCGGCGCGGAGAAGCCTGAAGGTTCTGTGGCAGAGAAGTATCATGGGTTCGCCGACCTCAACTATGCCGGCATTGCGGCTCAGTCCAAAGAAGCCAAGGCAGGGCGCAGCAAGTGGGATGGGATCACGTGCTCATTGGTCGAAAATGTCGAGATCAAGGACATAAGCGTCAAAGCCGCCAATGGCAAGTCCGTCGAGATACCACCTCCGGCGAAATCGGTCGGACATGTAATTCACATCCCCGATTTCGGCTCGATCTTCCTGGCGGAGCTGACCGTGAATCACAATTCGTTCAACCTGACCATGATTCGGCTGGAGCTGGGATGCCTGGCGGACGGAAGTGTCTCCATCACGACGTGCAACGTGAACGGCAAAGGCGGGGGTGGGTAGACTCGCCACTCATCGGCCTGATCATTGCGATCGTTTGCTTTTCGACATGCCGAAGCCGCCGGGATCCACAGGTGGTCTTCGACCACGCAAGGCAAACCTTTCAGCAAGGCAATCTCGTCGCAGCAGCGGAGGAAGCGGCAAGGGGCTACGACGAATTCCACGGAATTAGCACTGACTGGGCGTGGAGGTTCAGAATACTTGAGGCGAACGCACTAACATGGCGAGGCGAGAGCGACTGCGTTCTTGCCCTTCTGGCCTCCAGGCCGGCTCAGCCTTCTGATCATAGCTGTGTTTCAGTTTTCCCAGCTTCCGAGGCAGCCCCACCATCTTCTGCTGAACTATCCGTCGAAAAGGAAAGGCTTGAAGGGTGGGCCTATGTCATCTTGCAGCGTTTTCCTGAAGCAGGGGAAAAGCTGAAGGATGCGGAACTACTGTGCGAAACATCGTTCCCGCCCTCTTGCGCAGACGTGACCCGAGCTAAGGGGCGATTGGAAATGGAGCTTGGTCATTTCGAGCGTGCGCAGCGTCTTTTCGATCAGACCCTGATCTCTGCTCGCGCGGGGGGAAACCGCTTCCTAGAAGCGACCGCCCTATTGAATCTTAGCTGGTCAGCACTGCAGCAGGAGCATTTCGACGAGGCGCTTGATTGGTCCGACAAAGCATATCGACTCTCCACTGCCATCGATGCCGGATATATCGTTCAAACTGCGCTCGGCGACTTGGGGTGGGATTACTATCGTCTCGGCGACTCGGAAAAAGCGCTCGGTTTGTTTCTCGAAGCCAGGAGGCGCGCAAATAAAATTGGAGCTATCACGGATGAAGTAGCGTGGCTTACGACTGCAGGTTATGTCTACCTCGATGCTCACGATTATCCCGCAGCGGAGCAATCCTACGATCAGGCCCTTGACCTCGCTCAGCAAATCAATAGCAAGGAAGACATCCTCAACGCGCTGATGTCCCTGGCATTGGTTTCGGAGCGGAGCGGAAAGTTGGTGCAGGCGCGCGAATACGCCGATCGGACCATCGCCTTGGCCCCGGCGGAAGGCAATCGTCTCGACGTGCTCTATCCCATGCTGGTCAAGGGACAGGTTGCGGCTAAGATGCACGACACGGCGCAGGCCGAGAAACTGTTTCGCGAAGTCGAACAGGACCCGAAGAGTCACGTTTTCTTGAAATGGGAGGCTGAGCATTCTCTCGCCAGGCTCTTTGAAGACGAAGCCCTGGAAGACGAAAACAAAGCGGATGCCGCGAACCGGGAGTACAGCGCGGCATTGTCCACATTCGAAGCTGCCCGCTCTTCGCTGCAACACGAAGAATCGTCGCTGCCCTTCCCGGCGAATGCCTCGCGGATCTACGACGACTACATTCATTTTCTCGTGTCGCGAGGAAAGACGAGCAAGGCCTTGCAGGTTGCCGAGTACAGCCGTGGGCGAACTCTGGCTGAAGGACTGGGCGTGTTGCGAAGAGGGACCTCATTCAAGCCTGATCCTTTGAATGCTGAGCAAATCGCCCGGCGGGCGGGCGGCACAATTTTGTTCTACTGGCTCGGCGAGAAGCAATCCTATCTCTGGACGATCTCGCCGCAGAAGACCACGCTGGTGCCGCTTCCGGCGGCATCTGAAATCGATGCGGCCGTGCAACGCTTTCGCAAAGCTCTTATCGGACCACAGGATGTGCTCGAAACAGCCAATAATGACGGGAGTGGTCTCTACCGCATGTTGGTGGCGCCGGCCAAGGGGTTGCTGGCGAAGAATGCAAAAGTCTTTATCATTCCCGACGGTAGCCTGAACAGCCTGAATTTCGAGACCCTGCTGGTCTCCGATCCAAAACCGCACTACTGGATCGAAGACGTGACCATCGCCAACGCCAGTTCGCTTCGCCTGCTGTCAGCATCACACACCGCGACAAGAAAAATCGCCAGCAATCTGCTTCTCTTCGGCGACGCCGTCGCTCCCAATAAGGATTATCCCGAGCTGTCCAAAGCCGCAGTGGAGATGGAAAGCATCAAAAAGCATTTTCCGGCGGCGCAACAACAGGTATTCAATCGCAATCAGGCGACTCCGCCCGCCTATCTTGCCAGTCAGCCAGAACGCTTTTCCTACATTCATTTTGTCGCGCATGGAACCGCCAGCCGCTTAAGTCCGCTCGACTCTGCCATTGTGCTGTCCAAAGCCACTGCCGAAGAGGACTCCTTCAAGCTCTACGCCCGCGACATCATCCATCACCCGCTTCGGGCTGAGTTGGTCACGATCTCGACGTGCTACGGCGCGGGCTCCCGCGCCTACTCAGGAGAAGGCATGGTAGGACTTTCCTGGGCGTTTCTTCGTGCTGGCGCGCATAACGTGGTCGGTGCGCTGTGGGAGGTCAGCGACGCCTCCACAGCGCAACTCATGGACCAGCTTTACAGCGAGCTTAAGAAAGGAAAGAGTCCCGGCGCCGCTTTGCGCTCGGCCAAACTATCTTTGCTAACGTCAGGCGGAGCCTTCCGCAGACCGTTTTACTGGGCGCCCTTTCAACTTTTCAGTGGGTCGTAGGCACCTGTCGACTGCCTCGAGATGCCAAGCCCTACTCCGACACCGTCTGGCGGGACCCTAAGGAGATGTTTCCAAACGCCACTAGCTCTTTTTCCGCGGGACCTTCGCGCCCTTTTTCCGGGCTTCTGACAGACCAATGGCAATGGCTTGTTTGCGGCTCTTCACTTTGCCGCCCTTCCCTGCTTTACCCGAGCGAAGCGTGCCGCTTTTCTTGCGCCGCATCGCGCTCTCCACGGTCTTGCCCGCAAAACGGCCACTTGCAGTCGGAATCCCTCCGCTAAACCAACTCGCGGGCTTTGTCCGAGACTGCAGTCAATATTGGGCATGGGTATTCGTCCGAGTGCGTGGTAAGTAACGTAAAATGAATCCGGTCTGAATCGTTGGTGGCGGTATTGAAAGGTTATTCGGCCCTCAACCGTCAGCTTTCTGACCGGCGACAGGAATTAGCAATAGGAGATCTCATTGGCTTTCTGTACGAAGAAGTCAGAGCAGTTGTATCAACGCACGCTGAGAGTGCTGATCGAGGGCAGCAGTTCATCGTCCCGGGGCCCCGCGAACTACGGCGAGTATCCAATTTTCATGAAGCGCGGCCAGGGATCGCGTTTATACGACGTCGACGACAACGAGTACATCGACTGGATGATGGGATTCGGAGCCCTCCCCCTGGGACATGCGCACCCGGAGGTCACAGCGGCCATAGCCCAGGCTGCGGCTGACGGAGCGCACTTCGCAACGGCAACTGACGTCGAGATCGAAGTCGCAGAATTGATTCAGAAGATCGTGCCCAACGCCGAGCGTGTGCGATTTGCGAACACCGGAACTGAGGCCATGATGGCCGCCGTCAGGCTGGCGCGTGGCTGCACTGGGAGGCCAAAGATCCTGAAGTTTGAGGGTCATTACCACGGCTGGTACGACGACGTGCTGACCAGTTCGAATGTGCTACCCGTGACTGCCCTAGGACTGCGCAGCGACCCGATCAAAATGGCAGACAGTTCTGGGCTGAACCGGCACGCGCTCGAGGACACGATCGTGGTGCCCTGGAACGATTTACCCTTGCTGGAAGAGGCAATCGAGAACCATCCAGGTCAGATTGCGGCCATCATCACAGAAGGCGTGATGGCCAACATGGGCGTGATTCCTCCGGCCGAAGGCTACTTGCAAGGAGTGCAGAAACTCGCGCGGCAGCATGGAATCCTCTTCATTCTGGACGAGACCGTCACCGGATTTCGCATCGCGCCGGGCGGATGCCAGGAGTTCTACCACCTCGCTCCCGATATTGTGACTTTTGGAAAGGCTTTGGGCAGCGGCCTACCGGTCGCGGCGTTCGCGGGCCGCAAAGATGTGATGGGCGCGCTGGAGTGGGGAGGCGTGCTGCACTATGGCACGCACAATGGTTCGCGCATCGGAATGCATGCCGCGCGGGCGTGCTTACATGTTCTGACGCGGGACGGGAATGCAGCGTTCCGACATACCTGGAAGGTGGCGGACCAGCTCTGTGCCGGCTTGGATCAAATGTTCCGCAGAAAGGGTAAGTCGGTAATCATCCAACGCGTGGGTCCCATGTTCCAGCTGATGTTTACTAAGCAATCCGCGATTCGCAACTATCGGGAATACTGCCAGCACGTGGATCGCGCCGCCTATCGGGAATTCGTGAATAAGCTGTTTGAATTTGGCGTTTACACCACGCCGTCCGCGGCTCTGCATTCCATTGTCACGCTCGCGCACACGGAGCAGGATGTGGATCTGACGATTGCGGCGGTGGGCAAGGCTCTGGATGCCTTGTCGGGAGCGCGAGCATGAACCTGGAAGAGCGGGCGCGTCAGTTGCTCTCGTTGGAAGGAAAAGTTGCGATCGTGACGGGGGCCGCTTCGGGGATTGGCCGCGGGATCGCGATTCGTTTGGCCGAAATGGGGGCTTCCGTGGCTGCGCTCGACGTTAGCGAGGAGAACGGTCTTGAAACCGTTGCGACCGTGACCACGGAGAAGGGAAGAGGAATCTTTGTGAAATGTGATGTCCGCAGCCGCTCGGAATGCCGGAATGCTGTGGACCGCACGATCGCAAGCTTCGGAAAGATCGACATCCTCTGCAACAACGTCGGGGTTGCGATCAGGAAAGACGTGGTTGAATTGGCAGAGGAAGAGTGGGACCGGGCCATCGACGTGACCCTGAAGAGCATCTATTTACTCTCGCATGAGGTGATCCCGAACATGATCCAGAACGGCGGAGGGAGCATCATCAACACCGGCTCAGGATGGGCGTTGAAGGGAGGCGAGCGGGCCGCTTCTTATTGCGCGGCCAAGGGGGGCGCGCTCAATCTCACGCGGGCTATGGCCATCGACCATGGCAAGCAAAACATCCGCGTGAATTGCGTGTGTCCGGGCGATGTTCAAACGCCGATGCTTCTGAGTGAATGTTCGCAACTCGGTCAGGATGTCGATGGGTTCATGCAGGCGGCCGCAAATCGTCCGTTAGGACGCGTGGGTACACCCGATGACGTCGCCAACGCCGTGCTCTTTCTCGCCAGCGACATGTCGAGTTGGGTGACGGGCGCTCACCTGGTCGTGGACGGAGGCGGGTTAGCTTAAGGACAGAGCCCTCCCCGCTCTAGGTTGCTGGTGGGAAGAGAATTCTCGACCCGCGCGATAGGTCAACGTCCAGCTGAAATTGAGAAACACTGAGCACCATATTGCCGCTCGTTCAACCAATGTCAGTGCGGTAAACTGAAGCAGGCTTGACCCGTTGCGACAAGTGGCCCCGTAGCTCAGATGGATAGAGCAGCGGTTTCCTAAACCGAAGGTCGCGTGTTCGACTCACGCCGGGGCCACCATTATCTTCACCTCCCACGATGCCCCGGCTACTCGCTTTCATCCAGTTGCGCGCGAGTGGGAGGTTGGTACTGGAAGGAAGGCGAAGAGGCGGTCACTGTGCTGAATCGCTTCTTCATCAAGGCTCGTGCTCTGGGCCAGGCCTCACTGGTGTTCCTGATTCTGGCCGGATTGCTGTTTTCCCTTGCTTGCGATACAAACCCGCGAGTGCAAAATGCGCCTGGGCCGCCAGCGGGCCGTCCTTTTCCACGTCCAGTTGCTGGCTCCAGGCTTTTTCGGCGGCGGCGTCATCGTGGTCGAGCGCTGAGGCCTTCCCCAGCGCATAAAGAGTCTCTGGCATCTGCGGCTGTAACTGGTTGGAACGCTTCAACTCTACGCACGCCTCATGTGCCTTGCCCTGTTGCAGGAGTGTGTTTCCCAAACGATAAGCGGCCTCTGCGTTGCCAGGTTGCACCTTACTCTCAGCTCTAAACTGTTCTTCAGCCTGCGGCCAGCGCGAGGTCATCGCATAAACCTCACCGAGTTCCAGGTGAAGATTGGGAGTGTCGGGCCGCATTTGCAGAGCAGCCAGGTATTCCTTTTCGGCATCCGCCATCTGCCGTAGCACAAAGTAGTTCTCGGCCAGTGACTGATGAGCCCGCGCGGAGTCGGGATAAGCCGCAAGCAACGCATCGATCGACTGCTTGGAAAGAAGGCCGCCGGCGCGGCCCAGATAGTAGAGTAAATCCGGGTCGTTCGGCCGCTTTTGCAACGCGGCCTGCAAATTCGGGATGGCTTCCACGAATTGGCCTATCTCAACCTGCGCGATCCCCAGCGCACCTTGCTCATGGACCCGACTGAGATGCGGGATCGCCTCAGCAGCGTAGCCCTGTGCGAGCAGCGAATACCCAAGAAGCTGATGTCCGGGAACAAGGCTCGAGTCCAGTTCCAAGGCGTGTTTGAGTGGAACGATCGCGGCAGCGTAGTCGTGCCGCTCCATGAAAGCTTGCCCGAGATTGACAAAGCCTTCAGCGAAGGCTGGCTCGAGTTCGGTCACCTTGCGGTATTCGATAACCGCGAGGTCGAAGTGCTGCTGGCTTTCGGCATGGCGGCCGGCGTTCAGGTGCTGAATTGCCTCTGGTGACATTGTCTGCAACGCCAGCCAAAGCAATAGGGTGTTCCTGATCATGGCCGCTCCGGTTCTCGAATTTCTAGAAATTGGTCTGCGGCGACATCGTTGAGGATCTGGCGCGATCCCGACGGCCACAGCACTTCGATCTTGGCCGTTTTCAGAGTGCCCAATCCGAAGTGGAGGCGTTTATCGTTGGCGGATTCATAACTGCCGGCGGTAGTCGCGAAACGAGTCTGGCCATTCACTTGGACGCGGGCACCGAGGCCGTCGCGGTTGCTGCGCGTCCCGTGCAACGTAATTGTCAGCCAGTGGGCGGTTCCGGCGTGATTCATAAATACCTGCGGATGATCGCACAGGACCGTTGTGACTGCATCAATCCAGCCATCGTTGTTGAGATCGCCGAAAGCCGTACCCCGCCCCGCAACCAGCGCGGCAGTTCCTGGATCAGCTCGTTCAAAGCGGCCATTGTGATTCAAGGCCAGCAACGTCGGCTGCAAATAGTGTAAGGACGGATCAATTTTTTCCACGTTGTCCAGAACATGGCCCTGCGTGACGAACAGATCTTTTTGCCCATCATTGTCGAAGTCTTCCAGGCCCACGCCCCATCCGGAAGTCACTCCCGAGAGCATGGTTACGCCGGTTTGCAGTCCCTGATCGCTAAACGCACCGTCGCCTTCGTTGTGGAATACCGCATATGTCTGACGCGGCAGCGTGGTGACGATCACATCCGGACGTCCATCGTTGTCGTAGTCCTGGAACACAACTCCCATGCCTGATAGTGGTCCCCCATCCACGTTCAACGCGGCACCGGCTTCCATGCCCACTTCTTTGAAAGTGCCGTTGCCGTTATTGCGGAACAGGTACTGCTGCATGCCGTCATTGGCCACGTAGATGTCAGTCAAGCCATCACCATTATAGTCAGCAAAGGCGACGCCCAAACCGTGGCCCTTTTTCGCGGCGATTCCAGAACGCTCACTGACATTTTCGAATGTGCCATCACCGCGGTTGTGGTAAAGGATGTTGGTGGTCCGGGGAAATTCTCCCGGGGGACAATAAGTGTGATAGTTGCCGCCACAGTCCTTGCTGTGCTTCGTGTCCCACTCCATGTAGCGAGTAACGAACAGATCGAGCTTCCCGTCATTATCGTAGTCGAAGAATCCAGCCGAGACGGACCAGCCGCCGCCTGCGACGCCAGCCTTTGCCGTGACGTCGGTGAAAGTGCCGTCGCCGTTGTTGTGATAGAGGATATTTTTCCCGTAGCTAGTGACGTACAGATCGGGAAAGCCGTCATTATCGTAGTCGCCTACCGCTACTCCCATGCCATAATTTCCATCGCCGGCATTCGCGAGCCCAGCCTGTTCCGTCACATCGGTGAAAGTGCCGTCACGGTTTTGCCGATAGAGCCGATTCCAATAGCGAGGATCGTGGCGATTAAAGTTCTCCGGCGTCTGCATTGGGCTATCGATGTGCCCGCCGTTCACGAGAAAAATGTCGAGCAATCCGTCATTGTTGTAGTCGAAAAGCGCAACTCCGCCCGGCATAGTTTCGATCAGGTATTGCTGGGGCGTCGGCGAATTCTGCAAGATGAAGTCGATGCCGCGCGGCAATTTCACTTCAAGTAAGGACGCCCCAACCGCACCGGTCGCGGCCATCAGCACGATAGCTCGTATAGCGTTGGACAATCAGCTCACGATCCCCCAGTTCCTGTCATCTTGAGAATAATGCTCTCACAAGATTTCGTGCCGGGCAGTCTCAGAAAAAGAACTTCACCGCGAACTGAATCAAGCGGGGATTCGTTCCCGGGGCCGTGCTGGTGACCACGCCGAAGTTTGCGTTATTTGTCTTGCAACAGGTTGTGTTTGGCGGAGCGAACTGCGTGCGATTGAATAGGTTGAAGAACTCCACCCGGAACTCCATCCCGGCGCGTTCCTCCGGACCCAAAAGAATTTTCTTAAACATGGCAAAGTCGAAATTGTTGACTCCATGAGAACGCAGTGTCGGATCAACCCGGGGCTCGTTGCCGAAGGTGAAGTCCGCCGGGGTGGCAAAACACTCAGTATTGAACCAGCCGTTAAGCCGGGAAGGCGCGGCACCGGGAGATGATTTGTGGCACCCAGTCAACACGTTCGGACGCGAACCGGCGCCGAACAGAGTGGCATCGTTCGCTTGGCCGTTACTGAACACCAAGGGAAATCCGCGCTGAAACGTGGTCACTCCGTCGATTCCCCAGCCTCCCACAAAATGATTCAACCGGCTGCCCACGTTGAAAAGATACTTCCGGCCTTGACCGAACGGAAGATCAAGCACGTAGCTGACCACCAGTCGTTGCGGTACATCTTGGGATGACAACGAGCGCTCTCCTCGCAAGTTGTTGTTGTCCTGAAGTGCCCCGACGCTCGTTTCCAGCCAGGAAGTGAGGGTGTCGGTATTGCTGATCAGCTTGGAATTGGTGTACGTCACCAGGAGTGATCCCGCGCCCGCGAACCGCCTCTTTGCCGTGACCTGAAGAGAGTGATAAGTGCTGGCGAACGACCCTTGTCCGGCCAGTTCCACGCTTGTGTATTGCGGGTAGGGCCGCAGCAATTGTCCCACGGTTGTCGTGGGAACGGCGAGTGCCAGTGCTTGCTCGTGCACGAAGAAGGGATTGGGCACCGCCTGCAGCAGCGTGACAGCGGATCGCCCTCCTGCTGCGAACTGGGCCGCGGCCCGCGCGAGCAAAGCGTCGGAAATCTGATTGACTTGCTGGGAATACTGTTCGAGGTGTGTCCCCTTGGACCCCACATACGCCGCCGACAGCAGGAATCCCGCAGGAAGCTGCCTTTCGACGCTCACGTTCCACTGTTGGACATAACTGTCCGGATGGTGACCGCGGTCGACCTCGGTGATGGATTGCACTACCTGGGTGAGAAACTGCTGCGTTCCTTCGGTGCCGAGGCTGCGGCCTGGCGGCAGCGAAATACCGTTTGGGAAGGGAAGCGAGATTGAGTTGTAGGGATGAGTCCCATCCACAGTTCCCGTGTAGGTCGTGCTGGCTGCGTTCACCATGTCGTTGATGGGGTTCAGCGCGAATGAAACGTAGTCGGGAATCCAAAAAATTCCATACCCGCTGCGGAGGATGGTTTTTGGTGTGAGGCTATAGGCCAGTCCGATCCGCGGTGCGAGATTGTCCTTCGCAGTAAAGAGATTACTGCGTATGCCCGGCGCCACCAGGAACACGTCGCCCATTACCGGCGGCGAACCTTTCGGCAGAAACTGGTTGAGGTAGCTCGACGCTCTGGGGTCAAAATACGAGAGCCGGTTGAAACGCTCCGACCACGGCCCCTGCAGTTCATATCGCAGACCGAAGCTGACGGTCAATCTGTCCTTGGCGTGCCAAGTGTCGTTGAAATAGATCGCACGATACACCTGCTTGCCCGCTGTGAAGGCGGGAACAACCGCTTGCGCAAAGAAATGATTTTCGAAGTTGCTGAAATTGTCTGCGTACCCGAGCACGAAATCGGCAAAAGAAAATCCGCTGAAACACGGCTGGCCGGCGGCGCAAAAGTCGAACGCCCCACTGGCCACATTTGTCTGTGCGTAGTTGTCATAACCTGTTTCGAACTGGGCACCGAAGTGATACCGGTGGCGACCACGCATTAAAGTCAGACTGGGAGAGAGGTTGTACTGAGTATTGCGATCCTGAATAAAGCTCTGCCCCTGGGTACACATGATGTTGTCGGCAAAGTTGGCGACGCAGGGAGTGGGCGGTGTGCGCATGATTGGCGAGACGCTCGCGTTGTAAGCGGCCGGCCAGCCAATTGACGTTAAATCAAACCCGGCATTTGTCGGGGAGCGGTTGTACTTGAAACGGCTGACACTGGCGTTGAAATCAAAAATCGCGGTGGGACTAACGTTGTAGTTGTAGGCTGCCGCGATGGCATTCGTTAAATATTTCTCTGAACATCGGTCCACGCAAAGTCCGTTCTGCAGGGGGTCGATGGGCAGGTCGAGGACGTTCCAATGGCTGAAGCGCACAAAGAGTCTTTGCAGGTTCGTGATGTCCTGATCAATTCGCACTACCACTTGGTTCTGGTTGCCTCCCGTCCTGGCAACCGTGTTGAAGTTGTTGATGATCCCAGACGGGGTCACAACTCCGGCGTCATTGGGCAGGGGCCAAAGATCAAGGAGGGCTTTGGACGTGGGATTGATGCGGTTGGGCGGAATGATATTGCCGGAGAATGGTATCGGCGTCGCATTGCTTCCCGGGCAAGCACCCTGAGCGTTCACATCGCTGGCACATGCATCGACAATCGGAATGTTAATAGCTGAGAAATCTCCCGAGCGTTCCGCTGCCGTCGGAACCGTAGCCGTAAACGGTTGCCCGGTCCTCAGCCGAAAACCTTCCCAACTAGCAAACCAGAACGTTCGATTGCGTCCGCTGTAATGGGGGAAGTACAAGGGTCCGCCAGCCTCCGCTCCGAACTGGTTCTGTACCCAGGGCTGCCGCGGCTTTCCCGTAACGTTCAGGAAGAAATCGTTCGCATTGAAGATCCGGTTGCGCAAGTACTCATACGCCTCCCCATGGAAGAAATTCGTCCCGCCCTTCGTGCTCAGGTTGGTCACTCCGCCGGCGAACCGGCCCCATTCCGCTCCCAGGTTGCTGGTCTGCACTTTGAACTCTTGAATCGAATCCTGGGTCGGAATCAGCACGGGCAAATTGATGTAGCCGATATTCAGGGGTTGGCCGTCGAGATACTCGGCGCTTTGATTTCCGAATGAACCATTTACCTGGTAATTGCCCCATCCGAACGGGTTCACACCCACTGGGGTACCTGTGGAACTGCCTTGCGGAATCACCGATGGAGCCAGGACGATTAGATTGAAAACGTTCCGTCCGTTGAGCGGCAGTTCATTGGCTTTCCGCTGTTCAACCACCGTGCCCACGGTGGAAGATTCCATATCGAGCGGCGGTGAGATCCCCTCCACCGTCACGCTTTCCGAAGCGGATCCCAGCATCATTTCAAAATTCACTTCCAGAGCATCTTGCACGTGGAGTATCACGCCCGACTGGATTACCGCCTTAAACCCAATCTTCTCTACTTCGATGCGATATCTTCCGGGAGGAAGGTCGGAGACGTAGTACGTCCCCGTTTCATTAGTCAGGCCCTGATAGTGAATCCCAGTGCCTGTGTTGATGACTGTGACCGTCGCTGCAGCGATCACCGCCTTGTTCGGATCGGTGATCCGGCCGGTGAGCGATGCGTTGGTGGACTGACTGAGGACCACATCCGGAAGTAACAGACTGAGCAGCGCTACTAGGACAACTCTACGCATGGAAACCCGGATTGCTCCCCATTTGAGCGGCGAAAGAGCAAAAGCTAGCACAAACCAGCCCCACTACGACAGGAAATCGCCCGACCCTCCGTTCCAGTGGATACGGCGCCAACCCTCCGCGTGTACCAGACCCTCCGAAAGTTTTCCCGGAGTCTCGCAGCGTAATATTTGTCTGGAAAAACGTTTATCTCCTGATGTATGTTCCCGCTTAGCTTGCGGGCTGATCTGGCAGGTGGCAGCGGTCGCGGTCGAGCGTCTGCTCAGGGTTCTTGCCCAGCAAACTGGCTGCCGTCTAAAAAATGAGCTCTCCTCCGAATGGGCGCGCACTTGCATTCCCCGTGGTGTGGGGGACTGGAAGGGAAACCTCCATCGCGGCGCCGCAAGTAGCGGAGACGAGGGCTCCCAGCGATGAAGAACTCATGGCTTGCTTGCAGGCCAAGGATTCCAACGCTTTGGATCTGCTGTTTACTCGATACTCCAGGCTTGTTTTCGGGATCGCTCTTCGCATTCTGAATGACCATAGCGAAGCGGAGGAGGTTGTCCAGGAAGCCTTCTTCTATGTCTACCAAAAGGCTCATCTCTTTGACTCAGCCAAAGGGAGCGCGAAGGGGTGGATTGTCCAGATTGCCTTCAGCCGGGCCCGGGATCGCAAGGCACATTTATTTCGCAGGGGATTCTACTCTGGTACAGATGTCGACTCCATGGACGATACTCTACTGGGACAATGCGACGTTGAGCGCGAAGTCGGAATGAGGCTCGACTTCTCGAGTCTGCAAAATGCGTTTGAGGACTTAACGCAAATGCAGCGACGAACGCTGGAGCTGTTCTATTTCGAGGGACTGGAGCTCAGAGAGATCAGCGAGCGACTTCAGGAGCCGATTGGCAATGTGCGGCACCATTTCTATCGCGGCCTCGAACGGTTGCGCAAGAGCCCAGCGGTAAAGAGGCTCCGGGAACAACACAATGCATAAGAACGGACGACTGGACGACCACCAGAAGTTCAAAGAACTGGGTGCTTTGGCGCAGGGGGGTGAGTGCAGCGATAGCGACTGGCTGGAATTGAAGCGTCATCTGCAGAGCTGTGGCTCGTGCCGGGAGGCGTATAGCGAGTATTCCCTGATTGCCAGAGAAGGCATGCCCTTTCTTGCTGCGGCCTGCGGCTACACTCCAGAAAGCAAGAGCTGGGACGAGGTCGCCGCATGGAGCGAGTTGCTCTCTCGCATTCAAGAAGCGGAGCAGCCCGGACCTACGCTCGTGAAATCCAGCTGGCCGCGCCCCGGCCACGCTTTCCTTCTAGGGAGCCTTGGACCACAATGGGCCGCAGTCACAGTAGTTGCTCTCCTCATAGTCGCGGTGTCAGCCGGAGCATACCGGCTCGGTAGTCTCACCCATCCGGCCGGAGGACACGTATCCTCTGCCCACCTGCAAGAGTTTGACTCCGAGAAAAAAGCCGCCAACGAGCTGCTCGCATCTCAGGCAGTGCAAATGTCCCGGTTGCAGAAACAGATCTCCAATGAACAACAGGAGCTTTCCAGATTGCGCGCGGCATTGCGGGCGTCAGAAGACCAGTCCACCAGACTCTCGACCGGAATCGGCCAGCGGGACGAGCAGCTCCACCGGCTTTCGGACCAGCGCGATGGGCTGGCCAACCAGCTTCGCGACGCGGAGCAAACTACTCAGAATGCTCAGGCGGAGCTCACCAGCCTTCACGCCGAGCACGATCGCACGGTCTCGCGCGCGGTATCACTGGAATCGAAGATCGAGGAACTTACAGCCAGTACCCGCGATAAGGAGCGCCGATTGGAAGACGACGAGCAGTATTTGGCGTCCGACCGCGACATTCGCGAATTGATGGGAGCACGCAAGCTTTATATCGCCGATGTCTTCGACGTGGACAGTGGCAGCCGTACACGCAGGCCGTTTGGTCGCGTGTTTTATACGCAGAATAAGTCGCTGATCTTTTATGCTTTTGATCTCGATCACGAGCCAGGAGTCAAGAACGCCAGCGCTTTCCAGGTTTGGGGAGAAAGAGATGCCGAATCCGGAGAAAAATCCCACCCCACGAACCTTGGCATCCTCTACATGGACAGCGAATCAAACCGCCGATGGGTTCTGCGCCTCGACGATCCCAAACATCTCGCCCAAATCGATGCTGTCTTTGTGACGGTTGAGCCACACGGCGGCAGCCAAAAACCGACTGGCAAACCTTTTCTTTACGCGCTACTGAGAAAAGAAGCTAACCACCCATAGCTCGATCGCAGAGCGTGCCCACTCGCTCTCTGTTGTATCTCCAAGCCCGCCCCTTGTGCCTTCACGATTTTGCTTGGTACAGATCCCTTAGCAGTTCAGTAATTGTTTTTGGGGACACCTCAGGAAGATTCGTCGGGACTCGTGTACGCAGCCGACTTAGATCTTCAAGAGTCGCTCTGGGTGTGTACTTCATTCCAACTTGGGGGGGGCGCCATGTTTTCTCGCAGGCTCTGGGCAGTTATTCTGTCGTTTGGATTTTTCCTCTCGACGCCGTGCTTGTATTTGCACGCGCAATCCACCTACGGGTCGATTGCCGGCACAGTGACCGATACTTCTGGAGCCACCGTAACCGATGCCAACGTGACCCTGACCAACTTGGGCACGTCGGAGAAGCGCACTCAATCGAGTGGGAGCGATGGCCTCTTCACGTTTGTTAATTTGTTCCCGGGCCAATACCGGATTGACGTGGAGAAGGCGGGGTTCAAACACTACACCCGCACTCCGATTACCGTCGAAGTTCAGCAGAGTGTGCACATCGATGCTCCGCTCCAGGTCGGCGAGGTCACCCAGGTCGTCGAAGTGACATCGGAAACCCCGCTGCTACAGTCCGAGACCTCTTCGCTTGGCACAGTCGTCGACACGCGCGAAGCTAACGAGTTGCCTCTGAACGGACGAAATATCTACAACCTCACGACGATTACTCCGTCGGTGGTTCCGCAAGGCAACACAACGGGTACGGTTGTGGGCAAGAACCCCTTCGATTTCGCCAACTACCAGATCGGCGGAGCCTTCGCCAACGAAGCAGCGGAGTACCTCGATGGTCAACCCCTGAACATCGGCTACATCAACTTGCCCCTTGAGGTACCGACTCAAGACTCGATCGCCGAGTTCAAGGTCCAGTACAACAATCTGGGCCCAGAGTGGGGCAAGTTCGCCGGCGGCGTGATCAACCTGAGCACCAAGTCGGGAACCAACACCTGGCACGGCTCCGCGTATGAATACCTGCGCAATAAGGTTTTCAATTCCAACGAATTTTTCAACAAGAATCTAGAGCTTTCAAGCGGCAAGTCGAACTCACCGCCACCTTTCACGCAGAATCAATATGGTGTCACCATCGGTGGAGCCGCTATCAAGGACAAGACTTTTGCTTTCTTCAGCTGGGAAGCGTTCCGGCTGCGGTCGGGCACGGTTTTCTCAACCAACGTTCCGACAGCCGCTGAAAGAACCGGCAATTTCTCTGCTGCCCCGATAATCTACGATCCCCTATCAGTTGATCCTTCCACCTCTCCTTGCAATGACCCCACGAAAGCTTGCCTCCGAACGGCGTTCCCCGGCAATGTCATTCCGACGGCTCGCCTCAATCCGACCGCAGTGTTTCTGCTCAACTATCTTCCACTTCCAAACACTACATCCGGGGTTGACAATTTCGTCAAGGCTACCAGCACAGGTGGCAACATCGACGAATATGTGGCACGGGTAGACCAGACGATCAACAGCAAGAGCACGTTGTTCGGAAGGTTCACGTTCTGGAAGTTGTTGAGTCTCGCGCAGGATCCGTTCGGCACCGGACTTTGCAAGGACCGCTGCGCTGAAAACAGCAAAAGCAAGAGTCTGGCTATCGGCTACAACTACCAGATCACTCCCAACACTATTGCAAATATTAATGCCAGTATCAGCCGGTTCCAGTACTTGCGGACACCGATCAATTCGGCGTTCGACGTAACAAAGGAGGGCTGGCCAGCATCCTACAACGGTGCTGTGCCGAACTCGGAGCGCACGCCGTTAACCCCTTGCTTCGCCATCAGCGATCCCACAGTTACCTGCAGCCAGGGGCAGAGCGCAATCGCCGACCACAACACGCAGTTCAATATTTCGCCGCAAGTTACGATGATTCGAGGTCGCCATACTTTTGCCTTTGGAGGTCAGCTCGAAGAGGGCTATGACAATTATCTCCAAACCAACACTGGTGGCGGACTAATCTCGTTTAATGGTTCTTGGACCCAGAGCTTCGCGCGCAATTTCGCCGGCGCCACGGGCGGAGTCGACTTCGCCGACTTCCTGCTCGGTTATGGCTTGGGGGCAGGCGCGGCCTTTGGCAACCAGACCACCGGATCGCTGGTCATTTCCGGGCCGGTTTCGGGAAAGCAGACCTATCGTGCCCTGTTCTTTGGCGATACCTGGCACGCCACCAGCAAGCTGACTTTGAACTTAGGCGTGCGTTACGAACTGCAAGGTCCGTGGTCGGAACGCTTCGACAGGATGACTTACTTCAACCCGACCGCGACCAATGCCTCAGTAACCGGATGCAGCGGAGTAGCTGGAAGTCCCTGCCCAGGCGACCTATTCCTGGTCAAGACGGGGGTCAACCACAGCCGCAACAATCTTCCGCTCTCCTACAAGGAAGTCCTGCCTCGACTTGGATTCGCCTACGCCCTCGATTCGAAGACGGTAATTCGTGGCGGGTACGGGATATTTTTCATTCCGAACTACGTATCGTTCGGGACGAATCCTTATGTCGATCCCGTCAGCAGCGCGACGTCGCCGTTCTACGCTAGCAACGATAAAGGGCTGACACCGAGCGCGACATTGAACCAGAACACCTGCACATTAAGTGCGCCTGGCGCTGCCAATTTTACTTGTACCGGGCAAGGACCGTTCAATCAGGGCGGTGCGAGCAGCCTGGTTGGGGTTCCGGGGCGCAACCCTCAGCCGAACGTCTCGCAATACATTTTGACGCAAAACAACTTTTCGGCAACCGGCTATACCGTCCAGAAGTACGGATATCTGCAGCAATACAACTTTGACATCCAGCGTGAACTGCCGGGAAAATTCTTCGCCGATGTGGCCTACGCCGGATCGCATGGAGTGCATCTGGAGCAATTCAACACCAACATTAACCAGATAGCCGATAGTTTCATCGCTCAAGCTCAACAGCAGGCGGCCGCAGGTCAGCCCGTAACCATCGCCCAGCCAGTCGGAACCTATCCTTTCAGTCAGAATCTTCCGGGCGGTTTAGGGCAGGGCAGCTTGGTCCAAGGTCAACTCGACCGGCCATTTCCCCAATATTCGGGACTGAACCTCAACGGCTTTGGCTGTTGCAGCAGCAATTACAACGCTCTGCAGGCGACCGTCACGCGAAGGTTCCAGAGTGGTGGCACCATGCTTGTGGCGTACACGAATGCCAAGCTGATGTCCAACACGGACACTCTTACCTCCTGGCTGGAGGGCGGTACCACAGGCGGAGTTGGAAGTGTACAAGACTGGAACAATCTAAAAGGAGAGCGCTCGCTCTCGTCACAGGATATTTCGCAACGACTCGTCATCAGTTACGTGCTCGATCTTCCTTTTGGACGTGGCAAGAAGTACGCCTCCGGCATGAGCGGTGCTTCGGACAAGCTGGTTTCTGGCTGGGGTTTGGATGGCGTTACTACTCTTCAGCGCGGCTTCCCCGTGAAGATAAGCGATGGGAAGGGCAATTCGCTGACCGCTCTGAGTCTGGGAACCGGTACGCTCAGACCTAATTTTGTGGCTGGTTGCAGTAAATCGACGTCCGGCAGTGCCGTGTCAAGGCTTACGGGGTGGTTCAACACCAGTTGCTTCTCTCACGCTACGGGGTATAGCTTTGGCAATGAGCCGCGGGTCGATGCCTTACTACGACAGCAGGGTGTGGTCAACTTCGACTTCGCGGTGTTCAAAAGGACCTCCATCACCGAGAGAGTGAATATTGAATTCCGGACGGAATTCTTCAACCTCTTCAACCATCCTCAATTCGGACCGCCGAATGGAACCTGTTGCTCGGACAACAATAAGAACTTTGGCGTTGTGACCAATACCGTCAATCTTCCTCGGCTCATTCAGTTTGGATTGAAGCTTGCTTTCTGAACGCAAGGAGGACACTTCAGGTCCGGCCCGCGCAGCCGTGCGGGCCCGGACTTCTTTAGATTTTCAAAGCCGTCAGTCAGCGACGGACTGCCCCTCTGATCTACTCCCAATCTCTTCCTGTGGCTTCTGCTATTCTTCCGGCCTATGAGAACCATCCCAGAAATTGACTACTCTGAGGCAAAGCGGGTGATCGACCTCATCGTTGGAAAGGCTTTGCAGGTACAGAAGGCTGTGGTGGTCGCCGTCGCCGATTCACACGGCGAACTCATCTGCTTTGCCCGGATGGATGGCGCCCCCGTCTCTTCCATCCGTATCGCCATGAATAAGGCGTGGACTGCCGCGCGGGCGCGCAAGGCGACTCAGGAGATCGGAGAAAAAGTCAGGCATCCTGAGAAAGGCCACGATATCGCCTACTACGGCGATTCCAGGTTCCTTGGTTGGGGCGGCGGTATTCCGGTCTGGAAAAATGGCGAGGTGGCGGGCGCTGTCGCGGTCAGCGGATTATCGTCGACCGAAGATGTCAGTCTGGCGAACTTGGGCGCGGAATTGATCACCCCGGCTAATAATTAACAAAGCGCATACGGAGCCGCACGCGCTCGCGAAACAAGAGCACAAAACAAAACGTCCCAGACTCATGGAGTCATGGGACGCCTGTTGATCAGCCCTCCCCCAAGTGCTGCTCGAGGAGAATCTTAGCGCAGCAGTGGGTCTTTGCAAATGGCACTGGCGTGCCATCTCTCCCCAGGACAAAAGACCGCGCCAGCAACGTGGTCAGTAAATCAGTTTCAGTGAGAACTGGATCCGCAGCAACCCGACTTTTGCGAACCTCTCAATTGCCGTGCCAGTACATCTGCCATCCTAAGTATCGCACCGCTGCTTCGTGCACAGCACCCGCAGTAGTGGAGAAGTTTGCCGCCACGTGGTGTTCAAATCCGTTCTCGCAGATGTAGTGCAGCAGCTTTTGCAGCGCTGGAATCTCCACCACCCCGGCGCCTCCAAACGTGTTCAAGGCATCATTGGTGAATGCGCCCTCGCCCACGTAGCCCCGCATCGCGCCGGCAGCGTCATCGGTCGAAAAGCGAGCAAAGCTCATCGCCCCGGCTTTCACCTTACCCACTACCGTACCGAATGTGTTCTCCTTGCCCACCGTTCCCGCAATGATCTCCTGAAAATCCATGCGGAAATCCTGGAAGAAGTGCTTGGGCAGGTTGCTGCAATGGAAGCAGACCGCTTTGTTGGGATCGTCGCCGTAGTTGTTGTTCCAGTCGAGCAACGCGCTTGGCGTCTCTGAGGCCAGAGCCAGAGCATGCATGCTGAGCGTCCCGCATACGTCCACTTCGCAGGCGGCGGGCAGCAGGTTGTTGCTCATCATGCTCATGACGGTGCACGGGACAACTCCGAAGAACTCTTCCATGGCGGTCCAGCACTGCACTGCACTCACGGTCACGGCAGTCGATTTCATCCAGTCATCGATTACGTAGCCCAGCTTCGCCATCTTGATAAGCGCCGCCTCGGGAACTCCGCCGGTGGTCACGTACTTGCGGATTTCCGCCAGCTTTCCCTGCACTCCAGAGTGATCATCCTTAAGCCGCGCGATACGCCCCAGAATCTCCGACAGGTCGATTGTTTCCGTCGAGATCCCGTTCGCCTCCAGAAGCTTCTCGCTATAGCGAACCGTGTTAAACGCGGCAGGACGCGCGCCAATGCTGCCGACGCGCAGGTTGCGCATTCCGTTGGCTATGCGGCAAACCGCTGCGAACCATGCGAGATCTTTCTGGAACTCCTCCGAGTCCGGACTCACTGTGTGCAACTGGGTTAATGAATAAGGAATCCCGTACTGTCTCAGGTTGTTGCAGGCCGACATCTTTCCGCAAAAGCTGTCGCGCCGGAAAGCGATAGTCATCTTAGCTGTGCTGTCTGGCGTCGCCTGCACCAGTACAGGGACGTTTAATCTCGCCATCCGTAATGTGTCTGCGATCGCCCGCTCATCGCCAAAGTTTGGCAGCGAAACGATCACTCCATCAATCCGCTCGCTGTTCTTTTGAAACAATGCCGCACAACGCCGGGCCTCTTCGTGAGTTTCTACAGCACCGTGCTTACTCTCTTCCGGGCCCAGCACCACGCAATCCATGCCGGCCTGCGCCAGCACGCGCATCATCTCTTCACGTCCAGACTTCGCCAACTGGTCGGGAAAGAAACCGCGGTTCCCGATGATGAGGCCCATCGTCATTTTCTTGTGAGACATAAGTTCTCCCGACCGAACCTTACATACCAGGTCTGCTCGCTTCGCCCTCTCTTTGCGGCGCAAAATGCCAGCAGTAAAAGGCACCGAGCAGCGCCAGCAGCGCTCCCCACCACACGCTGGCGTGGAGTTGATAAAGCACGACTCTCGCTTCCGGCGGAGGCGGTTGAATCAATTCATACACTCCGGCGCCGAAAATAATCACGCCATTTACCAGCAGAGAGAGGCCGATAAAAAACCATATTGAAATCGAAAGTCCTGCCTTCATGCCATCCGCCCTTACCAGAAAATGATTTGAAGAATCACAAAGACCATTGCCACAATCACTGCCCAGAAAACCGGCCGGTGGAAAATGGAGACCTGGTCTTCCTTCGGGATTTCCGTAGCGCCATAGACCAGCCCTTTCAATTCCTCCAGCGGTTGGGGTTTCGTCAGCAGGCTAACCACTACCGTCACCAGCACGCACACGATCCATGACCATAGTGCGCGGTACATGTTGGCCGCCATGTCGCTGGCGCGAGGAGAAAGCGCCACATACCGCAGTGCCGAGGGATCCACTTTCGCCCATGTCCACATGCCGATCGAGGAAAGCGTGCCAGCGAGAAGCCCCCAAAATCCGCCAGCCTTGGTCGCACGCGGCCACAGCATTCCCAGGATCACCGTCCCGAATAATGGCGCGATGAAAAAGCTGAACAGCGCCTGCACGTAGTCCATGATGCTGGCAAACTGCATTACCAGATACGCCGTTCCGATGCTGATGAGCACGCCGACAATCGTGCACCGGCGTCCCATCGTGACGTACTCTTTGTCGGTCGCATTCTTGTGAAGCAGCGCTCCGTATATATCGTAAGTCCACACCGTCGCAAACGCACTTACGTTTCCCGCCATGCCAGACATGAATCCCGCAATGAGTGCGGTTACGCCCAATCCCAGCAGTCCAGGACCGCAGTACCGCGCCAGCATCAGGGGAAGCACTTCGTTATAACTATGGCCTCCGGTGGCCACGGCAGCGCTCTCGCCCATCAGATGAAACGGCAGCACAGCCCATCCCAGAAGGCCCGGCAAGATCACGATGAACGGCACCATCATCTTGAACGCTGCGCCTATAATCGGAGCCATCTTCGCCGCGCGGAGATTCTGCGCCGCCAGCACGCGCTGCACGACGAGAAAATCCGTGGTCCAGTAGCCGAACGAAATTACCGCCCCCAGCCCGAACACGATTCCCGTCCAGTGAATCCCCATAGGGTTGGCGTCGAATGATCCCATTGTGCCCCACAAGTGCGTGTAGGCTTCGCCCGCATTCGCAGTCACCCGGGCGCGCAGTCCCGCCACCCCTCCGGCTTCGATCAGTCCGAGGATGGGGATCAGCAAAGCACCTGCCCAAATCAGAATGAACTGCAGCACCTCATTGAAAATCGCCGAGCGCAACCCGCCCAGCGCTACGTAGATTGCCACTGTAATCGAGGAAATCCAAATGCTGGTGTGGATGTTCCAGCCCAGAATCACTTTCATGACCAGCGCCATGGAATACATGTTGATGCCGCTCATCAACACGGTCATGAAGGCAAACGAAATGGAAGAGAGGGTGCGGCTTGGTTCTCCGAAGCGCAGTTTCAGATAACCGGGCACGGAGTGCGTCTTCGAAATGTAGTAGAAGGGCATCATCACGAGGCCCAGAAACAGCATTGCCGGAATTGCCCCGATCCAGTACCAGTGCGCCGCCAGGATTCCGTACTGGTAGGCTGACGCCGCCCATCCCATCAACTCCAACGATCCAAGATTTGCCGAGAGGAAACTCAGACCGGCAATCCAGGCAGTCATCTCCCTGCCGGCCAGGAAGAAATCCTCACTGCTATTGGCGCGCCCTTTGAGATACAGGCCGATGGCCAACACGAGGGCGAAATAGAAAACAATGATGACAAGATCGACGGGTGAAAGATGCACCAGCGTAGACGAACTCGACACCAGCAGAGCTAGATTCATTGCGTCTTGACCTGTCCGTATTAAGAGTTTCGGCCATGCTTGCGCAGAAGGTGCTTGTCATGGAGTTCATGCGCGAGTCTGGCAATATTCGGAATATCTACGCGGCCTGAACTTCGTCGCGTCGGAACAGAGAAACGCCAGATTCTAACACGGCAAACGCCGTGCTCAGTTTGGACGAAGGAAATCAGCATGGATGAAGAAGAGAAGAAATGACGTGGTATTCAGATTAGACCCGCATACCGCTACAACTACAAGTTCGTTTGCCGTCCTGGGTCCTGATGCTCGGAACGCGCTCTCTCCGGCAAGGCTCTAGGCGCCCGCACGTGCAGCCTTTACCCGCAAGCTTGGGGCAGATTCGGCTCTGCTTTCGAAATAGAGTTTGTAGGAACGGTGGATCCCATACATCACTGGGAAAACTGCTAGAGCTAGCTGCCACCCGGCGTGATGGCTCAAACTGCTCACCATCGAGGTCATGCCCGCACTGACTACATAGTAGGGGAATGACAGTTGCGCCAGGCTCATCCAGATTCGCCGCACTGCTGCTCCCTCGGTCAGTTTGATAATGCCCGCGACGGGTGCAGTTTGGCCCAGAAAGAAAGTGGCAGTTGCCGAAGCGATCATCAGTGGTTCGGAGGCCCATGCCGTCCTCCCCATCCAGCCCGCGTGCCATATCAAGCTCGCTACGCTGGTTGCGAAGGCCATCATGCTCACATTGAATACCATCTGCTGCGGCTTGAACTTGGCGTCGCGCCTGGGCCAGGTTTGCAGCATCGTAGAGACCCATGCAATTGCCGCCGCCTCCGCCGCACTTAGATTCACAACCGCCAGCAGCAGGAACGGCATGTTGACCGACATGTTTCCGTTGACCCCGGGCAGCTTAACCTTCATCCGCGACGTCGCGGCAGCGACTGCCAATATTGCCAGCGCGTAGTATGGATGCATCGCGTGGCTTGCCCATGTTGCATAACCCGTGCTGAGGACTGCCGCCAGAACCATGGCGCCGATGTAGGCTTCAATTCTCCGTGTGTTGTGGCTCACGATCAGTCTCCTCTCTTTTCTTGTCAGTTCACACGGTTAGTTTTCGTCGTCGCCAGCGTCAGAAAAGGCGCTGTTCCCGTTCAGCAGCGACCACTCGTCGCCGAGCTACTACAGGTGCTCGGTCCCCATACCACGCTGAAGGCCGTCGACAGGCTGACCTGCTCCGTGTTGACTCTACTTGTCGCCACCGATCGCGATCATCATGGCGTTAGAGTTGGTTTTCGTTCCCCAAACCACGCTGGTGCCCCAAATGACGCTGAAGCCGCTGGTCGTACTGCTGCCCCATACCACGGAGCTGCCCCACACAACGGACTGGCCAGCCGTGTTAGTACCCCAGACGACAGAGGTGCCCCACACCACTGAAGCACCCCAAGCGACTGAGCTGCCCCAAACGACCGAGCTGCCGTTGACGAGATCAACGGTTCCGCTGGTGGAGTCGTAGACCGCGGTGGGGGATAAGGCGCTGCCAGCCGTCGCAGGAGCAAGGTCTGTATTGCCCAATGCTGCCGCTGTGTCGAGGTAGCCCGCACCGATGGTGAAGATGTCGTATTGGTCGGTGTAAGTGATTCCCGTCGATGGGTCTGTGTACGAGCTGTAGGTTGGAAATACCTTGTACGCAGTCTTCATCAGCCGCGCCTTCACCTGATCAGGCGTCAGAGCCGGATTCTGCTGCAACAGCAGCGCGGCCGCTCCGCTCACCATTGGCGCAGCCATGCTGGTACCGCTTAGCCGGTAGTAATCAGACGAGATGTTGCTCGTGTTTGAAGCAGTGTACGCGGCGACTGGGACTAGGTTCGCGGGATACAGGCTGTAGAGCGTGTCGGTGGTTGACGCCAGATCCGAGATAATCAGGTTGCCGGGGGCTACCAGGTCAGGCTTGACCACATGGTCCAGCATGGTGGGGCCCTTCGAGCTGTACGTCGCAATCAAATCATCGCTGCGCGACGGTGTTCCCATAGTCTTCATAGCGCCGACGGTGATCACATAGGGATCATTGCCGGGCGCGGTGATCGTCCCGTAGCCGTTATTGTTGTTGGAATTGTCTCGGCCATAGTTACCAGCGGCGACCACCACTACGATGCCAGCTTTCCAGGCCTGTTCCACAGCCTGGCACAAGGGATCGAGAGTATAGCTCTCGAAAATGCCGCGGCCCAAAGAAAGATTAATGACCCGGATGTTGTACTGGCTCTTCAGCGTGATAGCCTGCTGAATGGCTGCTATAACGGTGCTGTCGGTAGCCGAACCATTCTGGTCGAGAGCCCGCAGGTTGATGATGTTGGCGTTCGGCGCGATACCCCGGAAGGTTACGTCGCAATTTCCGCAGCTTGAACTGCCTCCGTTGCCAGCGATGATGCCGGCAACATGCGTGCCGTGGCCATACAGGTCGTTTGTAGTATTGGCAGAAGGATCGAAGTTCTGGCTATAAACGATCCGGCTCGTCTTGCTGGCACCGGCTTGCGTCAAGTCAAAAACGTCATTCACTCCACTATCGATGACAGCAACGCCCACACCCGTGCCGTCATATCCCATGCTGTGAGCAATATCGGCTCCGACAGCAGGCACTGCGTTGTTCATCGCGCCCTGTAGTGAGCGGTCCAGCGAGATGTACTTGACGTTGGAATCTTTACTGATTAAATTCGAGAGCTGCCCTTGAGACATCGTCCAGCGATACCCCTTCACCAGTCCAAGGCTCTTACCGTTGCCGGCTCCGGCACCTTTGGCAGCGTACAGGTCGCTAGACTTCGGCGGGTTGGAATATTGCACTACCACGCTGACGGTCGCGTCGGAAGGGAGCACTTGCAGATCCCGCGACAACTTCGAGGACTGCGCCGTGCTCCATGATGCCGCGAGCAGCACCACGGTCAGGACACCGAAGCTCTTTCCCCATGCAGCGCTGTGGCGTTCGTCCTGTCCCGCAGGCTTCTTTTTTCGTGTCCGCATCATAGATTCACCTTTTTCCAGTTCTCGTGGGGGAAAGTCGTGCCTTAGAACTCCCTCCGTCTCCTGCACGGCCGCTGCCAATGATAGGCCTGTAAGTAATTGGTTCGATTGGAGATCTTGATTGCCTCTATTTGGGCTTTGGGCCACTCTGTCCCAACCAGCGGTGCGCGGGACAGTTTGTCCTGCTCGTGCCCTTGAAACTCAGGAGCCTCCCCTTAAAGACGGTTACCGGAGTTATTGGGAGAATTGAAGAGGTGTAAGTTGAAGTTGCGTTGCAGTTCGCTTAGGCGAGCCCCATCTCGTCCGGAGGTCGAAAAAGGTCACGACCTATTTCTTGTCGGTGACTGGCGTTTGTTTCGGGGCTCCTGTACAGCGAGTTGCATCAGGTCCTGCGCCACCCGATTCGTGTTGTGGCGTGCGACGCCGTCTTCTTCCAGGTATTCTCCGAGAACAGGAATTACCCCGAGAGCCTCGATGGCATCCAGGTCGTTGACGATCTGGCTTCCACCCTCGCGCATATATTTGGCCTTCATTTCGTCCGAGACCGGCGTGCGGTTGATGAGGGCATAGTCGAAGAGCTCCCTCTGGGCATGCCGATTAAGCGCCAGAATGTGGTCAGAAGCCGTGAGGTTCAAGCTCTCGTTGGCCTGGGTCATGAGGTTGCAGATGAATATCTTGGTGGCGGGCGAGGAGACAATGGCTTGCGAAATTCCACGCACTAGAAGGTTAGGGATGAGGCTGGTGAAAAGCGAGCCCGGCCCGATGGTGATCAGGTCGGCGTGGGCGATGGCCTCGAGCGTTTGCGGTATGGGCTCAACGTCGGGCGGCACGAGGAAGAGTTCATGAATGCGTCCCTTGCTGGCCGTGATCTTGGTTTCGCCGCGAACGCGAGTGCCGTCTTCCATGAGAGCTTCCAGTTCGATATTAGAAGTAGTGGCGGGATGGATGTGGCCGCGGGTCAGAAGAATCTCAGAAGAGAGCCGCACCGCTTCAGAAAAGTCAGAAGTAATGGAAGTGAGCGCGGCGAGAAACAGATTTCCGAAGCTGTGGCCTTCAAGGCCGGAACCTTTGTCGAAGCGGTGACGGAAAAGCTTAGAGAGCAGCGCTTCATCCTCGCTCAGCGCGACGATGCAGTTCCGGATGTCGCCGGGCGGAAGCATGTTGAGTTCTTTGCGTAAGCGTCCGCTGGATCCACCGTCGTCGCTGACCGTGACAACGGCACAGAGATCACGAATGACAGGCGAGCCGGCCTGAGCAGCCAGAATCTCAGCTGATGAGAGAACAAATCTCTTGAGTCCCTTGAGGAGGGTTGAAAGACCCGTTCCGCCGCCGATAGCGACTACACGAAGCCCGCGCTCGCGCCTGGTCTTTCCTGAGGACAGGTCAGCAGTTTTCGTTTCCATGAGCCCCGTCCCCGGGAAAGGCTACGCTGGTTCCTCTTCGCGGAAGTCGTCTTCCGGAGCGCCGGGGTCCGGGTAAAGAAGTTCCGTGAAGCGGGGGTCCTCTGCCAGGTTCTGGAAATCGGAATCGTTACGCGCCTGGTAACGCAACTGCGGATTCAAACGAAGCGCCTCATCCAGACGCCTGAGTGAGTCCTCGACGTGACCAGTGAGGCAGTCCAGAGCAGCCAGTCCGTAGACGACGTAATCGGTCTTAGGCGCCTGCTTAAGCAATTTGTCGAGATGCTCACGGGCAGTTACGTAGTCACCCAGATTCATCAGCGAGACGGCATAGTCGAAATGCTCTTCTGTAGTCTTGAACTGGTTGGCCGACGAGCGCTCAATATGCTGGTTGCAGGTATTGAGGTGAAGGGAGGCGCGGTCGGTCAGTTCCTTGATCGAGCTGCCGACGACCTTCTGAAAATGCGGCTTCGCCTTATCGAACTTATGCTCCTGCATGGCGCGCAGGCCGGCTTCGTAACTCTGTAAAGCCTGCGTATAGCGAGGATCATCCGCCAGGGGCTTCTTCGCCGTTGTTTTCTGAGCCATGTGCAAAACTCTTCCTGTGCTCTTCGTGATGGGGAACTCCTTGCGATCGTGCTTGCCAGCTGAGGTCTAAAGTATCACTCAAAGGGCGGGTGCAGGGCAATCAGGCCCAGATCGTATCGTCCAAGTGGCAAATACCCATCTGCGGTCAGTAATCGAATCTACTGCCACGGTCGCTAGTTAATCGCTGAGGCTGATTGCAGGTCGATCTGCTTCCAATCGCCCTTGATGATGCCGGCGCGAATCTGCGCTGCGGTTTTGCCCTTCTGATGCTGCTGATATGAGTAATACAGCTCCTTCAGGCAAGTGGAGCATTGTGCGCCGTGAGTACTCTCAAAGCAGCTATGCAGGCTGTTGTGACCCATCCGGTCGCAGTAGCAATAGCAGGGCTGCTGGTGGAGCACTACCGGGATCTTTGCGGCCAAGTCGTAGGCGTGGGTCTGGTACGAATTTTGCGCGTCAGCTCCCCAGAGCTGATCTTTCGTCAGGATGGGAGGCAACTTCGTCCCTTTCGGAGGAGGTCCCGCATTGTAAGCGGGCGTTCTGCTTTCCTCCTGGTTGGTGGACCACTCGGCCGACATCGTAAGGGTCACAACAAAGATGAACGCCAAGGTCAGGCTGCGGTAAACGATCTTGTGTTCGAGCAGGCGACGTGCAGGCATAAGTCCTCGTTTCCTTAGTATTGTAACCCGTGACGGGCAACGCGCAACCGACGCTACCTTCTGTATACAATAGGGGCGCATGCCAGAGGCCTTCAACTCAGGTCACAATTTGAGCGACATCGAGCCGCCGGTTTCGCCCACGCCACGGGTTTCTACGCAGGAACCCATGCGCTCCTCCGGGCGCCTTCGGCCAGGACTTGGCGTCTGGTTACGCGACCTCATTATCTCGCTGGCGATCTCTGCTTTCATCATCGTCTTCATTTACCAGCCGGTAAAGGTCGAAGGCACCAGCATGATGCCTTCACTTGAGGATCAGGAGAGAATCTTCGTTAACAAGTTCGTCTATCGGCTGGAAGCCATTGAGCATGGCGACATTGTTGTGTTCCGTTACCCGCGTGATCCCTCGAAGAGCTACATCAAACGCGTGATTGGCGTGGCTGGCGACCGTATCCGCATCGACGGCGGACAAGTCTACGTGAACGACGAATCGCTCGACGAGGACTACGTTCCCCCGGCCTATACCGATTCGCGGTCCTACCCAGAGACAGTCGTGCCGGCACATTGCTATTTCGTCCTGGGAGATCACCGCTCGATGTCGAATGACAGCCGGGATTTCGGGCCGGTCAACCAGAGTTACATCTACGGTAAGGCCGTGTTTGGCTACTGGCCGATGGATAAGGTGGGGCGGGTTAGGTAGTTGGTTCGCGAGGCTGCCTGACTCCTGCCCACTTTTTTCCTTTCCAGCCGTCTGAGCCTTGACGGAGATCCAATCCAAATGAAATCCGTAACTTTATTGCTTGCAACCACTCTACTCTCTGCGGCTTATATGCCGATTCCCAGGCGGGCCTCGATTCCGGTCCGCAGACCCGCCAGGACGGTTGGTTGATATCCAAACCCGAGGCTGAGGGCTTATCGGCGACGCCTTTGCAGGAGATGGAGCGCGCCATTCGCGCCGGGGACTTCAAGAAAATCGGCAGCGTGTTGATCGCCCGCCACGGTAAGCTCCTCTACGAAGCCTACTTCGACGGCGATGCGACCACGCTCCGCGTCACGCGTTCGGCCACCAAGAGTGTCACCGACACACTGATAGGAATTGCCATCCAGGAACAGAAGCTCGGCGGGGTCGATGCACGAGTGCTTGCGCTGTTGCCTGACCGCGCACGCACCGTGCAGAATCCCGATCCGCGAAAAGAGAAAATCACAGTAGAAGACTTTCTCACCATGAGTTCGCCCCTGGAATGTGACGACTGGAACGACGCATCGCGGGGCAACGAAGAACGCATGTATCTAGTGGAGGATTGGACCCAGTTCATTTTCGATTTGCCGATTCGTGGAAGAATGCACCTTGGAGAGCGGGCTGAGCCGCCCGCGTATGGAAGATATTTCAGCTACTGCACGGGCGGCGTGTTTACCTTGAGCGAGGTTTTGCAGAAGGTGACTGGATCTCGCACCGATCGTTATGCGCAGGAGAAACTGTTCGGGCCGCTACGAATTGCCGACGCGCAGTGGGTCTACTCGCCAATGAATATCCCGCAGACCGGCGGCGGTCTGCGACTTTCCAGCCGGGATCTCCTGAAGATCGCCGAAATGTACCGCGCTGGCGGCCAATGGCAAGGAAGCCGCATTGTGGACGAATCCTGGGTAACGAGCCTCGACCCAACCCCATGCCCGTATCGACGATGAAACCGAGTACGGCTACCTGTGGTGGCTCAAGTCCTTCAGGTCAGGCGGGAAGAGCAACGGGGCATATCTTATGCATGCACGAGCAGACCGACAAACTCCTAACGGACTACATTCTGTCCGCCGTTAGCCAGTGATTTTTCCGCGGAGAGCTAGCAGTTCTTGAGCGGCAGATTTTTTGCGTAGGAGCGCGCTCCGGGCTTGGCCGTTCCCGAGTTCCCTGATAAGATTCATAAAATCCACTCACCGGAGCGAGAATGCAGGCAATCCTTGCGCTGGAAGACGGGCGAGTCTTCCGAGGCAAAGGCTACGGCGCCAAAGGCGAATGCTACGGCGAAGTCGTTTTTAATACTTCCATCACCGGCTATCAGGAAATCTTCACCGATCCTTCCTACTCGGGGCAGATCGTCGTCCTGACCAATCCAGAAATCGGCAATTACGGCACCAACCAGGAAGACAACGAAGCCACGCGTCCATGGATCGAAGGGCTGATCGTTCGCGAATTCTCGCGCGTCAGTTCGAACTGGCGCTCGCAACAAGTGGCCGAGGAATATCTGGAACAGTTCAAGGTGCCTGTGCTGTCGGACATCGATACGCGCGCCCTGGTGCGGCATCTTCGCGACCACGGAGTAATGCGCGGCGTCGTGTCAACCCTGGAGAGTGACGCGGAAAAGCTGGTAGCCAAGGCCAATTCGATTCCAAAGATGGATGGCACCGACTTGGCCAAAGAAGTGAGCACGAAGCGGCCTTACGTGTGGGAGGTCGGCGAACGCTCGCACGAGCCCGTGGCTGTGGTTGGGGTAAAAGATGAGCCGCCACGATTTCATGTAGTAGCTTATGATTTCGGCATCAAGCACAACATTCTGCGAAAGTTACGCGGCGAGGGGTGCAAGGTGACGGTAGTTCCCGCGCAGACTCTCGCGGAAGATGTGCTGGCTCTGAAACCCGATGGAGTGTTTCTGTCGAATGGCCCGGGCGATCCCGAGCCGTGCACTTATGCGGTCGACAGCATCCGGCGGTTGATGGGGCGGCAGCCGATTTTCGGGATCTGCCTCGGGCATCAGCTCGTCGGAATTGCGCTTGGCGGCAAGACTTTTAAGCTGAAGTTCGGGCACCATGGCGGCAATCATCCCGTGAAACAACTGAAGACGGGAAAGATCGAGATCACCGCCCACAATCACAATTTCGCGGTCGATCCGGAATCGCTGCCAGAGAGCGAAGTCGAGTTCACGCACATGAACCTGAACGACGATACGCTTGAAGGCCTGCGGCACCGGAACTTGCCGCTGTTCAGCGTGCAGTATCACCCGGAGGCCGCGCCGGGACCGCATGATTCACACTATTTGTTTAAGGAGTTCACGAAGATGATGGAGGAGTGGAAAGGGTGAAGGGCAAGCACGCGCCTGGCGGAAGCGAATGCTTTGAAAGGGCGCGCCTTTCAGGCGCGCCGTAAGAGTTCCACAAACGAGTCGCGGCTTTAGCCGCTGAGGTAAATGGCGTGAGACCTACCAGAGAGCACGCTACCAATACGGGCCAGACCCACATGATTACATCCAGCACTTGGGGAAGGCGCGCCCTATTCAGCAAAGAGCGGTGGGCCAACCTCATGATCGATACGCTTTACCACTATCGCGGTTCAGCCTATCTGCTGCATGAATTCGTAGTCATGCCCGACCACATACACGTTTTACTCACCGCGAAGACGAGCTTGGAGAAAGCCACCCACTTCATCAAGGGTGGGTTTTCCTATAGAGCCAAAAAAGAGCTTGGTTCAAGTATGGAGATCTGGCAGAAGGGATTTTCGGATCATCGCATTCGTGACGCCGAAGATTACCGCCGCCATCTTGCATACATTCGCCAGAATCCGGTTCGAAAGCATCTTTGCGAACGAGCGGATGAGTTTCCGTATTCGTCGGCGCATCTGGGCTTCGAGGTGGATGAAGTCCCTCAGGGGCTAAAGCCCCAAGTCCTTGAGAAGCTTTACGGCGCGCCTGAAGGCGCGCCCTTTCAAAACAGGAAACCCAGCAGTGCGGCTGAAGCCGCACCCTTTCAAAGCACGTTCGATCAGGTCAACCCCAAGCGAACCAGCATTGTCGATCAAAACACACCTGAGAAGATCGCATAACGAATGCCAAAACGCACCGACATCTCGAAAATTCTGATCCTCGGCTCCGGTCCCATCATCATCGGGCAATCGGCGGAGTTTGATTACTCGGGCACGCAGGCCTGCAAGGCTCTCAAGTCCGAAGGCTACGAAGTGGTGCTGGCCAACTCCAACCCGGCCACGATCATGACCGACCCGGAGTTTGCCGACCGCACCTACATTGAGCCGCTCACGCTGGAATATTTGGAAGAAATTATTCGAATCGAGCGCGAAATGTCGCCGGGCGCGGGTTTTGCCGTGCTGCCCACAGTGGGCGGACAGACAGCGTTGAATTTAGCCATTGAACTTTCCGACGGCGGCGTTCTGGAAAAGTACGACGTGCAACTGATCGGCGCGAATGTGGGGGCCATCAAGAAGGCAGAGGATCGGCTCTTTTTCAAAGATGCCATGCAGCGGATCGGTCTCGACGTGCCCAAGTCGGCGCTGGTGAACAATACCAAAGACGGAATCGAGTTTGCGGGCAAGATCGGATTTCCGGTGATCGTACGGCCCTCCTTCACACTGGGAGGCTCCGGCGGCGGAATGGCCTACAACCGCGAAGAGTTGATGGAAGTGCTGGCTCGTGGACTGGATATGTCTCCGGTGCATGAGGCTCTGATCGAAGAGTCGGTGCTGGGCTGGAAGGAATTTGAGTTGGAGGTGATGCGCGACACGAAAGACAACGTCATCATCATCTGCTCCATCGAGAACTTCGATCCCATGGGCGTGCACACTGGCGACTCGATCACCGTGGCGCCTGCCCAGACTCTTACTGACCGCGAGTATCAGGCGATGCGCGATGCGTCGATTGCGGTAATCCGCGAGATCGGCGTCGATACCGGCGGGTCGAATATTCAATTCGGCGTGAATCCTGAGACCGGCCGCATGGTGGTGATCGAGATGAACCCGCGGGTGTCGCGCTCCTCGGCATTGGCCTCGAAGGCCACCGGCTTTCCGATCGCGAAGATTGCCGCCAAACTTGCAGTGGGTTATACGCTCGACGAAATTCCCAACGACATCACGCGCAAGACGCCAGCATGTTTTGAGCCGACGCTTGATTACGTGGTGGTAAAGATTCCGAAGTGGCAATTTGAAAAATTCCCGGGGGCGGATGAGAACCTGGGTCCGCAGATGAAGTCGGTCGGCGAAGTAATGGCCATCGGCCGTACCTTCAAGGAAGCGCTGATGAAAGGTATCCGCTCGCTCGATACCGGCAAGCGCGTCGGTGGCGCAAAGATCGAGCCCAAGATTCTCACGCAGCGTCTGGTGACGCCGCATCCCGAGCGATTGGCGTATGTGCAGTACGCGCTGCGGCAGGGACACACGGTCAAGCAGGTCGCCAAGATGACCTCGATGGATCCGTGGTTCCTATACCAGCTTAAAGAGATCAACGATCAGCAACTGGAATTGGAAAAGCACCCGATCGAGTCGATTCCCACCGAAGTGTTGCGCGAGTCCAAACGCATGGGATTCTCGGACGGGCGATTGGCCGCGGTTTGGCGTCTTGAAGGTCAGGAGAAAATCCGACATCTGCGCAAAAAGCATGGCGTGATGCCAGTCTACAAACGCGTGGATACTTGCGCCGCGGAGTTCGAGAGCTTCACGCCATATCTGTATTCGACCTACGAGGACGAAGACGAGGCGGCGCCGACCGAAAAGAAAAAAGTCATTATTCTGGGCAGCGGGCCCAATCGCATCGGGCAGGGAATTGAGTTCGACTACTGCTGCTGCCATGCATCGTTTGCGCTGCATGAAGATGGCTACGAGACGATCATGATTAACTGCAATCCCGAGACCGTCTCGACCGACTACGACACCAGTGATCGGCTCTACTTCGAGCCCCTGACTTTTGAGGATGTCTGGGCCATCTACCAGCACGAGACGTCAAAAGGCGCTCCCGTCGGGGTGATTGTGCAGTTCGGTGGGCAGACACCGCTGAACCTGGCGCTACCCTTAAAAGCTGCGGGCGTGAACATCATCGGCACGTCGCCGGAATCGATCGACCTTGCCGAAGACCGCAAGCATTTCAACAAGCTGCTCGAGGAGCTTAACATTCCGCAGGCGCCAGGCGTCATGGCGACCTCGATCGACGAAGCCATCGCGGGAGCGAATCGCATTGGATATCCCGTGCTGGTGCGGCCTTCCTATGTGCTGGGCGGGCGCGCGATGGTGATTGCATACGACGATGAATCCATCATCCGCTACATGAAAGAGGCGGTCGAGTACTCGCATGACCGGCCGGTGCTGATCGATCACTTTCTGGAAGACGCGATCGAAGTCGATGTGGATGCGCTTTCCGACGGCGAAGACGTGGTGGTCGGCGGCATCATGCAGCACATTGAGGAGGCCGGTATCCACTCCGGGGATTCGTCGTGCGTCCTCCCTGCGGTAGATATTCCTGGGCCGCTTCTCGATCGCATGCGCGACTACACGTTCAAGTTGGCGCGAGCACTGAAGGTGGTCGGGCTGATGAACATTCAGTTCGCCATCCCGCGGGGGAATGGCAAGATGTCGGCCAACGGCGCTGAGGGAGGGAAGGTTTACGTCCTCGAAGTTAACCCGCGAGCTTCGCGTACGGTTCCGTTTGTTTCGAAGGCGACAGGCGTTCCCCTGGCGAAGATCGCGGCGCGGCTCATGACTGGACGCAAGCTGCGCGAGTTTTTGCCGGAATACGTTGAACGCCGCGCCGATCTCGATACCGGAAACCACTACTACGTGAAGTCGCCGGTTTTCCCGTGGAACAAGTTTCCCGGTGTGGACACGGTGCTGGGGCCAGAAATGAAATCGACCGGCGAGGTGATGGGCGTCGCCGACAACTTCGGCGAAGCCTTCGCCAAGGCGCAGCTGGCTGCGGGACAGAAGTTGCCAACCCAGGGAACCGTGTTCATCAGCGTAACCGATAATGACAAGCGGCACGTCGTAGCGGTAGCCCGCAAGTTCGTAGACATGGGCTTCAAGCTGGTCGCTACTTCAGGAACGGCCGACGCCATCGAGGCCGCAAGCATGAAAGTCGAGCGTGTCTACAAGGTAAAAGAGGGTCGCCCCAACGTCGTGGATTTCATCAAGGGTCAGCGCATCCAGTTAATCGTGAATACTCCAAGCGGCATGGAGCCCTGGTTCGATGAAAAGGCGATTCGCCGGGCAGCCGTTACTGCACGAATTCCTACAATTACGACGCTCTCGGCAGCACGGGCCGCCGCGGAAGGGATTGAAGCGTTGCAGCGCGGGGAAGTGAATGTAAGAGCGCTACAGCATTTGCACGCGGAGCGGAATGTCAGCAGGGCGTGAAGTGAATAACATCTGCAGGTAACAGGCGTTGCCAGCAGTTTTTCTAGCGCGCACCTATTGTGTTACAATTATCATCAATGAGTAATACACTCACGATCCGCCTGCCGGAGGAGTTGTTGGAACGGCTGCGGGAGAAGTCTCGCCGCACGGGCCTTCCCGTGGGCCGCGTGGTCCGTCAGTCCCTGGAAACAACACTTGGATCTGACGTGAATCAGGCTTGGAGAAAGTACGCCGGCGTTCTTAAAGACGGTCCACCGGATCTTTCTTCACGCAAGGGATATTCGCGCAAATGAATGCCATTGCGGACACCGGCTTTCTGGTGGCTCTGCTTGAGGCCCACGATCAACACCACACTTGGGCGGTGGAAGTTGCGGAAGAAATCCGATGGCCTGCTCTGACCTGCGAGTCGGTTTTGTCTGAAACCGCCTTTCACGTGCGCTCCAGCGAATTGCCGCTTGAGATGTTGCAGAGTGGAATGCTTTGCCTGGCGTTCGATTTGACTGACCAACTGGAACATCTTCACGACCTGGCAAGGCGCTACGCCGACCGACGCCCTGACCTTGCCGATCTCTGCCTGGTCCGGATGAGCGAGCTATATCCACGGTACGCGGTCATCACAGTTGACGAAGACTTTCGCGTCTACCGCCGTAACAAGCGAGAAGCGATCCCGCAGCTAAGCCCGCCTAAGAACTGATAGGCTAGGTTCGCTATGCTTCTACACGGCATTTTTCCTCCCATCACCACGCCGTTCTATCCCGACGGCAACGTGTACTTCAAAAAGATCGAACACAACGTGGAGCGCTACTCGCGCACGCCGGTCGCTGGAATTGTAGTGCTTGGCTCGACTGGCGAAGCCATCATGCTTTCCGATCAGGAGCGCCGCGATGTGCTGAAGTCCGCGCGCGAGGCGGCCGCGCCGAACAAAGTACTGATTGCGGGCACTGGGATCGAATCGGCCATCGAGACCCTGCGTCTTACCGAGTACGCGGCGGAACTCGGCTATGACGTCGCCCTGGTGCGCACACCGCACTTCTACAGAAGGCAGATGCAACCGGCCAACCTGCTGGCGTTTTACCGCATGGTGGCGGACCGCTCGCCACTGCCGGTCATGATCTACAACGTGCCGCCATTTACCGCATACGACATTCCCGCCGAGGTGGTCACCGAGCTGGCGGAACACGCGAACATCATCGGCATCAAGGAATCGAGCGGCGACGTGGAAAAGGTTCGCAGGATGGTGGAAGGCACGCGCCACATCAAGCGTAGCGCCACGGTCACGGAGACGTTTGAAGCGGTTACGCCCCGCATGCTCGCGGCCGCGGTGCCAGGTTCATCGGGCGCCAATGGCGCAGGCGGAGAGCTTCTTCAGGTAGGGGCAATGGCTGGGAACGAGGAAACTTTTCCACGTCTCGCAAAAGCGCGAGACATAGGGCACCCGGATTCGTCTTCGGGTAAGCCATCGTCGGCGGCAGTTGCGGTGATCGGCAATCTGAAGACACGGCAGAAAGAAGTCGGCTTTCAGGTGCTGATCGGCGCGGCGCAGAAGTTGCATCCTTCGCTCGATGCAGGTGCGGTAGGGGCCATTCTGGCCTTTGCCTGCCCGGCTCCGACGGCGTGCTACGAGATCTATGCGGCGTGGAAAGAAGGCGACGCCGACCTTGCGCGGCTGAAGCAGGATCGCATCAGCATGGCGGCCCAGCGCGTGGGAAGCGAACTGGGGATTTCGGGCCTCAAGCACGCCATGGACTTTAACGGCTACTATGGCGGGCCAGGGCGCCTGCCCTTGTTGCCGCTGACGGCCGACGCAAAGGCGGACGTTGAGCGTCTGATGGCGGATATCAGGAACTAGCCCGAACTAATTAGAGCGCCGACTGGAATCCGGAAAGCGGTTGCCGTATACTACGTTCGAACGAACGTTCGAATAGCCTGCGCCAGCACGCTTATGGGCAGTCCTTCTACAGCAGCACGCATCTCGCCAGCGCGGCACCGCGCCGTGACCCCACCTGTCTCGCGCTTTGACCGGCGACTGGCAGAAATCCTCGTTCACGCTACCGATGTCTTCTGCAAGAAAGGATACGAGGGTGCCTCTATGCGCGATCTCTCGCGCGCAAGCGGCATGTCGCTGGCCGGGCTGTACTACTACTTCGAATCCAAGGAACGGCTTCTCTTTCTTATCCAGAAGCACACTTTCAGTACGATCGTGCAGCGTTTGAAAAAGCGGCTTGACGGCGTGAACGATCCCGAAGAGCAAGTCCGCATCTTCATCCTCAACCACCTGGAGTATTTTCTGGCCAACCCGCAAGCCATGAAGGTGCTCTCTCACGAAGCCGAGGTCCTGAAGAACGGATTCGCATCCGAGGTTGCGGCCATCAAGCGCGAGTACTACCGCATTTGCGTGGGATTGCTGGACGAGTTGAAGCGGGAGCGTGGGCTGGAGTTTTCCACACGCATCGCCGTGCTCAGCCTCTTCGGCATGATGAATTGGATTTACACCTGGCACAACCCGCGGGTCGATGCCGACGCGGAGCATGTGGCCCGTGAGATGGGCGACATTTTCTTGCGGGGAGTCACGGTGGGCGGGAAGGGACGCAGAGAGTCGAAACAATAAAAGGTTCGACATAGATTAGGACCAGAGCGCGAAAACATTAAGGAGTCTTAGACATGGCGACGACAATGCAGCAGGCCCCCAACGAAACCACGAAGCAGCTTGTCAATTACCGCAAAGATGGTGGCGTGGCAGTGATCGAGATGTGCGATCCGCCGGCCAACACTTACACCTACGAGATGAACCGGCAACTCGACGACGCGATCCTCAAGGCACGCATGGAAAACGATGTATACGTAATCCTGCTGACGGGCGCCGGCGATAAATTCTTCTCGGCTGGTGCAAACATCAAAATGCTTTCGAGCGTCGATCCGACCTTCAAATATTACTTCTGCCTGCACGCCAACGAAATGCTGCTGCGGTTGGAGCACACGCCCAAGCTGGTGGTTGCGGCGATCAACGGGCACTGCGTGGGCGGAGGGCTGGAGATTGCTATGGCGGCCGACATACGCATCGCCAGAAAAGACGCGGGAAAGATTGGTCTACCGGAGGTGAATCTTGGCGTTCTTCCGGGGACGGGCGGCACGCAGCGGCTCTCGCGGCTGGTAGGGAAGAGCAAGGCGATCGAGCTGATGGTTACGGGCAACACCTTCTCGTTCGAAGAGGCGCAGGAACTGGGCATCATCAACGACATCTACGAGCGCGACGGCTTCATGGAGAACATGATGGAGTATGCCAAACAGTTCTGCCCGCCAAACAAGGCCGCCAAGGCCGTTGGACGGATCAAGCGCGCGGTGCAGACCGGCTGGGAGATTCCCATGGAGTCGGCGCTGGCGGTGGAGCGCGAGAATCAGCAGTTGCTGTTTCAGAGCGAAGATGCGAAGGAAGGCCTGACCGCGTACGTAGAGAAGCGGCCGGCAGTTTTCAAAGCGAAGTAGCAGTTCGTGTGGGGACGGGCGCTCCCGCCCGTCCAAGCCGAGCGAAGCTCGGCAGCAAACCGCAACTTGGGAGCTAAGAGTAAGCCGTATTAAGGAATCTATAGATGCTTGCAGCAACAAAAACGGAGCTCTGCCCCGGACGGCTGCTGATCGACGGCCAGTGGATCGACGGCGCGAAGAAGTTCGACACTATCAATCCGGCGACGGGCGAGGTATTGACGAAGATCGCGACGGCTTCCGACGAAGATGTGGATCGTGCCGTAACAGCCGCCCGCCGCGCCTTCGAAGACCGCAATGGGGTGTGGCGCAAACTCTCCGCCAGCGAGCGCGGGAGGATGATCTGGAAGCTTGCTGACTTGCTTGAGAAGAACATTGACGAGTTCGCCGAGCTCGAAACCCTCGACAACGGTAAGCCGATCTTTGAGTCACGCTACGTCGACATGCCGATGGTGATCGATGTCCTGCGCTATTACGCAGGCTGGGCAACGAAGATTCACGGCGAAACCGTCAACACTTCCGAGAGCGCGTTCACCTATACGCTGCGCGAGCCCGTGGGGGTGGTCGGGATGATCGTCCCCTGGAATTTTCCCTTGCTGCTGGCTTCGTGGAAGCTGGGTCCAGCGCTGGCCTGCGGAAACACGGTGGTGTGGAAGCCGGCGAGCCAAACCTCGTTGACTACCTTGCGCTTTGGAAAGCTGGCGGTCGAAGCAGGCGTGCCCGCCGGCGTAATCAATATCGTCACCGGACCTGGAGAAGTCGGACGAATGATGGTGAAGCATCCGGGCATCGACAAGATTGCTTTTACCGGTTCGACTGCGGTTGGCCAGGAGATCATGCGCAGCGCGGCCGATACTGTGAAGCGCATCACGCTGGAACTTGGGGGCAAGTCGCCCAACATTGTCTTCGCCGACTCTGACATCGACAATGCCGTCAAAGGCGCGATTAGCGGAATCTTCTATGGCAAAGGCGAAGTCTGCAATGCGGGTTCGCGGCTGTTTCTCGAGAACAAGTTGAAAGACGAGTTCACCGAGAAGTTGGTAGCTCGGGCGGCCAAGATGCGTCCTGCCGATCCTCTCGATCCCAAGACGCGTATGGGGGCGATCGTCGGCCAGGAACAGATGCAGAAGGTTTTGGGCTATATCGAAGCCGGCAAGAAGGACGGCGCAAAGCTGGTGGCTGGCGGCGCCAGGGTCACGGTCGACGGCGGTAAAGGATTTTTCATCGAACCTACGATCTTCGGCGATGTGAAGAACGACATGACCATTGCCCGTGAAGAGATCTTTGGTCCCGTGCTCGCGGTGCTCACCTTTGACGACGTGGACGAAGTCATCGAGCAGGCTAACAGCAATCCTTACGGGCTGGCTGCGGCGGTCTGGACGCGGGACGTAAAGAAAGCTCACAGCGTGTCGCGGCGACTAAAGGCCGGCACGGTATGGATCAACACCTATGGTCTGATGGACGCCTCGCTGCCGTTTGGCGGTTACAAGAGCAGCGGTTTTGGCAGGGAACTGGGGTCCAAAGCCCTGGAACATTACACGGAGACAAAGACGGTCTGGCTGAATATGGGGTAGAAGCATTCAGCAATCAGCATTTAGTCCGTCAGGTTCTGTCAGGTACATCTACGGTTGCCTGAGGGCTGAATGCTGGTTGCTGGTTCCAGCAAAGCACTGGTAACGCGAGGAATTACGTTATGCCGGGAAAAGTAGCAAAGATCGGCACGTTCAGCGACTGGATTGGGTTGTTCAACGACTGGCGCAAAGATATTGGCGTCAATACCAGCGAAATTGACACATTTCATTTCGACACGCTTTACGGGGCGATCGACACGGAAGAAATCGAGTTTGGCTCCTACAAGGGCAAGCGCAAGTGGGAAAACTTACGCCAGATCCCCACGCAGCAGATGCGCGACGCGCTCATGAACATGATCGTCTACCAGGGTGACACCGAATTTGCCAGCGTCGAGCAGCAGCGAAACCTGCTTGAAAACGCGCCCACCGACTGGGACCGCCGCGCCATCCTTCGCGTGATGATCGAGGAGATGCGTCACGGTTGGCAGATGTGCGCGCTCCTGGTGGACCACTTCGGATACTCGGGCAAAGTTGAGGCGCAGAAAATGCTTGAGCGCCGCTCGTTTGAAAACAAGCGTCTGCTGGGCGCGTTCAATGTCGATGTCGACAATTGGATGGATTTCTTCACCTACACCGACTTTGTCGATCGCGACGGAAAATTCCAGCTGCAGATGCTGAAGTACTCCGCCTTCGCCCCGCTGGGACGGTCCATGTCGTACATGTTGCGCGAGGAAGCATTTCATATGGGCACGGGCAACGACGGCCTGCGCCGCATCGTGGAGGCGGGCGTGATTCCCGCATGGCTGATTCAGAAATATCTCAACAAGTGGATTTCGAGCTCTTACGATCTCTTCGGCACCGACCATTCTTCATCAGCACACTGGGCCTATGTCTGGGGCGTCAAAGGACGCTACGACGAGCCCAAGAACGAGAAGCCGCCAGACCTCGATGATTTGAACGACTACAACCGCAATCTCTACCGTGACGAGGTGGCGGGTCTGATCGAGCGATTCAATAATTCGCTGAAGCCGGGCGAGCCCAAGCTCTATGCGCCGGATATCAAGTTCAATCGCGCCATCGGCCGCTGGGCGGGACAAAAGTTTCACGCTCAGACCGGAGAGCCGCTCGAGCATCGCGCATATGAGCAACACTTGAAGGAATATATGCCGTCCGCAGAGGACAGGAAGTTACTGCTCGACATCATCGACACAGAAAAGAAATGGATCGCCGAAAAGGTCGGGGCTCGCGATCCTCTGGCATCGATTGGAGAAGTCAGGAAGTCGGCGATCAATTTGTAAGTCGACTTCTTCTCGCCACAGAGGCACAGAGACGCGGAGAAAATCATGACCAGCACTTCTGTGGAATTATTCCTCAGCCGACTCGCCGTGGGCATCGCGCCTCCGGTGGCTCGCATTGTCCTGCATCATTCACCATTGAATGTCATCGACATTCCCATGATGGAAGCGCTGGCGCAGACGCTGAATGAGATCGAAGCGCGCGCGGATATTTCCGTGGTGATACTGAGCGGCGAAGGTAAAGGTTTTTCCGCCGGGGTCGACGTGGGCGCTCATACTCCCGACAAAGTCGAAGAGATGCTGCACAAGTTCCATGCAGTAATCCGCGCTCTGGTCGCCAGCAGAAAAGTCACAATCGCCGCAGTTCACGGGCATTGTCTGGGCGGTGGTGCGGAGATCGCCATGATCTGCGATCTCGTCTTCACCACCGACTCCGCCCAGTTTGGATTTCCGGAAATCAAGCTCGGCTGTTATCCGCCCGTGGCGTGTACCGCGCTGGCTGCGCTCGTCGGGCAGAAGAAGGCCGCCGAACTGATTCTGACGGGACGAACGATCAGCGGGAAAGAGGCGGCCCAGATTGGCTTGGCAACTCGGTCCGTGCCTGATCATGAGTTCAGGGCCTCGCTCGATGAGCCGGTGCAGGAATTGTCGAAACTGAGTCCAGCCGCACTGGCCGTGACAAAGAGAGCCATCTACACCTGGGACGCGATGCACTTCGACAAGGGTCTGGCGCGAGTCGAAAAGGTTTACGTGGAAGAGTTGATGAAGACACAGGACGCCCATGAAGGCATCCGCGCGTTCATAGAGAAGCGCGAGCCAAAGTGGACAGGAAGCTAGCACCTGGCTGACATGGATTACGAGATCACTCCCGAAGAAGTGAAGTCCAAGCTCGACGAGGGCGAGCAGTTCACTCTGCTCGATGTCCGCGAGCCCTGGGAGTTTGAAACCGCATCCATGCCGGGGGCGAAGCTGATTCCCATGGGTGATGTGCCTTCGCGGGCGCATCAGGAACTCGACCCGGAGAATCACATCGTGGTCGTATGCCACCACGGTGTGCGTTCGATGAATGTGACGGCATGGCTGCGGCAACAGGGATTCGAGAAGGCGCAGTCCATGCGAGGCGGCATTGATGCCTGGTCACGAAGTGTGGATGGGAAGGTGCCCACGTATTGAAACGCTTCTAGCTCCTAGCTGCTACGCCGAGCTTGCGTGCGCGTTGATTTGCCAGGAGCTAGGAGCTAGTAGCCAGGCCCTAGAAGCTGAGTCAAAACGTGAAAAAAGAACTCATCGAACTCCGAGTCAACGGCCGCACGCACGAGTTCGCCATCGAGCCGAGTGCGCTCTTGCTGGATGTGTTGCGCCAGGATATGGGGCTCACGGGTTCCAAGCGCGCCTGCGATGACTCGTCCTGCGGCGCGTGCACCGTGCTGGTGGATGGCGTCGCCATGATGTCTTGTACGCTGCTGACTGCAAGCTGTGAAGGACAGGAGATCACGACCATCGAGGGCGTGAGCGAGCACGGCAGTCTGGCGGCAATCCAGAAAGCTTACGGCGATTGGGGCGGCGCGCAGTGTGGATACTGCACGCCGGGATTCATCATGACCGTGAAGTCGCTGCTGGCGGAGAATCCTGATCCCTCTGAGGCTGAGGTTCGAGCTGCGTTGAGCAGCAATTTGTGCCGCTGTACCGGATACAGCCAGATGTATGAGGCGATCCGGTCGGCGATCGAGGCGGAGCGCAAAGGGATGGCGGCGACCAGATGATGTTGCCCTTCAGCTAGACAGCAGGTCCCTCGAGTCCATTGATCCGTCCGCGGAACGAACGGATCAAACTCCGCTCGGATGACAGGGCTGTTTGAGGTTCAGACGGAGTACGAACGGGATGAATACTGATTTCTCAATCATCGGCAAGCCCACCGCCATGATCGACGCGGCGGGCAAGACCACTGGGGCGGGCAAATATACCGATGACATTAGCCTGCCCGGCATGTTGGTTGGCAAGATTCTGCATTCGCCCTATCCGCATGCGCGCATCCGACGAATCGACACTAGCCGCGCCGAGGCACTCGACGGCGTGGCGGCGGTTGCCGTCGGAAATGACGCGCCCAATCCTTACGGCATTCTTCCCGTGGGACACGACGAGCATGCGCTGGCGCTCGATAAGGTTCGATATGTGGGCGACAACGTTGCGTGTGTTGTCGCCGTCTCAGAGGCGATCGCCGAGAAGGCGCTGGAACTCATTGACGTGGACTACGAAGTTCTGCCCGCCTACTTTGATCCCGAAGAGTCGATGAAGGCGGAGAGCGCCCTCATCCACGACAACAAGCCGGGCAATCTTGAGAAGGACTATCACCACGTCTTCGGCGATCCGGACAAAGGTTTCGCCGACGCCGACCATGTGGCTGATGGGCGCTTCATCGCGAACGAGGTAACACACGCGGCCATGGAACCGCACTCGACGCTGGCGTCCTTCGAACTTGATCCGCATACCGGCAAGAGGGGACGCCTGACCGTGTGGTCATCCACGCAAGTACCGTACTACCTGCAGCACAAGCTGTCGCTGGTGTTGGAGATGCCAATGTCGCAGATCCGGGTGATCAAACCTCTGGTGGGCGGCGGATTCGGCGGCAAGAGCGAGGTGATCCCGCTGGAAATCATTGCGGCGGTGGCCGCGCGCAAAGCGCAGGCTCCGGTGAAGATCACGTACACGCGCGAGGAGGTTTTCTGGGCGCATCGCGGACGCCCGCGAACCATTATTGATCTCAAGACCGGCGTGAAGAATGATGGACGCATCACCTCGGTCAAAGCCCGCGTGGTGCAGGATGGCGGTGCGTACTGTTCTTACGGCGTGGTTACGATTCTCTACTCAGGCGCGCTGCTGGGAGCACTCTACGACATCCCAAACATTCAATATGACGGATATCGCGTCCTCACCAACAAGCCCGCCTGTGGCGCCATGCGCGGCCATGGGACCGTCAACGTGCGCTTCGCCTTCGAGTCGCAACTGGACGAACTTGCTTCGAAGATCGGGATGGACCCAGCGGAGATTCGTCAGCGTAATCTGCTGAAGCCCCCCTGCATCACGGTCAATGGCTTGCGGGTTCAGAGTTATGGCCTGCCGGAGTGTATTGAGAAGACGGTTGAGCGTTCCGGTTGGAAGCAGCGCAAGGGCAAGCTACCCAAGGGACGCGGGCTCGGCATTGCGTGCAGCCACTATGTGAGCGGGGCGGCAAATTCCATTATTCGTTCCGACATGCCGCACTCCACCGTTAACATCAAGATCGACCGTGACGGTGGCGTCGTCGTATATACGGGCGCCTCCGAAATCGGGCAGGGATCGGACACGATGACCGCGCAGATCGCTGCCGAAGTCCTAGGGTGCTCGCTGTCCCGCGTGCGAGTGATTGCCGCCGACACCGACCTCACACCGATTGACATCGGCTCTTACTCCAGTCGTGTGACCTTTATGGCCGGCAATGCGACGTTGCGAGCGGCGAACGAAGTGAAGAAGCAGATCGCCGCAGCCGCTGCTAAGAAGATGGGTTGCGGGCCGGAGGATTTGATCTTTTGGAATGATCGGGTTCTCAAGAGGAATCCTGCAAGGGCCGCCGAGCTGTCAAATTCAGCGGGCGAGGGCGCCCGCTCTACACAAGCTGAAGTGTCGGTCAGCGGGCGCGTGGAGGGCCAGATTCTGCGTGGCTCGCTACAGCAGAAGCGCAAAGAAGAAGGTGCGAAGGAATGGATGACATTCGAAGAAGCTGTCGTCGCCGCAATTGATTTCCATGGTGCGCTCACCGGTACTGGTTCCTATGCACCTCCGCCAGAGGCACGCGGCGGCAAGCACAAGGGCGCGGGCGTGGGGCCGTCGCCGGCCTATTCGTATTCCGCGCAGGTCGCGGAAGTCAGCGTGGACGAGGAAACCGGCGAAGTGACTGTACACAAAGTATGGGCCGCGCATGATTGCGGCCGTGCGTTGAATCCCGTGTCGGTGGAAGGCCAAATCATTGGCTCGGTGTGGATGGGCATGGGACAGGCGCTTACGGAAGAGATGGTGTGGAAAGATGGCATGCTGATGAATCCGGGACTGCTTGAATACCGCAGCCCGTCATCGATCGAGTCACCGGCAGTCGAAGCCATCATCGTGGAGAGTGTCGATCCGGAAGGACCGTTTGGCGCCAAGGAGTGTAGCGAAGGATCGCTGGCCGCCACGATTCCTGCGATTGCAAATGCCATTTACGATGCGGTTGGCGTGCGGCTGCACGAGTGTCCCTTCACTCCAGAGCGCGTGCTGGCGGCGCTGCGCGCAAGAAGGAATGCCAAAGCATTGAACCTGACTGAGGGAGTAGACCCGACCGCGCCTGAGCGCTTCCGTGAGCATGGCGGCGCGCTTTGCTTCAAAGGCAAAGGGCCGGAGCGGCACGTGCTCGACCCCGCCCGCCATGAGGCACCAGCATCGGCAGGAGGTGCGGATTGAGCCTTCCACAATTCAAGCTGCTGCGTCCCAGGGGCATACCAGAAGCAGTTGAGTTCCTGGCCACGTATACCGCTCGTGTGGGCGCGGGTGACTCGCCCGCGCCGTCCGGGCACGTTCCCATCCGCATTATCGCTGGGGGCACTGATGTGATTCCCTCGATGCGACAGAAGCTTTTTGAACCGGAGTACATTCTCGACCTGCGCGGCATCGGCGCGTTGCGAGGAATCAAGCCTCACTTCGATGGCGGAGTCGAAATCGGCGCACTCACCGCGCTCAGGGTGATCGAAAAGTCTGATTTTCTACGGCAACACTATCCCGTGTTGACCGAGGCCGCTGCCACAGTCGCCTCGCCGGTGCTGCGCAACATGGGCACGATCGGCGGCAATATCTGCCTGGATACGCGATGCCTCTGGTACAACCAGTCGCTGACTTGGCGCAAAGGTTGCGGCTTCTGCATTAAGAAAGATGGCGACTTGTGCCACGTTGCGCCCGGTGGGACAAAATGCTGGGCCGCGTTTTCTGGCGACACACCTCCGGCGCTGTTGTGCCTGGACGCTGAAATCGAAATCGCTAGCGCCACAGTCGTGCGTCGCATTCCTTTGCATGAGTTCTATACCGGTATTGGCGATAACTACCGCAAGCTGCAGCCGAACGAACTGGTCACGCGTGTCTTCCTACCCGCAGGATCGGCGAACTATAGCGGCGTCTACCGCAAGTTGCGGGTGCGCGGATCGATCGACTACCCTCTCGCCGGCGTTGCCGTCGCAATCAGGCGAACCAACGGACACGTGGCTGATGCTCGTGTCGCGATTACTGCCGTGAATCCCGCGCCTATGCTGTTGAAAGGCGCAACCGCCATCCTGGCGGGCAAAGCCATGGATGATGCCTTGGCTGAAGCCGTGGGCGATCTGGCAGCTAAGACGGCGAAGCCGCTCACCACATCGGCACTCACCCCGGAATATCGGCGGGAGATGATTCGCGTATTCACTAAGCGCGCGGTGTTGGCGGCGGCCAACTAATCCGTCTGGTATTCTTCCTGCGCTAGCTCGAAGTAGCCCCTGATGATCACCGACTGCCACATCCACATCCAGCCGATCGAGATGTTCAAACCGCACGCCCTGGAACTGATGAAAAAAAACCGCCCTAACTTCGAGGAGATTGCCGAATTCTGCCGTTCGCCCAAGGCATTTCTGAAGCACCTCGACGCCTGTGGCATCGACCGCGCGGCCCTCATCAACTACGTTGCACCCGAAGTGATTGGCTTCACCAGCGGCGTGAACCAGTTCATCGCCGACTATGTAAAGGGTGATCCCAAGCGCCTGCTCTCCTGCGGCAGCCTGCATCCGCGGCACACGACCAACGTTCTGGCTGACACTGAGCAGATTCTGCGGCTCGGCATACGAATGATCAAGATTCATCCCCCGCACCAATTGCTTTTTCCGAACGACTACCTAAGCGGCGTGAAGGAGCTTGAGATCATCTACCGGGCTGCCGAGGCCAACGGTGTTCCAGTGATGTTCCACACCGGCACCTCTATTTTCCCCGGGGCTCGAAACAAGTACGGCGACCCGATCTACGTTGACGATGTCGCTGTGGATTTCCCCAAGCTGAAGATCTTGCTGGCTCATGGCGGCCGCCCGTTGTGGATGCAAACCGCATTCTTTCTCATCCGCCGCCATCCCAACGTCTATCTCGACATCAGCGGCATTCCGCCGAAGGCTCTACTGAAGTATTTCCCACGACTCGAAGAGATCGCCCACAAAACTCTTTTCGGAACGGATTGGCCGGGCCCGGGCGTGCCCGATATGAAGAGGAATCTCGAAGAATTTCGCGCGCTGCCTCTTAGCCTTCAAGTACAGCAGAAGATTCTGAGCAAGACGGCACTTAGCATTTGGCCCGCCTGAGTCCAACTATTTTGGCTTCATAGCGAAAGAAAGAGCGGCACGCCTTAGGGCGCACCCAATATTCACAACCCCAAGTTGCGGCAAGTTTACTTGCCTGCTCCAGCCTTGGCTGCCTGCGCTTTGGTTCCCAGAAGTTCGTCAGCCAATGCAGTCGCACCGTAAACCCCGCGGAGCGCTTCCTGAATGCCTCGGGAGTCTACGGACACCGCGCGTCCCTGCACGTCGCTATAGGCGAAGTTCCAGGGCAGCGATTCGATGTTGCCGTCGAAGATGATGCCCACGACTTCGCCCTTCTTATTGACGGTGGGAGATCCCGAATTACCTCCAATGATGTCTGCGGTCGAAACAAAGTTGAGCGGAGTCTTCAGGTCCAGCTTCGATTTCGCCTTCATCCAGCTTTCTGGCAGATTGTATGGCGACTGATTGTTGTGCTCAGCCGCATGCTGGTAGGCACCGCCTACGTTGGTGAAGTAGGGAATTGCCTTACCGTTTTCCTGATATCCCTTCACCGCGCCATAGCTTAAGCGCAGCGTAAAGGTCGCATCAGGCGGCTGTGTGAAGCCGCTTTGTTCGAAGCGCGCCTTCGCAATGGTTGTTCCGTCCCGGCGCACGACTGAATCGATCTTGTCATCGAATTGCTTGCGGACGGCGCGAGCGTCCGGGTCAACGGCGCGCATGACCACAATCAGCGGATCGGTGGTAGCCTCGATGGCTGCCTGCCCACCTTCGTACAGTTTCTTGCGGACGGCAACGTCATCAAGCTTGGTATTGGCGATCATCTCCTTTGCCGCATCAGCCGGTGTCTTACCGTTCAGAGCCTTCTGCACGTCGGGGTTATCCCGGCCGAGTGCATCCTGCATCTCTGCCAGGGAGTCAGCGAGAAGCACCGTGTCGTAGTTCTTATAGACGGGCGCCGTCGAAAATAATTGCTGCTCCAGGGAAGGCAGTGCGGATTCTCGAAACTCGCGCAGACGCTCCTGGTTCGGTTTAGGCTTCTCGGCGGCGGCACGCACCAGAACCCGCGCAATCTGCGGCAGTCCCGACGCGAATCCGCGCAGCCGCTCCAGATAGGTGAATTGTAGAAAGATGTCGCGCTGCAGCTTCATGGCTTGCGCGATCTCTTCCCACGGATCACCGACGTTTGCGTTCTTCGGATTCGCCTTGAACGCCGCGCGCAGGCTGGCCTCATCCGCGGCCTTGGCATCCATAATGGATTTGTCGACCAAGCCTGACTGGAAACCCGTAACCGCTTTCTGCGAATTCTGCAGACCGAAGATGTCTTCCTTCGCAATGCGGGCGTTCTCTTCTGACTGACTGCTGAAGTCCTGCAGCAGGGCAATGCGCCGCTTGTAGAGCCGCAAGCTCGCAGGGTACTGCACGTCACGGAGGAACTCGAGTTGCGCCATGGTCAGCAGCCGGCTCGTGTTGCCGGGGTGTCCAGACACGAAGATCAAGTCACCGTCGTTTACGCCGGTCCTCGACCACTGCAGGTAGTTGTCGAGATGGGCGGGCTTGTCGTTTTCGTAGACGCGGAAGAAGGTGATATCCAGATCGTAGCGCGGATAGGTGAAGTTGTCGGGATCGCCACCAAAGAAGGCAATATCAAATTCCGGTGCGAAGACCAGACGCACATCCGTGTATTTTTTGTACTTGTAGAGGTTGTACACCTCGCCCGAGTAAAGAGTAACAACATCGCAGCGCAGCCCGGTGGAAGTAGAGCAATCCTTTTCGATCTGCGACAGGTTGGCGCGCTGGGCTTGCCCAGCTTCGGCCGCCGACATCTCTGGCTTCACCCCGACGTTGACCTTGTCGGTGACGTCCTCGATACCGACGAGTTGGTTGAGTTCGAGGTTCGGGCACTTGGCTTCTTCGGCCTGGGTTTTGGCGTAAAAGCCGGTCTTGATGTAATCGCGACCCCCGGTGGAAAGTTGCTGTACGCAACCCGCACCGACGTGATGATTCGTGAACGTCAGGCCGTCAGCGGAAACAAACGATCCCGAGCCGCCGTTATTGAACCGCACCGAAGAAAGGCGCACGTGGTCAAGCCACTGCTGCGTAAGTTCAAAGCTGTACTTCGCCTTGATCTTGCTTTTGGGAGCCTCGTTGTAGAGCCACATGCCCTCATCAGCAGAGGCGATGGTGGAAAACAGGAAGGCGAAGATGAGCAATACCGATAAATAACGCTTCATTAAAAAAAGAAAGCCTCCATCACGAGATGATGCACAAGCAATTAAGAGCCCGCGTTGGACACTAGGCGCAATCTTTAAATATACGCCCCGCCGAAACCCACAGGCAAAGGCGCATCGAGCGTGCGCAGCCGGAAGCGCGCCTGCTCTCTGGGCTCAACCAGAAGCCTTTCCAATGGCCCATTTCGAGTCGGGCAGACGCACCCTAAAGTCACTAGGTCCCGGTTGGAAAGTTCAGTCCTTTTGGCGTATAACAAGAGGTTGCATCACCCGCGTAACTCCTCGCGCGGTCCGGCAACCAGAAATCACTTCACGAACTGAGCGAGAGACTATGTCCAGCGTGACCACAACTCATGCCCCCAAGGGACTTGAGGGCGTCGTTGCCACGAATTCCAAGATCTGCTACATCGATGGCGACCGCGGAGTTCTAGCCTACCGCGGCATCGACATCCACGAACTCGCCGACCATTCCAATTTTGAAGAGACCTGCTACCTCCTTTGGTTTGGATGCCTGCCCAATCGGAGTGAGTTGCAGGATCTACGGAAGCGACTGGCGGAAGAGCGGCATCTTGACCCGGCGATTATTGAGTTCTTGCGGAAGGTGCCGAAGCAAGCTCTGCCGATGGATGTGCTGCGCACAGCGGTTTCGGCGCTAGCCTTCTACGATCCTGACCAGAAGAAGAACGACCACGACGCCAACATAAACAAAGCTATTCGGCTGACTTCGCAGATCGCGATGATCGTGGCCGCCTATGATCGGATCCGCAAGGGTAAGAACGTGGTCGAACCCGACCGAGCCCTCTCGCACTCGGCTAGTTTCTTGCTGCAACTGAATGGCACTAAGCCGTCATCTATCGCCGAGCGGGCGCTGGATATTGCTTTGATTCTGCACGCCGACCACGAATTGAACGCGTCTACCTTCGCGGCGCGCGTGACGGCGGCGACGCTTTCCGACATGCATTCCGCGGTTACATCGGCAATCGGAGCGCTCAAAGGACCGCTGCATGGCGGCGCAAACGAAGCTGTTTTCCGCATCCTGCAGACAATTGACCGCGAGAAAGCGGATCCGGTCGAGTATGTGCGCAACATGCTGGCGGAGAAGAAGAAGGTTCCTGGCTTCGGCCATCGTGTGTACCACACCGAAGATCCACGAGCTACGCATCTGCGCGCAATGTCGCGCGATTTGGGCAAATCCAGTGGACAGGCGAAGTGGTATGAAATGTCGGAGAAGATCGAGAGATTCGTGAAGGCCGAAAAGAAACTGAATGCCAACGTAGACTTTTATTCGGCGTCCACCTACCCCACGCTGGGCATCGACGAGGATCTGTTTACCCCTGTGTTTGCAGTCTCTCGCATCAGCGGGTGGACCGCCCACGTGATCGAGCAACTTGACGATAACCGGCTGATTCGCCCACGGGCGGAGTACCTGGGGCCGGAGTACCCCAACCACTACGTGCCCATGGATCAGCGGTAAAGCGATCGGCGATAAAGCGATTAGCGGTAAATCATTTCCAGATTTAGAGTTCTGGCCGTTTGAATGGCGCCCTCCGAGGCGCCATTCGCTTTTGCCGCTAACGATTCCGGCAGGGCACGCCACGGGAAAAAGGTAGAATAGATAAATCATGCAGCGCGTGTACCTCGACAACAATGCCACCACGCCGGTTCTGCCCGAGGTGTTGGACGCCATGCGCCCCTATTTTGGCGAGCGCTTTGGTAACGCGTCCTCCATTCATCACCATGGGCAAGAGACACGGGCGGCGGTCGAGCACGCGCGTGAGTCTGTCGCCGCTCTGCTCGGTTGCCGTGCGGCAGAGGTGGTGTTCACTTCAGGCGGAACGGAATCCGACAACCTGGCGATTGCCGGGTTGGCCGCTGCCGGGGACCACATCATTACTTCAAGTATCGAGCACCACGCAGTGCTGCACGCGTGCAAGCATCTGGAGGAGACGGGTTGCGACGTGACTTATCTTCCTGTCGATCGATCCAGCCTGATTGATCCGGACGATGTGCGACGTGCTCTTCGCCCGAATACGAAGTTGATCTCGATCATGATGGCGAATAACGAAACCGGAGTCCTGCAGCCGGTGGAAGAGATTGGAAAGATTGCTGCCGAGGCGGATGTCTTTTTTCATACCGACGCGGTCCAGGCGGCGAGTAAGGTCCCGATTGATGTAGCCAGGATTCGATGTGATACGCTTTCGATTTCCGGCCACAAGTTACATGCTCCGCAGGGGGTGGGCGCGCTCTATGTTCGCAGGTCAACGCGCATCACGCCGCTGTTCTACGGCGGGCGGCACGAACGTTCGCGGCGTCCTGGGACCGAGAATGTGCCCGGGATCGTTGGTCTGGGCAAGGCCGCCGAACTTGCCATGCGAGGCTTTGACCGCGGCGAAGATCAGAAAATGAGCGCGCTGCGGGATCGTCTTGAGCAGGGAATTCTTGCCCAGGTGGATGATTCCGGCGTGAACGGGGAGGGTGCGCCTCGCGTTCCCAACACTTCGAATGTTTATTTTGATTCCATCGAAGGCGAGCCGATGGTGATCTCGCTTGACCTGAAAGGATTGGCCGTCTCCACCGGTGCCGCATGTTCGTCGGGTGCGCTCGAGCCTTCGCACGTGCTCCTGGCCATGGGTCTGCGTCCTGATCGGGCGCGCGCCAGTGTTCGCTTCAGCTTGGGGAAACAGAGCACCGCCTCCGACGTCGACTTTGCACTGGCTCTCGTGCCCGAGACGGTGGCCCGGCTGCGGGAACTGTCTCCGGTTTACAAGAGGCAAGCAGTTAGCGGCTGCACAAAATAACTCCGGATTTCGTATCAGGGCATGACTTCAGTCGTGCCGCAAGTTGCATGAAGGTGGATTCGGCTTTAGCCGCTGGGGTTGATTTTCTCGTCCCCGAGCCATTGTGCGGGGCAATTGCGAGACGCGGCTTTAGGCCAACGATTAAACACCATGTCATCGACCAAGACTATTGCCGTAGCCATGTCGGGCGGTGTGGATTCCTCCACTGTCGCGGCCATGCTGCGCGCAGAAGGGCACAACATCATCGGCCTGACCATGCAGCTCTGGAACCAGCGTCGGCTCGCTGGGCATGACGGCATGCCGGAGTCAGTGCAGGGACGTTGCTGCTCAATCGACGACGTATACGATGCGCGCCGTGTCGCCGAGCATATTGGCATCCCGTATTATGTCGTCAACCAGGAGGAGCGCTTCGAGCGCGATGTGGTCCGTCCCTTTGTCGAGGAGTATCTTTCTGGGCGAACGCCTATCCCTTGCAGCCTCTGCAACAATCACTTGAAGTTTGACCAGTTATTGATTGTGGCACAACAGATTGGCGCTGAGCAGATTGCCACCGGCCACTACGCCCGGGTTACTTATGACGAGGGTCGCGGCCGTTGGCTCCTGCACCGTCCCGCAGACGTAAGCAAGGACCAGACTTACTTCCTCTTCGGTCTTACTCAGGAACAACTCAGCCGCACTATTTTTCCGCTTGGAAACATGACCAAGCCCGAGGTGCGAGACCTGGCCCGCAAGCACGGACTGGCGCTCGCCGCGAAGCCCGATTCCCAAGAGATATGCTTCGTCCCCGGGGGCGACTACAAGCGCTTTCTCGATGCTTATCTGGCCGAACAGGGTGGAGCATTGCCCGAGACCGCCGGCGAGCTTGTCACCACGAGCGGCGAAGTTCTGGGCGAGCACAGTGGCATTCACAATTTTACGGTCGGCCAGCGCAAGGGGCTGGGTGTGGCTACTGGGTCGCCACTCTACGTGATCCAGATCAACGGTGCCGAGCGGCAGGTTGTGGTCGGCGGGGAAGAGAATCTCTATTCGAGCACGCTGCGGACTCGGCGTGTGAACTTGATTGCCGTGGACGATCTTCACGAGCCCATGCGCGTGGTCGTGAAGATTCGCCATCGCCACGAACCAGCGCCTGCAACCATTGAGGAAGCTGGTGACGATGAGATCCTTGTGACCTTTGATCAACCGCAGCGCGCCATCACACCGGGACAGGCAGCGGTCTTCTATGATGGCGGAGTGGTGGTGGGTGGAGGCTGGATCATCTAGTGTCCTGCGTGCTGGTGTATGACAGGCACTGCTGGCATTACGAGGAATGAGGCTCCGAAGTGGCTGACTCTTCTGAGGGAAGCTTGACGAGTTGGTTGCGCAGCGACTCGAGAAACGGCGTGCCCCGTGCTTTTAGCTTCTCTTTCAGCCGTACCGTGCAATCACAATCCCCGCAGGCCCATGGCTCGATCCCGTTCTCATCGCGGCAGTTGCGGCGGTCGTGCGCGTCTTGCACGCGAGTCAATTCAAAATACTGTTCCCAGTAAGGCCGCTCTTCCTGCAGGGGAGTAGGACAGTAGCAAACCTCCACCCAACGCGCGGTCTCGTCAGAGTGCACACTTGCATCCCGCATGTTCCGCAGGTACTCGCCCTCGGCGACTGAACCACGGCCCAGGATTTCGCTGTCAATGGCTTGGAGAAGGTCGGCCTCGCGGCCAGGTTTGACACGGGCTCGAACTAGATACCGCATGGAGAAAAAGAAAAGCCTAAAGCCAGATCGCCAGCCGAAGTCAGGGAAAAGGAAAGGCGATCAGATAAACATCTCGTCCTGCTGAACGGGCCGCCTTACATCACGGCTGCCGCCATTCCGGCGGCCGCGACTGCCTAAAAAAAACTCGATCCCGGCCGTGATCCCCCGCACCAGTCCCGAGACCTGACGGACCGGCGAGATCACCGTCTGGTGGACCATTTCCGACGTTTGTTCAACCCGATCCAGCGTGCGGCCAAGCAGTTCATCCGCGCGGATTATCTGTAGGCGTGCGCGGTCAACCACATCATTTACGGTAGCGTCCACCCGCTCGACCTCTGCCCGGAGCGTCGTGGTTGCTTCCTGCAGGTTGTCAGCGATTACCCGCAGTTTGGGTCGGACTTCGGTCAACATCGATTGCGCTAGCTCTAGCGTGGGGATCGCCTTGCCCTTGACCTCGGTGGCGATGGCCTCCATGCGGGCACTGCTTTTGCGCATGGCGAGATACATCGCGGCCAGTAAACATGCCTGCAGCAACACTGCTGCCCCGGTCAGGGCGATGAACAATGGAGTCAAGTTTTCCATAAACATTCCTCCGTAACCGTGGCGCGGGCCTGGAGGTGCGAGGCCGCGAGCTACCTACAGAGCTTTTGGCGTGCTCGTCTCGGTCGTGGCTTCGTGATACGCCTGGCGTCCAGCCTCATACGCGGCGCGGAACTGATCTTTCTGCTGGTCCAGGACATCCTTGCCGCGGTCCACCCACTGCGACGCCTGATCACGAGCCTCGCGTGCACGGGTCTTCACGTAATCACGGCCTTCCTCCGCTCGCGCACGGATGGCCTCCCGTGTTTCATTGCCAGGACGGGGCGCATAAAGAATCCCCACCACCGCGCCCAAACCCAATCCCGCCAAGAACCAACCTAAACTATTGCCGTCACGATCCGACATATCGATACCTCCTGCTTAGGAACTGCCCAAATCGGATGTTAGCACCCGGATTGTGGAAATACAATTACGGCGGAATCAGTAGAAAAAGAGGCGAGGAACTGCATCGCGGAAGAGTATCTCCGCCTAGCGAGGGCTCGATTCATCTGCGCCGCGAATTGCTTGGAAGGCTATTTCTGGGTTGGCGGCGCTGCCGGCTTCGGTGCGGGTTGCGTCTTGGTCGGCTGCGACTTAAGGCCCTGCAACACAGAGCTAGGGCCAGCGTGCCGGGAGGCATAAATGGACAGCGTGATGGAGGTCACCATGAAAGCCACGGCTGACCATGTCGTCGCCTTCGAAAGGGCGCTGGCGGCACCCCTGGGACCAAACGCAGTCTGGCTGCCTTGTCCGCCGAAGGCGGCCGAGATATCGCCGCTCTTCCCGCTCTGCAACAACACGACGATGATGATGAAGAAGCAGACCACAATGTGAACGAGAGTGATGAGTGTAATCATGAGTTCAGACTTATCCGAGTATGCCGGCTCCGGAGAGCCATCCTTCAATTGACCGTTTCCAGACCCAATGAAACCAAATGCATGGTGCGGAAGGGGGGATTTGAACTAACGTATAGCGTTGATAATACGTAAGTTATCGATTTCCGGTGCGGCCCAAAGGCCCAAATGACCCACAATCCCACATCCATTGTACGTTTATTGTACGATGCCCGCCCAGGAAGAACACAATCATCGACACCCGACAGCACTGGGCCGGCACTTCCGATCTGTGTCGTTCCTTCGTACCGAACAGTGTGGCATCCCGTGCCTGTAAAGGTCAAGGTGCTTCGCAGGTCATTTTCATACCACATTATCTGCATTACCTGCGTTGCTTCATTTTCAAAATATTCTTCTGTCTGTCTTGACGGGACGCAGGGAAGAAACAAGTTTATTCAGACGATCGTCCGCCGTTAAACCCGAGCAACTGGCCAACGGTCACTGTCACGGAACCCACCTGAAGGTATGAGGTTGATTCCGGAGTGATTCCGAAAGGGCTCTTTGGGAAGGGTGCCCAACCTCGAACGGCTCTTGCAGGGAAAGTACCAAGCATGCACCCCGTAGAAAGTCGTGCCTGCCGGAGCTTCCCGGATACCTTGGCTATTTCCAGTGTCTTTACGCGAATCCTCGCAAAACACTCGAAGTTGTTCTCACGCATCGACTGCATCTCGGTCGGCGTTGACCGAATGCAGAGAAACTTCGAGCCGATGCGAAAGCAGGTGGAAAACTGGCAGATCGCGTTGGGGAAAGCTTGGAAGAGGAGGAACTGATGATGAGTTAGGGAAACCTCTTATTGCAGTCCAGCGGGTGAAAGTCCCGCCTGACTAGAGTCGAGCAGACAGGTCAGTGGCGAGTGTTGCCATTCACCGGGCGACCGGTGGGTGCGAAGCGTACACAGCAAGGAAACAGGCCGCGAGGATTCAGCTCCGAAATCGCTTCTCGTTGCGATGCCGACGCCTTTCGGCGGAAGGCAAGCTGCGAACAGCACGCGAATCGGTAACAGGTCGCGTTTGGCTGACCCGCCAGTTAATGGAAACGCGCATCAAGCTGCTAACCAGGTCTTTCTTGTGCGGGAGGCTTGCGACCGCAGCTACGCCACCACCCTGTACAACAGCGGCGCGCCCAGCACGAATGCGCACTCCATCGGCTTGCGTAGATCGGCTTTCACCAGCCAGATGTAATGAATCACTCCTGCGGCCGCGCTGAAATAAATCAGCCGGTGCAGCAATTGCCAGCGTTTGCCGCCAAGCCGGCGGATCCAGCCTTTGGTCGAGGTCAGCGCGAGCGGGACCATCAGCGTAAACGCCGTCAGACCAGCCGTGATAAAGCGTCGCTTGGTCACATCGGCGAGCATTTCGGTGCACCTCAAAAAATTGGTCGAGCCAGACGTAAGTGGTCAGATGCAGGCAGCCGTAGAAAAACGCGAACAGCCCGAACATGCGCCGCAGGCCGATCAGCCAGTATTGGCGGGTGAGCATGCGCAGCGGCGTGACCGAGAGCGTGATGAGCAGAAAGATGAGCGTCCAATCCCCGGTGGAGTGCGTGATGGCCTCAATCGGGTTCGCCCCCAGGGAGTCAAAGTCGGCATGACAGCGGATCTCAGTCTTGCCGAATTTCCGGACCGGAAATTTCAGGGAAAGGTGGTGCGCACCGCCGATGCCATCAATATGACGACACGCACTTTACTGATCGAAATCGATGTGGATAATTTGACCGGTACGCTGCTCACCGGTTCCTACGCAGAGGTCCACTTGGCGGTCCCAACGCAGTCCTCCACCTTCCTGCTTCCCGATTTTCGCGTTCTGCATGGGTACGCCATCTGTCACCCCGTCTTGGCGAACACCCGAATTACGATGATAGCCCGCAGCGTTCAAATATCAAATCGAAGAGCGGCTGAAGCTGAGGACGACCTCGAGCCGCAGGGTGAACTGAAACGGCGCTCCCCGATCAGGTTTCCGGTGGTCCATAACCAGGTTTTTGCTGTGTGCGACATCACGGCGTCTGATTAGCGGGCACAGCGTCGGCGAGGTGCGATCGGAGCGGGCAAGGCGCTGCTCATTTCCGACTCTCTTCGCATGGGTGTCGCCTGAGCCGCGCGGGACCTCGTTCGGTACCGCGATACGGGCGGGCGCGTCAGGGGAGTGAAAGATATCTCTCCGACAAAGCGGCCTCCGCCGCGACAGACAAACGTTGCTGCTGAAAGTCAATTGTCGTTGGTCGCTCGCGTCACGATGCCCCACAGCGCGGGCAGTGCCAGAGACAAGAGTTCTCGGAGCGCACATCGTGTGTTTTAACTTGCTGCTCCGTCGAGCGAGTATCGGCCTGGTAGAAGAACTCGGCGCTGGCGTACGCCCCCGGATGGTAGGAGCGAATCGTCAAGCGCCGCTCGCCTGTGAATCGGTTTCGATACGTCCAGCGGAAACTGCCGTTCGACCAGTCAAGGTCCCCGCGGTTCCTGTCCGACAGCAGAATGGTCCCGGGAAACGAGACGTGAAACATGACAATCGGTTGCAAACGGTGGATGGCGGGCTGCAGCTCGATGGGAGATAGCGATATCCGATGGTGAACACCACTGGCCTGCACTTGATATCATCCATGTCGTGAATGGTAATTTGCTTGAGCTTGTCGACGGGCCGGGTGTTGAACTGAAGGCTTGGTCCAATCTGCGCGCGATTCAGGTCGCCGTCTTCCATGTAGCCTTTGGCATCGAAGACCAAGCGTACATTGGAACTGAGACGAAAGTGCGAATTCACTTTGGGGGGAGGAAGGCGGTCATGGGTGTTTGGGCCCGCACGGCAGCCAAGTCTCCAAGGCCTTCTTGAGTATCTCGCCCAAAGTCCACCCGCCTTGAAGGATCGGTACGAGATGCTACGCGCTTACATCGAGGCACTCGGGGATGACATTTTCTTCGTCGCCGATAAGAGCGACCAATTCGCCTGGTCTGGCATCGCCGCGCGGCGGCGATCAACTCTGGCAGGACGCCAGACGCGAACGTCTTTTGTCCGATATCCATTGCGAAGTCAGCCCTCATCGGAAAGCGTGCAATTTATATCCGAGAGTACTTGAAGATAGTTCGTATCGTGTGACTCACTTGGCGTTAATCCACTTATCTGATCCCGTCACTTTCACCGCTACATCCGACATCCAGATGTGCAGCGGCTTGCCATTGAGAGTGCCGGAGTGCTCGGTTGAGAAAAGCAGAGGGCCTGCCTTTTTGTAGCCAGTCCATTTTGCGGCTACGAGATGCTTCGGGGGCCCGCCACTGTGATAAACCATTGCCTGAACGCGGTAGTCTTTTCCCACATAGAGATCCCACGTGTCGCCGGGCGTGTAACCCCCTGCCGCCGGATACTTCACTGAGATCAGCGTGGCCGAGCCGGCGCCCACCGGAAGCTTCTTAGTACCTTCACTGGTGATCGTGGCACTCTTGTCCCAATAAGCATGGAGCGGGAACAGCAGCCAATAATTGTCGTTCACGAAAGCCGGTTCGACTTCGTTCTTCACCTGGTCGGATTGGCTGCTGAGCTGGGAGCTATCGTAGGTGACCTTAACGGGCCTGCCGTCCTTGTCAGCACCCTCGTACGAAATTTTACCCGTCTTGGGCTTCCATTCCCATTTGTGAGCAAGCTTTGGTACGCCGGTAATTTCGCGGTTCCAGGTGTAGTGGATCGCTTCGATTTGATTCCATGAATCGATATCGTAGGCTTTGGCGATGTTGTCGATAATTGGGTCGCGCTGTTGCGCGCTGGAGATCACAGCAAAGAGAAGCACTACCCCGAAAGCCAGAACACGGAGGATGCTTGCGCGATTCGCATTTTTCATGATCGGCTCCTCAAGGTCAGCAGGAGACCGGTGACGGCTGCTATTGCTATGGTTCCAAATCTAACTGCCTTTGTCGTTTTCATTGTTGCATCTCCTTTTACGAGTCCATGTATCGCGCCGAAATCGGCATTTGTGCCTGCATGAGGCCATGTGGAAATCATGAGTTGCCAAAATCACCGCAAGGTCCATGAACACTTCTGATTTTTGCGGTGCCATCACGCAGCTGACTAGATCTTTCTCTAACCGTCACAGCAAGTCCGGTTCCACTCGCACGATCCAGCGAAGTGGAACTAACCGAACTGCATCGTGCAACGCGCCACCGTTGTTTCGCCAGCGCACTGGCAAGCAGTGACGGCCCGTGAACACCGCCTGTGAGCTTTGGTCACGATGGCTAGATGTGGGGCTCAACTGCAGCTTCCGGAACGGGAAAGTTTTTCGTGCAGTATTAACCACATGCTGAAAGGCCCGGACCTGGCATTTCCGGCCCGTGCGCAAATGACCGAAAATGGCGCACGACTGTGACGCCTGCAATTCGACAACCTTCAACACACGCAGTTCGCTGACTTGATCGGTGGATCCAAGGTTCATCACGTTCTGGAAAGACCTGAGTCTCAAGTCGTGTGCTACTGTTTCGATGAAGCCCATGGAGAGCTTGTGTCGAGGAGAAGTGCATCATCTCGCTCGTATTGCGACCAGAAGGTACTGCGCAATCGTGTTGACACTCCGAGCGAAAAC
>WNFC01000274.1_pt1 | contig 77957 bp, 74 predicted proteins | sample 5400541 | NCBI WGS metagenome assembly WNFC01 (sample SAMN13153342, study PRJNA577476) | soil metagenome | isolation source: 120 cm saprolite under Douglas fir tree site 2 hole 2 replicate 1 | place: USA:California | collected 2015-04-18
GATCACCGGGACGCGCCTCTGATGCGCCCTGCGGTGGTGCTGTTCTCGGGCGGGCTCGATTCGTCGACGTGTCTGGCCGTGGCGCGCGAAGACGGCTTTGCGCCGCACGCGCTCGCGGTCCGCTACGGCCAGCGGCACGCCTTCGAGTTGCGGGCCGCCGAGCGGGTCGCGCAGGCCATGCAGGTCCCGCTCAAGGTGGTCGATCTCGACCTGCGCGCCATCGGCGGCTCTGCGCTGACGGCCGAGCTCGAGGTTCCCAAGGACGCGCCGATGGGCGCGGGCATCCCGGTGACCTACGTTCCGGCGCGCAACACGGTGCTGCTCGCGCTCGCGCTCGGATACGCCGAGGTGCTGGGCGCCGAGGACCTCTACCTCGGCGTCAACGCCATCGACTATTCCGGCTATCCCGACTGCCGCCCCGCCTTCATCGAGGCGTTCGAGTGGCTCGCCAACCTCGCCACCGCCGCGGCCGTCGAGGGGCGCGCCAAATACAAGCTGCACGCGCCGCTCATCGCGCTTTCCAAGGCCGCCATCGTGCGGCTCGGCACCCGGCTGGCTGTCCCTTACGCGCTCACGCACTCGTGCTATGACCCCGATCCCCAGGGCCGCGCCTGCGGCCGCTGCGACTCCTGCCGGCTGCGCGCGGCGGGCTTCCTCGACGCGGGCGTTCCCGACCCGACTCCGTACGCTCCGAGGTGAACCATGCTGAAGCTCTTGCTCACCGCGCTCCTCCTCTCCCAGGCGCACGAACACGACGCCGCATCCGACAAGGACAGCAAGGTGCCAACGCATCAGAAGCACCCGCTCGACAAGAACGCGCCCAAGCCGGCGGGCGAGATGTTCGACCTCAAGGTGGGCGGCGAGACCGCCAAGGCGTATCTCGCCAAGCCCAAGGGAAAGCCGCAGGGCGCCCTCCTCGTGCTCCACGAGTATTGGGGCCTCAACGATTGGGTCAAGCACCAGTCCGACCTGCTCGCGCGCGAGGGCTACACGGCGCTGGCCGTCGATCTTTACAAGGGCAAGGTCGCGACGGATCCCAAGGAGGCGGGCGCGCTGATGGCCGCCAAGGACGAGAAGTGGGGCGACGCCGTCGAGGCGGCGGGCCTCGCGTGGCTCAAGGCCAACAGCAGCGGGAAGATCGCCACCATCGGGTGGTGCATGGGCGGGGGCGAGTCGCTCAAGGCGTCGCTCAACGATCCCGATGACGTGGCCGCGACGGTCATGTACTACGGCATGCCCGAGACCGACGTGGCGAAGCTCAAGAAGCTGCGCGGACCCCTGCTGGGCATCTGGGCCAAGAAGGACGGCTGGATCACCCCGGACAAAGTGGCGGCCTTCGACAAGGCGCTCACCGAGGCGGGCGTGAAGCACGAGTTCCACTCCTACGACGCGGAGCACGCTTTCGCCAATCCCAGCTCGGGCAGATATCAGGGCGAGGCTGCCAAGGACGCCTGGGAGAAGACCAAGGCGTTCCTGGCGGCGAACATCAAGTCGCGGTAGGGCGCGGCTTGCGGCTCGGGAGCTGCCGGATGGTTCCGTAGAAGCGGAGCGCCGCTTCGCCGGCCCGCTGCAGGTCGCGGTTGTTCAGGTACGCGACCACCGGTGCGGCGATGACCGGCACGGCCCGCCCGATCTGCTCCAGCCCGCGCGTGGTGAGCACTTTCTGGGCGATGCGCGCCAGCACCTTGGGGCCGGCGCGCCCGGCGAGGTTCACCGTGTCGGCGCCGTTGGAGTAGCCGAGCACCTCGAAGATCTCGTCGCGGGCGCGAGTCGACTTGAGGTTCACCTTGTGCAGGAGCGCGATCTCCATGATGAGCGTGAGCTGCAGCACGGTGACGAACATCAGATCGGCCGGCACCAGCGCGAGCCCGAACAGCCCCGAGAGGGCGCCGCCGGTGGAGGCCCAGGTCTTTTTCGTGTCGGTGAGGCGCTGGGCCAACTCCGGAGGACCGGCGCTGGGGTACTTCTCGCGCGCCTCGTCGACGCGCCGGCGGCAGCGGCCGATCTCCTCGACGTAGACGCGCCAGAGGCGCTCGCGGGCGAACTGCAGCATCTCACCGCAGTCTAACGCCGCGCCGCGGCGCGAGCATCAGCGCCGCTACGCCGGCGAGCAGACCTGGCGGAGGATGTCCAGTTCCTCGAGCGCCTTGCCCGCGCCCATTACCACCGACGAGAGCGGGTCCTCGGCGAGGAAGACCGGCAGGCCGGTCTCCTCGCGCAGGAGCGCGTCGAGATTTTTCAACAATGCCCCGCCGCCCGCCAGCACGATGCCGCGGTCGGCAATGTCTCCCGCCAACTCGGGCGGCGTGCGCTCCAGCGTGACCTTCACCGCTTCGACGATGGCGTTGACCGGCTCGGCCAGCGCGTCGCGGATCTCGTCGGAGCTGACGGTCAGCGTGCGCGGCACGCCGGCCACCAGGTCGCGGCCCTTGATGTCCATCGTCAACACTTCGTCGGTGGGATAGGCGTTGCCGATGCCCATCTTGATCAATTCGGCGGTGCGCTCGCCGATGAGCAGATTGTACTTGCGCTTGATGTGCTGGATGATCGCCTCGTCCATCTTGTCGCCGCCGACGCGCACGCTTTTGGAATACACGATACCTGCGAGCGAAATCACGGCCACATCCGTGGTGCCCCCCCCGATGTCGACGATCATGTTTCCCGACGGCTCGGTGATGGGCAGGCCCGCGCCGATGGCCGCCGCCATGGGCTGCTCGATCAAGTACACCTCGCGCGCGCCGGCGCTCTCGGCCGCCTCGCGCACCGCGCGTCGTTCCACCTCGGTGATGCCCGAGGGGATGCCGATGATGATGCGCGGTTTGACCAGCGTCGAGCGGTTGTGCGCGGCGCGGATGAAGTAGCGCAGCATGGCGGCGGTGATCTCGAAATCGGCGATGACGCCGTCCTTCATCGGCCGGATGGCGACGATGTTGCCCGGCGTGCGGCCGAGCATCTCCTTCGCTTCCTTGCCGACGGCCAGCACTTTCTTGCCGCCGCGCGAGTCCTGCTGCACCGCCACCACGCTGGGCTCGTTGGAGACGATGCCCAGGCCGCGGATGTAGATGAGCGTGTTGGCGGTCCCTAGGTCGATGGCGAGATCGCGGGAGAAGAGCTTGTAGATCCCGTTGAACATGGGAGCGCACTTCCGGGGCGAGAGGAAGCGCGGACGCTAGCAAACGCCCGCGTTGTCCGCAACGCGCAGCATGCGAAGTTTATGCCGCACATCTGGCGGCAGAGCCATTGTGGCCGGTCCGGCGGCCGCAGTACCTTCGGAGGCCATGCGGATCCCCAGAGGTGAGGAGAGGCGGCAGAACTTCATCGGCGGCGAATGGGTCGCTCCCGCCACGGAGAAATACGAGCCCTGTCTGAACCCGGCCGATACGCGCGAAGTGCTGGGCCACTTCCCGCGCAGCGGCGCAGCGGACGCCAGGTCGGCCGTCGAGGCGGCAGCCAAGGCCTTCCCCGGCTGGGCGGCCACGCCCGGACCCGAGCGCGGGCGCATCCTCGGCAAAGCGCTGGCCATCCTCAAATCGCGCCTCGACCTCGTCGCCGAGGCGCTCTGCCGCGAGGAGGGAAAGGTCTTCTCCGAGGCGCGCGGCGAGGTGCTGAAGGGGCTCAACCTGCTCGAGTTCTACGCCGGCGAAGGCTTCCGCCAGCACGGCAAGACGCTCCCCTCCGAATCGCGCTCGACGCTGGCGTTCACCCTGCGGCAACCCGTCGGGCCGGTGGCGCTCATCACGCCGTGGAACTTTCCCTTCGCCATCCCGGTGTGGAAGACCGCGCCGGCGCTGGTGGCGGGTTGCACGGCGGTGCTCAAGCCGGCGTCGCTCACGCCCATCTGCGCGCACCTGCTCGCCGAGGCGCTTCAAGAGGCGGGCCTTCCGCCGGGCGTGCTCAACGTCGTCACCGGCCCGGGCTCGTCCATCGGGGACGCGCTGGTCGACGATCCGCGCATCCGCGCCATCAGCTTCACCGGCTCGAACGAGATCGGCATCCGCCTCTACCAGCGCGCGGCCGCCCGCGGCGTGAAGGTCACGCTGGAGATGGGCGGCAAGAACCCCGTGGTGGTGCTGGACGACGCGGATCTCGACCTGGCGGCCGAGGGAATTCTACAGGGCGCGTTCGGCAGCACCGGCCAGCGCTGCACCGCCACCTCGCGGGTGGTGGCCACGCCGGGCATCTCGGCGAAGCTGGCCGAGGCGCTAGCGGAGAAGGCGCGCAAGATCCGCGTCGGAAACGGCATGACCCAGGGCGTGCAGATGGGGCCCGCGGTCGACACCAGCCAGCTGCGCACCGACCTCGACGCCATCGCCGCTGCCAGGTCGGAAGGCGCGCGGCTCCTCTGCGGCGGCGAGCGCCTCTCGGGCGCCGACCATGAGCACGGGTTCTTTGTCGCTCCGACGGTGTTCGACAACGTCGAGCCCGGCACGCGCCTCGCGCGCGAGGAAGTCTTCGGGCCGGTGCTGGGCATCATGCGGGCGCGCGACGCCGAGGAAGCGATCCGCTACGCCAACGACGTGGAGTTCGGGCTCACCGCCAGCATCTACACGCGCGACTACTTCGAGGCGCTGCGCTTCGTCGAGAAGGCGGAGGTAGGGATGGTGCACGTCAACCAACCCACCGTCGGAGGCGAGGCGCAGCTGCCCTTCGGCGGCATCAAGGCCACCGGCGTGGGCGAGAAGGAGATGGCCGAGGAGGGCGCCAACTTCTTCACGCACCTCAAGACGGTCTGGCTCGACTATACGGGCGCCAAACGCACCTCCAACATCTACTGAGAGCACACCTGCTTGCGGCACCACCTTGACTGCGCGCGCGCTGCCTGACAGGCTAGATCGACTCGGGAGAGGGAGGTTCGGCCCATGTCGCAGCGCCGTTGGCCCGCTGTCTCGCGGCTCGTCGCCGCGCTGACGGGACTCGCCTTCGGCATCATGGGCGCGGAGCTGACGTTTGGGTCGCTGCGCCCCGAGGAGCCGCGCGCCGACGCGGTGCTCTACTCCATCGAGGTGCGCAACGGCGCCGGCGACCTGCTCGCCAGCCCCATGCTGGTCGGCGAGGAAGGCCGGCCCGTCCACCTCAGCCTCTTGTCGGGTCCGCACAGCGAGCCGATGGAGATGTCGCTCGACCTCGACCCGCAGCGCGACGGCGCCGACCGGCTGTGCCTCGGGTACAGGCTCTCCATCGCCGACGGCTTCGCCCACTCGGGACGCATGAGCGTTTCGTACGGCCAGAGGCGCTCGGTCAACCTGCGCCGAGCCGGCGAGTTCCTGCGGCTCTCGCTGGTGGTCGCGCGCGCCCACACGCAGGACTTCGAGCGTCTGCTGCAGCGCTTGCGCCGTCCTGCCGCGTAAGGGTAAAGACGCCGCGCATGCCGTTTTCCCTGCAGTCCCCCCAGGAGCGCCGCCTGGCGGTGTTCTGCCGCGTCTTCGCGGTCGTCTACTTTCTCGGCGCGGTTTCGTTCGCGGCGCTGCCGGGGACGACATACCGGCTCGTCACGCTGGGCGCGGAGAGCTCGTTCGGGCCGGAGGCGGCGTTCTGGAACGCATTGGCCGTCTCGATGATGGTGGCCCTCGCGGCGGCCTGCGCGGTGGTGGCCCAGCGCCCACGCGAGCGCCGGCACGCCCTGCTGCCGGTGGTGGGCGCCAAGCTGACCTCGAGCGGCGTAGCCGCGATGCACCTCGTCTCCGCGGAGGGGCCGGGGCGGCTCGCGCTCTTGGCCATCATCGCGACCGACATTCCCCTCTTCGTGCTCACCCTGCTCGTCTATCGCTCGGCCGCGCCCGGCGTGCACAGCGAGCCGGCCCGCGAGGACGCCACCGCTCCGGCGGGCGAGCCGCCCAAGGTCCAACTCGGCGTCCCCAAATGACCGGTGCAACGCCCTGCGGCCGCGGCGCGTCCAGGTTATAGATTGCGCGCATGATCGGCGTGGTGATGGCGACGCACGGCAAGCTGGCAGAGGAATTCATCCGCACCGCCGAGGGAGTGGCGGGAAAGATGGAGCAGACTGTCGCCGTCAGCGTGGTGGCAACGGAGCCCGACGTGCGCGGCCGGCTCAAAGAGGCCATCCAGCGCGTCGACAGCGGCGAGGGCGTACTGCTGCTCACCGATCTCCTGGGCGGCTCGCCCACCAACCTCTGCCTCTCCTTCCTCACCGAGCGCAACGTCGAGGTGGTCACCGGAGTGAACCTGCCCATGCTCCTCAAGCTGAACGGGCTGCGCGCCTCGGGGAAGTCCATCCAGGAGATCGCGCGCGAGTTGGCCGACGCGGGCAGGAACGCCATCGGGCACGCCAGCGAGATGCTGCGGAGATTGACTTGAGCAAGGACGCCCAGCGCATCGCGCTGGTGCGCGTCGACAACCGGCTCGTGCACGGCCAGGTGCTCGAGGCGTGGCTGCCGGCGCTCGACGCGCACGGCATCCTCGTCGCCGACGACGAGGCGGCGGGCAACGTGCTGGCGCGGTCGGCCATGTCGCTGGCCATTCCCCCCAAGGTGAGCTTCCAGGTGCTGCGCGTGCAGGCCGCCGCCGACGCGCTCAAGCCGGGCGGGGCGGGCCCGCAGGCGCCGCGCACCCTGGTGCTCCTGCGCGACGTGCGCGACGCGGTGGCGTTGCACGACGCGGGCGTGCCCATGCCGAAGCTCAACCTCGGCAACATCCATTTCGGCGCCGGCCGCCGGCAGGTCTCGCCCTCGGTGTTTCTCGACGCGCGCGAGGTGGCCGCGCTGGAGAAGCTTGCCGCCGCCGGAACGCAGGTCGAGGTGCGCGCGGTGCCCAGTGAGCAGCCGGTGCCGCTGGCCGAGATCAAGTCGCGCTTCGGGGTGTAAAAGGGGCGATGCTCCCGCTCCCCGCCGGCGGCTGGCCGCACCTGCTCGCCATGGCCGCCCTGGCCGCGCTCGCTGGAGGGCTGGCGGCCGTCGAGCGCAAGGGCGCGCTGCAGCTCATGCTCAGCCGGCCGCTGGTGCTCGCGCCGGTGCTGGGGTGGCTCTTGGGTGATGCGCAGGGCGGGCTGATGCTCGGCGTCCCGCTCGAGCTGCTTTTTCTCGGCGGGGTGAACCTGGGCGGCAACCTGCCCGACAACGAATCGCTTCTCGCCGGCGTCCTGACGGCGACGGTGGTGCCGGCGGGAATGGCCCTCGGGAGCGGCGTCGATCCGCCCCTCGCCACGCTCGGGCTCGCGCTCCTCTTCCCGCTGGCGCTCTACGGCCGCCGGCTCGAGCGCGCCTCCGAAATGCGCAACACGCAGCTCTTTGAGGAAGCGCTCGCGCGAGTCGCCCGCGGCGACACCCGCGCCGCGCGCGTGAACCTGCGCGGCCTTCTGCTCCCCTTCGGAGCGGCGGCGGGTATCTGCGCCCTGGGCGTTCTCTGCTCGCCCCTGCTCGCGTGGGTGCGCGCCTCGAGCGGTCCGGCGCTGCTCGCCGCGCTGGAAGGAGGATGGCACGCGGTCTGGGCGGTGGCGGCCGCGTGCGCCATCCGCGCCATCCGCGATCATCGCGCGCCGTGGATCGCGGGCGTCTCCGCCGCGGCGGTCATCGCCGTGGCCATGGCGGTGCGGGGGATGTGGTGAGGCAAGAGGCCGCAGTGCTGCAGGGGGCGCGGCATGTGTCCACCAGGACGCTCCTGCGCGTCTTCTGGCGCTCGTTCTTCCTGCAGGCGTCATGGAACCCGCGCGGGATGCAGAACGTCGGCTTCGCCGACGCCATTGCCCCGGCGCTGGAAGAGCTGTACCCCGACCCGGCCAAGCGGGTGAAGGCGGTCGCGAGGCACCTGGAGTTCTTCAACTGCCATCCTTATCTGGCAGCGGCCATCCTGGGCGGCGCGGTGCGGCTCGAGGAGCACGTCGCGGCGGGAGAGGCGCCGTCCGAGACCGTCTCGTCATTCAAGAGCACGCTCGGCCCGCCCTTCGCGGCGCTGGGCGACGGGTTCTTCTGGCTGGCGCTGCGCCCCACGGCCGCGCTGGCCGCCGCGGTGACCGAGCCGTTTCTCGGGCTTGGCTGCGTGCTGGTCTTCCTCGGTCTCTACAACACCGTCCACCTCGCGGCGCGGATCTGGCTCTTCGCCACCGGCTATACGCAGGGCGAAGGCGTGGTGGCGGCGGTGGCGCGCGCGCATTTCGCCAGCGGCACGCCGCTCCTGAAATCTTGTGGGGCCGCGCTGGCGGGCGCGCTGGCGGGCCGCTCGGTCCTCGCCGCGGGCCTGCCCGATCGGCCCTTTCACGCATTGCTCGTCGCCTCGACCATCGTCGCGGCCGCCGCCCTCTTGCCGCGTCTCGGCGTGACGCGGTCCGTCTACATTGCCTTGCTGCTCGGCCTTGCGCTCGGGGCCCGGTTCTTCTAGCTCATTGGGGAGACATGGCCGACGACACCATCGAGAAAGAATGCACGGTGCGCAACAAGATGGGCCTGCACGCGCGGCCCGCGGCGCTCATCGTGCAGACCGCCAACAAGTTTCCCTGCGACGTCACGCTCATGAAGGACGGCCAGAACGTCAACGGAAAGAGCATCATGGGCGTGCTGATGCTCGCTGCCGCCCAAGGGACCACCGTGACCGTCAAGACCGAGGGCGAGCAGGCGAAGCAGTGCTCCGAAGCCATCGCCGAACTTTTCGACAAAGGCTTCAACGAAAGCTTCACCTAGTGGTTGGGCGGCAAGATGGTGGTTTCGTCGCGGCTGATGTCCTGACCGCCGATGGTGGCCGGTTCGCGGTGGGTGCCTTTGCCGTTCGTGCCGCGGCGGCGGATGCGGAACTCGTCGGTGAAGGGCACGCCCGACGAGCGGCTCGCGGCGGCCAGCGCGCCGACGAGCGATCCGACCAGCGCCAGCAGCGCCCCGGCGGTCGCGTAGCCCGCCACGACCGCCCCGTTGCCGGTCGTCTCCACCAGGGCCGCGGTGCGGCCGCGCGCGCTGTTGTGCAGCGAGGTGTTGCCCGCCGGTGTGCGGCTCATCGCCGCCGCGCCCGAGGCGAAGAGCGCGATGAAGGCCGCCAGCAGCATCGACATTCCCCACGCCACGCCGCCATGCATCAGGCTCTCGTCGCGGCGGCGATCGCCCGCCATGCGGATCATCGCGAACGAGCCGACGAACGAGGCGATGACGGCCGACACTGCCCCCCAGGCCGCGGCGCCCGCGTTGGAGACGGCGGGTCGCGCGGCGAAGGGATCGATGACCGCCAGCCCCACGACCGCCGCGATGAGCGAGAGCACGAGCAAGACGCCCCAGCCCAGCACCCAGCCACCGAAGAGCGCGCTCCAGTCGAGGCGCCGGCGATGGTTGAGGCGCGATTCGGCCGCGCTGTGGGAACTGGTCGTGCCGGAAGTGCGGTCGTACGTCGCCATGGTGATCTCCTCAAAAGTGGACAGAGGAGGGTTCGGTCGCCGCCGCCGCGGCGGCAAGAGACGGCCGCCAGCCGTTCAGTTCTCCTGGCGGCTCAGCAGGCGCTGGATGTTCCCGGCGTGGCGCGCGACGATGATGAACGACACGCCAGCGATCCCGACCACGGCTTCGGTGCTCGAGGTGGCCCATGCGACCGCCACTGTCGCCACCACGGCGGCGAGGGAGCCGACGCTGGATATTTTGTACAATTTGTACAAAACCGCCCAAGTGGCCGCCCCGGCCAGCGCCGCCCACGGAGCAAGCGCCAGCGACACACCGAGTCCGGTGGCGACGCCCTTTCCGCCGCGCAGCCGCAGCCAGATGGGGAAGCAGTGCCCTGCGACGGCGGCGACGGCGCATGCCGCGGGCAGCCAGGGCGGAAGCCGCGGGGCGAGCAGCACCGGCACGAGGCCCTTGAGCGCGTCGAGCGCGAGCGTCGCGACAGCGGCGGTCCGTCCCGCGGCGCGGGCGACGTTGGTGGCGCCGATGTTCCCCGAGCCGACCGTGCGCACGTCCTTGCCGGTGGCGGCGCGCGCGATGAGGAGGCCGAAGGGGATCGAGCCGGCGAGATACGCGGCGGCGATCCACAGCGCCGTCACGCCGCGCTCCGCAGCGCGACGAAAGCCCAGTTGAGCGCCAGCCCGATGGCCGCCGACCAGCGCAGCGTCCGCGCTTCGAGGCGCGGGGCCGCCGGCGCCCAGGGCAACCCGCACAGCCGCAGCAGCGTCCAAGAGAGGTGGACCGCGCCGGCCAACGCGAGCAGCGCGCCCAGCGGGCTCGACGCCAGCGCCGCCGCCATCTCTCCGCGCACGAAATGGTGAAAGGCGTGCGTGCAGCCGCAGGTGAGACAGGGCAGGCCCGTCGCCGCCCGGAACGGACAGAAGAAGAATGAAAGCGGCGGCGCGTCGAGCGGCAGAAACGCCGCGGCCGCGAGCAGCGCTCCGGCGGCGAGGGCGAGCCCGAGCGCGTGCACCGAAGGCGGGCCGGCGCGCGCGATCATGGGCCCATCTTTTTCTGCAGGGCCATGGCCAGCAGAAGCCCCGCCCCGAACAACATGCAGCAGAGGACGGCGTACGGCGCCAGCACCGCGGCCGCCGCGCCGCCCGGCGAGGCGCGATGCATCTCTTTCAAGCCCACGCCCGTCAGCACGATGAGCCAGACGAGCGCGATCAGGCCGCCGCATCCCGGGATGACGACGAGCACGAGCGGCGCGCACGCGTATGCGCAGGCCGCGAAGGTGGCGGCGAACCCGCGCTTGGCCTGTCTGAAGAGGAGCGCGAACCCGTGCGTCACGGCGGCGCTCAGGTAGAGGAAGATGACGGCGAAGATCGGCGACATGACCCAGGAGACCAGAGTCCAGCCGGGCGATTTCAGCTGCCTCTGCGACTCGAGCATGCTGCGGAACGAAGGAGGAACCTCGTAGCGGTCGATCATCTGCTCGAGGAATCGTTCGCTCGGCGCCGAGAGGGCGCGGCCGAGAAGATCGCCGAGGGCCCAGAACACGCAGCCCGTCAGGACGGCGAAGCCGAGTTGCGCCGCGCCGCGGTCGAGCCGCGCCATGCGGAACAGCTTGACCGGCTCGAAGAGCGCCAGTTGCACTGTCTGGGCCCACGCCCGAATGAATCCCACCTCGACGCGGCGCTCCCACGGCGTGCCGGGCCGCTCGGAGGCAGCCTCTCCCGCCGCTGCTCCGGCCGGCTGCTCGGGGACGACGAGAGGCTTGCCGCAGACCGGACAATCCTGGCGCCCCGAGCGATCAGTGCTGAAGGTATTTCGACAGCTCGGGCAGCGGGCGAGCACAGCGCCTTCTAGCACGTTCGTTCCCGCGCAGCGCGAGCGCCTGAGCGGACTTCCACGGCGGGCAAGGCATGCCTACCTCAACGACGCAGCCGGGATTTCCCGGCGCTTCAGCGGTGCCCCCGCAAAACGGGCGCCGTGAAACCCCTCTGAGGAGGCTACACAATGAAGGTTCAACTTGGCATGGCGCTGGCTGCCGCATTGGCATTCGCGTGCAGCAGCGGCAACAGGAGTACGCGCACGGCAGGGAACGACACCGGCACCACGCAATCAGGTTCCATCTCCGGCACGCAAGGCACGGCGGCTGGGGCGAACGGGACGCAGGCTACGGCAACAACCGATTCGGCCGGCACCACCAACCAGCCGAGCTCGGGCACGGTCGCCACTGTCCCGTCGGACACCAGTTCGCAGGGCTCGATGAGCGGGTCCACCAGCGCGCAAGGCACGCAAGGCACGCAGGGCACGCAGGGCACCACCCCTCCCAGCAGCGGTAGCTCCGGCACCGTGAGCTCGAGCGGCAGCAGCAGCGCGCCCAGCACCAGCGACTCGACCGCCGGCAACAGCAGCTCGACCGTCAGCGGCAGCGGTTCGACCTACGGCAGCGCCGGCTCGACCGCCGCGGGCGGGACCGTTTCGGGCAGCAGCAGCGACAACAGCAGTCTCAAGACCGTGACCGGCGCGGTGGCCAAGGTGGACGAGAACAGCATCACGCTCGACCAGTCGGCCGGCGGCGTGACGCTGACCGTCGACTCGCAGACGCAGATCATGCGCCGCGGGCACCCCGTCAGCTCGGGCATCACGTCGATCCGCGAGGGTGAGCAGGTGCGCGCCAGCTTCGACCCGGCGTCGAACCGCGCCGACAAGATCGAGGTGATGGGCAAGGCGAAGATGAAGCACCACAAGAGCGCCGCGGACGCGCCGCCGGTCAACCCGGACGGCAAGTAGCTAGAGGGCCGCGGCGGCATCTCCGGGAGCCAGCCGTGGTTGCGGGCGCCGGGTCCCTGGGGGGCCCGGCGCCTTCGCATTTGTACAAACTGCAAAAAACGTGAATTTTGTTCACTTCGTCGAGGGAGACGTGAACAAAGTTCACGCATTTCGCAGCGCGGCGATCCAGGTCGCCGCCGGGCTGCTCGTCGTCGCCGGGACATTGGCCGCCTCGCGGGTCTGGGAGGCCGTGGATCTGGTGAGATTTGCGCTCGGCTGGGCCGGCGTCCTCATCGCGCTGGACGGCCTGGCGCGTGCGCGGCGCGGGTCGTCGCCGCTGGCCCGGCCCGCTGACTGGATCGCGTGCGGCGCGGCCAGCGTGGTCTTCTGGGACCTCTTCGAGCTGCTCGACCTGCGGATACGGAACTGGTGGTACACGGGCGTCTCGCCTGACGCGCTGTCGGGAGCGGCGTTCGGCGCGGTGTGTTTCGCGACGGTCCTCCCGGCGGTCCGCCTCGGGCTCGCGGCGCTCTCGCCCCCCGACGAGCCGGAATTCGCGGCGGGTCCGCCGCCCAGGGCAGGCGCGCTGCTGCTGGTAGGGCTCGGCTGTCTGGGACTCGCCCTCGCCTTTCCCTCAGTCGCTTTTCCGCTGGCCTGGCTCTTCCTCTGGCCAGTTTGCGAAGCGGCGGCGGCTCTGCTCCCGCGCGGGGGCGGCCTGCCCACGCCGCTCGAAGCGCGCCGCGACCCGCGCCTCATCCGGCGCCTTCTCATGCTGGCGCTGCCTCTGGGCCTCACCTGGGAGTCGCTCAACTGGGGCTGCCAGCGCGGCTGGATCTACACCGTCCCGCACTTCGAGCGCCCCAAGCTCTTCGAGATGCCGCTCGCGGGATATCTCGGCTACCTCCCGTTCCTCCTCGAGGCAGGCGCGGCGCTGGCGCTGCTCGACCGGCTGCGGCCGCACCTGCGCGGCATGCGGGGCGCGGCTGCGCTCGCGGCCGTACTCGGCCTGCACTTTGGCGCCGACGCACTGACGCGCCGCCAGACCGTGGTGTCTTTCGCGCCATACGACTCGCAAGGCGTGGCGCCCGAAGTGCTTGCCCTCGAGCGAAAGACACACATGGGACTGCCGCGCGCGCTCCTCGTCGCACGGCGCGGGTGGGGCGCGCTGGACGACGACCCAGCCCTGGTCCGCGTCTGGATGCGCAAAGTGAGGTAAAAATCGGCCGTGCCCAGGACGGCGCCCAGCAAGGGTTTTCTCGCCCGCGAGCAGCACCGTGTGCTGCTCACCGTCCACGCGCTGGTGATGATCTCGGGCCTTCTCGCCTGCGCGCTGTTGAACCGCCTCTACAGCCCCGAGCGGTTCTGGGTGCAGTGGGTGGCCTTGGCGTGGGCGGCGCTTTTCCTCGCGCATCTCTGGGCCTTCTCGCGCGGGACGCTGGCGACGATGGGAAAAAAGCAGTGACGGCGCTCGGCACGCTCAACAAAGACTCAGGCGGCGAGTGGACCTCGCTCGCCGACTATCTTCGCGAGGCGCGCCACCGCGAAACGGGGGCGCTGGCCGCACTCGCCACGCTGCTCACCGCCCCGCTGGAGGAGCAAAAGGAGCTGGCGCAGGGGGAAGGCGCGCCGGTGCTGCTCGATCTGGGCCGTGACCTGCGCGTGCCCAAGGCGTCGCGGCTTGCGGCGGCGCGCTGCCTGCTCGAGGCGGGCGCGGCGGCTGCGCAGCTAGGCGAGCTGTTCATCGGCGCGGGCGACCTCGTCACCGACCCGCGGCTCGGGAGCGGTGCGCGCAAGCTGGTCGAGGCCGGCCTGCCCGCGGCGCTGAAGGCAGGGGGCGAGATCGCGCAGGTCTCGCTCGCCGCCGGGTCGTTCGCGCGCTCGGTGCACTCCGCCGCCTCGGCGGTGGGCCAGACGCGGGCCAAAGAGCTGCTCGCCGGTGCCCCCGAGGGCCACGCCGGCGCGGCGGCCGGGCTCTTCGCCTTGGGGCAGGGCGAGCTGCCGCCCCCGCAGCTCGAGGCGTGGCAGAAGCTGCTCGAGTCGACCTGCGCGGCCCACCGCCGCGCGCCCGCGGCCGCCAAGCGCATGGGGCTCGCGCCGCCCTGGCCACCCAATCTGCCCGAAGCGTTCGCGTCTCTCGTGCGGGAAGCGGAAAAGAAGAACGCCGACGTCGTCTCGGAGGACGCCGCGGCCAATCCCAACTTCGTCCGGCAGCCGAAGGCCGTTCCCGCCCCGCCGCCGCTCCTGCCCAAGCCGGCCCACCTCGCGACGGCGCCGAAATCGAGCGCCGAGGTGGTGGGTCGAAAGAAGCTCGAAGCGCCCATCCGGCGCTCGCCCTTCCGCAAGCCCATCGGCTCGGTGGTCGAGCTGCCCACGCAAGTGCCGGCGAAGCCGATGGCTCCGGTCACTGCCCGGGCGGGTCCGACTGCGCTGCCCGCCCCGCCCCCCGAGAAGCCGCACCTGGAGGACGAGGACGAGGCCAAGGCGCGCAAGATCGCGCCACTGCCCGGCATCGTTCCACTCGCGTCCAAGGAAGCGAACGAGGTCCGTTTCGATGCCAAGGGCCGGAAGATCCCCCGCTCCGACCGTTGGGACGACAACCACTTCGAGTGGGAGCTGCCCACACTGCCCACCTCGGACCTGCCGCCCCCACTAAAGGCGACCGTCGCGCAGGGGCCGTTTGCGCAACGCCTGCAGTCGCTCTTCGACAACCGCCCCGAAGCGGTCGACCGTCTGGTGGCCGCCGCCGAGGCCCGGGCCGCCGTTGCGGGGGAGGAAAAGCTGCTCGCCGAGTTGTCCAGCGAGCTTGGGCGGAAGAGATGGCAAAAGGCCCGTGTTCCTAGTGAACAACTGGATCGACTGCGGGGTATCGAAAAGGACTACAAACAACCCGCGCCGTGGCGAGCGATGGCTCGATTGCTGCTCGACCGGCTGGTGCCGGTTTAAAGACATTTTGTTGTGTCCGAACGCGGGTGCAGGCAGTCTACCTAGCGCACCGCGGCAGGTTTGCAAGTCACCCCGGCAGGTGCTATCCGTGCGACGCTTTCAGGAGTGGAAATGAAGATCTCGCTCAGTCCGCTGGAAAAAATTCGTGCAGCGGGTAAGTTCCTCGACGTAGCCTTCAACAAGCGCCCCCTCACGGTCTCCATCGAGGTTACCAAGCGTTGCAACGCACGTTGCGACTTCTGCGACTATTGGAAGATCACCGACCGCGACGAGATGCTCGACTTCACCGACGTGATCCGCCGCTTCGACCCGCTGGTGGTGGTCTTTACGGGCGGTGAGCCGATGCTGCGCCGCGACCTGGCCTCCATCGTGCGGTCGATCAAGGACCTGCCAGGCTTCCGCTACATCACCGTCCTCACCCACGGCGGCTTCCTCGCCGAGGCGAAGATCCGCGAACTGGTGGAGGCGGGCGCCAACCAGATCAACATCTCGATGAACTACCCCGACGCGCGCCAGGACAAGGAGCGCGGCCTCCCCGGGCTCTTCGAGCGGCTCGAGACCACCGTGCCGAAGATGGTCGCCGAGGGCTACAACGTCTTCACTTTCGCCTCCATGCTGATGGTCGACAACATGCACGACGCGGAGCCGCTCATCCGCCTCGCGCACAAGTGGGGCATCAACATCGCCTTCTCCGGCTACAACGACCTGAAGAACGGCAACCAGAGCCACATGGTCTCGGCCGAGAAGATGGCCGAGTTCAAGGCCGTTTGCCGGCGCATCATCAAGCTCAAGCGCGAGTTGGGGAACGTGATGACGTCGGACTACTTCTTCGAGACGCTCCCCGAGTTCTACGAGAAGCGGAAGATCGACGGCTGCCGCGCGGGCAAGATCATGATCCACGTCACTCCCAAGGGCATGGTGCAGCCCTGCGCGGAGCTGGCCCCCATCGCCCACTACTCGGAGTTCCTCCCCGGCGCGTACCAAGGCCCCAACTGCGGCGCTTGTTTCGACGCCTGCCGCTCCGAGCCGCAGGCCCCCCTGACGCTACGGCGCCTCGGCGAGCTGGCGGGAGTGATCTGAGTGGCACGACCGTGGGTGCGCACGGTGCTGGGCCTCGCTTCCGGCCTTCTGGCGGCGAGCGCGGTGGCCTTCTACCTGGGCATCTCCCAAAAACAGCTGATCGCCTCGCTGCATGGCGTTCGCGACGAGCCGCTGCTCTTTGCCGCCGTGGGCGGCCTGGTCCTCATGGCGCTGCAGTCGCTGCGCTGGTGGATCGTCATGCGCCCGCTGCTCGACCTGAGCTACGGGCAGGCCCTCCGCGCCATGATGGTGGGGTTCTTCTTCAACGTGCTCTTGCCGGCGCGGGGCGGCGATTTCTTGCGCGTGCAGTACCTCGGCCGGCGCACCGGGGTGAGCCGCGCCAAGCTGCTCGGCACGGAGATCGTCGATTTCTGGAGCGACAAGTGGGGCTGGGTGGCGACGTTCCCGCTCATCTGCCTTTTGGGGTCGCCGCCCGCGTGGCTCTTCCGCGCTCTGCTCGTCATCGGCGGAGCGGTGGTGGGGGTCGGCGCGATGCTCGCGCTCATGGGCAGCGGCCTGTGGCGGAAAGGGCCGCCCTGGCTGGAAAACCTGCGCGACGGCTTTGCCGTCAACCGCTGGAAACGCCTCCTGCTGGTCGAGACGCTCATCGCGCCGTTGCCCTGGCTGTGGGAGACGTTCGTCATCGCGGTGGCGGGTCACGCGCTGGGACTCCAGCTCACTCCCATGCAGGCCTTCGCCGCGCTGACCGCGTTCAACGTCGCCACCGCCGTACCCGCGCCGGGGAACGCCGGGTCGTTCGAGGCGGGCGGTACGCTGGCGCTCATCGCCTTCGGCATTCCGAAGGAGACGGCGCTCGCCTTCATCTTCCTCTATCACCTGACGCAGGTGATACCGGGATTCGTGGGCGGCGTGCTGGTGCTGGTGATGGAAGGCGAGGCGCTCTTCGGGAAGAAAAGCCTCTTTCGCTTCCGGCCGAGCCTCCCCGAGGTGGTCTCCGCCGCCGAGTTGGACCCCGACCCAGGGTAGCTACAGCGATGCTCAGTTGCACTGAGCATCGCAGGCCTCGGACCTCAGGCTTCGGGCCTCAGGCGATGCCGAAGAAGTCGTTTTCCCCGAGGCCTGAGGTCTGAGGTCTGAGGCCTAGCGCAAGCGGAGCGCGCGCTAGTGAAGGAGCGCGAAGCAGCAGTAGTCGGCCGCGCTGATCGAGAGCGTCTGGTCGCCGTCGCTCATGATGCCGATGCCGACGAAGTCGGGCACGTCTCCCTCGAAGTGGGCGCGAAACTCCGCCGAGGGATCGATCGCCTCGTCCTTCCACACCCCCACCGGCCCGCCCGACTCGAGCACCACGGTGTCCTGCACGACGAAGAGGTTGCGCTTCTGATCGCAGATAGCCCCCTTGGGCGCCTCGCTGCTCCAGACGTACTTGAGCGAGTACCACTTGAGGCCGCGCTTCCACGAGATGTAGACCACCGCCGCCGAGTCGCCCAACCCGGGCACGCACTCGTTGCCGCCCTTGGGCAGCACCTGCGCGCGCCACTTCCAGCGTACCTTCTTGGTGCGCTGCCGCAGCGACTCGGGCACCTCGGCGGCCAGCGTCACCGTCTCGAGCGGCGGCCGGTAGACCGCTCGAATGAACGGATGCTCGGGGTCCTCGACGATCTTGTAGTAGCTGACGGGGCCCGAGTAGCTGTCGACCACGCGGAACGAGTGCACGTCGATCTTCGTCACCTGCGGCGCGGGCGCGGGCGCGGTTTCCTCGCCGGCGGTCCCCGCGGAGAGAAGCAGCGCCAGGAGCGCCGGGATGGGCGATGTGCCGCGCAAGGGGCCGCAGCTTAACTGCGTGGAGGAATTGCGCCAGTCCCTTGGCATGGGCCGGCCGGACAGGTAGAAGGCAGCGCGCCATGAATACGCTCGACGCAGAGCTGCGCGGCAAGGTCGCGCCCTGGAGCGCCGTCGCTTCGGCCGCGCTCGCGCTCCTCGTCGCACTCGGCCTCTGGCTGCGATTGCGCGGGCTTGCGGCCGAGGGCTTCGCCGACGACGAGGTACACAAGTGGCTGGCGGCCAACCGCTACCTCCACGGCGTCTTCTCGGGCGACGACGTCGAGCATCCGATGCTGATGAAGTGGTTCATCGCTCTTTGCATCGCCATCGGGTCGCGCCTCGGGTGGGAGCCGGAGACGATGATCCGCCTCCCCAACGCGCTGGCCGGAGGTCTGTCGATCTGGGTCTGCGCCCAGCTCGGCCGGCGGCTCTTCGGAAACGCGGCGGGGCTGCTCGCGGCGGCCCTCGCGGCCACCTCCGTCACCCTCATCGGCTACCAGCGCGTGGCCAAGGAAGACACGCCGCTCGGTCTCTTCATCATGCTGCTTCTCTGGTGTCTCGCCGAAGCGAAGGCCGCCGCAGACGACGGCCGCTCCCGCGATGTGCGCCGCTGGGAGGTGGGCGGCGCGGCCTCGCTCGCCGGGATGCTGGCGTCGAAGTACTTCTTCTTTCTCACCCCCATCCCCGTCGTCTTCCATCTCTGGGTGCGGCGCGAGACGCAGTGGCGCGTGCCATTGAAGCGCTGGGCGCAGCTGGCGGGGATCGCGCTGCTCCTCTGGGCGTGCGTGAACTGGTCGCCGTTCTTGCCCAGCACCTGGGAATACGCCAGGAGCTACACGACCGGAAAGCAGACCGTGCACGGCTCGCTCTTCTTCATGGGCCGCATCTACCACAACCTCGTCGAGTACGGCCTCGCCGGCACGCCGCCCTGGTTCTACGCGGTCTTCGCCGCGGTGAAGCTGGCGCCCGCGACGTTCCTCTTTTCGCTCGGCGGTCTCGTGCTCGCCCTGGCCTCCCGCCGCCCCGCGCACAAGCTGGTGCTGAGCTGGATGGGCGTGTGGTTCCTGGTCCACTCCCTCTCCGGCTCGAAGTGGGGCCGGTTCTTCACCAGCGTGCTGCCGGCCTTCTTGATTCTCGCGGGCTACTGCGCGGCGGTGCTGCTCGACAAGATTCGCGCGCCGCGGCTGCGGGCGTGGACGGCCGCGCTGGCGGTGCTGCTGCTCCCCGGCATGGAAGCCTGGGCGGCGCTCGAGCACGCGCCGCACTACCGCCTCTACATCTCGCCGCTCGGCGGCGGCAACGCGCAGGTGCAGTGGTACTTCCCGCACTGCGACTATTTCGACGCGGGCTTTCGCGAGGCGGTGCAGTACGTCGCGGCGCACGCCGAGCCGGGGGCGGAGCTGTCGACGGAGATCGACTGGCCGGCGCAGCTCTACGCCGAGCGCTCCGGCCGCCCCGACCTCTTGCAGACGCTGGTGCGCAGGGGGCAGACCTGCCGCTCGGGCCGCGTCTGTTACGCCGTGGTCCAGACGGGGCGCCTCTATTTCCTCAACCAGGACGCGGTCGCGAACTTGTCGCGGCGCACACCGTGGCATGTCGAGCGGATCGAGGGACGCGACGTGGTCAAGGTCTACCGTCTCTTGCCGGGCGAGTCGCCGTTCCCCGACGAGCCGGGAGAGGGTCCGGTAGTGCAGCACCGGTGAGGAGAGCCATGGGCAAGCTGCAGATCGAGGAAGTCGTGGTGGGTAGCGGCGCCGAGGCCGTCAAGGGCAAGCTGGTCTCGGTGCACTACACGGGCTGGCTGACCGACGGGAAGAAGTTCGACTCGTCGAAGGACCACGGTCAGCCGTTCCAGTTTCCGCTCGGGCGCGGGCACGTCATCCAGGGATGGGACCAGGGCGTAGAAGGCATGAAGGTGGGCGGAAAGCGCAAGCTGACCATTCCACCCGACCTCGGCTACGGGGCCGCAGGCGCGGGAGGCGTGATCCCGCCCAACGCCACGCTGGTCTTCGAGGTCGAATTGCTCGGCGTAAAGTGAGTCAGATCCAGTCGCGGCCTTCGCCCCGGATCCAGGCGGCGAATTTGCGCAGGCCTTCGCGGATGGGCGTGCGCGGCGCGTAGCCAAGGACGGCGCCGGCGTGCGAGACGTCGGCGCTGGTGAGCGGCACGTCGCCCGGCTGGGCGGGCTGGCGGTCGAGGATGGCCGGCACGCCCAGCACTTCCTCGAGCATGTGCACCATCTCCGCCAGCGAGGTGGTGTGTGCGCCGCCCAGATTGAACGTGTCGTACGAGAGCGGCACGTCGCACGCCGCCAGGACGCCCGCGACGATGTCGTCGACCCAGGTGTAGTCGCGCCTGGAGGAGCCGTCGCCGAAGAAGGGGAGCGGCTGACCGGCGAGCATGCGGCGGGAGAACTTGTGGATGGCCAGGTCGGGGCGCTGGCGCGGGCCGTAGACGGTGAAGAAGCGCAGGGCGGCCACTTCGATTTTGTACAAGTTGTGGAAGGTGCGCGCGACGACTTCGGCGGCGACCTTGCTCGCGGCATAGGGACTTTCGGGCGCGTCGATGCGCGCCGTCTCCTTGAAGGGCGCCTGCGCGTGCGCTCCGTACACCGACGAGCTGCTGCCCAGGACGAATCGTCGCGTCCCGGTTTTTTGCGCGGCGTCGAGCAGGACAACCGTGCCGCGCGCGTTCACGTCCATGTAATCCGCAGGCCGTTCGAGCGACGGCCGCACGCCGGCCAAAGCGGCCAGGTGCACCACGGCGTCTGGCCGGACTTCGGCGAAGATGCGCTGCATCGCCGGCCCGTCCCGGATGTCGTTCTCGAAGAGGCGCGCGCCTTTCGATAATGAATTCCGCTTGAGCCGCTCGGGATAAAAGGGATCGAAATTATCGACAATCGAGACTTCGTCACCGCGATCCAGCAGTGCGCGCGCCAGGTGCGACCCGATGAACCCCGCACCCCCCGTCACGAGCACGCGCTTCATCGGGTCTCTTGCGCGAGCGCAGGGAACTTGCCGATGATCTCCTGCACGGCGGACCCCAGCCACGACTTGGCGTCGCCGCCGAGCACCATCAATACGAGCCCTGCTCCGCCGGTCACTGCCATCAGCAAGGCCCACCCAACCGATATGAGCGGGCGTTCGCGCAGGAGCAGCGATCCATCCCCTTGCTCCACGACCACGATCGAGGAAGCGCCGGTTAAGAATGGATCGCTCACGCGGCGGTCCGGAGCGAAGAGGCTTGGGCGTACTGCTTTTGCCAGAGCTGGAACATGAGCAGCGTCCAGAGGGGCTTTCGCAGATCGGCGCGGCCTTGCAGATGGCTTTGCAAAAGCGCGCGGACCGCGCGCGGATCGAACACGCCGCCGTCTTGCAGCGACTTCTCCGAAAGCGACTCTTCGAACAAGGGTCGCAGCGGACCGCGGATCCACGCCGCGACGGGGATGCCGAAGCCCTTCTTCGGGCGCCGCAGGATCTCGTCGGGCACGACGCCCTGCATGGCCCGCTTGAGCAGGACCTTGGTGCGCGTGAGCGACATCTTGAGCTGCCACGGCAGCCGCGCGGCGAACTCGACCACCGCCGTGTCGAGGAACGGCGCGCGCAATTCCAGCGAGGCGGCCATCGAGGCGCGGTCGGCCTTCACCAGGATGTCGTCGGCGAGATAGCGCGTGAGGTAGAAGCGCAGCGCCTCGTCCACCGAGCCGGCCGGCGCGCCGGAGCGGGCCGCATCCTCGAGCACCTGCCGGAAGGCGACGTCGGGCGCGGCGTGGGCGCGCAATTCTGGTCGCAGGAGCTGCGCGATCTCACTCGGCAGGAACGACGCGATCCACGACTGGTGGCGCAGCGACGGAGCTGCGCCGGCGCCGCGGAGGAACTGCTTGAGCCGGAAGTCCAGGCTCATGTTGCTCGAGGAGGCGGGCAGGCGCGCCACCGCCGCCTGCAGGACGCGCCGCAGCGGCGCGGGTACATGCGCGAACCACGCCGCCGGGCGATGCGCGAGGAACGGGTCGTAGCCCGCGAACAGCTCGTCGCCGCCGTCGCCGGCCAGCGCGACCTTCACGTGCTGGCGCGTGAAGCGCGAGAGCAGGAGCGTGGGCAAGAAGCTCGGGTCGGCGAACGGCTCGTCGAGCTGCGCGACCGCGTCGGGAAGCAGGTCGAGGCAATCCTTGCCGGAGAATTTCTGCGACGAGTGCTGCGTGTGCAGTCGCTCGGAGGCCAGCTGCGCGAATGGGGACTCGTCGAAGCTCTCCTCGATGAAACCGATGGAGAAGGTGCGCAGCGGGTCCTTGTGCCGCGCGGCCAGCGCGGCGATGGCGGTGGAATCGATTCCGCCGGAGAGGAACACGCCCAGCGGCACGTCGGCGACGAGTCGCTTGGCGACCGCCTTGTCGAGCAGCGCGAGCAGCTCGTGCGCCGCCTCATGCTCCATTCCGGGCGCGTAGGCGCGGTCGGGCGCGGGCAGGTCCCAGTAGCGCCGCAGCCGAAAACCCTTCTCGTCCAGCACCGCGATGTGCGCTGCCGGCAGTTTGCGCACGCCGCGCAGGATGGATCCCGGCGCGGGCACGTATTCGCAGGCGAGGTATTGCACCAGCGCCTCGGGGTCCAGTTCGCGCGGCACGCCGCCGTGCGCGAGCAACGCCTTCAGTTCCGATCCGAACACGCAGCGCGCATTGTGCAGGAAATAGTAGAGCGGCTTCTTGCCCAGCCGGTCGCGCGCCAGGATCAATTTGCGCAAGCGCGCATCCCAGATGGCGAGTGCGAACATCCCGTGCACGTGCTCGGCGAATTCCTCACCCCACTGCAGATAGGCGCGCAGCACCACTTCTGTATCGCTGCGTGTGGTGAAGCCGTGTCCCCGCTTCTGCAGATCTTCGCGCAGCTCGGCAAAGTCGTACGCCTCGCCGTTGAAAGCGATGGACACGCCGTCGCGCACCATCGGCTGCTGGCCCGACTCGAGATCGATAATCGACAACCGGCGATGTCCGAGGGCGGCCGGGCCTTCGATGAAGAAGCCCTCCGCGTCCGGCCCGCGGTGCGCCAAAGCGCGCGAGGCCCTGCGCACGCCCTCCGCGTCGGGCGAGCCGGAAAGGTCGACGTCACCGCAGATGCCGCACATCGCTAGCGCGCCGCCGCGCGCGGGATCTGCGGTGCGGGCCGGTTCAGCTCCTCCGCGATCAGGTAGGGCCGTTTGTCCTGCGACTCGTAATAGGTGCGAATGACCAGCTCCGCCAACAGCCCCATCAACAAGGAAAGCGCGCCGACCAACGTGAACATGACCGAGACGAGCGGCAGAGGCGTCTGCACGAAACTCTTCTGCCCGCTCAACTTGTAATAGAGCGCCCAAAGGAACGCGGCGATCGCGCCGAGCCAGGAGAGGAAGGCAAATCCGCCGAAGACATAGATGGGCTTTACCGCGTAGCTAGCGAGGAACTTCACCACCATCAGATCGAGCACCACTTTGAACGTGCGCGAGAGGCCGTACTTGGAGCGCCCCGCTTTTCGCATCCGGTGGTTGACTACCAACTCGGTGACGCGCGCCCCCTGCCACGAAGCGTAGATGGGGATGAAGCGGTGCATCTCGCCGTACAGCTTCACGTCGCGCAGCATGTCGCGGCGATACGCCTTGAGCGAGCAGCCGTAGTCGTGCAGCCGCACGCCGCTGATGGCGGAGATGAGCCAGTTGGCGACGCGGCTGGGCAGCTTGCGCCCGAACTCGCGGTCCATCCGGTGCTTGCGCCAGCCGGAGACGACGTCGCAGCCCGCGTCGAGTTGCGCGAGGAGCCGCCCGATGTCGGCGGGATCGTTCTGCAGATCGCCGTCCATCGGGACGATGACGTCGCCGTGCGCCGCCTCGATGCCGGCGCTCATCGCGGCGGTCTGGCCGAAATTGAGCTGGAAGCGGATGACGCGCAACTCGGGGCGCCGCGCTGCCATGACCCGCAGCGCCTCGAAGGTGCCGTCGCGGCTGCCATCGTCGACGCAGATGACCTCGTGGGAGCGGCCGAGCTTCGCCAATTCGGCGAAGAGCTCGTCCAGGAGCGCCTGGACGTTCTCTTCCTCGTTGAAGAGGGGAATGACGACAGAAAGCTGCGGTCGGTCCATCGGCGGCCGGGATAGCACGGAGAACACTCTGTCACAACCGTCGCTTGCCCCTCTGGTTCGAGCGTGTCAGTGGATCTGCAAGCCCTCGCTTGCCGGAGGTGTCCTTGTGACAAAGCACTTGAAGGAGTTCCGCGAGTTCCTGCTCAAGCAGAACGCATTTGCGCTGGCCATCGGCGTGATCATCGGCTCGGCAGTCGGCAAGGTGGTCTCGGGACTCGTCGACGATCTGGTCATGCCGATCGTCGGCGTCATCCTTCCCGGCGGCGACTGGCGCAGCGCGCAGATCCAGCTCACGGGGGCCAACGCCATCAAGTACGGCGATCTGATCGGGCGGGTGGTCGATTTCGTTTTCATCGCGGCCGTGGTCTATGTGCTCGCCAAACTGCTGCTGGCGAGTATGCTGGCGCCCGCGACCAGGAACTGCCCGGAGTGCCTGGACCCGATTCCCATCGCCGCGCGCAAATGCCGCGCCTGCGGCTCGGCGGTCGCCTGATAGAGTTCGCGCACGATGGGTGACCAGATCCTCCTGACCTTCACCGGCCGCGACGCCCCCGGCATCACCGCGCAGCTCTCGCGCATCCTGGCGCAGTCGGGGGCGCGGCTGGACGACGTCGAGCAGGTGGTGGTGCAGGGATTTCTCGTGCTGGGATTCGCGGTCGAAACGGCCGCCGTCGATCTCCTCGTCAAGGAGCTGCTCTTCGCCGCCAAGGCGCTGGGCCTGGAGCTGGAATACCGCCGGCTGGCCGGCGATTCCGGCGAGCCGCGCCAGCGTTACGCGCTCACCGTCATCGCGCGCAGCGTGGGGCCCTCGGCGCTGCAGGCGGTGTCGGAAGTGCTGGCGGCCCACGGCGCGAACATCGAGCGCATCCACCGGCTCAGCGAAGGCGGCCTTCAGGCCATCGAGTTGGCCGTCTCGCTGGCGGCGGACGGAGATGCGGCGGGGCTGAAGCGCGCGCTCCTGGCGGCGGCGGGCGAGGGAGCGTTCGACTGCGCCCTGCAGCGCGAGACGCTCCTGCGCCGCAGCAAGCGGCTGGTCGTCATGGACATGGACTCGACGCTCATCCGCATCGAGGTGATCGACGAGCTGGCCCGGGCGCACGGCGTGGGAGAGCAGGTGGCCGCCATCACGCGTCGGGCGATGACGGGCGAGATGGACTACGACCGCAGCTTGCGCGAGCGCGTCGCCCTGCTGAAAGGATTGGACGCGCAGGTGCTGCACGATCTCGCGGGCCAACTCCCTTTGACGGAAGGCGCCGAGACGCTGTTGCGCGTGCTGAAGCGGCTCGGGTATCGGACGGCGGTCATCTCGGGCGGCTTTTCGGTAGCGGCGGAGGCTTTGCAAAAGCGCCTCGGCATCGATTTCGCCTGGAGCAATACTTTGGAAATTTCCCAGGGAAAGCTGACCGGCCGCGTGCTGGGCCCCATCGTCAATGCGCAGCGCAAGGCCGACATCCTCGAGGAGCTGTCGCAGCGCGAAGGCGTTCCGCTCGACCAGGTCATCGCCATCGGCGACGGCGCCAACGATCTGCTCATGCTGCAGAAGGCCGGCCACGGCATCGCTTTCCACGCCAAGCCCAAGCTGCGCGAGGCGGCGCACACCGCCGTCAGCGCGATGGGGCTCGACGCCATCCTCTATCTGCTCGGCATCACCGGCCGCGACATCGCGTCGGTCGAGGAGGGAGCGCCATGACCATCTCGCGTCGCAAGCTGCTCGGTACGGCGGCGGTCGCGGCCGCGGCGGTGAAGGCAGCGCGCGCGCAGAAGCCCGCCGCGGCGGGTCTGCCCGCGGCCGTCTCGTCGGCCAACGGGCTCAAGGCCGTCGAGCTGGCCGTGCAGCGCATGCAGCAGGGCATGGACCCCCTCGATGCCGCCATCGCGGGGGTCAACCTGGTCGAGGACGATCCCAACGACATGACCGTCGGGTACGGCGGCGTGCCCAACGAGGAAGGCGTGGTCCAACTCGACGCCTGCGTCATGCACGGCCCGACCGCGCGCGCAGGGGCGGTGGCGGCGCTGGAAGGCGTGAAGAACCCGACCAAGGTGGCGCGCCTGGTGATGCAGACGACCGACCACGTGCTGCTGGTGGGGCCGGGCGCGCGGCATTTCGCCACCATGAATGGATTCGCCAACGAGAATCTGCTCACCGAGAAAGCGCGCAAGGTGTGGCTCTTCTGGAAGCAGAACCTCTCCGACAAGGACAAGTGGCTCGAGCCGGATCCCGAGCACTACGATCCCGACGTCAAGGCGTTCATCCAGGAGTTCGGCTGGGACGACCTGCGCAAGCCGAAGAGCGGCGGGACCATCCACCTGAGCGCCGTCGACGCGCGCGGCGACATCGCCGGCTGCACCAGCACCAGCGGCCTGTTCTTCAAGATGCCAGGCCGCGTGGGCGACTCGCCCATCATCGGCGCGGGCTGCTTCACCGACAACGAGGTGGGCTCGGCGGGCAGCACGGGCCGGGGCGAGGCCAACATCCTCGTCTCGGGTGGCCACCTCACCGTCGAGTTCATGCGCCAGGGGAAGCACCCGCGGGAGGCGTGCCTCTTGACGCTCGAGCGCATCGCCAGGACTACGCGCGAGAAGCGGCTGCTCGACGCACGCGGCCGTCCCAACTTCTCCATCCGCTTCTACGCGGTCAACAAGAAGGGCGAGTACGGCAGCGCCGCAATGTACGGGCATACGACGACGGGCAAGCGGGCGCAGTTCTCGGTCGCCGACGCAGCGGGTGCGCGCAAGGAAGACTGCGCGTATTTGTTCGAGCGCCCGGCGTAGAACCAGAACGAGAACGAGAACTAAAATCGCAAACGGGTACTTTTAAAGTTCGTTCTCGTTTTCGTTGTCGTTTACGTTTTGGTTTGGGTTTGCGTCCTGGTTCTGGTTCTCGTTCTGGTCAACGTGGTCTACTTGCCCCCCCGAGTGGTCGCTCCAGGATCCACCCCGAGGTGGGCGGTATCGTTCCAGAGGCGGAGAAAAGGCTCCTTGCCTTCGCGGAGCTCGACGAGGTCGAGAGCGCATTCGTCCTGCGCCCAGCGCGTGCGATACCTCGAGATGGGCGCGCCGGTCAGCGCGGCGCCGAGGATGCGCAGCGTGGCCTTGTGCGACACCGCCAGCACCGGCCCTTTGGAGCGTTCGTGCCGCTCGCGGATCTTCTCCAGCGCGGCGAGCGCCCGATCCGCCACCTCCGCCGCCGTCTCGCCCCCGGGCGGAGCGTTCGTCAGCGGATCGGCCACCCACGCCTTGAAGTCCTCCGCGTCGAGCGCCTCCGCCTGTTTCGGGGTGAGGCCCTCCCAGCGGCCGTAATCGATCTCCGTCAGGCCCGGCAGCTCGACGGCCTTTTCGTCGGGCGCGAGCACCGCGGCCGTCTCGGCGGTGCGGCCGAGCGGAGATCGGTAGACCGCCGCCCAGCGGATACCCTTCAGCCGCTCGCGCAGCTTCCTGGCCTGTTCGCGGCCTTGCTCGGTAAGGGGCTGCTCGCCCCGCCCGTTGAACGAGTCGATCGCCGACGACGGAGTCTGTGCATGCCGGACCAGATAGACGAGCATCGCCGCCCTCCTCGATGCGTCACGCTCCCTTCGCGATGAAGTGGTCGCGGACGTACCGGACCGTATCGGCCAGCGTCTCGATCGGGTCGCGCGGCCGGAAGTCGAGGAGCCGTTCGCTTTTGCTCGAGTCGATGAAGAACCAGCACTCGCCCATCTCCACGTCGCTGGCTGGCAGGTCGGGCTCGCGGCCGCTCTCGCGCGCGAGATGTTCCATCAGGTGTGCGGCGGCGATCTTGAGGCCGCTGGGCATGCGCAAGAACGGCGGCGGCTGGTGGGCGATGTGGCCGAGCCGGGAGAAGAATTCGTGGAACTCCCAGTTGGTCGCGCCCAGCAGATGGCGCTCGCCGACGTTGCCGTGCTCGAGGGCCGCCACGAAGGCCTGCGCCGCGTCACGCACGTCGATGAAGGAGATTCCGCCGCGCGGCATCACAGGGATGCGCCCCATGAGGAAGCGGAAGATATCCTGCGTCGACGACATGCGCGCATCGCCGGGCCCGAGCAGGAGAGACGGGTTGAGGATGACGACGGGCAGGCCGCGGCGCGCGTATTCGACGGCAATCTTCTCCTCGTAGATCTTGCTCAAGTAGTACGGCCAGCGCCCGACCGCCTCGATGGGATAGTCGTCGTCCTCCGTCGCCACGCGCCGCGTGCGCGAGACGCCGATGGTCCCCGACGAGCTGGCCAGCACGATGCGCTGCAGCCCGGCGCGGTCGGCCGCCTCGAGCAGGTTTCGCGTCCCGTCGACGTGCAGCTGGTACATCTTGCGCGCGTCGGCCGGGTCGCGGCTGACGAGGCCGGCCAGGTGATACAGCCCTTCGCAACCGTGCAAAGCGCGCGTCACCGAATCGCCGTCGCGCACGTCGCCTTTGAAAATTTCGCAGCCCGGGATGGCCGCGCCCGACCGCACCAGCGCGCGCACTTCGTGCCCGGCGCCCGTCAGCATGGGGATGAGCGTCGAGCCGAGAAAACCCGTCGCGCCGGTGACGAGCAGCTTCACGGGCGCGCCTCGAGGAGCTGCCCCGATCCGGAGATGCGCGGAGGCGGCGTGCGGTCGCGCAGCGCCTCGATGGCAAGGCGCACGAGGCGCGTCATCTCCTTGTGCGCCGCCGAGCGCGACAAGCCCTGCGTCGCGCGCTTCAGCTCCTCGGCGCGGAGCGCCGGGCCGATGCGCACCACCAGCTTGCGCTGTTTGCGCGGGTCGGGGAGAAAGGCGCCCTTGGGCATGGCCTGGTGCGTGCCTTCCAGGTAGACCGGCAGGATGTCCGCCCCGGCGGCGACGCTCAGATAGGCGATGGCGGGCTTGAATTCTTGCAGCTCGCCGTCGGGCGAGCGCGTCCCCTCGGGGAAGATGAGCAGGTGAAAGCCGTACTCGAGCGTGCGCACCGCCGTCTGCAGCGACTCCTTCAGCGAGCCGCGCCGCTGAATGGGCACCAGGTTGGTGAAATTTCCAAACCAGGCGCGCTTCCATGGATTATCGAAAAAGTAATCGCGCGCCGCCAGCGAGGCGAGCTTCTTTCCCTCCTCGCCCAACGCGATTTTCACCAACCCCACGTCGAGATGGCTCGAGTGGTTGGCGGCCACCAGGAAGGCGGCGTGCGACGGCACGTTGGCCCGGCCCTCCACCTCGATGTCGAAGATGCCGCCGTAGAGCGCGCGCTGGAAGAAACCGATCGCGGCGCGCCCCGCGGCCGCCACGGTCTGCGGCATTGGGATCTCCGCTTCGTTGTCCTCCAACGCCGCGGACGCCTCGCCGTTGCGGAAGCCGTCGTCACCGGGCCGGATGAGGGCGCGGGAAAGGTCGGCGGCCGTCGCGATGGCCGCGTACGCCGACTCGGGCGGCGGCTTCACCCCCGCTTTCTCCAGCGCCACCGTCAGCTCCGCGACGAGCAGCGAATCGAAGCCCAGGTCGGCCGCCAGCCGCGTCTCCGCGCTGACCGAACCGCGCGGTTTCTGCGCCAGGTCGGCGAGCAGCTCGTACAGCCAACGGCCGTCCGCCGAAGGTTGTGCCAGCGCGCCCGCGCTCGAGGCGCGTTCGAGCCGGACCATCTCCGCCACCACCAGCGGCCGCTTCACCTTGCGCGTGGCGGTCTTGGGCAAGTCCGCCTCCCAGAAATGGAGGATTTTGACGCGCTTCGCGAAAGGAAGGTCGGCCGATACTTTTGCGAAATGCTCCTCGACGGCCCGGCGGTCTTCGGCCTTGTAGGGGACGCACAGGCACGCGACGCGCTCGTGGCCCTTTCCGTCGGGCAGGCCGACGATGGACAGCTCCTTCACCAGCGGCGAGGCGGCGTACAGCTCTTCCAGCTCGTCGGGATAGACGTTCTTCCCGCTGGCGTCGAGGATGATGTCCTTCTTGCGCCCCACCAGCGCGAGATGGCCGTCGTCGGTGAGACGGCCCAGGTCGCCGGTGCGCAGCCAGCCGCCGGCGAGCACTTCGCCGGTGGCCTTGGCATCGTCGAGGTACCCCGACATCACGTTGGGGCCCTTCGCCAGCACCTCGCCCACGCCCTCGGCGTCGGGGTTGTCGATGCGGATCTCGACGCCCGGGATGGGCGGCCCGACCGTCCCACTGCGCAGTTTGTTCTCGGGCACGGTCACCGCCAGGACCGGCGCGGCTTCCGTCAGGCCGTAGCCCTCGGTGAGATCGAAACCCAACTCGTGGAAGGCGCGCTGCACTTCCTGCGGCAGCGCCGCGCCCCCCGAGACGAGGAGGCGCAGCTTGCCGCCGAAGCGGTTGTGGATGGGCCAGAAGAGCAGCTTGCCGACGTTGAATGCGGTGCGGTTGCGCAGCTCGCCGTGCAGCGCCATCGCGGCCTGCACCGCGGCGCGCACCAGGCGTGGCTTCGCCGCCAGCTCCTGCGTGAGGCGGCGGTGCAAGAGTTGCCAGAGCGCGGGCACGCCGATCATCGCGTGCACGCGGCCGTTGTTGAGCGCCTCGGAGAGACGCTCGGCGGTCAGCTCGTCGAGATAGGTGATCTCCGCTCCGAGCATCAGCGGCACGAGAAGCCCGCAGGAAAATTCGAAGGTGTGGTGCAAGGGAAGCACCGAGAGCACGCCTTCGCCCACGCGCAGGTCGAAGAGCCCGGCGAGCTTCGCCGCCAGCGAGGCGAAGTTGCGGTGCGTGAGCACGACGCCCTTGGGCTTGCCGGTGGTGCCGCTGGTGAAGAGGATCGACACCACCTCGTCGGCGCCGGCGCTCTTGCGCAGCGAGGCTGCCGTGGGAGCGCCGCGCAGCAGGTCGGGCAGGGAGACCGTGCGCAGCCCCGGCACGGGCCCGAGGCGCTCGGCGACGCGCGGGCTGGCGACGAGCAGGGAAGCCCGGGCGGCGGCCGCGCAGTTCTGCACCTCGGCGGCGGTCAGCGCGTGGTCGAGCGGCGCGGCGGCGCCGCCCGCTTTCAAGATGCCGAAGAAGGCCATCGCCCATTCCGGGCGATTCTCGGACATGAGCAGCACGCGGTCGCCCGCGCGCACTCCCTCGAAGAGCAGCCTGCGGCCGGCCTGATCGGAGAAGTGCGCCAGCTCGTCATAGGTGACGCGATCGTCGCGCGTGCGCGAAAGCTCGGCGGCGTTGTCTTCGCCGGCGTAGAAGCGAAGCGCGGTGCGCGGGCCGAAGGCGTGCTGCGCGGCGGCGAGCAGCGCGAGGAGATCCTTGGGCTGTGGCACCTCGCGCCCCAGCGCCTTGCTCTCCTCCTCGAGGCCGGGGAACACCCACTCCTCGAGGCCCTTCATGTGCACTTCCATCCAGTAGTGCCGCCAGTCGATCGCCTCCGGGTCCCAGGGGAGCTTCTGCCGATCTTCGGGGGAAAACCGCGCCCAGAGCGCGCGCGTGTGCGCACTCTGGAAGATGAAGCGCTCGCCGGCGACGAAGGGCATGAACAGTTCCCACGTCATCTCGAGCTGGGCGAGCTGCCTGTCGATGCTCTCCAGCGCCTGATCGGCGCGCGTGAGCAGGGAGGTGCCCATCGGGGCGCCCCACTTGAGGCCGTGATCGTGGATGAGGCGGCGCAGGCCCTTCGCCGCGGCACGGAAGAGCGGCGTGCTCGAGGCGCGGTACACCTGGGAGGAAGTCGGGTACGGCTCGAGGAAGCCGTCGAGCCAGTTCTTGAACGCGCTGTGCTCGCCCTGTTCCACCCGCTCGCGAAAATGTTTGCGCTTGTAGATGGCGACCAGCTCCACCGCGCGGCGCACGTAGAACGGGTTCACGTCTCCCGAGGCAAGCTGGAAGACGCGCTGCTCGAGCTGCCCCGCGCAGGCCGCGCCCGCCACGCCGAGGATTCCCGCGGCCACCAGATCGACGGGGATGAGATCGAGCACCAGCTTGTTGCCGGCGGGGAAGACGCGCTGGCCCTTGAGGCCCATGAAGGAGAGCGGCGCGCTGGTGGTGAAGCCTTCGTTCCAGCCGGGGAAGGGAAAGCGCAGCGCGCTTTCGACGATGGCCGGCCGCACCAGCGCGTACTTGCAGCCGCTCGAGGCGATGGCCTGCTCGCCCATCGCCTTGGTGTACGTGTACGTGTTGGGCCAGCCCCAGGCCTGCGCGCGATCCATGCCCGCCTGCACGAGCCGCGCACCGAGCCACAGCTTGCGCTCGCGGCCGGAGGCGAATCGCAGCGCCTTCTCGTCGTCTGCATCGCGGCCTTCTTCCTCGAGGCGGCGGATGGCGGCGGTGCGGAACTGCGCGGCGCGCGCGTGGTCGTCGGCCTCGGCCCGCAGGCGCGACACCAGCGCATCGACGTCCTTCAGCTCGGTGTCGACGGTGAACTGCGCGCCGGGCACGTCTCCAATGCTGCGGCCCGCGGCCTCCTCCCGGTGCTTCTTGGGATAAGCGCCGACCAGCGGCTCGTCCTCGAAAACCGGGCCTCGCCGGGTCCCCGCCACGAAGCAGGTGGAGATGTGGACCAGCGTCGCGCCGGTTTGCTTGCACAGTTCGGCGGCGTTGCGCGCGCCCTCGGTGTTGACGCTGACCGCGATCTCCAGCGAGGGATTGAAGGTGACGAGGCCGGCGCAGTTGATCAAGCAGGCGAGCCGGCCCGTGAGCTGCTTCACCTGTTCCTCGGAGAGGCCCAGGAGCGGCTCGGTGACGTCGCCCGAGAGCGCCACGCACTTTTCCTCGAGGAACTTCTCGAATCGATCGCCGAGCCTTTCCCGCAGCGGCCTGAAAGGCGGCGTATTTGCCACCTTGGCGAAAAAACGATCGCTGGCCGTGCTGCCGGCCCGCTGGCGCACGAGAAGGTAGACGCGCGCGACGTCGGGGTAACGGTCGAGCAGCATGGTGAGCGCGACCTTCCCGAGAAAACCGGTCACGCCGGTGATGAGAATTTCCTTGCCGCGGAAGGCTTTTTGCAGATCCAGATCGGCCGGCTGCCGCAAGGCTTCCATGGGTCAGGGCTCTTCTTTCGCCGCCACGCCGGGCTTTGCCGCCGACGCGCCTCCCTGCGCCTGGCTTTCGCCTTCCCCGAGGAGCTTGGCTCCTTCCTCGGCGGAGAGCGCCACCTCGGTCATGACCATGGGCGGGTGGTGCATCAAGGTGATGCTTGCCCCGCGCCCCTGGCGGCCGCGCGCCATGTCGATGGCCTCGGCCAGCGTGTCGGCGCGCTCCCAGCCCATCATCTGCGGGACGTGCGTGTTCTCGGTGCCGACGGCGATGATCTGGCCCAGGTGCTGCCGGCCGTTTTCGCCCCAGTACCACATATAGAAAGGATGGGCGCCGTGATAGGCGTTTCCCTTCCTATACAAATGCACGTAGCTGGGATTCTGCGCGAACTCCTTTTCGTACTTGCGGTGCAGCTCCATCGCGTCGGTCGTCTCGGGCAGCAGGCGATGGAAGAACTCGATGTAGCTGGGATGCTGGATGGGATCGAACTCGTCCATGCAGGGGTGCGTGACGATCAGCGTCCCACCTTTCTTGATCAGGGGAACGCCGCGGTTCATGTTGAAGAAATAGCCGCAGGCCATCACCTGCACGAGCAGGGGATTGAGGATCGAATTGACGTTGTAAGGCGAGATATAGGGAATGCCCGCGACGAGGATGTCCGACTGGCCCTTGACCTTGACGAAGAGCTGCCGGCGACAGGCCTCGAGGATCTTCCCGTGCGCCAGCTCGGTGCGGCCGGCGGCGCAGGCGATGAGGCCGTACGCCGCGGGGACCTTGTGGAAGATGTTCTGGCGCAGCGAGCGCGGCGTCCTGGACAGCGTCCAGCGAAGGCCGGCCAGGGCAGCGCGGTCGATGTCGGTGAAATCCTCTTCGCGCTTTCCCAGGAAGGCCACCGGCCCGTCGAACATCTTGTTGTTGAGCGCCGTCTCGATGTGAAAGACGTTCACGTGCTGATCGATGACGCGGCCGATGCGGTCCACCGAGGCGTGCAGCCCCGAGTGCTTCGGCTCCATGTAGCTCTTCGACTCGCGGATGGCGTGCGGCGTGTGGTGCGCCCGCAGGCCCAGGTAGTCGGTGAGGCCGGTCCCCACCGACTTGTGGCCGCCGTCCATGGGAACGAAGTTCACGTTCAAATAGATGACCAGGTCCGAGTCGACGGCTTTCTTTGAAATTCGGACCTTTTCGCCTTTTTCCGTGACGCCCAGCTCCACGATGCCGCCGGGCTCCTCGGCGTCGTGGTTGGTATATTTTTCCGGATAATGAGCGTCGAAGATCTTCTGGCCGACCATCCGCCGCATCTCCTGCTCGGTCATGCGGCGGTGGAGCGCGTTGGCGATGAGGAGATGGACGTCGTCCACGCCCGAGTCGGCGAGGAGCTGGAGGACGATCTCCAGCATGAGCTGCCGCACGTCGGGCGTGCGCATGGGCGGCAGCGGGAGCGAGATGTCGTCGATGGCGATGAGCACGCGCATCCCCGGGCGTAGCTGCGCGTGCAGCGGGTCGCAGCCCTCGGGATGGTTGATGGCCCAGCGGATGGCGGCGCGCCAGTTGGCCAGCTCCTCGACAGGAGGATTGGGAAAAACGACGCGCGTTCCCACCGGGAGCTCCTCGAGGAGGATCTCCGTGTCGGAGAAGAGCATGCGCGGCGGGGACCGCTTGTCCTGGATGACGACTTGCGAGTCCTCGTCGTAGCTCTGGCGCAGCCTGTCCAGCGAGCGCATTGGGCGGCCGTTTTACCTGAACCCCAGAGCGGCGGCTAGCCGCGCCCGCCTTGCTACGCCAGTTTCTTGCGGAAGCGGAGCGAGGCGAGCACCACCAGGACGACGAGCAGGCTGGCGAGCCAGAGCAGCTCGCGCGTCAGGTCCGCAAGGCCGCTGCCTTTCAGCACGATGCCGCGCACGATGCGCAAAAAATGCGTCAAAGGCAGGCATTGCGAAAGCCATCGCGCCGGCCACGGCATCGCTTCCCAGGGGAACATGAAACCGCTCAAGAGGATGTTGGGCAAGAGGAAGAAGAAGCTCATCTGCATCGCCTGCTGCTGCGTCTGCGCCAGCGTGGAGAAGAAGAGTCCGAGCGCGAGGTTGGCGGCGATGAAGACGAAAGCGAGCAGGTAGAGCAGCCCCAGCGACCCGCTGAACGGCACGCCGAAGACGATGCGTCCGAGCAGCAGGATCAACGTCATCTGCACGTAGCCCATGGCGACGTAGGGGAGGATCTTCCCCACGATCAGCTCGCCGCGCCGCAGCGGCGAGACGATGAGCTGCTCCAGCGTGCCGCGCTCGCGCTCGCGCACGATGGCCATGGCGGTAAGCATCACCATCGTCATGGTGAGGATGACGCCCACCAGGCCGGGTACGATGTACGTCGAGGTTTTCAAATCGGGGTTGTACCAGATGGCCGGCTCGAGCGAGATGCGCGGGCGGACGATCTCCAGCCGGGCCGCGCGCGCCGCCGCGAGGCCCGCCGCGGTGTTGGTCGCGCTGGCCACCGTCTGCGGATCGCTGCCGTCGACCACCAGCTGCAGCGTGGCAGTGCGGCCGGCGATCAGGTTGCTGGCATATCCCTCGGGCACGACCAGCGCGACGTGCGCCGAGCCGCCGCGCAGCGCGCGCGCAATCTCCTCGTACCCCGACACTTCGCCGACCAGGTCATAGAAACCCGTCGCCGCCAGCCCGCGGGCGAAGTCGCGCGACTGCGCGCTGCGGTCCTGATCGAACACCACCGTCGGGATGTGCCGCACGTCGGTGTCGACGGCGTAGCCGAAGAGCATGAGCTGCAGGACGGGGAGCGCGACCATCATCGCCAGCGTCAGCCGGTCGCGGCGGAGCTGCAGCAATTCCTTCAGGGCGATCGACCAGAGCCGCGAGAGCGCCGCGCTCATGCGGCGCGCGCGTCGTGCCGGACAATCGACACGAACGCGTCCTCCACCGTGACGCGGGCCGGCCGCGAGGACAGCAGCTTGACGCCCCGCTCGGCGGCCACCCGCGCTGCCAGCTCTTCGGGATCGACGCCCCGCAGCGTCGCGAGCCGCAGCGTGTGCCCGTAGTGAGACACCTCGTCTACCTGTGGCAGCGCGAGCAGCGCGGCGGTGAGTGTCTCGGGGTCGTCGACCTGCAACTCGGCGACGCGCAGGTTGCGGCGGGCGACGATCTCCTCGGGCGTTCCCACGTCCAGCACCGAGCCGGTGAAGATGAACGCCAGCCGGTGGCAGCGCTCCGCCTCGTCCATGTAGTGCGTGGTGACGACCACCGTCGTGCCCCCGGCCGAGAGGCGGTGGATCTGTTCCCAGAATTCGCGGCGGCTCACCGGATCGACGCCCGCGGTGGGCTCGTCGAGGAAGAGCAGCGGCGGCTCGTGGATGGTGGCGCAGGCGAGGGCCACGCGCTGCTTCCAGCCGCCCGAGAGCGTGCCGGCGATCTGATCGCGGTGCGCCACAAGGCCGGTCAGCCGCAGCACTTCCTCGATGCGCGCCCGCCGCCGCGCCGCCGGCACTCCGTAGAGCCCGGCGTAGAAGCGCAGGTTCTCGAAGACGGTCAGGTCCTCGTAGAGCGAGAACCGCTGCGTCATGTAGCCGATGCGCTCCTTGATGCGCTCGGCCTGGGTGGCCACGTCGAAGCCGACCACCGTGCCGCGGCCACCGCTCGGATCGAGGATGCCGCAGAGCATGCGGATGGTGGTGCTCTTGCCGGCGCCATTGGGGCCCAGGACGCCGAAGATCTCCCCGCGCCGCACCTCCAGCGTGACGTCGCGCACCGCCACCAGGTGGCCGAAGCGCCGCGAGAGGTGCTCGGTGCGGATGACGACGTCCCCGTTCATCGCTTCGCCTCCGGGGCCGGAGCGAAGACGGCGAACGCGGGCACGCCCGCGTGCAGCTTCTCCGCGGGGTCCTCCAGCGCGATGCGCACGCGCACGACGAGGTTGGGCCGCTCCTTCTCGCTGAACAGATACCGCGGCGTGAACTCGAGGGTGCGGCCGACCACCTCCACCGCGCCGCGGAAGCGCTCCCTCTCCGCGTCGACGCGCACCGAGGCGGGCGTGCCGGCAGCGATGCCGGACAGCGCTGCCTGCGGGACGAACACGTCGACGTACGGCCGGCGCGTCTCACCCACCGTGACGATAGGAGTGCCGGGCTGCGCCACTTCGCCCGGCTCGACGTGGGTGTCGAGCACGGCGCCCTCGATGGGCGCTTTCAAGACGAAGCGCGCCAGCCGCGCGTCGGCGGCGTCGAGCGCCGCGTGCGCCTGCTCCGCGCGGGCCAGGGCGGCCTTCACCTCCTGCGACCGCGCGCCGGCCCTGAGCGCCGCCAGGCGCTCCTCGGCGACCTGCCGCTCGGCGGCGGCGCGCTTGAACCGGCCCTCGATATCCTCGAGTTGCGCAGGTGGAACGGTGCCTTCGGCGCGCAGTCTGCGCGTGCGCGCGAGTGCGTCGCGCAGCGTCTCCTCGTCCGCTTTGGCGGCGCGCAGCTGCGCCTCTGCGGCGCGGATCTCCTCGAGGCGCGATCCCGCCCTGAGCAGCTCGAGCTGCGCGTCGGCCGCGCGCGCCTCGGCAGCGCGAGCTTCACGCTGTGGGCGCTCCAGCGAATCGTCGAGCGCCGCCAGCAGATCGCCGGCGGCAACGTGTTCGCCGCGCTTCACGCGCAGATCCTTGACGCGGCCGGATACCTCGAAGGCGAGCACGCGCTGGTGCAGCTCGACCACGCCCTGGTACTCGGTCGGTGCCCGTCCCGCTCCGATCGAGCAAGCCGCGCAAAAGAGGATCGCCGCCGCCCTCATCGCCTTTTCGCTTTGCGCGGCAGCGGGCCGGTCAGGTAGCGCTGCAGGGTGGGCGCGAGGATCTCGAGGAGCCGCTCGTCGCTTTCGCTCGCCAGCGGCTCCACTTTGACGATCCGGCGCGTGAGGAACAGCCCGATCATGTGGCTGGCCACCAGTTCGGCCCGCAGCTCCCCCTCCCGCGCCGGGAGCAGGCGCGCGATGAGCGCCACCGCGCTGGTCTCGATGGTTCGCCGCAGCATGGCCGCGGCCTTGGGGTTGGTCACCGACGAGCGCAACAGGCTCGCCACCGTGGCCGCCCTCTCGCCGAAGACCCGTTCCAGATAGAAGGCCGCCACGCGGCGCCCGATCTGATCGCGCGGGCCGTGCAGCACGCGCTCGATGTCGCCCGGGTCGATGGGCAGCTCGAGGCTGGCGGCGAAGAGCTCCTCCTTGCTGCCGTAGAAGTGGACCACCAGCGCCGGATCGACGCCCGCATCGGCCGCCACCGCGCGCAGGCTGGTGCCGTCGAACCCGCGGCCGGCGAAGAGGCGGCGGGCGCTGCGCAGGATGGCGGCGCGGGTGCCGGTGGGACCGGAGCGGCGGCCGGAGCGGCGGGATGAATTCAACACGCGATGAATTCTACGTCTGTTGAATTCAGGCCGTCAAGCGGGCCGGCTTGGAGCTACTTGCGCACCACGCGCAGCGCCCCCGCCCCGCCGTCAGCCACGTACACCGTGCCGTCGGAGGCGCGGTAGATCCCCAGCGGCATTTCGAAGGAGGCCGCGCTGGCCGCCCCGTCGGCGCTGCCCGCCCGGCCGCTGCCCGCCCAGGTCTGCACCCGGGTGGAAGCGGCGTCCGTGCCCGGCGCCACCCGCCGGATGCGCTGGTTGGCCGAGTCGGCGACGAGCAACCCGCTGCCGTCCCAGACCAGGCCGCCCTGCGGCAAGAGGCGCGCGGTGGTGCCCGGTCCGTCGGCGAATCCGGGGCCGCCGTTCACCAGCGTGGTCACGGTGTGCGCCGCGTCGGTGCCGATCACTTTGAGGGTGGCGCTGAAGCTGGCGATGAAAAAGACGCGGCCGTCGGGCGCGTGCGCCACCGCGGTCGGATAGAAGAAGCTTGCGCTGGCGGCCGGCCCATCGTGCTCGTCGCCGCCGTGCGTGACGGCGAGCGTGGTCAGGTTCCGGGTCGAGACGTCTAGTACACGGATGGCGTGGTTGTAGGCGTCGGCGATGAGAATGTGCGTCGCGTCCATCCAGGCCAGGCCCATCGGGTTGTTGAAGCGCGCCGCGCTTCCCACGCCGTCGACGTTGCCGCGCGCGAACAACGTTCCCGCGACGGTGCTGACGGTGCGGTTGGCGTCGTTGGCGATCTTGCGGATGGCGGCGTTGTGCGTGTCGGCAACGTAGACGTTGCCGGCCGCGTCGGCCAGCACGAAGGTGGGCTGGAAGAAGCGCGCCTGGAGCGCCGGGACGTTGTCGTACCTCGGGTCGCCGGTGGGATTTCCGTCGCCCGCGAAGGGCGTCACGCTACCGGCGGCGTCGACGCGCCAGATGCGGTGCGCGCGCGAGTCGGCCATCACCCAGGTGCCGTCGGGCAGCGGCGCCACCGCGGCCGGGCCGGGCATGCCTCCGCCGGCGGTGCGCACGTCGGTGGCCCAGGCGGGGTCGGGCGCGATCGGCGCCGGCGCGGTCACCGCCTGCAGCGCCTGCGGCACGCGGATATTGAGACCGAGTTGGAGGAGGTTCGCCGTCATGCGCTCGATGCGGCCGTCTCGCTGCGGCCCGTCGAGGCCCAGCGCCCAGTAGATGGTCCCCGCGCCGAAGACCAGTGCGCCGCTCGGCGCGGTGTACACGGTGCTCTCGGCGAAGCCGGGCTTGCCTTCCGCGTCGATGACCGGCGAGTGCGCGACCAAGGTCGCCTTCACCGGCGTGTCGTTGCTGAACGTGCGGTCGTACTCGTAACCGACCAGCATCGGCAGCGTGTCGCCCTCCTTGAGCCCGGTGCCCGCGTAGAGGGGATGCGATGCGCCCGTTACCACCCACGGGTGCCCGAAGAACATCCAGCTCTCGTACATCACGCCCACCAGCGCTTCTTCGGGCCGGTTGATGGCCGCGTCGCGGAAGCGGCCGGTCCGATCGGGCGTGCCGGCGAGCGGGTCCAGCTCCGGGTGCATCTTGTAGCAGGTGATGACGCGCGCATTGCCGTCGGCGCCCGGCTCGCTGAGGCGGACCTTCCAGTACGCCGGGTTGGCCCCGAAGAAGTAGAGGGGCACGCCCACGTCGCGCGCCGTGTCGATGGCGTCGCGTTCGGGGCCGGGCCAGTACTCGTCGTGCGCAACGGAGAGGAACGCGCCGCGCTTCTTCACCGCATCGACTCCTTCGCGCGAGACGTCGAGGCTGGTGGTGTACGAGACGTCGTAGCCGTGGCGCTCGAGGTAGCGCGCCATGTACTGCTCCCAGCGCAGCATTTGGCCGGTGCCGTTCCAGGCGAGATACGGGCGGTCGAAGGTGACCTGCACGGCGAATCCGCCCGGGATGTCGTCGTCGGCGTCGGCGTAGAGCGACTCGCCGCCCCACGCGTTGTAGGCCTGCCAGGTGGTGACGCTGGCCTGGAAATAGAGGTCGGCCTGGCGGTCGTCCTTGATCACGACCGGCAGGTAGGTCGCGTAGCCGTCGTCGCGCTTCACGCGGATGACGTAGAGCCCCGAGACGGCCTCGTGCGGCACCGTGAGCGTGAAGGTCGGCGCCCACGCGCAGCGGACCATGCCGGTGCTCTTGTCGTCGGGGCAGGCCGGCTGCGAGGCGACCTGCACCGTTCCGTCGGCCAGCTTGCGCGCGCCCGCGCCGCCGTACCAGCCGAGCCGGTAGAGCGTCCACGTGGCGCCGCGGGCCGTGTCGGAGCGCACCATCACTTGCACGGCCTCCCCGGCCTTGGCGCTGACGCGGTCGGTGTAGCCCTCGATCTGGTGGTTCCACGACTGGGTGAAATTGCGCAGCCAGTCGGGATCGCCGGCGAGCCGGTTCTCGTCGGGGATCGGGTTGGGCGTGCGCTGTGACGGCGGCCACTCGCGGTGTTCGGGGATGGTGCCCTTCTGCGACGCGGGCTGTCGTTGGCAGGCGAGGGCGAGGGCAAATGAACACACGAAGAGCTTGCGCATACCGGTCCGGATTGCAGTGCGCGTGCCGACGAACGTGCGGTTGGAAGCATGTTCGATAACGAGCCAGGCGCCGCCGTTTCGACGGTGGCGCCAGTGCGGCCGCGGCAATCGCGCGGGGCCGGTGGAAAATCGTTTCCGTTGCGTTCCCACCGGCTAGCGCGCTGGGAAGACCTTTACGGACCGTTCAAAGTGAACACGCCCGCGCGGCCCCTGGTTCGGTCCAGCGACGACGCCGGCCGTGCCGCGTTCGCCGACACTCCTGTTTCGGTCGAGTGGCGACGCGGCGTCGCGCAAAGACCGAAACAGAGCAGGTCACTCGAATTTCGGACGTGTCAGCGCAGGTCGAGGATGGGCCAATCGTATGCCCGGGCGTGCGAGCGCAGGCGCGAGTCGGGATTGACTGCGGTGGGGCGGCCGACGACGGCGAGCATGGGATAGTCGGACAAACTATCCGAATAGGCATGCGACAGATCGAGCCGCAGCCCGTGCTGCACGCAATAGTCGCGGATGCGGTTCGCCTTGTTTGCGCCTTCGACGATGGGCGGAATCACTTTGCCCGTGGCGAATCCCTCGACGAACTGCAGCGAGTTGGCGATCAGGTCGTCGGCGCCGAGGTACTCGACCAGCGGCTGGATGGTGATGTCGATGGCGCCCGTGCAGAGGACGATCTTGCACCCGGCGCGCCGGCACTCGGAGATGATGTCGAGCGCGCCGGGAAACACCGCCGGCTTGAGCACCTCGTCGCAGAGGTCCGGGGCCAGCTCGACGAGGCGATCTTCGGAGAGCCCCCGATAGGCGCGGTAGAACAATTCATTGAAGACTTTACGATTGTATTTGTCGGCCAAGGCATAGACGGGCGCCATGGCCAGCCCTTTGATCAGTCGCTGGGTGGTGCCGAAGATGGTCCCGCGGTTGAAGACGTAATAGGCGTACGCGTGGACGATGTTGGTCGAGACCAGCGTCCCGTCGACGTCGAAGAACGCAGCGCGGTCCCAGCGCTGCTCAGTCATTGCGCCGGCGGCCCATGAACCGCAACAGGAAGAGGAAGAGGTTGATGAAGTCGAGGTAGAGCGCGAGCGCGCCGATCAAAGCGTGCCGCTCCTCGCCCGTCTGGGCGAGGGCGCGGAGCTTCTGCGTGTCGTAAGCGGTCAGGCCCGCGAAGATGAGGACGCCGGCGCACGAGATGACGAACTCGACGGCGCTGTTGCGCAGGAAGATGTTGACGATGCCAGCGAGGATGATGCCGATCAGGCCGATGAAGAGGAAGCTGCGCATCCCCGAGAGATCGCGCTTGGTCATGGTGCCATACAGCGAAAGGCCGAAGAAGGACCCGGCGGTCACGAACAGCGTCGAGGCAACCGACGCGCCGGTGTACTGCAGCAGCACGCTGGAGAACACCAGCCCGGTGAGCGCGCAGTAGGTGAGGAACATGCCGACCGCGATGCCGATCGATGCGCGCATCGCCACCGGCGTGAAGGCGAGACCGATGACGAACCAGGCGATGATGGTGATCCACATCAGGCCGGTGGATCCGGCGATTCGGCCGTCTTGAATGACGTAGAACGCGGAAAGGATGCCGGGCGAGTTGGTCACCGCCCAGGCGACCATGCCGGTGAGCGCCAGGCCGAAAGCCATCCAGCGGTACACCGCGGCCATGAACTCCCCGGTGCGCGTACTGGTGACCGGTGTTGCCGAGCTCCACGAATCCATTTGCTCCTCCTCGTAAAACGGCCGCGGATGGTAACGGTCAAGAGCTTCCGGCGCCACCGCCAAGCTCTTCCCAGAGCGCTGCCGCCGAGGCGCAGCGGGATGCGAGCAGCGCGGCCAGCGCGCTGAAGGCGGTGAGCGAGGCGCTCTTCGCCGACCAGAGGCGGCCGGCCAGACCGAGCGCCGCATCGCATTCGCGCGCAAGGCGTTGCAGCGGCGTTTCCCTGGGCGGAGCGGCGGGGCAGAGATCGGCGATCCACTGCGGCGGCGCGCCGGCCCGCAGCGACTGCCAGCGCACGGGCTGCCATCCGCCCAGCGCCCCGAGCAGCGCCTCGGCATCGTCGGCCAGCTTTCCGGCGCGCGCTTCGTCGCGGAACCGGCGCAGCGCGACCGCGAGGCGCAGCGTCTGCGAGAGCCCGACAAAGAACGTGCGGAAGGACGGCGACTGCGCCGCGGCGGGATTTTGCGACGTCAGCAATGCGAGCCACTCGTCATGCGCCGCGGTGAATCCCTCGCCGCGCTCGTCGATCTCGCGCACGAAAGCATCGGTGCTCGCTTCCGGCAGCGCGCCTGCCTGCGCGTCCTCGGGTAGGAAAAGCAGGCTGGCGACGGCGGCGTGCCCGCAGAGGCGCAACAGCGACGCGTGCGCCGCGACCACGGCCTGCGCCGCGTCGAGAGTGGGGACCTGGTCGAGCGCCTGGGCGCCCGAGCCGGCGCCGCCCGCGTCGAATCGCGCCGCCTCCCTGCCGAGCGAGACGAGCCGAGCCGCCTCGGCGCGCGCGCGGCGCTTCAACTCGCCGCGCTGCGCCTCGCGCTCGCGGCTCGCGCCCAGCCCGTCGAGAACGGACGGCCCCGGCTCGAGCGGCGCGCGCTCGCGCAGCCCGCGCGCCAGCACCACGTCCCACCCAGGCGCGCCCTCCCAGCTGTAGACGTCGACTTGCGTGGCGAGAGTTTCCAGCTGGGCCAGCGCCGGCTCGGCCGGCTCGTGTCGCGTCAGCGGCAGCACCGAGGCGACCGCATCGAGGAGAAGCTCGGCCAGTTGCAGCGCCGTCGCCTCACGCTCGGCGAAATCGGCCCGCAGCGCCAGCGCGAGAGTGCGCGCAAGCTGCTTCTCGGGCGGGAGCGCGTCCGTCATGCGCCCGCGGCGATGAGCCGTCCCGCGAAGAACGTCGCCGCCGCCGCCAGCGCGCCGACCAGCACCGTCTCGAGGCCGCTGCGCAGCCAGGGCCGGCCCGTCATCAGGGTCTTGAGCGCTCCGGCAACGAACAGCGCCACCAGTGTGCACGCGACCGAGAGGCGGAAGGCGGTGGTCACTTCGAGGGGCAGCGCGTAGGGAATGACGGGGAAGGCCGCGCCGAGCGCATACGCGGCCGCGACCACCAGCCCCGAGCGGATTGGCGTCACCGCCGGCGCGATGGCGAGGCCCAGCTCCTCGGTCATCATGGTGTCGACCCAGAAAACCGGGTCGGCGGTGACGTGCCTGACCATCTCATCGAGGGCGCTTCCCTTGAAGCCCTTGCGCGCGAAAATCGTGCGCACTTCCTTGCGCTCCTCATCGGGAAATTCCTTGACCTCGCGCTCCTCGCGGTCGCGCTCGCTGAGGATGAACTCGCGCTCGCTCTTGGCGGCGAGGAACGCGCCCAGGCCCATGGCGATGGTCCCCCCGATCAGCTCGGCGAGCCCCGCCAAAAGGACGATGCGCGTCGAGACCGCCGCGCCGTGCACGCCCGAGACCACCGCGAACGCCGCCACCAGCCCATCGTTGGCGCCGAAGACCAGGTCGCGCAGCGAGCGGCCGCCGGGGATGTGCGCCGCCTCGGTGTGCGTGGCGCCGTCCTCGCGCGTGCGGAAGAGATAGCTGGGGAGTCGCAGTGGCATCGCCGCGACGACTTGCCACGTCTTGGGAGGCGTGACAACGGCCCCTCGGACCGCTATCTTACCAATCCGTGTTGAGATTGATTCTCATTTTCACCCTCATCGCCGCAGCGGCCCCGGCGCAGGAGGCGCAACCGCTGCGGCGCGCCGTGGCGCTGCTCGACTACGTCACCGGCGATTACGCGCGCGCCGTCGGGCCGCACGGCGAAGTCCTCTCCGCCGCCGAGCACCAGGAGCAGATCGGCTTCGTCGAGGATGCGGCGCGCGAGGTGCGCGCCGACGCGGGCGCCGCGGGCGAGGACATCGCGCGGCGGCTCGAGTCTCTCGCGCAGGAGGTCGCGCGGCGCGCCCCTCCCGAGCGCGTCGCGGCCCAGGCGCAGGCGCTGCGCGAGGAGATCGTCCAGCGCTTCCACGTCGTGCTGCTCCCGCAGAAAGCACCCGACGTGGCGCACGGCGCGCGCGTCTATGCGCAAGCCTGCGCGGCCTGTCATGGAGCGACGGGCCATCCGAATCTGACTTTGGGCCTTCCTACCAAGCCGCCCGACTTCAGCGTGCCCGACGAGGTGAAGTCGTTCACGCCGCAGCGCGTGTTCAGCGCGGCCACTTACGGCGTGCCCAACACCGCCATGCCCGCTTTCGATACGGGCCTCGACGAGCAGTCGCGCTGGGACGTGGCCTTCTACGTGTTGACGCTCGTCCACCCCGGGGCTTCGCCGCGCGGACTTGAACTGGCTCGGGCCGCGCTGGTCCCGACCAACTACCACGACCTGGCCGCTCTCTCCGACGAGCAACTCCGCGCGCGCCTCGCGGCCGCCGGCCTTTCCCAGGCGCAGCAGGAAGAGGCGCTGGCGGCGCTTCGCGCGGGGCCCTTTTCCGAGCCGGTCGCGGCCGGTGCGCAGGGGCTTTTGCAGGCGCGGCAGGAGATCCAGAAGGCGGTCGCGCGGGCGCACGCCGGCGATCGGGAAGGGGCGCGCCGCGATCTCATCGGCGCCTATCTCGATCATTTCGAGCCGCTCGAGCCGGCGCTGCGCGCGCGCGACGCCCAGCTGGTGACGAGCATCGAGAGCGCGTTCCTCGCGCTGCGCGCGGCGGTCGAGGGCGGTAAGGACATCGACTCCGCGGCGGCGCGCCTCGACTCGCTTCTGGAAAAGGCGGACACGAGCGGGCCCCGCGGTGGGCTGATCGCGTTCGTCGCCGCGCTGGCCATCGTGCTGCGCGAGGGCGTCGAGTCGGCGCTGCTGGTCGCGGCGCTGCTCGCCCTCTTGCGCAAGGCGGGCCGCCAGCACGACGCCAATGCCGTTCACGCCGGATGGGTCTCCGCGCTCGCGGCCGGGGCCATCACCTGGTGGGGCTCGGGGATGATCCTTGCGCACATCTCGGGATCGCATCGCGAGTTGATCGAGGGCGTGCTGCAGATCGTGCTCGCCGCGCTCATCGTCTACGCCAGCCATTGGCTGTTCGCGGCCATGCATTCGCAGCGGCTCATCTCGATGTTCTTCCAGCGCTCGATGGCGGGCGCGGGCGCCGCGATCGTGCTGGGGATCACCTTCATCGCCGTCTACCGCGAGATGTTCGAGACGGTGCTCTTCTTCCGCGGGTTGATGCTCGAGTCGCCGGGCGCGGGCGGCGCGGTGGCGCTGGGCGCGCTCACCGGCCTGCTGGCGTTGGTCGCGCTGGTGGCGCTCTTCCAGCGCGTCGGCCGGCGGCTCAAGGCCCGGCCGCTCCTCATCACATGTGGAGTTTTGCTCTGCGGCATGGCGGTCCTGATGGTGGGGAACGGCGTGCGCGCGCTGCAGATCCAGGGCGCTCTGCCGCTCACCGTGTGGGGCGCGTTTCAGATCCCGGGGTTGGGGATCTACGCGACGCGCGAAGGGGTCCTCGCGCAGGCGCTGGTACTGGTGCTTCTGGGCGCCAGCGCTTTGTGGACGACGCGCCGCCCCGGCCGTCGTGCCAAGGACGAAGCCGCCGCCCCCGCGTAAATCCTGCCGCGACGTTCGCCGGCACAGGAGCGCGGCGTCGGGCAGAGAGAGAAACAGGCGCCCGGTCGGCACGGTGGTTATGAAAGGCGCGAGAGCCGGCCCTCTGGACGCGAGGTGCGCACCGGCAGTAAGGGGGAGCGATGAAGATCGACGCCATCGGCCAGCTCCTCGCGCAACTAGACCGCGAGGCATACGTGGGGGATGCGGCCATCGCGACGTCGCTTCATCTCGCCACGCAGCTTCGCAAGCCGCTCCTGGTCGAAGGGCACGCCGGCGTGGGCAAGACCGAGATCGCCAAGGTGATGGCCCGGGTGCTCGACGCCGACCTCATCCGGCTGCAGTGCTACGAAGGGCTCGACGCTTCGACCGCGCTCTACGAGTGGAACTACCCGCGGCAGCTCCTCCACATCCGTCTGCAAAAAGAGGGCACGACCACCGAGGCGCAAATCTTCAGCGAGCAGTTCCTGCTCAAGCGGCCGCTGCTCCAGGCCATCGCGCACGGCGGCCGCGCGCCGGTGCTGCTGGTCGACGAGATCGACCGCAGCGACGAGGAGTTCGAAGCTTTCCTGCTCGAGGTGCTCTCGGACTTCCAGGTCAGCGTGCCGGAGATCGGCACCATCCGCGCCGTCGAGCGGCCGCACGTCATCCTCACTTCCAACCGCTCGCGCGAGCTGTCGGACGCCTTGCGCCGGCGCTGTCTCTACCTCTTCATCGACTACCCGCCCTTCGACAAGGAGCTGTCCATCGTGCGCCGCAAGGTGCCCGGCGCGAGCGAAGAGCTGGCGACGCAGATCGTCGGGCTGGTGCAGCAACTGCGGCGCGGGAAGCTCGCCAAGGTACCGGGCGTGGCGGAAACCCTCGACTGGGCGGCGGCGCTCGTCTCGCTTCACGCAGCGCACCTCTCGCGCGAGATCGTCGAGGAGACGATGGGATGCTTCCTCAAGGACGAGGGCGACTTCCGCCAGGTCAAGGCGGAGATCGAGTCGGGCCGGCTTCCGCTCGCAGGCGGCGCTGCATGAGCGGGCTGGTGGAGCGCACGGTGTCGTTCTGCCGCGCGCTGCGCGCCCGCGGGCTGCTCGTCACCACTTCCCACGCTTCCGACGCCGTGCGTGCTCTCCGCTGCGTCGGGGTCGAGCGCCGCGATCGCACTTACTGGGCGCTGCGCTCCGTGCTGGCGGCGCGGCCCGAAGATTTCGAGACCTTCGACGAGCTGTTCGGGCAGATGTTCGCGCCGCCCGAGCCGGAACGCCGCGAGCATGGAAGGCAGACGGCGCGATCGCAGCGCAAGACACCGGACTCGGGAGCGCCGGTGGCGTCGCTCATCTCCTGGGGACGGGCCGGCGAAGGGGAGAGCGACAACGACGAACCCGAAAGCGTTCCAGGCGCGAGCGATCAGCCGGCGTTGGCGGAGAAGGATTTCGCCAGCTTCGGCTCGGAGGAGCTGGCCGAGATCGAGCGCATCGCGGCGCGCATCGCCCGCAGATTGGCGGCCCGCCCGAGCCGAAGGTGGAAGGCAGCGCGCCGAGGCGCGCGTGTGGATCTGCGCCGCACCATGCGCGGCGCGCCCGCCAACGCCGGCGAGATGCTCGACCTGCGCTTCCGCCGCCGCAAGACGCGCAAGACGCGCATCGTCGCCCTCTGCGACGTCTCCGGCTCGATGGACCTCTACAGCCGCCTCTTGCTGCAGTTTCTCTACGCGCTGCAGGGCTCGGTGGCGCGGGTGGAGAGCTTCGTCTTCGCAACCGAGCTGCGGCGCGTGACCGAGGCGCTGCGCGCGCGCGAATACGCCGGGGCCCTGCGCGACCTGGCCGACGAGGTGCACGACTGGTCCGGCGGAACGCGCATCGGCGCCTGCCTGGAAAGCTTCAACGCCGGGTGGGGCAGGCTGGTCGATCGCCGCACGGTGGTGGTCATCCTCAGCGACGGCTGGGACACGGGCGACCCGTCGCTGCTGGCGGGCGAGTTGCAATCGCTGAAGAAGCGCAGCCGGAAGCTGGTCTGGCTCAACCCGCTCTTGGGCAGCCCCGGCTACGAGCCGCTGACGCTGGGCATGCAGGCGGCCCTGCCGCACCTGAACGTCTTCGCCCCGGCGCACAACCTCGCCTCGCTGCGCGCCCTCGAAAGGCATCTCCTATGAAGGCGCGCGTCATACAGCGCGGCGAGGCGCTGCCCATCGGAGCGGTGCTGTCCCGCACGGTGGGACCGCTGGCGAAGGGGACCGTGCTCTCGCCGGAGGACGTGGCGCGCCTGCGCGACCTGCCCTGGAACGAGTTGCACGTGCTGGAGATGGGTCCCGGCGACGTGCACGAGGACGAGGCGGGCCGCAGGCTCTCCGCCGCGGCCGCCGGCGAGGGCGTCGCGGTGCAGCCGCTCGCGGCGGGCTCGTGGCCGCTTACGGCGAGGCATCGCGGCCTCGTGCAGGTGGATGCGGCGCGGCTCGCGCAGCTCAACGACTCCGACGATCTGGCGGTGGTCACGCTGCCCGACGGACAGGTCGTGGTCGAGAACGAGATCGTCGGCCGCGCGAAGATCGTCCCCTTCGTCATCGGCGAGCAGGAGGTCCGCCGCGCCGAGCAGCTCGGGCCGGTGTTGCGCGTGCGACCCTTCCTGCGCCAGCGCGTCGCCGCAGTGGTGCAGGAGAAGCTGGACGACGCGAGCCTGGCGAAGTTCCGCAAGGTCTTCGAAGAGAAGATCGCCTTCTTCGGCTCGGAAGTCATAGCGGTGGTGCGCGCAGAAGATCTGGTGGGCACTCTGCGCGACGTGCTGGGCCGCGGCGCGCAGTTCGTGGCCATGGCCGGCAGCAAGCTGATGGACCCGCTCGATTCGGCCGTGCTGGCTTTGCTGGAATCGGGCGCCACCATGGAGAAGCACGGGGTCCCGCTGCATCCCGGCACGCTCTTGTGGCTCGCATATCTCCAGGGGGTTCCCGTTGTCGGCGCGCCGGGCTGCGCGCTCTTCTCCAAGCCGACCTCGTTCGATCTGCTGCTGCCGCGGCTCCTCGCCGGCGAGCGGCTCGGCAGGGCGCAGCTCGCCCAGCTCGGCGCGGGCGGCCTGCTCACGAAAGAGATGGCCTTCCGCTTCCCGCCGTACCGCGCGGGCGTCCCGCGCGGCGAGCTAGAATCCTCGATGTAGAATCCTCATCGAAAACCTTGCAAGCCCGGTGACGACGCCGAAGACGTCGGCGCAGGGCTTGCTCCAAATCGAAATCGCAAACGCAAACGAGTAGTTTGTCGATTTGGTTCTCGATCGGGTTTTTGTTCTCGTTCTGGTTGTCGTTCTCGTTTTCGTTCTTCGACAGCGCCGCCACTGCGCAGAAGCCGCGCGCGGTGATCGATGCGGTCTCGCGCTTCTACGCCGAGGACAATGCCAACGTGCATCGCGGGGTGCCTGCGCTCGCCGAGCGTGCCACCGCCCAGCTCGAGGCGGCGCGCGCCAAGGTGCAGCGATTCATCGGCGCGGCGCGCCCCGAGGAGATCGTCTTCGTCGGCGGCGTCACCGAGGCCGTCAATCTCGTCGCGCAGACTTTCGGCCGCTCGCGCTTGCGCGCCGGCGACGAGATCGTCGTGACGGCGCTGGAGCACCACTCGAACCTCGTGCCCTGGCAGCTCCTCTGCCGCGAGCGCGGCGCCGCGCTGCGCGTGGGGGACATCGACGAGCGCGGCGAGCTCCGCTTCGACGAGCTCGCGCGGCTGCTCGGGTCGCGCACCCGCCTTCTCGCCGCTGCCCACGTCTCCAACGCGCTGGGAACCATCAACCCGGTCGCGCAAATGGTCGAGCTGGCGCATGCGCGCGGCGTGCCGGTGCTGATCGACGGCGCGCAAGCCGCGCCCCACCTGCCGCTCGACGTGCAGGCGCTGGGCTGCGACTTCTACGCGTTTTCGGCGCACAAGATGTACGGACCGATGGGCATCGGCATCCTCTACGGGCGAGCCGCCCTGCTGGAGGAGATGCCGCCCTGGCAGAGCGGCGGCGAGATGGTCAGCGCCGTGTCGTTCGAGGAGGCGAGCTGGCAGCGTCCGCCGCACAAGTTCGAGGCAGGCACGCCCGACGTGGCGGGGGCGATCGGTCTGGGCGCGGCCGTCGAGTGGCTGCAGTCGCTCGACTCCGACGCGGCGGCGGCGCACGAGCAGGAGCTGCTCGGGTACGGCCTCGAGCTCTTGCGCGCGATCCCGGCCTGCGGCTGCTGGGCGGCGCGCGCGAGCGCATCGGCGTGATCTCGTTCTCGCTGGAAGGCGTGCACCCGCACGACGTCGGGACCATCCTCGATCTCGAGGGCGTCGCCGTGCGCACCGGCCACCTCTGCGCCCAGCCCCTCCTGCGGCGCCTCGGTGTGCCCACGACGGTGCGCGCTTCGCTCGCGGCCTACAACCGCCGCGAAGATCTCGACGCGCTCGCCGCGGCGCTGCGCAAGGCGCGCGAGACGTTCGCATGAACGAGCCGGCGCGCGATCTCTACCAGGAGCTGCTGGTCGAGCACGGGAAGCGCCGCGCAACTTCGGCCCGCTGCCCGATGCCGACCGCGCGGCCCAGGGAAGCAACCCTCTCTGCGGTGACGATATATCCGTGCGGCTACGTATGGCCAAAGGGCGGATCGGCGCCATCGCGTTTCAGGGCGCCGGCTGCGCGGTATGCATCGCGTCAGCGTCGATGATGACTGTCGCGGTCAAAGGCCTCGCCGCCGGCGAGATCGAGGCATTGATGCGTCGTGTTCGCGCGTTGGTCGAGGGCGGCGAGGTGTCAAATCCCGGCGATTTCGCGGCGTTGTCAGGAGTGTCGCGCTTTCCCGCCCGCGTGAAGTGCGCGCTCCTCGCCTGGCGGGCGCTCGAGGCGGCGCTGGCAGGTGCTCCCTCACCGGTCTCGACAGAGTTGTAGAGAAGCGCTGTCAGCATTAAAAGGTCGATCCCTTCTCCAACGGGAGGGCACGTGAAGCGCTGGCGCGAGACGGCAGCGATCTTCGAGCGCGTGGCTCTCCTCGCCGAGGCCGGCGAACGCGCAGCGATCGCTACCGTGGTGCGTATCTCCGGCTCGGCGTATCGCCGGCCCGGCGCCAAGTTCCTCGTCGAGAGCGGTGGCCGCACCACCGGCGGCGTGAGCGGCGGGTGCCTCGAGGCCGACGTGCGCGAAGTCGCGCTCGGTCTCTTGCGCGAGGGCGGCCCGCGCCTTCTCCACTACGACACCGGCTCGGACGACGACACCGTCTGGGGCCTCGGGTTGGGCTGCGAAGGCGCGGTGGACATCTTCGTACAGCCGGTGGGCGCGGAGTTCGCGCGCGGTCCCGGAGCGGTCGCAGGGTCCGCTGCCCGAGGGGAGCCGATTCGAGGAGCGCGGCGCGAACACCGTGTTCGTCGAGGTGCTCCGGCCGCCGCCGGTGCTCCTCGTCTTCGGCGCTGGGGACGACGCTCGCCCGCTCGCCGCTCTCGCGGCGGAGGCCGGCTTCGACGTGACCTTGGTCGATCACCGGCGCGGCTACCTCACGCAGGAGCGCTTCCCGACGCCGGCGCGGCTCGTGCTGCGGCGATCGGAGGAGGGCATCCGCGAAAAGCTGGGCCGTCACCACTTCGCGGTGGTGCAGACGCACTCGCTGCAGCGCGACCGCGAGTGGCTGCGCGCGCTCTTGCCCCAGCCGCTGGCCTACCTCGGCCTGCTCGGGCCGCGCGCACGCAAGGAAGAACTTTTGAAACAACTGGGCGCCGGCGGCACCGACAAGCTCTTCGCGCCGGTGGGGCTGGATCTGGACGCCGAGGGTCCCGAGCAAGTGGCGGTCAGCGTTGTCGCGGAGATGCTGGCGGTGCGCGCCGGCCGCGAGCCCGCGCACCTGCGCGACCGCCGCGGAGGCATCCATGAATAGGGTTGCGGGTGTCCTCCTTGCCGCCGGGACCTCGAGCCGGATGGGGAAGAACAAGCTGTTCCTGGAGGTGGGCGGGTCCAGCCTCCTGCGCCGTGCCGCGCGCGCCGCCGCGGCGGCGGGGCTCGATCCGCTATTGGTGGTGCTGGGGCATGAGAGCGATCGCGCCCGCGCGGAGCTGGAAGGCGTTTCCTGCACGCCGGTGCTCAACGCCGACTACGCGCGCGGGATGTACACCTCGCTGCGCGCGGGCATCGCGGCCGTGCCGGAAGGCGCACCGGCGGCGGTGGTGATGCTGGCCGACATGCCGTTCGTGACTGCGGAGATGGTGCGCGAGCTGATCGAGCGTTGGCAGGGCGAGCCGCTCGCCGTCTCGCTCTATGGAGACGTGGTCGCTCCGCCCATCCTCTATGCGCGCGCGCTCTTTCCCGAGTTGCGCGAGCTGGACAGCGAAAGCTGTGGCAAGCGCGTGGTGAAGCGACACCGCAAAGACGCGCTGGAGGTGCCGCGGCCTGCCGCGGCGCTGGCCGACCTCGATGTGCCGGCGGATGTGGAACGTGTGAGGAGCGTATTGGAAGGAGGCTGAACCGTCATGCGCGCCGAGCTGCTGCAGCTCGCGGCCGACCTGGCCCGCAAGGGCGAGCCGTTCGTGCTCGCCATGGTCGTGCGGCGCGAGTCGTACAGCTCGGCCCAGCAGGGAGACATGGCGGTGATCACCGCCGACGGCGCCTATCACGGCTGGCTGGGCGGCAACTGCACGCAGCCCACGGTGAAGCGCGAGGCGAGGGCGGCGCTCGCCGACGGAAAGCCACGGCTGGTCTCGCTCTCGCCTTTGCCCGAGCCGCGGCCCGGCGTGATCGCGCTACCCATGACCTGCCACAGCGGAGGCAGCGTGGACATCTATCTCGAGCCGGTGCTGCCCGCGCCGCGGCTGCTCCTCTTCGGCGACTCGCCCTGCGCGCGGGCGCTGGCGCGCATCGGCGAGGTGATGGGCTACGCGGTGGAGGTGGCGGGGGCGCCCATCGCTCCTCGAGGCGGGACGCTCTTCGCCGTGGTGGCGACGATGGGCGAGAGCGACGAGGACTCGGTGGCCGCCGTTCTCGCCGCTCAGCCCGCGTACCTTGCCGTGGTGGCGAGCCGCAAGCGTTTCGCCGAGATGCGCGACGCGCTGCTGGCGCGGGGCGTGCCGCGGGAAGCGCTCGACAAGATCCGCAATCCCGCCGGTCTCGATATCGGCGCACGGCTGCCCGAGGAGGTGGCGCTGAGCATCTTCGCCGAGATCGTGCAACTGCGGCGGGCGGAGCAGCAGCCCAAGCTCGAGCCCAAAGTCGCGACCGAGATCGATCCGGTGTGCGGCATGACCGTCGAAGTCGCTGCCGCCAGGCACAAGGCGGAGCATGCCGGCCACACCTTCTATTTCTGCAACCCGCGCTGCCGCGAGAAGTTCCTCGCGGCGCCCGATCGCTTCCTCGCGGCATAGCCATGGCCATCGAGATCTCCAAGACCTTCCTCGTCAAAGCGCCTCCCTCCTCGGTCTGGGCGTTCCTCACCGACGTCCAGCGCGTCGCGCGCTGCCTTCCCGGCGCGGCCATCACCGAGAAGCTCGACGACAAGACCTGGTCCGGCACCATGACGGTGAAGGTCGGGCCCGTCTCCTCCAGCTACAAAGGGAAGGTCGTCTTCGAGCGGCTCGACGCGGCCGCGCGTAGCGCCGAGATCGTCGCCTCCGGCATCGACGTGCGCGGCAGGGGCGGCGCGGATCTGCGGCTAACCAGCAGTCTTCTGGAGAAGGCGTTCGGAGAGACGGAAGTGACCACCGTCTCGCGCGTCAACATCACCGGCATCCTCGCGCAGATGGGGCGCGGCATGGTGCAGGACGTGAGCGACCAGATGTTCCAGGTCTTCTCGCAGTGCATGCGCAGCGAATTGGAGTCGGCCACGCGCGCCCAGTCGGTCGCTATGTCGCCGGCCACGCCGCAGCCCACCGCACCTGCGCCAGGTCCGGCGCGGACCGAAGCGCTCGACCTCGGCTCGTTGGGAGCGAAGGTCCTGGTGCGCCGCCCCGGCTTCTGGGTGGCGATCGCCGCCGCCGCGGTTCTGATCTACCTGCTCTTCCGCTGAAAAGGAGGGAACATGATCCCGTCCGCGTTCGAATACCACTCGCCGGCCACGGTGGCCGAGGCGGTGGCGTTGCTCGCGCGCCTCGGCGAGGGCGCGAAAGTGCTTTCCGGGGGGCAGAGCCTCTTGCCGCTGCTCAAGCTGCGGCTGGGCCAGGCCGAGCACCTCGTCGACATCGGCCGCATCCCTGGCCTGGAATACATCCGCGAAGAAGGCGGCATGCTGAAGATCGGCGGACGCACGCGCGAGTCGGCGCTGGAGTCGTCGGAGCTGGTGCGGGCGAAGCTGCCCATCCTCCACGACACGGCGAAAGTGATCGCCGATCCCCTGGTGCGCAACATGGCCACGGTGGGAGGAAACCTCGCGCACGGCGATCCGGGCAACGACCACCCCGCGACCATGCTGGTGCTGAATGCGCAGGTGGTGGCGGTGGGGTCCAAAGGCGAGCGCGTCATCCCCATCGACAAGTTCTTCCTCGGGCTCTTCAGCACCGCGCTGCAGCCGGGCGAGATCCTCACGGAGATCCGCATCCCGATCCCGCCGGCCCGCAGCGGCGGCGCGTACTTCAAGCTCGAGCGCAAGGTAGGCGACTACGCGACGGCGGCCGCTGCGGCGCAGGTGACGCTAGGGGCCAACGAGGCGTTCTCCAGCGTGGGGATCGCGCTCACCAACGTCGGCCCGACGCCCATCCGCTGCCAGGCGGCGCAGGACTTTCTCTACAACAAGCGGCCCTCGGATACCGCCATCGCCGAGGCGGCGCGGCTCGCCGGCGAGGCGTGCTCGCCCAGCGCCGACCGGCGCGGCTCGGTCGAGTACAAGCGCGAGATGGCGCGGGTGCTGGCGGCGCGGGCCCTCAAGAAGTCCGTCCAGCGTGCGGGGGGGAGGTAGCCATGGCCAACCACAAGATCGACGTGACGGTGAACGGCGCGCGGCAGTCCGCCGAAGTTCCCGCGCGGCTGCTGCTGGTGCACTTCCTGCGCGAGAACCTGCGCCTGACGGGCACGCACATCGGTTGCGACACCACGCACTGTGGGGCGTGCACGGTGCTGCTCGACGGCCAGCCGGTCAAGTCGTGCACGGTGCTCGCGGTGCAGGCCCAGGGCCGCGAGGTGACCACGGTCGAAGGCCTGGAGAAGGACGCCAAGCTGCATCCCGTGCAGGAAGGTTTCTGGCAGAAGCACGGGCTGCAATGCGGCTACTGCACGCCGGGCATGCTGATGACGGGGTGCGCGCTGCTCGCGCGCAACAAGAGCCCCAGCGAGACGGAGATCCGCGAAGCGATCAGCGGCAACCTGTGCCGCTGCACCGGGTACGTGAACATCGTCAAGGCCATCCAGTACGCAGCCGAGAAGCTGCGCGCCCAATAGGAGAAAACCCATGGCGACGCCCAGGACCACTCCCGAAGTTTCCGGCATGGGTCACTCGATGAAGCGCAAGGAGGACCCGCGCTTCATCCGCGGCCGCGGCAACTACGTCGACGACATCCAGCTGCCCGGCATGCTGCACATGGACATCGTGCGCAGCCCGTTCGCGCACGCGAAGATCAAGTCGATCAATACCGAGCGCGCGTTGAAAGTGCCCGGCGTGCTGGCGGTCATCGACGGCGCGACGCTGGCCAAGTTCAACCTGCACTGGATGCCGACGCTCATGTCGGACACGCAGATGGTGCTGCCCACCGAGAAGGTGATGTACCAGGCGCAGGAGGTGGCGGCGGTCATCGCCACCGACCGCTACGCCGCGGCCGACGGTGTCGAGGCGGTGGAGGTCGACTATGAGCCGCTGCCGGTCGTCATCGATCCGTTCAAGGCGCTCTTGCCCGGCGCGCCCGTCCTGCGCACCGACAAGAAGGACAAGAAGGACAACCGCATCTTCCACTGGGAAGTGGGCGACAAGGCGGGCACCGATCGCGCCTTCGCCGACGCGGACGTGGTGGTGAAGCAGGACATGTACATCCCGCGCATCCACGTCGCCTCGATCGAGACCTGCGGGTGCATCGCGGACTTCGACCGCGTCAACGGCAAGCTGACCGTCTACATGACCACGCAGGCGCCGCACGCCATCCGCACCGTCTTTGCCCTGGTGGCGGGGCACGTCGGGCTCTCCGAGGAGAAGATCCGTATCGTCTCGCCCGACATCGGCGGCGGGTTCGGCGGCAAGGTTCCGGTCTATCCCGGATACGTCATCGCGACGGCCGCGTCGGTGGTGATCGGCAAGCCGGTGAAGTGGATCGAGGACCGGATGGAGAACCTCCAGGCCGATTCCTTCGCGCGCGATTATCACATCCACGCCGAGCTGGCCGCGCGCAAGGACGGGACCATGACGGCGCTGCGCATCAAGACGCTGGCCGACCACGGATATACGGACGCAGCGGCCAACCCGTCGAAGTTCCCGGCGGGATTGTTCGGCATTGCCACGGGTTCCTATGATCTGAAACATGCATTCGCCGAGGTGGACGGCGTATATACCAACAAGCCGCCGGGGGGGATTGCATATCGCTGCTCCTTCCGCGTCACCGAGGCGGTGCACTGCATCGAGCGCATCACCGACGTGCTGGCGCAGGAGCTGAAGATGGACCCGGCCGCTCTGCGCATGAAGAACTTCATCCCGGCGGAGAAATTCCCCTACAAGTCGGCGCTGGGCTGGGAATACGACAGCGGCAACTATCCCGTGGCGCTGCGCAAGGCGATGGACATCATCGGATATGAGGCGCTGCGCAAGGAGCAGGCCGAGAAGCGCGCCCGCGGTGAATTGATGGGCATCGGCATCTCCAGCTTCACCGAGATCGTCGGCGCCGGACCTTCGAAGCACTTCGACATCCTCGGGCTGAAGATGTTCGACTCGTGCGAGATCCGCGTCCACCCGACGGGCAAGGCGATCGCGCGCTTCGGCACCAAGTCGCAGGGGCAGGGCCACGAGACGACGTACGCGCAGATCGTCGCCGAGGAGCTGGGCATCCCCGCCGCGCACGTGCAGGTCGAGGAGGGCGACACCGACACCGCGCCCTACGGCCTCGGCACGTACGCCAGCCGCTCCACGCCGGTGGCGGGCGCCGCCGGCGCCATGGCCGCGCGAAAGATCCGCGAGAAGGCGAAGAAGATCGCCGCGCACCTGCTCGAGTGTTCGCCCGACGATCTCGTGTGGGAACCGGGGAAGTTCACCGTCAAAGGCGCGCCGCAGCGATTCAAGACCATCCAGGACATCGCGTTCGCGGCGTATACCAATCACCCACAGGGAATGGAGGCGGGATTGGAAGCGGTCTCTTACTATGACCCGCCCAATCTGACGTATCCGTTTGGAAGCTATATCTGCGTGGTCGACATCGACCGCGGCACGGGCGAGGTGAAGATCCGCCGGTTCGTGGCCGTGGACGACTGCGGGAACATCATCAACCCGATGATCGTGGACGGGCAGATCCACGGCGGCCTGACCATGGGCATGGCGCCGGCGCTGATGGAGGAGATCCAGTACGACGAGAGCGGCAACATCTCCGGCGGCAGCTTCATGGACTACCTGGTGCCCACGTCGATGGAGACGCCGGCCTGGGAGACGGACAAGACGGTGACGCCCTCGCCGCACCACCCGCTCGGCGCCAAGGGCGTGGGCGAGTCCGCCACGGTGGGCGCGCCGCCGGCCATCGCCAACGCGGTGGTCGATGCGCTCGCGCACCTGGGCGTGCGGCACGTCGAAATCCCCATCACGCCGGAAAAGGTCTGGCGCATCCTCACGGAGAAGGGCGCGGCGGAATAGGCGATGCACCACGCCGGCCTCATGCCGCTCTTCCTCATGTGGGCGGCGATGATGGTGGGGATGATGGTGCCGGCCGAGGCGCCGTCGCTGTGGAAGCTCGCGCGCGGGCGCGGGGCGGCGGCGTTTCTGGCGGGGTTTCTCCTGCCGTGGATCGCCTTCAGCTTCGCAGCGGCCTTGTTGCAGGAAAGGCTGCACTCGTGGGGGCTGCTCGATCACCAGAGCGGGACGTTGGCCAGCCCGGCCCTGGGCGCGGCGCTCTTCGTCGCGGCGGGCGCGCTTCAGCTCACGCCCTGGAAGCGCGCCTGCCTCGAGCGGTGCCGGGAAGCGCCGGCCCGTGGGTCGGTCTCGTGCGGCCTGCGGGCCGGCGCGCTCTCGGTCGTCTCCTGCGGCGTCCTGATGCTGGTGCCGCTCGCGGCCGGCGGGATGAGCCTTCTCCCCATGGCGCTGCTCACCGCGCTGCTTCTGCTCGAGCGCCTCGCGCCGCTCCGCTGGCCCGTCAGCAGCGTCTCGGCGGTCCTGTTCGCCGCATCGGGGATCTGGACGCTCTGCAGCTAGCCCCCGCGTCCGCCAGGCCCAGACCAACGAGAACGAGAACGAGTAACGAGAACGGTTTTCGTTTTGGTTTTCGTTGGGTATAGCGGCGGCTAGCGGATGAGCCCGCTAAGCAGGGCATAGACCCGACGGGCGCAGGCAGCCCCTGCGACCGCAAACTCGGCAGCGCAACCGCCCCCGAGAGCGGCGATATCGAGTGCCGCTGCTGCCTCACAGACCTCACCCCGCGCGATCGCGTAGACCCGCTTCTGATCCGCGTTCCCAGACCTGCCCGTAGCCTCCGCGATATTGAGGCAGGCACTGCTGGCGGCATTGAGAGCCTGTTCACGGATCCTCGGATTGGAAATACGAGCCTCACGCACCAGCGACAGCAACTGCCGCGCAGCCTGATATGCGATGAGCTTCTCGTGTGGAAGAGTCGTCCAGTTCTTCATCGTCGTCCTCCTTTGAAAGCGGCAGCGGAGGACGACGATGAAGAACGGACGACGATCCGAAGCCCGCGCGAGCGCAGCGAGCTACAACAAACGTCAACCAAGACATTGCAGCCGCAGTGCCAGCCGCAGGCTGGCGCGAGGCTGCCCCCAACGAAAACCAAAACGAAAACCATCAACGAAAACGAAAAACCAAAACGAAAACCAAAAACGAAAACCTCAAACGAAAACCGTTCTCGTTCTCGTTGCTCGTTCTCGTTGCTCGTTCTGGTTCTCGTTGGCCGTGGCGCTGGCGCGCGCGTGCCGCTATTCCTCGCACCTGCTCCTGCTCGGGTACTTTCTAAAACCCGATCAACTACCCTTCCCGCGCCCGTGCGGCCGCGCGCCCCAGGGCGCGTTCCGTGTAGACGGCGGCGAGGTGCGCCCTGTAGTCCGCCGAGCCCGTCAGGTCTGCGCGCAGCTCGATTCCCTCCGCGGCGCGCGCGGCGGCGGCCTTCAGCGTCGCCGGATCGGGCGTCTTTCCCTGCAGGGCCTTCTCGACCGAGCCCGCGCGCGTCACCTTGGGCGCGAGGCCGGTGAGGGCCACGCGCGCTGACTGCACCGCGCCTTTCGCGTCGAGGGACAAGAGCGCCGCCACGCCGACCACGGCGAACCGTGACGCCGGGTGAGGCAGCTTTTCATACGCGCCCCCAGAGCGCCCCGCGGGCACCGGCACGCGCACCTGCACCAGCAGTTCGCGTGGCTCCAGCACGGTGGTGAGAGGCCCGATGATGAGCTGCTCGACCTTGACCAGGCGCTCGCCCTTCGCGGAGACGATCTGAACGCTCGCCTCCAGCGCCGTGAGGACCGCCGGCCAGTCCGCCGACGGGTCGGCATGCGCCAGGCTGCCGCCGATGGTTCCCATGTTGCGCACTTGCACGTCGCCGATCTGCGCGGCCGCTTCGGCCATCATCGGCAGCCTGGCGCGCACCACCTTCGACGTGCCGACCGCGTAGTGCGTGGTGAAGGCGCCGATCTGCACCGCGCCTCCGGACTCCTGCACGCCCGAGAGTCCCGGCACCTTGCGCAGATCGATGACGTGCTTCGGCTGGGCGAGCCGCAGCTTCATCAGCGGGACCAGGCTTTGGCTGCCCGAGAGGATCTTGGCATCGTCCTGGTGGCGATCGAGGAGCGCCAGCGCTTCTGCCACCGACGTTGGAGCGTAGTACTCGAAGGGAGCGGCGTACATGCTAGGACTCCTTCCTTCCGCGCAGCGCTTCCCAGATGCGCCCGGGCGTGAGCGGCATGTCGATGTGCCGGATGCCGAAGGGCGAGAGCGCGTCCATCACCGCGTTGGCCACCGCCGCCGTCGAGGCGATGGTGCCCGTCTCGCCCGCCCCTTTGATGCCGAGCGGGTTCACCGGCGTGGGCGTCTCGGTGCGGGCCACCTCGATGGAGCACATGTCGTCCGCCTTGGGCAGCGAGTAGTTCATCATCGAGCCAGTGATGAGCTGGCCGTTCTCGTCGTACTCGGCGTGCTCCCAGAGCGCCTGCGAGACGCCCTGCGCCACGCCGCCGTGCACCATCCCGTCGACGATCATGGGGTTGATCACGCGCCCCAGGTCGTCCACCGCGAGATAGCGCACCAGCTTCACCAGGCCGGTGTTGCGCTCCACCTCCACCACGCAGATGTGCGTGCCGAAGGGAAAGACGAAGTTGCCGGGGTCGAAGAAGCTGATCGCCTCGAGCCCCGGCTCCAGCCCTTTGGGCAGGTTGTGCGCCAGGTACGCCATCAGCGAGACGTCGAAGAACGACTTGGAGCGGTCGGGCGATCCTTTGACGAAGAACTTCCCGCTCTCGTAGACGACGTCCTTCTCGTTGGCCTCGAGCAGGTGGGCGGCGATCTTCTTCGCCTTCTCCTTGATCTTCTGCGTGCCCATGTAGATGGCTGCCGTGCCCACGGCGGCGCTGCGGCTGCCGTAGCTGCCCATGCCGAAGGGCACCTGGCCGGTGTCGCCGTGCACGATCTCGACGTCCTCCATGGGAACTTGCAACTCGTCGGCGGCCACTTGCGCGAAGGTCGTCTCGTGTCCCTGGCCGTGCGAGTGCGAGCCGGTGAAGACCGTCACCTTGCCGGTGGGGTGCACGCGCACGGTGGCGCTCTCGTAGAGGCCGGCCTGCGCGCCCAGCGCTCCGGCCACCTGCGAGGGAGCGAGCCCACACGCCTCGACGTAGGTGGAGAACCCGACGCCCAGGTACCGCCCTTGCTTGCGCGCGGCTTGCTGCTCCTTGCGGAAGGCGGCGTAGTCGAAGAGCCCCAGCGCCTTGTCGAGCGCGCCGGCGTAGTTGCCGCTGTCGTACAGGAGCGCGACGGGCGTCTGGTAGGGGAACTTCTCCGGCGGGATGAAGTTGCGGCGGCGCACATCGAGCGGGTCCATCGACAGCTCCTGCGCCGCCAGATCGACCATCCGCTCCAGCACGTAGGTGGCCTCGGGCCGCCCCGCGCCGCGATACGCGTCGACCGGCGTGGTGTTGGTGAAGACGCCGGTGACCTCGACGTGGATGGCGGGAGTCTGGTACGCGCCCGCCAGCAGCGTGCCGTACAGATACGTCGGTATGCAGGGCGCAAAGAGCGTCAGGTGCGCCCCCAGGTTGGCGATGGTCTTGACGCGCAGCCCGCGGATGCGCCCGTTCGCGTCCAACGCCATCTCCGCCTCGGTGTGGTGGTCGCGGCCGTGCGAGTCGGTGAGGAAGCTCTCGCGCCGCTCCGCCGTCCACTTCACCGGCCGCGAGAGCGCGCGCGAGGCCCAGGTCACCGCGCATTCCTCGGGATAGATGAAGATCTTCGAGCCGAACCCGCCGCCCACGTCGGGCGAGATGACCCGCAGCTTGTGCTCGGGGATGCCGAGGACGAAGGCGGCCATGATCAGCCGGTGCACGTGCGGGTTCTGCGAGGTGACCCAGAGCGTGATGTCGCCGGTGCCGGGCTGCGCGCTGGCCAGGCAGGCGCGCGGCTCGATGGCGTTGGGGATCAGCCGGTGGTTGCGGAACGACTGCTTGACTACCTTGGCCGCGCCCTTGAAGGCCGAGTCAGTCGCGCTCTTGTCGCCCAGCGACCAGCGGAAGCAGACATTCCCGGGCGCGTCATCGTGCACCGCCGGGGCGCCCTGCTGCAGCGCCGCGACCCCGTCGGCGACCGCGGGGAGCGCCTCGTAATCCACCTCCACCAGCTCCGCGGCATCGCGCGCCACGTACGGCGACTCGGCGATCACCATCGCCACCGCCTCGCCCATGTGCCGCGCGCGATCGACGGCGAGCGGATAGAACGCCGGCACCTTGATGTTGGGCAAGAGCCATCCCACCGGGATGGGCTTCACCCCGCCCGCCACCAGGTCCTTGCCGGTGTAGACGGCGAGCACGCCCTTGAGCTTTTTCGCCGCGCTCGCGTCGATGCCCCTGATGCGCGCGTGAGCGAGCGGGCTGCGCACGAACGCCGCGTAGGTCGTGAAGGGCACCTTGACGTCGTCGACGTAGTTGCCCTTGCCGGTGATGAGGCGCGGGTCCTCGCGCCGCTTGATGCTCGCCCCGAACAGTTTGTTGGTCTCAGCCATGGCTCACCTCGCGCGCGCGGCCTGCTGCACGGCCTTGACGATGTTGTGGTAGCCGGTGCACCGGCAGAGGTTGCCCTCCAGGCCGGCGCGGATCTCCGTTTCGGTCGGGCTCGGGTTGCGCTCGAGCAACTGGCACGCGGAGACGATCATCCCCGGCGTGCAGAACCCGCACTGCAGCCCGTGCTGATCCCAGAAAGCCTGCTGGACGGCGTGCAGCTTGCCGCCTTTGGCGAGGCCCTCGATGGTGGTGACGGCGCGGCCTTCGGCCTGCACGGCGAAGAGCGAGCACGATTTCACCGCGGCGCCGTCGAGCAGGATGGTGCATGCGCCGCACTGGCTGGTGTCGCAGCCCACGTGCGTGCCGGTGAGTCCGAGCACGTCGCGGAGGAAATGGACGAGAAGCAATCGGGGCTCGACCTTTTGGGTCTCGCTCTGTCCGTTGACGTTGAGGGTGACGGAGGTCAAGAGTCCTCCTTGTCGTGGGGAACGCCTCGGCGGGGCTCCGGCGCTCCAGGGGGGCGATCCGTTAACACCCCGACAGTGGGCGGTCAACACGCGCCGCGGCGCAGGCGAGGTACCTACTCGTCGCCGGCGTCCACGTAGACCTGGGGGACGCACTGGTGCTCGACGCAGGCCGGCGTCACGCGCTCGCGCGGCGGGCGGCACGTCGGCTGGGGGCAGCGGCGGCCGGCGCTGCAGGTGGCGATGCGCGCATGAAGCTCGGCGGCGCGCGCCTTCGTGACCACGCGGGGAGTGCAGAGCATCGGGCAGCAAGCGTTCTCGGCGAGGCCGACGCGGGTGAGGCCGCAGTCGTCGTCGGTCTCGCACCGTGAGTCGTCCGCTGGGGCGGCCGCGGCGGGCGAGTCGTCCGCGGGGGCGGCCGTGGCGGGCGAGTCGCCGGCGCTGCCCGAGCCCGCCGCGATGGCGGCGGCCTCTGCGGCTGTAATGGAGCCGGACGTTGGAGCTGCCGGTCCGGGTCCAGTTCCAGGTGCGGGTTTGGGTGCTGGTTTTGGTGCTGGTTCGGGTGCTGGTGATTTTGCTGGTGCGGCTGCGGGAGCTTCCTTGGTGCTTTCCTTCGCGGAGGTGCAGGCGACGAGCACCACGGCCAGTGCGAGGGCGCGCATGGCCGCGCAGAGTGCTAGCGCGGGTGCGGCTGGTCAAGCGGCGCGGGCTTCGTCTGGTGAAACTTCGTGTAGTCGATGGCCATCTGCCCGTCGGGCAGCGGGCCGAAGATGTCGACGAAGCGCCTTCCCCAGACCATCTCGTCCACCGAATACGAGCGCCGCGCGTGGATGGTCTGCCCGAACGTCGCGTCGAGCCCCGTGAGCGAAGCGTAGATCTCGGCGCCCACGGCGCGCAGCATCTCCGGCGTCTGGCCGTAGAGCGGGCTCTCCGGCGTGAGCGGGTGCACCGCCAGCCAGCTGAGCGTGAAGACGGCCGAGGTCGAGCGCACCAGCTTCAGGTCGTGCATGCGGCGAACGCGCTCGCCCTCGGCGGTGGTCTCGGTGCGCAGCAGGCCGAGGCGCAGTTGCGCCTCGACCACCTGGTTGCCGCGCGCGTTGGCCACGCGCAGCATGAGCGACGGCACTCCGTCCTGCAGCGCGATCACCGCCACCTCGCTCCACAGCACGCGCGCCGTCGGCCGGGCGAACTTGGCGAACATGAGGCCGGTGATCATCGCCACGCCGACGATCCCGCAGAACGACTCGATCGTCGCCAGGATGTTCGCCGGGATGCTGACGGGCGACATCCTCCCGTAGCCGATGGTGGCGAGGGTCTGCACGCTGAAGAAGAAACCGTCGGTGAAGGAGCCGGGGCGCGCGTTCTCGACGCCGCCCACGCCCAGGTAGAGGAGGCCGAAGGTGGTGTTGATGGCGAGGTAGAGCGCCACCACCATGAGGCCGATCCGCCACCAGGGCGCCACCAGCCACGAGTGGTAGAGGTCGGTGAAGACGCCGCGCTCGAGGCCGATGGCTATCAGGTTGCTGCGGCCTTCCCTGGAGATGTAACGGCTCGACGGCAGCGCCATGCGCGAGCCGTATCACAACTTGTGGCGCGCCTTGCGCGGGAGCGTCACGGTGAAGACCGTCCCGTCCGCTTCGCCGGAGCGCGCCTCGATGCGGCCGCCGTGGGCGAGGACGACCTGCCGCACGATGAACAGGCCCAGCCCCAGCCCGCCGGCGCGAGCGTCTCCGCGGCGTCCCGGCTCGAAGATGTGCGGCAGGACCTCGGGCGGGATGGGCGCTCCCGGGTTGTGCGTCTCGAGGACCACCTCGTCGCCCGCCTCGCGGATCGAGACGCGCACCGGCCGGTCCTCCGTCCCGTGCTGCAGGGCGTTGCCCACCAGGTTGGAGACGACTTGTGCGATGCGGTCGGGGTCCCAGCTCCCCCACAGATCGCCCTCGCGCTGGACGCGAATTTCGCGGCCGGGATAGGCGAACTCCAACTCGTCGACCGCTTGGGCGCACAGCTCGCCCAAATCGACGCGGCGCCTTTGGATGGGGAACCCGCCGCCCAGCCTGCTGCGGGCGAAGTCGAGCAGGTCGTCGATCATGCGCGCCATCCGGCCGGCGCTGGAGAAGACGCGGCCCACCACCCGCGACTGCTTGTCGGTGAGGCCGCCGTGGCGCAGCAGCATCTGGGCGGAGGTGAAGATGGCGGTGAGCGGGTTGCGCAGGTCGTGCCCGACGATGCCGACGAACTGCTCGCGGAAGCGGGCCGTCTCCTGCTCCTCGGCCTCGCGGCGTTTGCGGTCGGTGATGTCGGCGAGGATGGTGATGGAGCCCGTCAAGTCGCCGGCGGCGTCGCGCAGCGGGGCGAGCGAGAGCGCCAGGTCGACGAGGGAGCCGTCCTGGCGCGCCCGGCGGATCTCGCGGCCGTGCAGCACCTGGCCGCTCAGGGCGGCGCGCTGGACCTCGAGCGCGTCGATCTCCTCCTCGGGCGGCACGTAGGGCGGGGGACGGCCGATCACTTCCTCACGCTTCCAGCCGAACAACTCCTCGGCGGCGTGGTTCCAGATCTGCACCAACCCGCGGGAGTCGAGCGCCACGATAGGCAGCGGGGAGGTCTCGATGAGCGATTCGAAGGTCCGCAGCGCGTGGCGCAGCCTCGCCTCGTGCCCTCCGGCGACCCGGGCGCGCTCGGGGGCCAGCATGCTCGCGGCGCGGGAGGCCACGATGCGCAAGAAGCGTTTCTCCGGCTCGGGGAATTGCCATGCGGCGCGCGACCCCGTCCGCAGCACCCCGAGGAGACGGCCGCGGTGCAGAAGCGGCAAGGCGATGGCGAAGCGTGCGCCCTCCACGTCCGACGCTTCGATGGGAGCGCGGTGCGACGCGGCCTGCGCGGCGATGCTCTGTGGGCCGGCCAGCGCCGCCGGGTCCAGCCCGTCCAGCCCGGCAGCAGCGCGGAGCGAGAGCGTCCCTCCCTCGGCGATGAACAAGGCGGCGGAGTCGGCGGCGGTGGCCCCCTCGAGGACCAGCGCGGGCAGCCCTTCCGGCGCGGCGGTCGCGCAGGCGTCGTCGAGCGCCTCGAGCGCGCGCCCGGCGTGGGGAGCGGATTCGAGCGCGGCGGCCTGGGCAGCGTCGATCTCGCGGCAGAGAGCGCGCGCGTCGTCGATGGTGAGCGCCTCTCGCTCGCACTGCTCGAAGAGAGCGTCCCGCAGGTCGGCGCACCCTTGCGCCGCCTCCGCCGGGCCGCCGGCGCAGGCCTCGGCGGCGATGCGCCTCATGCGCCCCAGCGCCGACTCGCGCCGGTCCGCGCCCCCGCTTCCCGCGCGGAGCAGCCCGGCCACGCGCCGTGCTTCTCCTACGACCCCGCGTTCCTCCATCATTGGTGACGGTATGCATTGCGATTGCCCGAGGAAGAGCCATGCGCCCGGCGCCGCTCCTCGATTGGGCGGGCGAGCCGCGCAGGGAAGTGTTAGCCTGTCGCGCATGATGCTCCCAATCGTCGCAATTCTCGCGGCTGCGGTGCCCGCTCCGGGCGGCAAAGCTCCCGCGTTCTCGCTCGACGCTTCGACCGGCAAGAAAGTCTCGCTGGCTGACTTCAAGGGGCAGACTCTGGTGCTGGCCTTCTTCCCCAAGGCCTTCACCGGCGGCTGAACCAAGGAGATGTCCGCCTTCCGCGACATCAAGTCGCGGTTCGCGGACAAGAACGCCCAGGTCCTGGGCGTCTCGATGGACGACCTCGACACGCAGAAGCGCTTCGCACAGAGCCTGAATCTAACATTCCCGCTGCTGGCCGATCCCAAGGGCGAGGTGGCCGATTCCTACGGGATCAAGGACGGCAGCTACGCCAAGCGCGTCACCTTCGTCATCGACGGCGAGGGCACGGTGCTCAAGGTGGTCGAGGGCAAGGACGCCATCGACGCGAGCGCAGCGCTCGACGCCTGCCCCTTACACAAGAAGAGAACGTAGCCGGCGAAAAACCGGGCGCGGGGCCGGGTTCGTGTACGTTGACGGGTACGGATGCGGGTACGGTTCACGTACCACGGTCCGTGGGACGTTCCCGTCCCCCTCCCCGTGAACGTACACGCACCCGGTCCCGGGCCCGAACCCGGCTCTTGCTTCGAAATCAGACGGCGAGCAGCACCCCCCGTGCAGGCGCTCCCGTGGCGGCTTCGATGGCGGCGCAGTAGAGGCGCAGCTGGGCGGAGTACTGCGCGTGGTCTTCGGGGCGCGGGTCGGTCTTGAAGTCGATGACGGTCCAGCCCTCGCCGTCGCGGAAAGCCACGTCGGCCACGCCTTCCAGGACCGTGCCGTCGCCGAGCCGGTGGATGAGCGGTTCTTCCCGGCGGCAGTCCGCGCTGGCGGCCGCTGCCAGCAGCAGCGGATGGCGCAGCGCCGCTTCGACGGCGCGCGCCGCGGCGGCCACTTCTTCGTCCGTCGCGCCGGTCAAGCGCCCCTGCGCGGCGGCCACACGCGCTATCTCCTCGCGCCCGGCGCGCAACCCCACCTCCGCCAGCGCGGCGTGGACCAGCGCGCCGAAGCGTTTTCCGCCCGGCCGCCGCGGGTCGCGCCCTTCCACCGTGGCCAGCTCGACGGCAGCGCCGTCTGCCGCGGTCATGCCGCGGGCCGTGGCCGTCTCGACGACCATGGCCGGCTGCGACCCGGCGGCCAGCGTTGCGGCGCGGCGGTTGCGCCACTCGTCGTGGGCGCGCGCGGTCTGGTGGCCGGCGGGCTCGTCGACCAGGAGATCGTGGCTGCGCAGGCCGCCCTCGACCTCGCGCTCCAGTTCGAGCGCGTGCGGGTCCCAGAACACCACCTCGTGCGCCCCGGCCTGTGGCTTGTGAAGACCCGGTGAGACCGAGAGCGGCGCGAACACTCCCTCGGGCCGTTCGAGCACCGATTCCTTTCCGAAAGCCGGGCATCCGGGCGCGGGTCGAGTCTGCCGCCGCTCGTTGTCCGCGGGATAGATGGCTGGATTCAGCGGCTCGAGCCATCCCTCTGTCTTCTCGTCCCCTTGGGCGGGTACGACCAGCAGATCGCGCGCCCGCGTGGCCGCCACGTACGCGACGCGCACCACTTCCTCGCGGTCGCGCTGGAGGAGCGCCTCGCGGTCCCTCAACAGATCGGCCGGCGCGCAGCCCGCGAGCGGCATGGCCCACACGCGCCGCTCGGGATCGACGAGCCTCGATGGCGTCTTGGGCGCGGCGGGAGCGCATGGGTCGCAGAGGATCACCACGGGGAACTCGAGCCCCTTGGCCTTGTGCACGCTCATGATGCGCACGCCGTCGGTGCCCTCTTCGACCACCGGCGCCTCAGTCGCCTCGCCGCGTTCCGCCTCGGTGGCGAGCCGGTCGACGAAAGCGCGGAACGAGCTCGCTCCCGCCGACTCGAACCGGCGCGCCAGCTCGAGCACGCGCAGCACGTTGGCCAGCGCCTGCTCCCCGGCGGGCCAGATGGCGATGCCGGCGTGGGCGCGAGTGGCGTCGAGAAAGAGCGAGAGCGTCTCCGCGATGGGCCGGCGGTTGCGCTTCAAGTGCAACTCGCGCAGGACGCGCAGCGCCTCGACGACTTCCGGCGGGCCGAGCTCACCGAGGTCGGGCCGCATTGGATGCAGCCGGCCGTGGCGCTCCTTGAAAAGCAGAAGCGCGTCGTCGCCCAGCGCGAAGAGCGGCCCGCGCAGCGTGGCGAAGACCGACAGCTCGTCGTCGGGCCATTCGATGGCCGCGGCGGCGGTGCGCATGGCGAGGACCTCTTCGCGCGAGTGGTACGAGCGTCCCCCGACGAGAACGTGCGGGATGCGCCGCGCCTCGAGCGCCTGCACGTACCGGCGCGTCAGGTCGTTGTCGTAGCTGCGCATACGCCGGAAGAGGAGGCACACGTGCCGCGCCTCGACAGGGACGGGCGCGGGCTTGTCGCGCTCGCTCACCGTCCAGCCGCTCTTGTGCGTCAGCCAGTCGACGAACGCGGCCACCGCCTCGGGGTACGACTCTTCGATGCGGAAATTCACCACCGTGCCGCGATCGCCGTAGAGGCGCGGAGCGGGCAGCGCCACCACGGCGGGTTGGCTTGCGCTGTCCTGGCGATGCTGGTCGAGCGCGACGTAGCTGGCCTGCGTGCCGCCCTGCATGCGCGGCTCGAAGGCGGAATTCACCGCCTGTTGAATTGCCGGCACCGAGCGGAAGCTGGTGGTCAGGTGCACCAGTTCCGCCCCGGCGCCGAGCAGGAGCGCCTTCACGTCCTCGTAGAGGGCGATGTCGGCGCGCCGGAAGCGGTAGATCGACTGCTTCGGATCGCCCACCACGAACAGCTTCCCCCGCCTCGGCCGCGCCGAGCGCCATTGCGACTGGGCGGGATCGTCGGCACAGATGAGCAGCAGCAGCTCGGCCTGGAGCGGGTCGGTGTCCTGGAACTCGTCGACCAGCACGTGCGTGAAGCGGGCCCGCAGCTCCTCGCGCACGGCGCGGTCGTCGCGCACCAGGTCGCGCGCGCGCAGCAGCAGGTCGAGGAAATCGAGGCACCCCGCGCGCGCCTTCATCTCCTCGTACGCCGCGCACAAGGGGCGCAGCTCCTCGCGCAGGCACGCCGCCAGGTCCGCGTCGCATCGGCCGAGCAGCTCGTCCAGCTCGACCTTGGCCGCGTCGCGCAGCGCGAGCACGCTCTGCTTCTCCAGCCCCTGCGCAAACCACTTTCCTCCGCCGCGCCAGTTCCACAGGCGGCGGCGGGCCAGCTCATGCAGGTCCGCTTCCAGCGCGTCGTCGTCGCGGGGGCGCGCCGCCTCGCGCCGCCGCAGCTCGGCCACCCAGCGCGCGATCTCCGCGATGGACTGCGCCGCCCAGTCGTCGGGCCGCTGCGCCCTCGAGGCCAGCTCGGCCACCTCGGCGAGCCTGGCCACGGCGCGGTCGAGCGCGGCGCGGCGGTCCAACCCGTCGCGCCGCCACGCGCCGTCGAAGTCACGGTGCTCGGACAGGTCCATCCCGGCGCGCCGCAAGAGCTCGCGCGGCGGCGTGTCGTTGCCGCGCACCTTGCGCCGCAGGAGCCGCCGCACGCCCTCGGGCGGGTCGCCGACGACGCGCTGGAACCAGGCGTCGAACGCCTGGCCGAAAAGCCGCTCCTGCTCCTCGCCCGCGGCGACGTCGAAGACCGGGTCGACGCCCGCCTCCACCGGCCGCTCGCGCAGCAGGTCGGCGCAGAACGAATGGATGGTGCCGATGGCCGCCACTTCGAGTCGAGCCAGCGCCGCGGTGAGGCGCTCGCGCTCCTCGGGCGTGCCTTTCGAGCGCGCCGTCTCCAGCTCGCTGCGCAGGCGCAGCTTCATCTCGCCCGCCGCCAGGTCGGTGAAGGTGACGGCCAGGATGCGGTCGAGCCCGGCGCGCCCCGAGCGCACCAGCTCGACGACGCGCGCCACCAGCTCGGTGGTCTTGCCCGTCCCGGCCGCCGCCTCGACGATGAGAGTGGCGTCCAAGTCGCCGCGGATGCGCTCGCGGGCCGCCTGGTCCTTCATGGCATCCCCCGCAGCTTGATCAAAGGTTGCAGCAGGTCCTGCGACTTGCGCTTCACCCGCTGCTCCTCGTGCGGGCCGCAGACCGCGAGATAGTCGCAGCGGTTGCACTCCCTTTCCTTGGGCGCCGCAGGGAGGAACCCGCGTGCGACGGCGTCGGACACCGTCTGGACCAGCGCGCGCACGCTGCCGCGCGCGGCGCTTCCCAGCGGGACCTCGACGGGCGCGAAGTCGCCTACGTAGGTGCAGTAGTAGAGTCGGCCGCCGTCGACGCGCGCGCCGGGAAAGAGCTTCTCCAGCGCCAGCGCGTACAGCGCGGGCTGCAGGGTGCCGCCCCCGCCGATGACGGTGCCAGGTTTCGCCCAGGCCTTGCCCGTCTTGTGGTCGGTCGCGCGCAGAGCGCCATCGGCGGTTCGCTCGACCAGATCGATGGAACCGCGCAGCTTGAGCCCCTCGTCGAGCGCCACCGGATCGCGCGTGCTGTGCGGGTCGCGCTGCTCCAGCTCGGGCAGGCCGAACGACAGCTCGAATCGCCATGGCGTCCAGGTCCGCTCCTCGGACATGCGCCGCAGCCACTCGCGCAAATCGATGCCCACCGCGGCGATGCAGTCGTCCCAGATGCGCTCGATGGCCGGCGACAACGCGTCTCGCCAGCGCGCCGCCACCCGCTCCAGCACCGCCGCAAGCCGCGCGCGCGCATCGTCGAGCCGCTCGGGCGCCAGCGGCAGCGCGCCCGCCTCCTGCATCTCGGTGAGCAGCTCGTAGATCACCTCGTGGATGAGCGAGCCGCGCGTGAGCGGGTCGATCTCGTCGATGGCCTCTGGCACCTCGCGCGGCGCCAGCCGGTGTACGGCCTGCAGCACGAACTTGTACGGGCACGCCGCGTAGTTTTGCAGGGCGGTTGGCGAGTAGGGCCGCGCCCCCGGCAGGTGCGCCTGCAGCGCCTCGAGCGCCTCGCGCGACGGTTCGACCAGCCCGTCGGCGGAGGTCCAGCGTTTGATCCAGCGCCGCGCCCGCGCCCGCAGCGCGCGCGCCAGGTGAGGATTCGAGTCGAGCAAGTAGTGGGCCGTGCCGCGGCTCTCTTCGGGAGTGCCGCGGAAGGCGCGCGCGAGGAGCGCCAGGTCGTGCTCCGCCTCGTCGATGGCGTGGGCCGGATCGGCTGGCGCGGGCCAACCCACGCGCGCGCCGGCAGCGCGCTCGGCCCGGCGCGCCAGGTCGGCAAAGGCCGGCAGCGTTCCCTCGGCGGCACGCAACACCTCGAGCCCGTAGAACGACGGCACGCGCGCGCGCCCCTGCGAGAGATCGATCCGCGGCCACGAGAGCACCGCCTTGCGCCGCGCGGCTCCCACGGCGAGGCGCAGCGCGAGACGCTCGGCGGCGATGCGGTCCTGGCTCGTCTCCAGCTCGCCCGACCGGTCCTTGTCGCGCAGGAGCGGGTCCTCGATGACCTTCTGCGGAAAAAGCTTCTCGGCCAGCCCCGGCACGAAGACGACGTCGAAGGAGAGCCCCCGCGCCGACGCGACCTGCGCCACGAACACTTTTCCGTAGCGTCGCCCCGAGGGCGGCTGGGCCAGCTCGGTCAGCCGGCGGCCAAGGACGAGCCGCACCTCGGCGAGCGAGACCGGCCCCACCGGCCCCATGGGCGCCAGCTCCGCGAGCAGCGAGAGGACCCGCGCCGGCTGGCGCAGCGCCTGCGTGGCCAGCGCGGTGAGCGGCTCCAGCCACTCGCCCCAGGTGGCCTGTTGCGGGAGGGCCGCGAGCGCGTCGATCAACGGCAGGGCAAAGGCGCGCAGCGCGTCGAGATCGGCCAGGTCGCGGCCGAGCCGCTGCGCGCGCGCCTCGTCGTCGGCGAAGTTCTGCAGCTGCACGCGCAGCTGGCCCTCCAGCCCGCGCAGGCGCTTCTCCCATCGCTCGCGACCTTTGATCACGGCCGCGTCGAGGAGGAGATGCTCCCAGCGCCACGGCGCGCGCAGCGTCCCAGCGACCACCGGCGCGTCGATCTCCCTCGGGGCGGCCGGCTCTTCCTCGGCGAGCTGCTGCGGGATCAGCTCCGCGTCGGGCGGGACCCAGCGATCCCCCGCGGCCGGAGCGGGCGGCGGCGCACCCTGCGCGGTCGCGTCGGGCACCTCGCCCAGCGAGAGATATTCGGCGAATCGATTTGCCGAGAACCCCTCGGCCGCGCAGGCCAGCAGCGCGAGAAATGCGCGCCCTGCCGGGTCGGGCCGCACCGTCCCCGAGGCGAAATATGCCGGCACGCCTGCGCGCGCGAACGCTTCTTCGAGCAGCGGGCGATATTGTCCGGGCGAACGGAGCAGGACGGCCATCCTGTCGAAGGACACGCCGCGCTCCGCCTCGCGCCGAACGAGCCGCGCGATCTCGACGCACTCGCGGCTCTCCCCCGGCGCCGACAACACCAGCACGTCGTCGCCCAGCGGCTGCTCCGGCCCCGTCCGCTGCGCGAAGAGATGGCGCTGCACGCGCGCCAGGGAAGTCTCTTCGCCCTCGGGCAGCGCGCTCGCCGCGACCCCGAGCGCGCGCGACAGCCGGGCCGCGGCGCGCTCGTCTCCCGAAGGACAAGTGGCCAGAACGTCCGACGAGAGCCGCGAGAGAAACCGCTCCTCCAGCGCGCACGAGACCGGCAAGTCCACCAGCGCGGCCGGGCGCGAGAGTAGCGGATGTTCCGCCTCGAGGGCGAGGCGCAATACCTCCGCGCGGTCGGCCAGCTTCGACCGCAGCAACTCCGCCTCGTACACCTCGAGCAGCCGCGCCAGATCGCCCACCGGCCGCGCCCCAGCGAGCCGCAACTCGAGCAGCGTCCGCGCCAACGCGCGCGGCAGCCCTGGCTGCGTTGCGACCGGCTCGAACCTGCCCAGGCTGCCCTTCATCTGGTGCACGAGCCGCGCGCAGAGCGCCTCCAGCCCGAGAGGCGACAAAGGCGACGACCCGCGCGCCGCCAGCGCCGGCGAAGCGACCAGGGCCGCCAGCCGCGACAGCGTCACCCGCTGCCAGCCGAATGCCGCCGGCGCCGCCGCGGCGCGGATCAGCTCGGAGGCGGCCTCGAGCGTGGCGCCGACGACCAGCACCTGCTCGCTGCGCCCCCGCTGCGAAAGCCATTGCGCCGCCCGCGCCAGGCGGGCCTGAGCGCCGGCCGATGTGACCAGCTCCCTCACGCCGCGCAGCCTACCTCAGGGGTCTGACATTCCGTCAGACGTAGCGGTCGAGCCAGGCGTCGAGCATCGACTTGGGCACCGCGCCGAGCTGCTTGTCGAGGAAGAGCGGCCCGCGCTGGAGCTGCAACATGGGGATGGACTGCACGCCGTGCTTGCTGGCAGTGCGCTGGTTCTCGTCGACGTTGAGCTTGACCACCTTGAGGCGGCCGCGGCGCTCGCGCGCCACCTGCTCCAGCGCCGGCGCGACGGCGCGGCAGGGACCGCACCACTCCGCCCAGAAATCGACCAGCACCGGGATGGGCGAATCTTCCACCTCGCGCTTCCACGTCGCGTCGGTGGCCGCGACGGGGTGGTCGGGGAAGACGCTCGCCTTGCACTTGCCGCACTTGGGGTCGTCCTTGAGGCGCTCGCGCGGAATGCGGTTGACGGCGCCGCACGACGCGCACGGGTACTCGATCCGGTCGATCTGCTCGGTTGCCTGCATGGGAACCTCTTTGCCGGACAGTAAGGACGGATATTGCAAGGTCAAGGGCGTTAGACTGTCTGCATGCGCTCCTTCGCCGTCCTCCTGGCCGCCGGTGTCCTGTCCTGCCATGCGTCGACGAACTCGCTCATCGGCGCCGCGGTGATGACCCCGCTGGCGCTCGGCGCATCGGCCGCAAATCGCGCCGGCGGCGGGTGCTACGCGGTCTGCCAGCAGGGCGAGCAATGCAACGAGAAGACCGGCCTCTGCGAGGCGCTTCCCTGCCGCGGGCAGTGCTCGGCCAGCGAGACGTGCGAAGAAGGTTTCTTCGGCGTCAGGTGCCTGCCGGCGGCGCCATTGAGCGTGACGGGCAAGGCGGTGCCGGCGAGCGCCACCGTGCCGGCGGCGCCGAAGAAGGAGAAGGAAAAAGAGAAGCCCGCCGTTCCCGAGGCGGCAACGCCCAGGTGATCGAGCAAGTCCCGCATCACCGTGCGCGCCGCGCCTTACGAGCGTGTGAGCATCGTCGTGTTGTGGGGCCTCGGGGAGAATTTCCCCAGTCGCTGCAACCAGCCCGCCCATACAAACTGTACACTCCGTACACTCCAGACATTGTGCACAGAGCGCGCGCCAAGCGTTCTAGCGGGCGAGCTCGTGCTCGCTAGGAGCACGAGCACGAGCACGAGCACCAGCACGAGCAGGGAAATGACCGATCAGCTACTCTGGACGAAAGAGGTAAAAGATGCGCGCTCCGCTCATGGTCGCGATGGCGTCTCTCGCCCTGGGCTGTCGCTCCAAGGGCGGCGGCCCGATCGCCGTCGCCACCTCAGTTCTCGAGCACCACGGCGGCCCCTCGCGCGCGGGCGTTTACGCGCAGGCCGGCGTGGCCGGCGGCGCGCTGCGCCTCGACCCGGCCTTTCACGCCAGCGTGGACGGGTTCATCTACGCGCAGCCGCTCTTCCTCGACCAAGGCGGGTTGGACCTGGTCATCGCCGTCACCGCGCAGAACAAGGTCTACGCGCTCGACGCGAAGAGCGGCGCCGCCGTCTGGTCGCGCACCCTCGGGGCGCCGGTCGCGCTCGCGCAGCTCCTCTGCGGCAACATCGACCCGCTCGGCATCACCGGCACGCCCATCGTCGATGCGGCCTCGCGCACGCTCTACCTCGACGCCATGACCACGCCCGACGGCGGCGCCACCAAGAAACACCTGATATTCGCCCTCTCCGTCGACGACGGCTCGACACGGCCGGGATGGCCGGTGGACGTCTCCGCCACCGCGCGCGCCGGCAGCATGGCCTTCGACTCCGCGGTGCACAACCAGCGCGGGGCGCTCCTGCTCCTGGGCGGCGTTCTCTACGTCCCCTACAGCGGCCACTACGGCGACTGCGGCGACTACCGGGGCTGGCTGGTCGGCATCTCCACCTCGCGCCCCACCCAGGTCACCGCCTGGGCGACCACCGGTCTGGGCGGCGGCGTCTGGGCGCCGAGCGGCGTCGCCTCGGATGGGACCTCGCTCTACGTCGCGACCGGCAACACCATCGGCGTCCCGAGTTGGGTGGGTGGCGAGGCCATCATCCGCCTCGCGCCCGGGCCCGTCTTCAGCGGGCAGAGCGCCGACTACTTCGCGCCCTCGAGCTGGCCATCGCTCGACGGCACCGACCTCGATCTGGGTGGCTCGGGAGTGGCGCTCATCGACATGCCGGGAGCGTCGACCCCGAAGCTCGTCGCCGCGCTCGGCAAGGACGGGAACGTCTACCTGGTGGGCCGCAACAACCTGGGCGGCATCGGGACGGCGCTCTACAACGCGCGCGTATCCAGCGACCAGATCATCACCGCCTCGGTCGTCTACACCACGGGTCAGGGAACCTATCTGGCCTTTCGCGGCGCGGGCGTGGGATGCCCGGCGGGGCAGACCGGCGATCTGGTCGCCTTGCAGATCACGCCGCCCAGCGCTCGAGTGGCTTGGTGCGCGTCCGCTGGCGGCGGCGGCTCGCCCATGGTCACGCAGTCCGGCGGCGCGACCGTGGTGTGGGGTCTCGGCGCGCAGGGCGATGGCCGCCTGCACGCCTACGCCGGCGACTCCGGCGCGGCGCTGGGCGACAGCGACGCGATGGGCGGCATCCGCAATTTCCAGGCGCCCATCGCAGCCAAGGGGCGCGTGTTCGTCGGCGGCGACGGCGCGGTCTACGCGCTCGGGCCGTGAATCGCGCGCAGTGACTACGGCCGGCGTGAAAAGAGGTTCGCGGCGCGGAGCGACATGACGAGCGTGCCGTCCTGGTTGAAGACCTCCGCCAGCGAGCGGACCGTCCCGCGGTCGGGCCGGCGAGGGTGCGGTTCGACGGCGAGCACGGTATAGCGCGCGCGCAGCACGTCGCCGGGGCGCACCGGCTTGAGCCAACGCACCTCGTCGACGCCGGGGCTGCCCAGGCTGGCGGCGCGGCTGAGCACGCCGTCGACGAAGAGCCGCATGAACGCGGCACAGGTGTGCCAGCCGCTGGCGATGAGTCCGCCGTAGATGGAGCCTTTCGCGGCCACTTCGTCGGTGTGGAACGGCTGCGGGTCGAACTCGCGCGCGAAGGAGAGGATGCGCTCGCGCGTCATCTCGATCCGGCCGAGCTCGAACACGGCGCCAGGCGTGAAGTCCTCGAGGTAGAGAGGCATGGCCCAGAAGATGCCTGGCCCCGCGGTTCGGTCCACCTATACTCTGGCTGACGGGAACCATGTCCAGCCTGCCAGGAGCGAATGTGGAACGGGCTGAAGGGTGTTCGCAGCCTCGAAGTGAGCCGCCTATCCCGGTGCCAGTGTCGCGTACTGCTGAAGCAACGTTCCTGGGATCGGTACTTCTAGCTCCCAAGTGATGCTCATCGGGCGGCTTCCGGTGTGACGCTGGTAACGGACCGGTCCAAGATACGTGAAAGCGTCTTGAGTGGTCGGCCGCACACAGAGCAGGAAACGCCAGCCGTTATCCTGCTGCTGGATGTAGCGGCGTCCCGCCTCGGACTCCGTGCTGGTCCCACTCTGGGACTGCCAATGGAAGAGCCGTTCGCTGATCGCGTAATCTTCATATCTCGTCGTCGGCGAAAATCGGCGATGGGACTTGTCGAGCGTCACGAACATGATTTCCGTCTTCACGTCGGCCAAGCGGACCATGCCCTCACGCGCGTCCGGCTTCTGCGATTCGTTCCACCGGCCGACGGCAGTGAGGATCTCGCGTCGGCTGTAGCGGCGATGAAGTGCAAGAGGCCAGTTCGCGTCGGGCAGGGGATGCACGCTGGCGAGGCCCACTCGATCGAGAAGCAGATCGGAGAGTTCGACCAGCTCAGCGCAGACGTGAGGCTGCTCAGCGAAGCGGCGCAAGACGGCGTCGGGTCCGAACCGATCGCCTGTCGCAGGGAAGAGCTGGTAGCCGAGCATCAGTAAACGGCGGCGATCCAGCCCGGTCGCTGGAAGCGCGTCTACCGTTGTCGCGGCAATATCCCTTGCCACCGGCGTGGCATCCGGCCTTGGAAGCAAAGACTGAGCGGTGCGAATGTGAAGGTCGAGTCGCTCCGGGTCGTCGACGTGAGCGACTAGCCGAAGCTTGCTGCTCAAGTCCTCTTCGCCCGGAAGCGGCGTGCCTTCAAGCACCCCTGCGGCGCGCTTGACCACGGTCCAACCGCCAGCATCGTATACGTCATCCAACTCGCGGCCTGACTCCTCGAGGAAATCACTTAGGCTCACGCCG